>OKVF01000255.1_pt1 | contig 67567 bp, 53 predicted proteins | sample 1604831 | NCBI WGS metagenome assembly OKVF01 (sample SAMN01760980, study PRJEB22395) | human gut metagenome
TAAAAGTATAACACAAGCGACTCAAAATGATAAGCAGATTTCTAAATCTATCAAATGTTTTTTCACAAGGTTTCATATTTCCTCAGCCTTGAAAGCGGTCAATGCCTACAAAAGGAAAGGCACTCCTGTAACTGAGATTTTTCAATACATGTTTCTGCTGATTTTCTCCAACAGAAGTATGTATATGAGTCTGCTCACAGGAAAAAATACCCCTAATTTTGCAAAAGATACCGTGTATCGTTTTATGAAAATGGTTTAAATTAACTGGATGCGTTTTACTACAATACTTGCATCCAGAATCATAAGCAACGCTATTCTTCCACTGGATTCTGAATACCGTGCCAATGTTCTTATTATAGACGATTCCATGTTTGAACGTAACCGTTCTAAAAAGGTAGAGCTTCTTGCAAAGGTCTATGACCACGCAAAACATAAATATCGTTTTGGATTTAGAATGCTTACTCTTGGATGGTCAGATGGAAGTACATTTTTGCCGGTAAACAGCATTCTTCTTTCTACAGAAAACAAGAAGAATCGCATCAATGAAGCGGCTGAGGTAGACAAAAGAACCGTTGGTTACAAGCGCAGAAAACTGTCTATGGAAAAGGGAACCCATGCCATGCTTACACTTCTGGAAACTGCTAAAAAAGCAGCAATTCTGGCGAAATATGTTCTTTTTGACAGCTGGTTTTCATCTCCAAGCACCATTCATGCTATCAAACGAATGGATTTTGATGTAATCGGCATGGTGAAAAAATCTCCGAAATTGTTTTTTCGCTACGATGGTGAAGACATGTCTTTAATCTCCATTTACAACAAAAATAAAAAGAGACGAGGCAAATCAAAATATCTGCTTTCTGTTATGGTTGATGTAGTGAAGGATGGGGAAATCATTCCTGCAAAAGTAGTCTACATCCACAATCGTAACAACTGCAAGGAATATCTCTGCCTCATTTCCACAGATGTAAATCTGGATGAGAATGAAATCGTCCGGATTTATGGAAAACGCTGGGATATAGAGGTATTTTTTAAGGTATGCAAAAGCTACCTTAACTTGAGCAGAGAATGCAATTCTCTGTCCTATGATGCAATGACCGCGCATACAGTAGTTGTTTTCACCCGATATATGATGTTGTCACTGTAAAGCCGGGAATCCAATGATAACCGGTCACTTGGGGAGCTCTTTTTATACTTTTCTGACGAAATGTCTGATATCACATGGATACAGGCTTTTCAAATGTTGCTCCAAATGTTCAGAACCGTGCTTACAGAAAACACCGAGCTATCAGATGAAAAAATCTCAGAATTGGTGGATGCATTTATGAATGCACTTCCTGAATTGTTGAAAACGAAACTGCAAGTTGCTTAAGGTCTGAACATTGACAACTGAATAACTGCCAAGTATTGAATTTTCAAGGTGCATAGTTAAAATTTATGTGCGAAGTTTGAGTAGTTAAAAAGTGACGGCTATGGGACTTTTATAAAATATTTTTAGTAAACTTATTGCAATATGGTTGACATTATGCTTCTAAAGAGTTAATATCTAATAACTGAATGTATTGAAATAAGTACAATACAGATAAGAACGTGTGCACAGTTTTTATAAACAACCAGTTAACATTTATAACTTTAAGGTTAGTTTAATTAATGAACTACAGGAGAAATATTATGAAAAAGAAGTCAATAGTAGCTGCAATAAGCGCGTTATCACTTATTGTTTCGATGAATACAGGCATTGGTTCTGTATTTGCAGGTGAGCAGAGTACAGTCCCAGGTACTGCTGAACAGCCATTTGTTGTTACAGATGGTTTATTTGACCAGACTAAGACAGAGTCAGATTTAGGACTTTCTAAGATTGAAGGAGCAGAAACTGTTACAGTATTTACAGCAACAGATGATACAGACCATTACTGCAATGGTGTTGTTATGACTGAATTCAAGGGAAAACTGTATACACAGTGGCAGAGTTCAGCAAAGGATGAAGATGCAGAAGATACATGGGTTGCATATAGCGTAAGTGATGATAATGGAGCTACATGGAGCGAACCTAAAGTGCTTGTTCCTACAATAGATAATGGATATTGTTCATCAGGTGGATGGTTTGTAAGTGGTGATACACTTGTATCATATATTAATGTATGGTATTCAGATACTACGCCAAGAGGTGGTTTTGCATATTATGTAGAGTCAACAGATGGTGAACACTGGTCAGAGATGAAGCCGGTATTAATGAAAGATGGAACACCTATGGAAGGTATTATAGAACAGGACCCACATGTACTTGCAAGTGGGAGAATAGTTAATGCAGCTCATTTCCAGCCAGGACTTTTTGCATATCCAATATATACAGATGACCCATCAGGTACTAAAGGCTGGGTTAAGGCACAGTATACCTGCATGGAACAGGGCGAAGGTGCAACAACTTCAAGAGAGATGGAACCAAGCTTATTTGTCAATGAAGATGGAACTATTGTTATGACTTTCAGAGACCAGAACAGCTCTTTTGTAAGACTTGCAGCAATAAGTACGGATCAGGGTGAAACATGGAGCGAAACAGTAAGTACTAATATGCCGGACTGCCGTGCAAAGCAGAGTGCAGGTAATCTTCCAGATGGAACAGCTTACCTTGTTGGATGTTCAGTTAATAATAAAGGCAGATGGCCTTTGACAATCACATTAAGCTCAGATGGCAAGACATTTGATACAGCATATGTACTCCGTACTCATGATGAGTTCCCAGAGTTAAAGTATACAGGTAAAGCCAAGAGATTAGGTTTCCATTACCCTAAGTCAGTTGTTATAGGCGATTATCTTTATATTTCATATGCAACAAGTAAGGAATATGTAGAATATACAAGAATTCCATTAGACGCTATTTCACTTAATGCAGACAAGGAAGCGCCAGTTATCAGTGGTATTGAAGATGGTGCTGAGTACACAGACTCAGTAACATTTACAGTTGAAGATGCTAATCTTAAGAGCGTAACTGTGAACGGAGAGGCATTAACAGCAGAAGATGGAAAGTATACTCTTACAGTAAGTGATGGACAGCAGGTTGTTGTTGCAGAGGATGAAGCAGGTAACAAGACAGTAGTTAAGGTTATGGTAAAGGCTTCAGCTAACAACAGCACTGAGGATACAACAACAGCAACAGATGCAGCAGAAAATACTAATACTAACAGCGATAGCAATAGTAATAGTAATGTAAGCACACCTCAGACAGGTGATACTATGATGCGAGTTGCAGCTATAATGGCAGGATTATTATTGGTCAGCGGATTAGTTATATTTGCAGCAGGAAAGAAGCGCAGAGCTTAGTTTGAAAATGTGAGTATATCAGAATAAAAAAACCACCGCCTTAAACATACTCTATATAATAAGCAGCAGATGGTAGCAACATTTGACTACATATTATATAGACATTGTTTAGGGCGGCGGTTTTTTTTATTAATCATTATGGCAGTCTGCTATGACATTATCCTTCAATAGCAATTCTCTTAGTAGTTTCAACCTGTTTAGCTTCTTTCTTAGGAATAGAAAGTCTTAAGATACCACTTTCATACTTAGCCTTGATATCATCCTCAGTGATAGCATCGCCAACATAGAAATTTGTATTTTAGTTCATGTTCTGTAGAACGAGCATGTAAAGTGGAAAATGGAGATTGTAAAGCTGATTTACAACGTAATATTACAAAAACTGATGAACATGAATATGATATAGAATTGAAACTATTAGTAAATAAATCAGATTTATTGGTTGTAGTTATTACAAAAGCACATTTTGTGTATGAGGCGGAAACATATGAGAAGGAGGAGAGCATTATAAAAACTAATACAGTTGCTATAATGTTTCCATTTATTCGTAGTCAAGTTACTTTATTGACTACACAACCAGGAATGACTCCAATAGTATTACCACCTATAAATACAACAAAATTTGAGTGATATTTTTATTAGTACTCAAATATAAGTTAATCTTTATGAACAGCAGTATTCAAAAGTAGAATATTATTCAATTGTATGTTTCAGACTATCTGATTAAGTTCAGGTAGTCTTTTTTCAAAGGCGGTTTTTGAAAAACAGAACTGTCTTATTTTTATGCCCAAAAATTATTTATCCCAACTATCATATATAAAATGTAGTAGTGAGAAAAATGAAAAAATATATAAAAATCAATAAAAAAGATAACAGCTATATCACTCACTCTTTAAAAATCTCAGACTACATGTTATAATCATTAATCATCAGAAAACGGAGATAAGAACATGAGCGTAGTAACAGAAAAGTCAAAGTGCAGAATTCTTAAATTAGCATCAATGCTTGCGGTAACGATGGGAATTATAATGGCATTTTATGCGTTTTATATTATGTCGGAGCTATATTCATTTTCAGCAACAGAGCAGGGAAAGGCATTATATATGGTTGTCAAGCTGCTGAATATAGCATTTATAGCAGTTATTGTGGAAGGAGTTTACTTTGCAATTGCTGGATTTTATGGAATGACAAACATAGGTGCTGTTGATGCAGTTAATAAAATCAAAGTTTATGGAATTGTTATGACTATAGCAGGAGTTGTTGATTTAATAATAGTATTTGTGGTATCTAAGTATTCAATAACTGGTAACATGCTGATTCTTATATGCCTTCCGGTTGTAATAGGAATTATGTATTTAGGTGGCGCATTTTATAATGAGAAGCTTATAAAGAATAATAATGGTGTGGAAGGTGATGGCAATGATTGATCCGAATGGAATAATGCCACTTAATTTCTTCAAATATAAGGGTGTGTATACAGGACAGCACAATGGAATGAGATATATGCTTAAGCAGACAGGAGAAAAGCCTGATTTAAAGCTTTCTGCGTGTGTGTGGTGCGGGCCATATGCTTCATGTGCTGTTAAGGAAGAAGATAAGACAACAGAGATATTTGAACTGACAGAAGATGGTCGTCTTGCTGCCGTGGAATGGATAAGGCAGCAGTACGAATCCAGACTTGACTATTGGGAAGCGGCACCGTCTATAAAGGACGCTGTTCCGATTGTTCATGAATAAAGAGAATAATATATACAATGCAGCATATGGCGGCACCGGTAAGCAGGAGAGTGTATTCTTCTGCTTCTTTTATTATAAGACCAAATACAATGCGGCATATAATTCTTGATGAAAATATAGATATGACCGCAATACATAATGGCACAATTATACTGCCAAACGGGTCTGGCTGGATGTTCAGCTTCTTGTATATATTAAAAATGTAAAGCAGACTCATGCATATGTTGCTAATAAGAACACCATACAGATAACCGGTTATGCCAAGCTTTGGAATAAGCAGAAATACACAGGCAAGCCGGATGATAATTCCGGTTATATTAATTATGAATGTAAGGGCGGTATGTCCCATGCCATTAGTCACGCTTGTAAGGCTGATTTTTAAGTAGAGGAAAGGACACAGCCATGAAAGAATGCAGGTGTATATGTATACAGAGTCTTCGTGGAACATCATTGCACCTAGGCGCGCACCATAGTTAATGAATAAAAATATGCTTATAATGCCGAGACTCAAACACATGGAAACTGTTCTTTTTACTGTCACAGCAAGATGGTCAGACAGGACATTTGAACTTTCATCAGATACCTTTGGAAGAAGCATAAGTGCAAATGAATTAGCTGCCGTACATGGAAAAAGCACAAGTGGAAGAGCCATTCCTGTAAGTATACCAAACTGGCTTATTGCATCATCTTTTGACAGTCCATGCATGCACAGGATTGCGGGAATAAGAATTGCTTCTGCCCCTTCAAGCAGATGCAGAACAGTCTGATTGGCGTTAATTGGAAATGCATATTTAACAATATATCTGTATTCACGGAGTGAACAGAAGAGCTTCTGCGTCATGCTTTTATTATGAATGGAACGGAAAAACAGCGGAATAGCACAGTATGTGGCAGCTGCAAATTCACCGAATATATTACCGGTAACTGCGTCAGCAATTGATATTGTTGATACATTTTTTATGCGCACATAAAGTATAATAGTGCCAATACGCACAAGCTGTTCGACAAGCTGCGAGGAGGCTGGCAGAAAAGATTCCTTCTGACTGTAATAGTAATTAGACAAGCAGTTATGTATGCACATGAATGGCAGAGAGATTGCAGTTATACGGATTATTCCCTCACAGCGGCTTTCCATAAATATATGGTTTGCAATGAAATCGCTGAATATAAGAAATAAAAGCATAACGGCAATTGAAAGAGAAATAGTAATCTTTAATACGCAGAAAAGCCATTTCAGAGATGGAGATGATGCTGAATATTTTGAAACAGCTACAGAAAATCCACTGCAGCATACTGCAAATGCAAGCGCAATAAGAGGTATGCACATCTGGAATAGTCCGACTCCTGCAGCACCTGTATAATTAGTGAGAAGTATCCGAAAATAAAATCCGAGCAGTTTTGATAGAACGCCGGCAATTGTAAGTATTATGGCGGATTTGAATATGCCACCTTTTAAGGATAATTTATTATTCATAGCAGATACCGCAGATAGACTTATTAACAATATATGCCCTGCCTGAATACAATATTATAAGGAATTACAGGGCGGAAATATAATGATATATATGGACAATGCGGCGACAACTGCTGTCAGAAAAGAAGTGGCTGAAGCAATGCTTCCATATCTTTTGGGAGATTATGGAAACCCGTCAGGTGTGTACAGGTTGTCTGAAAAAGCTAAAAATGTTGTTGAGGAATCAAGAGATATTATTGCAGATATAATAAATGCTGACAGAAATGAAATATTTTTCACCTCTGGTGGAACGGAAGGGGATAACTGGGCAGTTAAAGCAGAGAGCCTGAAAAGAAAACAGGGACATATAATAGTAAGTTCAATAGAACACCATGCGGTGACGGAATCGGCACTGTGGCTTAAGAATTATGGAATAGATGTCACATTTGCACCAGTTGATGAGCAGGGAATTGTTAAGCTGGAACAGTTAGAAAAAATGATTAGAAATGATACATTTTTAGTGTCAGTTATGCTTGCTAATAATGAAATTGGAACTATCCAGCCGATAGAAAATGTATGTGAAATTGCGCATGAGTATGGTGCAAAGGTTCATTCTGATGCAGTGGCGGCATTTGGACATATTGATGTTGATGTGAAAAAGCTGGGCGTGGATTTCTTAAATGTAAGCGGACATAAGATATGCGGACCAAAGGGCGTAGGATTTCTGTATGTCAGGGGCGGAAAGCCAGAACGGTTCATGCATGGAGGCGGACAGGAGAACGGACTTAGGGCAGGCACTGAAAATGTAGCCGGGATTGCAGGACTTGCGACGGCGGCAAGAATTGCTTATGAAACACTTTCTGACAGGGCAAGGCAGGAAAAGAAAATCAGCGACTATATGATTAAGAGAATACTAAGAGAAATTCCTTATTCAAGACTTAATGGAAGCAGGGAAAGCCGTGTTACGGGCAATATGAATTTCAGTTTTCAGTATGTTAATGGCGGAATGCTGGTTGTAATGCTTAACAAACAGGGAATATGCGCATCTGCAGGTTCAGCGTGTACATCTAATTCAGGAAAGCCTTCACATGTCCTTCTTGCACTTGGACTTGATGAAAAAATAGCAGAAGGTTCACTAAGGCTGACAATTAACCATACAATTACACACAGGGAAGCTGATTATGTGGTTGAGTGTATTAAGAAAGATGTTGCCAGACTGCGGGAATTGGCTTAATATTAATATATCAGACAGTTACGGAGGTTAAAATAATATGTGGTACGAAGAAGCGGTGTTTTATCAGGTATTTCCACTTGGATTTTGTGATGGATTAAGAGACAACGACGGGGTGATGAACAGATGCATATCAGAATTTGCAGACTGGATACCGCATTTGCAGAAGTTAGGAACTGATGCGGTGTATTTTTCTCCAATTTTTGAGAGCGATTATCATGGCTATGATACAAGGGATTACCGTGTGATAGATAAAAGAATAGGAACTAATAAGAATTTTGCAGAGCTTGTGTCAAAGCTGCATGAGGCAGGAATAAAGGTAGTCATTGACGGTGTGTTTAATCATGTCGGAAGGGGCTTTTTTGCATTTAAGGATGTATGTGAGAAAAAATGGGATTCTGCCTATAAGGACTGGTTTAACATCAGCTTTGATGGCAATTCACCATATAATGACGGCTTCTGGTATGAGGGCTGGGAAGGATATTACAATCTTGTGAAACTCAATCTGAATAATCCGGATGTGGTTAATTATCTTATTGAGTCGGTGCGTGGCTGGGTTGATGAATTTGATATTGATGGAATCAGACTTGATGTTGCGTACTGCCTTAACAGGGATTTCATGAAGCGTTTAAGATACGAAACAGACCAGATGAAGCAGGAGTTTTTCCTTGTAGGAGAAATGCTTCATGGTGATTACAACACAATTGTGGGTAATGAATGCCTGCACAGTGCAACTAATTATGAGTGTTATAAGGGGCTGTATTCGAGCTTTAATTCAATGAATATGTTCGAGATTGCACACAGCATAGAAAGGCAGTTTGGAAAAGAACCATGGTGTCTGTATACAGGAAAACATCTGCTTACATTTGTTGATAACCATGATGTTTCAAGGATTGCCAGCACACTTACTAACAAAGCACATCTGCCGCTTATATATGCCCTTATGTTCGGTATGCCGGGAATTCCATGTATATATTATGGAAGTGAATGGGGATGCGAGGCAGTTAAGGGGAGCGGCAATGACAATATCCTGCGTCCGGCATTTGATAAGCCGGAATACAATGAGCTGACTGATACAATAAGTTCATTAGGACAAATGTATCATAACAGCAGGGCTTTAAGCTATGGTGATTACACAAAGAAAGTGCTTACAAATAGACAATATGTATTCAAAAGGGAAGCAGATGGAGAAAAAGTGCTTGTTGCAATTAATGCAGATGAGAATGAGTACACAGCGTACTTTGATACAGAATGTGCAGATGCACTTAATCTTATAACAGGTAAGAAGGAAGAATTATCTGGAAAAATAGTTCTTCCACCTTACAGCTTCAGATTTTACAGATGTATGTAGAAGGTGCAGATAAGATACATGTATATAAAATAAGCCTGAGCTCATCATAATCTGATGAACTCAGGCTTTCTTTCATTAAATATTGTGTAGTAATTAAATCCTGCGTTCTTAAGCATATCAGCCACGACATCAAATCTGTAAGCAAAAAACTTAACTTCGTGTGCATCAGAACCTACAGTGATTATCTCTCCTCCGAGGTCGTGATACATTTTAACAATATCAAGGCAAGGATTAGGTTCAGGCATTCCGTATTTAAGACCGGCAGTGTTGACTTCAATTCCTTTTCCTTGCTCAATGATTGTTTTAAGAATTATGCAGATTAAATCGTTAAAATCGTGCCAGTTATATGTGTAAGAATTGGCAGGTATATATCTTGCAATATAATCAAGATGACCATACACATCAAAGTTGTGACAACAGCCAAGATTATCAAGAATACTTTCGTAATAAGTTAAAACAGTATCCTTTGCAGAACGTTTCTCCCAAAACTCAGGGTAGTAGGGATCTTCTCCATATACAAGATGTGACGAGCCTATTATGAAATCAAGCTGTTTTGCAGAATCATAAGCATTAACTCTGTCAGCGACGCTTCTCATAAGTCCCTGTTCAACACCTATGTGAATATTGATTTTATTTTTGTATGATTCTTTCAGATTCTGGAAATACTTAATGTATTCCGGAAAATCAAGGTCAAACATGACTTTTCCATCTTCTAAAGGAGCATCAAAGTCATTATGGTCGGTAAAACAGATGTGTTTAAATCCCAGTGAAATAGCATTGTTAACAACATTTACAGGGTTCTCCTCTGAATCAGAAGAGAACATAGTATGTATATGTGAATCTGATAACAGCATAGTAATGTCCCCCATCAAATATTAGTCATATGCTTAAATGTCAATATACATTATACATAAACATAATTAATCCGCAATTGATATTTTTGATGTTTATGTAGAACATGTAAACTAATGTAAAATATAGGTAATTTTTCCTTGAAAATGATTATTAGTATTGATATTATTAAAAAGACAGCGTATAAATTCTGATTATGTGAATGCGCATAGATGTAGAAGTACCAACTACGCTGTCCGACCTTGACTTTTATGCGCAGATAGGAGCTTTCGTGAGTTTTGAATTGATACACATTGTGATTATTCTTCTCGGAGGAATAGCGCTTTTCCTTTTTGGAATGCAGCTTATGGGAGATGGATTAAAGAAAGTGGCTGGTGGCAAACTGGAAGTTATTCTGTACAGATTAAGTAATACACCTCTTAAGGGAGTACTGCTTGGTACAGGTGTTACGGCAATTATCCAGTCATCGTCGGCAACTTCTGTTATGGTTGTTGGTTTTGTTAATGCCGGTATGATTAAAATGAAACAGGCTATCGGTATTATTATGGGCGCAATTATAGGTACATCTGTTACTGGATGGGTATTATGTCTTTCTGATATCAGTGGTGGTGCCGGATGGGTAGATTTACTTTCAACAGAGGTTCTTGCTGCTGTTATTGGTGTTATCGGAATCATGTTTAGGATGTTCTGTAAGAACCCTACAAAAAAGCATATAGGTGATATTATGATAGGTTTCTGTATCCTTATGGTAGGAATGCAGAACATGAGTGCAGCAGTTGCACCATTAAGATCTGAGCCGGCATTTATTGATATGCTTACTAAGTTTTCTAATCCATTTATAGGAATACTTATAGGACTTTTGGTTACTGCCGTTTTGCAGAGTGCATCTGCTACAGTTGGTATTCTTCAGGCTTTATCAGTTACAGGAGCTATTTCATTTTCAGTAGCACTGCCTATTATAATGGGTATTGCTGTCGGAGCTGCCATGCCTGTTATCATTTCTTCATTTGGTGCGACTACAGATGGTAAGAGAACAGCATTTGTATATCTTCTTGTTGATGCACTTGGTGCTTTAATATGGGCAGTAGTATTTTATAGTATTAATCATTTTGTGCATTTTTCATTTATGGACAGAACGATGACAACTGTTTCGATAGCATTTGTGAACTCATTATTCAGAGTTGCAACAGTTGCTGTACTGTTTCCATTCATCAGATTCCTTGAAAAGATGGTATGTGCAATTTTCAAGGAGGTTGTTGATGAGGAAGATAAAGATATTGTTGAAATCAGTGTACTTGATGACAGATTTATTGCTCATCCTACAGTTGCTATTGAACAGGCTAAGACAGTTCTTTGTTCAATGGCACATATGGCACAGAAAAATCTTATTCGTTCCATGGAACTACTGGATACATTTTCGCAGGAAAAATATGACAAGATTCAGAGAAGAGAAGATAAGGTTGACAGATATGAAGATAAGCTTGGAACTTATCTTGTAAAGATTACACAGCAGGAGCTTACTTCTGGACAGAACAAGGAGGTCTCAAAGCTTCTCCATACAATTTCAGATTTTGAGAGAATAAGTGACCATGCTGTTAACATATCACAGGCAGCAGCAGAACTGTTTAATGAAAAGCTTAGATTTTCTGATTGTGCTGTTGAAGATGTTGAACTGATGTCATTAATTATGAAAGAAATAGTTGGAAATGTAATAGATGCATTTGAACAGAACAAGGTTGAATATGCCTATAAGACAGAGCCGTTAGAAGAACTCGTTGACATATATTGTGATGAAATGAAGATGAATCATGTCAAGCGTGTCCAGAAAGGTGAATGTACACTTCATCAGGGCTTTATATTTAATGATCTGCTTACAGATTTCGAGAGAATTGCTGACCATTGTTCTAACGTGGCAGTTGCGATTATTGAGCTTGAGTTAAATGTGTTTGATACACATGAGTATCTTATTAATCTCAAGAAGGATAACGGAACTAATTTTGATAAATATTTTGAGGAATACAAAGAAATGTTTCCTTTAAGTCAGTATTAAGCGGGGATTAGTGTTAAGTAAACAATATTGGATACAGAATTTGTTAAAATTTCGTCAAAATGACTAATTGATAATGAGTTATTATTGAAAAAAGTGCAAAAATGTAAAAAATGGGAAGAAAGCCTTGATATTTTGCTTCTTCTTATGTAAAATACACGGTAGTTGAAATTTTAACAAACTATGTTATAAAAATTCATTTTAGGAGGAATTGTTTTTATGTCAGTAAAAGTTGCAATCAATGGTTTTGGTCGTATCGGTAGACTTGCATTCAGACAGATGTTTGGTGCAGAAGGATATGAGGTAGTTGCTATTAACGATTTAACAAGCCCTAAGATGCTTGCTCATCTTTTAAAGTATGACTCATCACAGGGAAGATATGTTAACTTCGGTGAGGAAGATCAGGTAACAGCTGATGATGAGGCTGGTACAATCACAGTTAAAGGTAAGACTATCAAGATTTACAAAGAGCCAGATGCTAATAACTGCCCATGGGGAGAGATTGGCGTTGATGTAGTTCTTGAGTGTTCAGGATTCTATACATCTAAGGCTAAGGCACAGGCTCATATTAATGCAGGTGCTAAGAAGGTAGTTATCTCAGCTCCAGCTGGAAACGACCTTAAGACTATCGTTTACAATGTAAACCATGAGACACTTACAGCAGATGATCAGATTATCTCAGCTGCTTCTTGTACAACAAACTGCTTAGCTCCTATGGCTAAGGCACTTAACGATTGTGCAACAATCGAGTCAGGTATTATGTGTACAATTCATGCTTACACAGGTGATCAGATGATTCTTGATGGACCACAGAGAAAGGGTGATTTAAGAAGATCTAGAGCAGGTGCTTGCAACATCGTTCCTAACTCAACAGGTGCTGCTAAGGCTATTGGTCTTGTTATCCCAGAACTTAATGGAAAGCTTATTGGAGCTGCTCAGAGAGTTCCAACACCTACAGGTTCTACAACAATTCTTAATGCTGTAGTTGCTAAGAAGGTTACAGTTGATGAAGTTAATGCTGCTATGAAGGCTGCTGCAACAGAGTCATTCGGTTACAATACAGAGCAGATTGTATCTAGCGATATCGTTGGTATGAGATTTGGTTCATTATTTGATGCTACTCAGACAATGGTTAATGAACTTCCAAACGGTGGCTGCCAGGTTCAGGTTGTTTCTTGGTATGATAATGAGAACTCATACACAAGCCAGATGGTTAGAACAATTAAGTACTTCGCTGAATTAAACTAATCATTTAGATTGTTTTTGCCGGAGAATGGTATGACTATTCTCCGGTTTTTTATAAAGCTGTATATGTAGCTATTTTATGTATTATATGGAGGATATTAATATGCTTAATAAAAAGTCTATTGATGATATCAATGTAAAGGGCAAAAGAGTATTATGCAGATGCGATTTTAATGTACCTTTAGATGGAAGCAGAATAACAGATGAAACAAGACTTGTAGCTGCTCTTCCAACAATCAAGAAGCTTATTGCTGATGGAGGAAAGGTTATTCTTTGTTCACATCTTGGAAAGCCAAAGGGACCAGATGCTGCATTTTCTCTTGCTCCAGTTGCAAAGAGACTTTCAGAACTTCTTGGTCAGGAAGTTAAGTTTGCAGCAGATGATACTGTTGTAGGCGATAATGCAAGAGCAGCTGTTGCTGCAATGAATGATGGAGATGTTATTCTTCTTGAAAATACAAGATTCAGACCAGAAGAGACTAAGAATGGTGAAGCATTTTCTAAGGATTTAGCTTCTATTGCAGATGTATTTGTTAATGATGCATTTGGTACAGCTCACAGAGCACATTGTTCTAACGTAGGTGTTACACAGTATGTTGATACAGCTGTTGTTGGATACCTTATGCAGAAGGAAATTGATTTCCTTGGAAATGCAGTTAATAATCCTGTAAGACCTTTCGTTGCAATTCTTGGTGGTTCAAAGGTTTCTTCTAAGATTTCAGTTATCAATAATCTTCTTGATAAGGTTGACACACTTATTATCGGTGGTGGTATGTCTTATACATTCCAGAAAGCACATGGTGGTAATGTAGGTCAGTCATTAGTAGAGGATGATTATCTTGATTATGCTAAGGATATGATGAAGAAGGCTGAAGAAAAGGGCGTTAAAATGCTTATTCCTATCGATACAGTTGTAGCTAAGGAATTCAGCAATGATTCTCCTTCACATGTCGTAGAAGCAGGACATCAGGCAGATGATGACATGGGTATGGATATTGGACCTAAGACATGTGAGCTTTACAAGGAAGCTTTAAAGGATGCCAAGACTGTAGTATGGAATGGACCAATGGGAGTATTTGAATTCCCTAATTTCGCAGCAGGAACAATTGCTGTTGCAGAAGAACTTGCACAGCTTAAAGATGCTACAACAATCATTGGTGGTGGTGATTCAGCAGCAGCTGTTAACAACTTAGGATTCGGAGATAAGATGACACACATCTCAACAGGTGGTGGAGCATCTCTTGAATTCCTTGAAGGTAAAGAACTTCCAGGTGTAGTTGCAGCTAACGATAAGTAATTGATTTTACTGACATAGTTATATAATAATATTTTAATCCAGACCTTATTTTTGTTAAGTGGGGTCTGGATTTTTTGTTATTTATTTCACAAACTATACTTGAAATATGTACCAAAGTATGCTATTATTTGTTTTACTAGGATAGTTATATCGGAATAATTTAATAGGATTGTCCATATATATGTTATTATGGATAATTTCCTGTGGGGAGGCGTAGAATGAGAAGAAAAGTAATAGCAGGCAATTGGAAGATGAATATGACACCAAGCCAGGCAGTTAAGCTCGTTACTGAATTGAGACCGAATGTTAATAATCCGGATGTTGATGTTGTGTTCTGTGTACCATCCATTGACATTGTACCTGTGGTGGAGGCAGTGAAGGGATCTAATATACATATTGGTGCAGAGAATGTATATTATCAGGAGAAAGGAGCATTTACCGGTGAGTTATCGCCTGAGATGCTTGTTGATGCCGGGGTAAGCCATGTTATAATAGGACATTCAGAAAGAAGAATGTACTTTAATGAAAGCAATACAGTGCTTAATCTCAAGATGCATAAGGTACTTGAACATGGAATTATCCCAATTCTTTGTTGTGGAGAGACACTTGAACAGAGAGAAAAAGGGATTACACTTGATTTCGTTAAAGAACAGATAGTAGAAGCATATGTTGGTGTTACTAAAGAGCAGGTGCTTCATACAATAGTTGCTTATGAGCCAATCTGGGCTATTGGAACAGGAAAGGTTGCAACTACAGCGCAGGCACAGGAAGTATGCGGATTTATAAGAACTGTATTCGAAGAGTTATATGATAAGGAAACAGCGGATCAGATAAGAATTCTTTATGGAGGAAGTGTTAATGCTTCTAATGCAGCAGAGCTTTTTGCCCAGCCTGATATTGATGGTGGACTGGTAGGAGGTGCAAGTCTCAAGCCGGATTTTGCGGATATAGTTAATTATAATAAGTAAATAAGCATGAAAAGACCTTGTTTTGATGATAATATTCAAGACAAGGTCTTTGATTTTTTTTACAAATGTGCTATCATGCTATAGGCAATTAATTAGAATACATTTAAAGGAGAATCACATTATGAGTAAAAAACCAGTAGTTTTAATGGTACTTGATGGTTATGGTTTAAATGATAGAACAGAGGGTAATGCTATTGCTATGGCTAACACTCCTGTTATGGATAAGCTTATGAAGGAATGCCCGTTCCAGAAGGGATATGCTTCAGGACTTGCTGTAGGTCTTCCAGACGGACAGATGGGTAATTCAGAAGTTGGTCATATGAATATTGGTGCTGGTAGAATTATTTATCAGGATCTTACAAGAATTACTAAGGATATTGAAGATGGTACATTCTTTAAGAACGAAGAATTACTTGAGGCAATGGAGAACTGCAAGAAGAATGATTCGGATCTTCACCTTTTCGGACTTTTATCAGATGGTGGTGTTCACAGTCATTTAAGCCATGTATATGGACTTTTAGAGATGGCAAAGCAGCAGGGAGTGTCTAAGGTATATGTTCATGCGTTCCTCGACGGAAGAGATACACCTCCAGCTTCAGCTAAGGGATTTGTTGAGACACTTGAGAATAAGATGGCAGAAATCGGAGTTGGTAAGGTCGCATCTTTATCAGGCCGTTACTATGCAATGGACAGAGATAATAACTGGGACAGAGTAGAAAAGGCTTATGATTCACTTGTAACAGGTGATGGCATTAAGGCCGAGTCAGCTACACAGGCACTTCAGGAGTCATATGATAATGGTAAGACAGATGAATTCGTTGAGCCAACAGTTATCTGTAAAGATGGTCAGCCACTTTCATTAGTTAAGGCTAATGATTCTGTTATATTCTTTAACTTCCGTCCAGACCGTGCAAGAGAGATGACAAGAGCGTTCTGCGATGATAAGTTTACAGGATTTGAAAGAAAGACAGGATTTATTCCATTAACATTTGTATGCTTCAAGGATTATGATGAATCAATCCCTAACAAGAAGGTTGCATTCAAGAAAGAGAATATTAAGAACACATTTGGTGAATTCCTTGCTAATCATGGAAAGAAGCAGTTAAGACTTGCTGAGACAGAGAAATATGCACATGTTACATTCTTCTTTAATGGCGGTGTTGAAGACCCTAATGTTGATGAGTTCAGATTACTCGTTAACTCACCTAAGGATGTTGCAACATATGACTTAAAGCCAGAGATGAGTGCTCCGGAAGTAGGTATGGATTTAGTTGAGGCTATCAAGTCTGACAAATATGATGTTATTATTATCAACTTCGCTAACCCTGATATGGTTGGTCATACAGGGGTTATCCCAGCTGCAATCAAGGCTGTAGAGAAGGTTGATGAGCTTGTCGGCAAGGCTGTAGATGCAGTTAAGGATGTTGACGGAGTTCTCTTCATCTGCGCAGACCACGGTAATGCTGAGAAGATGATTGATTACGAAACAGGTGCTCCACATACAGCACATACAACTAATCCGGTTCCATTCATTCTTGTTAATTATGATGAGAATTATACACTTCGTGAGGGTGGAAGATTATGTGATATCGCTCCTACACTTATTGAGATTATGGGACTTGAGAAGCCAGTTGAGATGACAGGTGAGTCACTTCTTGTTAAGAAGAATTAATCAAAGGGTTGAAATTAATTTATTGATTTTTCTTGCACAAAATGTTTATTTGTGATAGAATGACCTATGTTGCCGTATTGGCATAATTATGTAATAAAAAGCGCATGATGCGCAGGAATGAGGATAGTATGAATAAGATAATTCCATTGTTTCATATGTCTGTCGGAGATGTATTAAGAATTGGTTTAATGGGAGTATTTGTAGTAATTTGTATAGCTTTAGCAATAATAATTCTTATGCAGGAAAGTAAGCAGAACGGATTGTCAGGAACAATTAGTGGTGCTGCTGATTCATACTGGGGTAAGAACAAGGGCCGTTCAATGGAGGGCAAGCTTGTTAAGATAACCAAGATTCTTGTAATTCTTTTTATTGTTATAGCAGTTATACTTAATTTTAATTTCTAAATTACGAACACTCTTAAGAAACGGATAATTTCTTAAGAGTGTTTTTGCTTTTACGAGCAATCTGGTAGAATCTGTATATTTAATGGTTAGAAAGGGATATAAGGGATATGGAGAAGGATATATTTAAACAGCGAAGACAGATGCTTGCTGATATGATTCTTAATAATGAACTGTATGTTCCAATGAAAGCTAAAGAAATCGCTATGCTTCTCGATATTCCTAAAGCTAAGCGTTCTGAGCTTATGGAAGTGCTTGACAGTCTTGTTGCAGATGGAACAATAGGTGTATCAAAGAAGGGTAAGTATATGAAGCCTGAAAATGTAGCACTTGTTGGAACATTTGAAAGCACAAGCAGGGGATTTGGCTTTGTAGTAATACCTGACAGGGAAGATGATATATTTGTCAAGGCTAATGACACGATGAATGCTTTCTATCATGATAAAGTCAAGGTTGTGATAACTACTGAGAAGAATGGCGGTAAGAGGGCTGAAGGTAAAATTGTTGCTATTGTTGAGCATGAGGTTAAGGAAGTTGTCGGAACATTCCAGAAGAACAGAACGTATGGTTTTGTTATTCCTGATAATGCAAAGATTAACTGTGATATATTTATACCACAGGAATTCATGAATGGAGCGGTTGAAGGTTCTAAGGTAGTTGCTTCTATAAGTGATTACGGCAGCCAGAGTAAGAATCCACAGGGGAAGGTCACAGAAGTACTTGGACATATAGATGACCCGGGTGTGGACATAATGTCTATTATCAAGGCATATGATTTACCAGTGGAGTTTCCTGAATCAGTTAAGAAGGCAATTAATGATATTCCTGATGTTGTCAGTGAAAAGGATAAGGCTGGACGAGTTGATTTAAGAAATGTTCAGATGGTTACTATAGATGGTGAGGATGCGAAGGATTTAGATGATGCAGTATCTATCTCGAAAGAAGGACCTGTATATCATCTAGGTGTCCACATTGCGGATGTAAGCCATTATGTTACAGAGGGAAGCGCGCTGGATAAAGAGGCACTTAAACGAGGTACGAGTGTTTACCTTGTAGACCGTGTTATTCCAATGATACCGCATAAGTTATCTAATGGGATATGTTCACTTAATCAGGGAGAAGACAGACTGGCACTCAGCTGCCTTATGGATATTGATGAAAAGGGAAATATTGTTGGACATAGAATATGTGAAACTGTTATTAATGTAGACAGAAGGATGAGCTATACAAGTGTAAAAAAGATTCTTGTAGATAATGATACTAATGAAATTATGAAGTATAAAGAGCTTGTTCCAATGTTTCATATGATGGAAGAGGCTGCGGAGCTTCTTAGAAAGAAGAGATTTGCAAGAGGTTCGGTTGATTTTGATTTCCCTGAAAGTAAGATTATACTTGATGAGAATGGCCACCCGACTGATATTAAGCCATATGACAGAAATGTAGCAACTAAGATTATTGAGGATTTTATGCTTGCTGCTAATGAAACTGTTGCAGAGGATTATTTCTGGCAGGATATGCCATTTCTATATAGAACTCATGAGAATCCTGATCCGGAAAAAATGCGTAAGTTAGCCACATTTATTAATAACTTTGGTTATACATTAAGACTTACTGATGATTTAAGACCTAAGGAGATTCAGAAGCTTCTTTCTGAGATAGAGGGTTCTGATGCTGAGAATCTTATAAGCAGACTGACACTCCGCTCTATGAAGAAAGCTAAGTATACTACTGAATGTGTAGGACATTTTGGACTCGCTGCCAAGTATTACTGTCATTTCACATCGCCTATCAGAAGATATCCTGATCTCCAGATTCATAGAATTATCAAGGAAAATCTTCACGGAGGTTTAAGTCCTAAGAGAGCTGACCATTATGATGCAATATTACCGGATGTTGCTGTCCAGACAAGTGCGATGGAGCGGCGTGCGGCAGATGCTGAAAGAGATACAGACAAGCTTAAAATGGCTGAGTATATGGAACAGTTTGTTGGAGAAACATTTGATGGAGTTGTTTCGGGTGTTACCGCGTGGGGCGTATATGTTGAACTTCCAAACACTATCGAGGGCATGGTTTCTATCAATAATATGAAGGGCTTCTATACATTTGACGAGGAACACTATGAGATGGTAGGAGAACTCGGAAACAGAAGCTATAAGCTCGGACAGAAGGTTAAGGTTGTGGTTATAGGCACCGATAAGATACTAAGAACAATTGATTTTGCATTTGCATAGAATAGAATGGAGACTGACATGGCATCAAAAACAAGCGCATCAGGAAACAGACTTATAGCGAACAATAAGAAAGCTTATTTTGATTATTTTATAGAAGAGAAATACGAGGCTGGCATGGTACTTCACGGCACTGAGGTTAAATCAATCAGAGCAGGTAAGTGCTCAATTAAGGAATCTTACATTAAGATTGAGAATGGTGAAGTGTATGTATTAGGTATGAATATTACACCATATGAGAAGGGAAACATATTCAATAAAGATCCTTTAAGGCCTAAGAAGCTGCTTCTTCACAAGAATCAGATTAATAAGCTTACAGGTGAACTTACAATAAAAGGATACACACTTGTTCCACTTCAGGTATATCTGAAAGAGGGAAAGGTGAAGATGGAAATTGGTCTTGGAAAAGGTAAGAAGAACTTTGACAAGAGAGATTCTATTGCAAAGAAAGACCAGATAAGAGATGCACAGAAGGAATTCAAGAACAAGAATCTCAGATTTTAGAAATATTTTATCAGTTTTGAATAACAAGTTCATTGACTTGGCATTATGCCAATGTTAATATAAATAAGCAGATAAAACTGCTTACACAGGGGCTAGTAAAGGTTTCGACGGGGATCTTGAAGCTGGTGAAGCTATCCGCAGGAAAGCGTCAAAATCCAAACTTAAATATAAACGCTAACGATAATTTAGCATACGCTGCCTAATTGCAGCAGTCTGACTTAAAGCACCTACACTTTAAGACCCAGGCTTCGAACATGTAGGAAACGACAGTATCAAAGCTTTGAGATGCTGGTCGTATCATGAAGCTACTAAAGGTGCAAGGGTGTTGATTCCCGTGTACCGGAGGGAATGTTAAACAATCAACTATGATAGTAGAAGAACAGGGAATGGGTTTTCGGACAGGGGTTCGACTCCCCTCTGGTCCATTTTTGATGCAAAATCCGAACTCTTTGAGTTCGGATTTTGTGCGTTAAGCATCTTATTAATTAATAATTCAGATGTTCTTTTATTAATATCCATATCCGTACAGATTTTTTGAAGTGGATGACCTTATATGTAACACGCTTGGTGGAATGTTAGGATTTGTTATGACACCTGTATTCGTATTCATGCTTCCTAAGCATGAGAGAATGGATGAGATTGCATATAAAAGAGGGCAGGTCGTTTCGGAATTCAGAAGAGCGGTTGCGTGGATTATTGACATTGTGGTTATAATATTTGATGGAGAGTGATGTAATTGCTTTTATAATGTCTGGAAAAATGCCATTCATGCCTTCCCAGAATTCATTTTCAATATTTGTCATAGTAATCCCCTTTGATTAGCTAATTAAAAGTTACGAACAAAAACTACATTAATTATAACTCAGTATACGGGCAAAAGTATACAAAAATAATTGAATTAAAAACATGAATATTATACAATCATTATAGCAATAGTAAAGATAAATTTACAGGGGAACGTGGAATGAGATTATTATCGGATATAGTGGAGTCAATCAGGCAGGTATGCAGATATGAGAAAACTGTCAGAGTAGATACCAAGGCACTTCAAAGTGTCATGATGATATTTGTATTAGTTATGTTGCTGATTGACATAGAGAATTTTAAGCTTGGTAAATATATTATCGGTGGTGTGACACTGGCAGTTGCAGTTATGAGTATAGTGCTTGTAATTGTATTAAAATATATTAAAAATGTATACAGGATATGTCAGGCTGCTGTTGTAGTATTTTTTATATTGGCAGTTATTATATCAATTGTGGGAGCTAATGATGGCTTTGCACTATTATGGTTTTTATTACTGCCAGTCATAACACTTGTGCTTTTAGGTATGCCATTTGGTGCGCCGGTGTGTATATTTTTTGGTTTGTATATTACGGTGTTATTCTGGACTCCTCTTAATAATATGCTTATATATAATTACACAAGGGATTATTTATTCTATTATCCGATTTTTTACTGGGGTTTCTGTCTTCTTGTAGTTGTCATGGATATTTTCTATAAGCTGTATCAGATAAGACAGGCGGATAATGAGAAAAATCTTGAAACAGAAGTACTTGAAGCTGTAGAGGGGACTAAGAAGCTTATGATTGATGCTGTTACAGCGATAAGCCAGATGCTTGATGAAAAGGATGGATATACACAGGAACATTCAAAGAGGGTTGCAGAGTATTCCAAGCTTATCGCAAGGAACCTGAAGGCGCATGAATTCACAGACGAAGAGATTTCACTGATATATAGAAGTGCCTTTCTGCATGATATTGGCAAGATTGCAGTTCCAGATGCGGTACTTAACAAACCTGCAAGGCTTACAGACGAGGAGTATGGAATAATGAAGAATCATACAGTCTGGGGCGGTCAGATATTATCTGGTCTGGAATTTCTTCCACAGGCAGATATAGGGGCTGTGTACCATCATGAAAGATATGATGGTAAGGGCTATCCATATGGAATTAAGGGAGAAGAACTTCCATGGATGGTAAGAATAATCAGTGCAGCAGATTCACTTGATGCGATGAATTCTAACAGATGTTACAGAAAGCATTGTGATAAGGATTATATTATCGGTGAATTTGAGAAGGGCGCTGGAACACAGTTTGATAAATCTGTTGCAGAAACTGTAATTACATTGATTGAGGAAGGCAGGATAGTAATATAGATATGTCAGAGAATACCAGAGTAGTATCACGAATAAAGCATATATGGGAAGTGATAATGTGTCCATATGAAGATAAGAGCCTTGCATTCTGGATTAAGGTTGTATTTGGATTTATATGGGCTATCAGTATTCCTAATGGAATTATCTATGGGACACCAGATGATTATATAATATCATTAATTATAATGGTCACAGTTCTTTTTATTAATATAATGGTTTCAAGATTTTATTACAGAACATGGATAGATGCGATAGTGTGCATAATTCTAAGCATACCAGTATTTTATGTGTATTATCATGCGAGTATCGGATATTTCAGCGTAATGTTTTCCATGATATTTGCATGTGGAATTGTATTCGTGCTTGGAATACGTAACAGCATTGTGCTTAATTTTGTATTTTTAATTATGGTAATTGTGTGTTTCAGACTCAATGTTGATATGTCAGCCAAGTTTATATACGGCGATAATATAACGCTTCGTTTTCCATATCTGTTTATATGTTTCGTTCTTATATCATACTGCCTTATGTATATTATCCAGCGTTACTGGGTTGAAAAAAGAAAGAGAAACCAGATACTTGAGGAACGTGTGCATGATGAGAAGAAAAAGCTTGAATCTATGTCAATGAAGGTTATCAATACAATGTCCAAAGCTCTGGCAGCCAAGATACCGGGAGAAGAGGAGCACTGTAATAATGTGGCAGAGTATTCAAGGAGTATTGCACAGAGAATGAATCTTGATAAGAAATCATGTGATGATGCTTATAAGGCAGGATTACTGCATGAGATTGGAATGATTGGCATACCGGATGCACTTATTAACAAGGCTGGTCTTACAGATGACGAGTATGAGATTTTTAAGACCTATGTCAGTAAGGGGTATCAGATTATTAATATGTTACAGACAGATGAATCCCAAAGAATTGCACAGGCAGTCAGATATCACCGCGAGAATTATGACGGAAGTGGTTTTAATGAGGGTATAAGCGGCGATGATATTCCATTGCTTGCACGTATTGTTGCAATAGCTGATTATGCTGACCGACACATAGGCAGGAATGAAGACATATCCGATATCAGGGACAATATTGAAAGGATGGCAGATACAGTATTTGATCCAATTTGTGCCAGTATTATGGTTGAAATACTCAGCTAAGGCAGGTATGTCTGATAAGTTAATTATGGTTTTATCTGTTGATATATTATTCACTTGTTGATAATGGAATAATAGCGGTATAATATGAATAACTGGTGATGAATCTGTGAAAAAAGTTTGAACCGTGGAGATTAATATATAACAATGAGTGAATTGAATATAATAGAAATAGAGCATGGAATATCTTATATCACACCATCGGAATCGCCGTTGTCGTCTAATGTTGTGGTAATTGAGGGAAGTGATGATATATGGCTTTATGATGTCGGAAATCATCCCGATGTTATAGAACATTTAAAAGAGATTAATTGTGATGGTAAAAATATTAATATTGTATTGTCACATTTTCATCTTGACCATATTGGCAATCTGGATAAAATATGCGGATTATGGAAGAATGATGAAGCGCAGGATAAAGGACATCCACAGATAAAAGACAGGATAAAAATTTATCAAGGGAAATATACTTATAAGCACACTAATAAAGGTGAAATTGTATCTGATGATATGTATATTGATGCTGGTTTTCATAAGTTTCATATATTTCAGCTTCCGTCATGTCACTCAAAAGGAAGTGTAGCAATGGAAGTAGACGGGAGATATTGCTTCCTTGGAGATGCATTGTATCCGGCAACTAAGGGTCCAGTAAGAGAATATAATAAAAGCCTTTTAAAAGAAGAGATTAATGCGCTTGAAAAGATAAAAGCACCATATTTTATGCTTAGTCATAAAGAGCCATTTGCACGACCTAAAAATGTAGTGATGGCGTGGATAGAGAAGATATATAAGGGGTTGTGATGAGGATAAGAAAGTACAAGTGGACTATGCTCATTATAAGTGGAATAATTGCGGGCATAGTATTTACAGGTTGTGTGTGGCCTGTATCTGAGGCAGAAGAGGATAATTCAATTAATTATAAATCAATATTTATTGAAAAGCTGAATGCTCATTGGAAATTACAGATTCCAGAATTACAGGATGGCAGCGATACGAAAATTAAAGAAGTAGGAAAAGGAACAGGTATTTCGTTTGACAATTATTCAAGTGAATATTTTTATTATGACGATTCAGATAGTGCATTTGTATTTAATACACCAGTCAGTGCCCCCAAAACTGTTAACACAAAATATGCACGTTCTGAATTGCGGGAAATGATGGGAGACGATAAAACAGTGAACTGGGACTGGAATGGCAGACATTGTCTTGATGTTGAAGAGGCAGTGACAAAAATTCCAGCAAATGGCAGAGTGATGGTATGTCAGGTGCATGGGATATATCCAAATGGTGATAATGGACCAGTTCCTTTGAAGGTAATATATGAGGGAAACAAAAAACGGCTTGCTATTACTTATAAAGCACATCCTCAATCATATGAAGACCAGAAAATATATTATTTTGACGAAGTAGAGCTGAACCAGAAATTCACAATATCTATACAGATAATTGATGGTACAGGTTATGTTTCAATTAGTAGTAATGGAATATCACAAAAATATGAATATAGTTATAATCCGGTAACAACAGGTTGGATTGATTTTTATAATTATTTTAAAGCTGGAAATTATATTCAGGATTGTGAAGATAATAGTGAGAATGCAGGCTCAACAGTCAAAATGTACAATATAAACGTAACTCATGAATAATCTATATCATGAGTACAGCCATGATTTAACAAAAAATATTGTAATTGAGGTTAAATTGATTTACAATTTATGGTAGTGATTTTAAGGGAGGTTATGGAAATGGATTTTACAACATTACAGAAAGCTATGATTGATGCTATGAAAGCAAGAGATAAGGCAAGAAAGGATTCAATAGCAGTACTTGTATCTGCAGCTAAGAAGCTTGCTATTGATGCTGGATGCCGTGAAGATATCCCTGATGAGATGGTAGACCAGGCTATATTAAAAGAGATTAAGAGTATCAAGGAACAGATAGATACTTGTCCAGCGGACAGAACTGAGTTATTAGAAGAATATAATGCACGTCTGGCTGTTATGTCAGAGTTTGCACCTAAAATGCTTTCAGAGGATGAGGTAAGAACAATTCTTAATGAGAAGTTTGCAGACGTCATAGCTACTAAGAACAAGGGTCAGATAATGAAAGTTGTCATGTCAGAGCTTAAGGGCAAGGCTGATGGCAAGGTTATCAATGCGGTTGTGGCTGAGATGTGCAAGTAGTTATATTTTAAATGTAAATCTATATATATCACAAATTGATTTTTGATTAAATTGCAAAATACGCTAAAGTATTTTGAATCAATGACAATATAAGATATGTAATCAATAATAAATGATTAACATGGGATGCAGCAATTTGAAACAGATTGTTGCATCTTTTTTATTTTATTATAAGTGATTGCCACTTAATACACAAAAGCGTAAAATATATAATATCGTAATATAGGAATATACAACATTTCAGGAGGAGTCAGCTATGAACAGAGCTGTTGTTTATTATTCATTATCAGGAAATACAAAGGAAGCTGCAAAGGTTATTGCAAGAAAGCTGGGAGCAAAAATCTTTGAGATAGATTTAGTTAAGCCATTACCCAAGAATACAGTGAGGCAGATGCTTGTTGGAGGAATGCAGTCAACATTTGGAAGAAGACCTAAGATAAAAGGTGTTCCGGATAACATAGATTATTATGACGAAATTATATTGGGTATGCCAGTATGGGCAGGTATGCCTGCGTCTCCGGTCAACACATTTATAAAGAATTACGGCGTGGCAGATAAAATTGACGCTGTGTTTACATTCAGCGGTGGCGGGGACAATGACAGATGTCTTGCACAGTTGTCAAAAAGTCTTAAAAATATAAAAAGTCAGGTTGCGTTAGCAGACCGCAATAGTAATGCTGCAAAGGATAATCAGGAGAAGCTTGAAAAGTTTGTTATGAGTATCAAGTAGAAATGTATGCTATAATGGACACATTGATAAAGTTGATTACAATATAACTGGAGGATACAAGCATGGACGATAATGTAAAGAAAAGAAACGAAGTACTGGCACAGACTGTAATTAATGGCTTACAGTCGCGAAATATGTCAGGATATTATGCAGAGGATAAAGAAGCAGCTTTAAAGCAGGCTCTGGAGTTAATTGATGAGGAAAGCACAATTGCTATGGGCGGCTGTCACAGTGCACAGGAGATTGGACTTGTGGAGGCTTTGAAGGAGGGCAATTACAATTATATAGACCGTTCAAAGATGACTCCAAGAGAGGGACTTCTGGCTTCATATGACGCTGATGTGTTCTTATCAAGTGCAAATGCGATGACAAGTGATGGAATACTTGTCAATATTGATGGCAATTCTAACCGTGTTTCATGCATAGCGCAGGGACCAAAGAAGGTAATCTTCATAGTTGGAATGAATAAAGTCTGTTCAGACCTCGATTCGGCAATGAAGCGTGCAAGAAATATAGCTGCACCAACTAATGCACAGAATTTTGATGTCAAGACACCCTGCAAGACAACCGGAAAATGCTTTGACTGCAAATCACCAGACACATTATGCTGCCAGTTCCTGATTACAAGATATTCACGCCATGTCGGAAGAATACATGTAATACTTGTAAATGACACACTTGGCTATTAAAAGGAGACACTATGATTAACAGACTTCATATGGCAATGATTGAATTATATAAAGGAGACGCTAAGAGAATACAGCATTTTTGCAAGGTTCACAGCTACGCCAGGTTGATTGCACAGATGGAAAATGTTGATGACCAAAGTCTTTTTATAATTGAAACAGCGGCGCTTACACATGATATCGGGATTCATATATGTGAAGAAAAATATGGTGAGTGTGGTGGTAAGCTGCAGGAAAAAGAAGGTCCTGCTATTGCCGCAGAACTTCTTGAAAGGCTTGGCTTTGACAGTGAAGTATCAGAAAGAGTGCAGTATCTGATAGGACATCACCATACTTATAACAAAATAGACGGGATAGATTATCAGATACTTGTTGAGGCAGATTTCTTGGTTAACATATGCGATGATAATCTTACAAAGGATGCAGCATTGAAAGCATATAATAACATTTTTAAGACGGAAAGCGGTAAAAAGATATGCCGTGAAATGTTTGGACTGGAGAAGTGAAACTTATGAGCGATAATAAAAATGTTAATAATAAGGAAAAAGGCTTTGTTGTCGGCGGATATACTTTTAAGACGAAGCAGGAAGCGCAGGAAGCAAAAGATGAGATGAATGCTATTAAGTATCTGTCTGGAAAGACGGACAGTAAAGATCCGAAACAGGTGTATGTGTTGTATAATAAGATAATTGACAGACAGTTATTTTATACATCCATTGGACTAAATTATCTCAAGAATTTACAGCAGTTTCTGTATAATTCACCAGATATTCCAGATGATAAGATTAAGCCAATTCCGGTAAAAAGTGAGACACAGGCTGCGATTGACAGAAGGCGTGAAAGAAATGAGCATAGAAGTGAGCTGCATACGCTCTCAATTCAGGTAGCAAAGTACAAGAACAATTTTATGAGAATTATGATTGTAAATGTGTTTCTTGTTATTGCGTTAATTGCAATGTTTTTTATCCTTAAGACAGGTTCTAATTCTAATGTCATTAATTATGAAGTGAATGTACAGAATAAGTATTCTTCATGGCAGACAGAGCTTGAATCTAAGGAAGCCAAGTTAAAGGAAAAAGAGAAAGAGCTTAATTCAAGGGAAGCGGAGCTTGAATCAAAGCAGTCTTTAAAATCATCATCACAGCAGTCAACAAAGTAGTCATAATATAAATATATGAACAGAGTACACATTTTAAACATATTTATCAGATAGTATATAGATAATTAATTCATCGTGAAAGTGAGGACTACATATGGATAAGATGAAGATTTTAGTAGTAGATGATGAAAGCAGAATGAGAAAGCTTGTAAGTGATTTTCTGACAAGAAAAGGCTATGCTGTTATAGAGGCGGCTGATGGTGTAGAAGCTGTAGATACATTTATGGAGAACAAAGATATTGCACTTATAATTCTTGATGTTATGATGCCAAGAATGGATGGCTGGGAAGTGTGCAGGCAGATAAGAAAGGATTCTAAAGTTCCTATTATAATGCTTACAGCAAAGGGTGAGGAGATGGATGAACTACAAGGTTTTGAATGTGGAGCTGACGAATATATAGCCAAGCCATTTTCACCTAAGATACTTACAGCCAGAGTTGATGCAATTATAAGACGAGCATATGGTGTTGACAGCAACGAGATAATTGAGATTGGCGGAATTACTATAGATAAAGCGGCACATATCGTTAAGATTGATGGTGAAGAGATAGAGTTAAGCTATAAGGAGTTTGAACTGCTTACTTATTTTGTTGAGAATAAAGGGCTTGCGTTGTCAAGAGAGAAGATTCTTAACAATGTATGGAATTATGATTACTATGGTGATGCAAGAACTATAGATACCCATGTTAAGAAATTAAGAAAGAAGATGGGGGAGAAGGGCGATTACATCAAGACAATCTGGGGTATGGGCTACAAGTTCATTGTTGACTGATTCTGCGAATAAGGAAGGCAATTAAAGATGAAGATACATTCAATCAAGTTTAAGATTACACTTCTTCTGGTAGTTACTGTTACATGTCTTGTGGCAATGCTTATTGGGTTTAACAGCATTTTTTCAGAGAAAGTGTATATGAACCGTAAGCAGAAGAGCATGATTAATTCTTATGAGAATGTTAATGAAATCATGCAGAAATATACTGATTTACAGATAGATAAAGATACTATGTGTGCTGATATGGAGAATATATCTACAGCAAAGGGAATATCTGTGCTTGTAGTTGACAGTAGCTGGTGTACCATATATGTAAGTACTCAGGGAGATGATTCAATGATGGAACGTCTTCGTATGAGTATATTTAATGGAGATATTTTTAAGAATAATGGCTCACAGGATAAAGCACCGGAACCTAAGGATCAGGAAGATGATTCAGATAACCCGGCAGACAAGGATGATAAGAAGGAGCATAGAAAGCGTCTGGAAGATATTATTGATATGTCAGGTACATCACTTGTTGAGAACAGGACAATCATAAGTTCCAATGATAATTACACGTTACAGAAGGTGTATGACGAAAGACTTGGCGACTATTATCTTGAAATATGGGGTACACTTGACAATGGATATTCAATTATATTAAGAACTCCTATCCAGGGAATAAAAGATAATGTAAATATATCGACAACTCTTATTAAGTATGTTGGAGGAGCAATTCTTGCTGTTGGTATAATTGCAGCATTTGTAGTATCAACATATATTACCAGACCGATTAAGCAGCTTTCTAATATTGCAGAGAAGATGTCAGAGATGGATTTCAATGCAAGATATGAGGGAAGTGATAAGGGAGAGATTGGTCTGCTTGGAAAGAGCATGAACAATATGTCTGAGAAGCTTGAACAGAATATTGCAGAGCTTAAGAAGGCTAACCTTGAACTTAAGAAAGATATTGATAAAAAAGAAAAGCTCGAGATAATGAGAACAGATTTTCTTTCAAATGTATCTCATGAGTTAAAGACTCCTATTGCACTTATACAAGGATATGCAGAGGGTCTTAAGGAAGGCATAACAGATGATCCTGAAAGCATGGAATTTTACTGTGATGTTATTATGGACGAGGCAAACAAGATGAATACAATGGTTAAGAGACTTCTTACACTTAATCAGATTGAATTCGGAAATGATGAGCCTGAGATGGAGAGATTTGATATTAATGAGCTTATTGCTTCTGTATCAGATGCCAATGCAATAAGAGCGGGACAAAAGAATATGAGTATAGTATTTGATAACCGTAATGAGCATAATTTTGTGTGGGCTGATGAATACAAGACAGAGGAAGTGCTTACTAATTATATATCTAATGCACTTAATCACTGTGATGGAAAGCGTGCAATTGAGGTGAGAACTGAAAAATCAGAGAATGGAGGAACTATTACCGTTACTGTATATAATAGTGGAAAGAATATTGCTGATGAAGATCTTGAAAGAATATGGGAGAAGTTCTACAAGACTGATAAAGCGAGAACAAGAGAATATGGAGGTAATGGAATAGGACTGTCTATTGTAAAGGCTATTATGGATTCAATGGGGCAGGAATATGGTGTCAGAAATGTATCTGATGGTGTAGAATTCTGGTTTAATCTTGATTGTAAATCATAATATGATATAATTGTTATCAGTGTATGAGAATAATTTGTATATTCATCATGAACGGTGATAATAATTATAAAGGGAAATTGAGGAAATATATATGAAAAAAGTTATAACAGGTCTGCTTGTGCTTTTGTGTATATCTGCACTCACAGGTTGTGGCAAAGATGATGTAACATTAACCAATGAAGATAATGATCTGGTTGCTGAGTATATAGCAGGAACGCTTCTTAAGTATTCATATGATAATGAATGGAAATATCAGAAGCTTAATTCAGCACAGAATGGTGGAGGTACAATAAGTTCGTCTGGTATACAGAAACCGTCACAGACACAGTCTGCAATTACAGGACATAATAATACAATACAGACTACTAAGGCGTCAGGTAATTCAGCGAACACATCAGCAGATTTATTAACAGGGCTGCCAACTGCACTTGGATTTAATGGTGTGACACTTACATATAAGGATTATACTGTGGGAAATCAGTATCCGGCAGATAATTATGTGGTTTCAGTGCCGTCACAGACAGGCTGTAAGGTTGTTGCTGTTGAGATGACACTTACTAATACAAGTGGTTCAACAGTTAATCTTACATCATCAGGTGGTGTTGTATTAAAGCTCACAGCCGGCTCAACAGCTGTAAGCAATTATGCTTCAATGCTTAAGAATGATATTACAACACTTAAGAATGTTTCACTGGCGGCAGGAGAGAGTAAAGAAGTAGTTGTATTATTTCAGGTAAAAGAAAGCGATGCCAATTCATTAGCCGGTTTGGTTATGTCGGCAACATCATCAGGAACATCGCTTGGTTCATTAACAATCAATTAAGAATGCATAACATTTTCAATGTTGTAAAAGGCAGCTTGTGCTTCATCTAACTGATGAACATAGGCTGCTCTTTTTTCAGGCTTATATCCATCGCCATGTCCATTATATTCAGCATAATATACAGTTTCATGTGATTCAGGCTTATTCCAGTCAGTGAAGCCCTCATCAATAATCTGGTCGGAATATTCACAGTTAAGAATAACCACCTTGGCATGAATTCTCCAAGGTCTGCTTAAAGCAACGCTTTTAGGCGGACAGTTTCCTGTAAATGTGCAATTATCAAATACATAACCGAAAGCCTGACCTTCATATGTTGAAGGTGCAGTATAATAAGAGTTGATGGGTTCATTCCGGTTTAATGCAAAAAGTGTGCAGTTTTTAAAATAAGCTGTGGCACTTCCGAAAATAAAATCAATTTCACCACATATAAAGCAGTCTTCATATAACTGGTGAACGAGCTTTCTTTCACCGTCTATTGTTGGACCTGTAAAACCACCTGGTTGTTTTTCTTTAAGAGGCAGCGGACCGGTAAATAAAGTGTCCTGATGACCGAGAATTTTACAGTGCTTAAATGTGATGTTGTCACCTTCAGCGTATACAGCTATTGCCTGACCGACATTATCACCAAATCCGGCGCTGTTTTCGAATGTAATATTGCTTGCAGAGAAATTATCGGCATATACAAGAAATGTATAGGAACGGAAAGTTCCACGCTTAGAGCCGTCAGGCATAATCATTCTTGCATAGAAACCCTCAGTAATAATAGTTTCATCTGTATCTTCACCAATTAAGGTAATATTATTTTTCCGGATTTCAATACGTTCTTTATATATTCCTTTTTTGATAAATATAGTTTCGTTGTTATTATCAGAAACAGAATCAACTGCTTTCTGTATGGAATCAAAGTCACAAGAATTGTCTTTAGCTACCGTAATCATAAAAATACATACCTCCTATTTTTTGCTATTATAGCACACTGGACATTAATAAATAAAGCGAGTATAATTCCATTCGTTAAAAAAATTGTAGGAAATAGAGATTATGATAAGAATAGTAGAAGATATGAGAGATGTTAATATATATCTTTCATTAAGAAAACAAGTCGGCTGGATTAAGTTAGATGAAAATCAGGCTCAGAGAGCATTGAATAACAGCGTGAAAGTATTTACAGTATATGATGATGACAAGCCTATAGGAATGGGAAGAGTGGTTGGAGATATGGCTGTAATAAGCTATATACAGGATTTAATAATAATACCGGAATATCAGAGTAAGCACATAGGAAGCATGCTTATAGAACATATAATAGCTTATGTCAAAGGAATTACTCAGGAAGGCACAAGAATGATGCTTTGTCTGATGTGTGCCAAGGGCAGAGAGATATTCTATGAAAAGCATGGATTTATCGCAAGACCGACACCAGAACTGGGACCGGGAATGATACAGTATATATTACAATAGCATTGTAAAATGTAATGTTAACCTAATGTCAACCTAAATTAATAACAGGTTGACAATTACTTTTCAAGTGTGTACAATAACAAATGTTGTATTACTACATTTGAAAAGAGGACTTTAACTATGAAAAGCAAAAAAGTTACTATTTATCAGCTGACATTTATGGCTATGATGGCAGCAGTTACATGTATTCTTGGACCACTTTCAGTTCCAATTGGTCAGATTCCAATATCTCTTACTAATCTTGTGATTTATTTCACAGTATTTGTACTGGGCATATGGGCAGGAACAGGAAGCTATGGAATATATCTGCTGCTTGGTGCTGTAGGACTTCCTGTATTTTCAGGATTTGCTGGTGGATTAGGAAAGCTTCTTGGACCAACAGGAGGATATCTTATAGGTTTCATATTCATGGCACTTATTGGAGGAGCTGTGATTGAGCTTTCACACAGAAATATTTTTCTTACAATGCTTGGATGGGTAGTTGGAACTGCTGTTGCATATGCATTTGGTACTGTATGGTTTGTATACCTTATGAAATGTTCAGTCACATATGCACTTACAGTATGTGTATATCCATTTATCGGATTTGATATTGTTAAGATAGTTATTGCAACACTTCTTGGAAAGACAGTAAGATATGCAATAACTAAAGCTGGTCTTATACAGAAAGCAGCATAATAAGTTAAAGAAAAAGGTGTCTCCGGATTAATGGAGGCACCTTTTTAAGTACATTGCATAATTAATTATCTGAGAGTCTTAACATACTCAGCAATCTTCTCATCCTTGCAGTTAGCAAAGAAAAGTTCTTCAAACTTCTCACCTGCAACAGCACCCTTAACAAGATCCTGGTCAAGCTCCTTAAGAACTTCTACGAGATCCTGCTTAAGAGTAACAGCTCTTACACCGTCAAGAATCTTCTTATTTCTCTGTTCTGGAACAACTCTTTCCTTAGGATATCCACCACCTGGCTCACCTTCGAAAAGCTTCTCGAAGATGTATGTGAGGTTAAGTTCTGCACCCCATCCGAAGCCCTTTGCAAATGGAAGAGCGATAGCGTTACCATCGTTAATCTGCATGAACATATAAGCATCTGAAGGATCAACAACATGTCCACAGAGAACTCCAGGGAAAGAGTTAAGTGCTAACATAGCACCTTCACCAGTACCACAGCCTGTTACTACAAAGTCAGCAGCACCGCTGTTTAAAAGAATAGCAGCAAGGATACCGTTCTGTACATATGTAAGCTGTGCCTTATCATCAGCTGAGTACATACCATAATTATCAACTGTATGTCCCTTGCTTTCTGCAACCTTCTTAAGTGATGCATAAATCATCTCATTCTTTGCAGCCTGGCTGTTTTCATTAATTAATGCGATTCTCATTATGAAATCTCCTCTTTTCTTATATTCTATATAAACTATAAGCTGTGGGTCTGCTTTTGTCAAATGTGTATACTGAAATAATACATTTACCAAATGCGTACTTATGTGTTATATTATACAGAACGAATTAAGTTGAAAGAGGTTAGATAATATGGCTGAAAATAAAGATTCCCAGGCAGCATTTATGGAGGCTGTCGGAAGCATTAAAGAATATGCCAAGGTTAATGGCAATATTGTTACAAGAGAGGATGTACACAGTTTTTTTAAAGATATGGCATTAGATGATGCCAAATTCCAGATGATTTCAGGATATCTGATGGCTAATGGAATTAAGATACAGGGTGAAGACAGCGTAGATAATGAATTCCTGAAGCTGATGGAAAGTGCCTCAGATGATAATATTGATGAGTCAGGACAACATATTTCTAAGGAAGAACAGGAAGATAAGAAGGTTGCGGATGATATTGTAAGTCATCTTGATTATGAAGAGGATGAGAAGTATCTGAAAATATATCTTCAGGATATATCAGAAATACAGCCTATGACAGATGTTACAAGGTCATATCTTCTTATGAACATAGTTGAGGACAATGATAAAGAATCACTAAAACTGCTTACAGAAAGTTATCTTGAAAAGATTGCGTCATGGATAGAACCATTCAGAGGAAAGGGAGTTCTTGCATGTGACCTTGTACAGGAGGCCAATCTGGCTATGACAGCATATATAGGACAGCAGGAATGGCTTAATAATTATGAGTGGAAGGATAAGATTAAAGAAGGTGGACAGGAAGACCTTCTTAATGTGCTTAAAGGAATTGACGAAGCAGTTAAGGAGCTTATTGAAGGCAGTCTTAATATGCTTATAGATGAACAGACGGATGTTAATATGGTTTCGGGAAAAATTCTCAATAAAGTCAATCTTGTAAATGACTGGGGAACAAGACTTAAAGAAGAATTAGGAAGAAAACCTACGGTGGAAGAAGTAGCAAAGAACATGGGAGTTGCAGAAAATGTGGTACTTGAGGCTATCAGGCTTTCAAGTGAAACAATTGAAGATATCAAGTACGAAAAGACGGTTCCTAAAGAATAACTGATTAATAAAATTAATATATACACGATTTCGAGAAAAATTTAACAATTTTTTATTGATTTTAATTAGGGCATGGTATAGAATTAAAAAGAATTTTGTAATAATTTACAAGAAATTATAAGAAAAGAGGTTTATGTAAGATGGCAAAAATCGATTTAAGCAAGTATGGCATCACAGGTGCTACAGAGATCGTCTACAATCCTTCTTATGAATTATTATTCGAGGAAGAGACTAAGTCTACTAACGAAGGTTATGAAGTTGGTAAGGAAAGCGAACTTGGAGCTGTTGATGTTATGACAGGTATCTATACAGGTCGTTCTCCTAAAGACAAGTACATTGTTGTTGATGAGAACTCTAAGGACACTGTATGGTGGACATCAGATGAGTATAAGAACGATAACCACCCAATGTCAGAAGATGTATGGGCTAAGGTTAAGGACATCGCTAAGGCAGAGCTTTCTAATAAGAAACTTTTCGTAGTTGATGCATTTTGTGGAGCTAACAAGGACACAAGAATGGCAGTTCGTTTCATCGTTGAAGTTGCTTGGCAGGCACATTTTGTAACTAATATGTTCATTAAGCCAACAGCAGAAGAACTTGAGAACTTCGAGCCAGATTTCGTTGTATATAATGCTTCTAAGGCTAAGGTTGAGAACTATGCTGAATTAGGCCTTAACTCAGAGACATGTGTTGCATTCAACATTACAAGCCATGAGCAGGTAATCATTAATACATGGTATGGTGGAGAGATGAAGAAGGGTATGTTCTCTATGATGAACTACTACCTTCCATTAAAGGGTATTGCTTCAATGCACTGCTCAGCTAACACAGATAAGAACGGAGAGAATACAGCAATCTTCTTTGGTCTTTCAGGAACAGGTAAGACAACACTTTCAACAGATCCTAAGAGACTCCTTATCGGTGATGATGAGCATGGTTGGGATGACAATGGCGTATTCAACTTCGAAGGTGGATGCTACGCTAAGGTTATCAACCTTGATAAGGATTCTGAGCCTGATATCTACAATGCTATCAAGCGTAATGCTCTTCTTGAGAACGTTACTCTGGATGCAGCAGGCAAGATTGATTTCAACGATAAGAGTGTAACAGAGAATACTCGTGTATCTTATCCTATCAACCACATTCAGAACATTGTTCGCCCTATTTCTTCTGCACCAGCAGCTAAGAACGTTATCTTCCTGTCAGCAGATGCATTCGGCGTACTTCCTCCAGTATCGATCTTAACTCCTGAGCAGACACAGTACTACTTCCTGTCTGGTTTCACAGCTAAGTTAGCTGGTACAGAGCGTGGTATTACAGAGCCTACACCTACATTCTCAGCTTGCTTCGGACAGGCATTCCTTGAACTGCATCCTACAAAGTATGCAGAAGAGCTTGTTAAGAAGATGGAGAAGAGCGGAGCTAAGGCTTACTTGGTAAATACAGGATGGAACGGAACAGGCAAGCGTATCTCTATTAAGGATACTCGTGGTATCATCGATGCTATCCTTAGCGGAGCTATTTTAAGTGCACCTACAAAGAAGATTCCTATGTTCAACTTCGAAGTTCCTACAGAACTTCCTGGCGTAGACTCAGGTATTCTTGATCCTCGTGATACTTATGCAGATGCTTCTGAATGGGAAGTTAAGGCAAAAGACCTTGCATCCAGATTCGTTAAGAACTTTGCTAAGTATGAAGGCAATGATGCTGGTAAGGCTTTAGTTGCAGCAGGTCCTCAGGCATAATTGAATTTGTAATGATAGAATATACAGGGTATGGCATAGTTCATACCCTGTTTTCTATATCGAAAAATGAAAAAATCTGTGTAGCGTTAATAATTAACAGTTACACAGATTTTTGTTTTATATAATGATTAGAATGTTGGGACAAGAGTCTCAAACTATATGATGCCTGCGGATTGTGGAAGACTTTTTCCTGGCATCATATTAAATTACTTAGATAACATCTCAATATCTTCATAGAAATTCGGATAGGAGATTGTTACACAGTCGGCATCCTGAATTTCAGTAACTCCATCTGCTGCCAATGCGCCGATGGCAAAGCTCATGGCAATGCGGTGGTCTTTTTTTGTGTTGATAGAGGCTCCATGTAATTGTTTACCACCATGGATGATCATACCATCTTCGGTTGCTTCAATGTCACAACCCATTGCTTTGAGGTTTGTGACAACTGTGTCAATTCTGTTTGATTCTTTGACTTTTAATTCAGCGGCATCCTTGATGACTGTGGTTCCGTCAGCATAGGCGGCAGCCACAGCAATCATAGGAATCTCATCTATCAGGGTAGGAATGATTTCTCCTCCTACGGTAACTCCGTGAAGGGAAGAGGAACGTACCAACAAATCAGCAGTAGGTTCGCCGTTATCACAATTTTCATTTAAGTAAGTGATGTCAGCTCCCATTTCTTTGAACACACGTATAATACCATCTCTGGTAGGATTGATTCCTACATTTTTAAGAAGTACTTCAGAATCAGGTACTAACATAGCAGCAGCGATAAAATAAGCGGCAGAAGAAATATCACCGGGTACTTTTACCTGTCTGCCTTCTAATTGAGGCTCTGGATGAATTGTAGCAGTTACCCCCTGACTGGTTACATCTGCACCGAAATATTGTAGCATGATCTCTGTATGATTGCGGCTCAAGGTAGGTTCTGTCACACTGGTTTCACCCTGCGCATACAGCCCGGCTAACAGCACACAGGATTTTACCTGTGCAGAGGCTACGGGAGATTGGTAATGAATACCCTTTAGGGCAGTTCCCTCAATGTGAAGCGGCGCGCAGCCATTGCCATTTACAGATACAATATGTGCACCCATTTCTGACAGTGGTGTCATGATTCGTTTCATGGGACGAGTCTGTATGGAGGCATCCCCTGTCAGGGTAACATCGAAATTCTGGGCTGCCAGAATACCGGAGATCAGTCTGGTGGTAGTTCCACTATTGCCGCAGTCAAGCACATCTGCAGGTCTGCTCAGACCATGAAGTCCTTTGCCATGGACAAGTATTGTATCTTTTGTCCTTTCAATGGGAATTCCCATGCTGCGGAAGCATCCGATGGTAGAGAGACAGTCGGCACCTTCCAGAAAGTGTGTGATCTCGGTAGTGCCCTGCGCCAGTGATCCAAACATTACTGCCCGGTGGGAGATGGATTTATCACCGGGAACAGAAACGGTTCCGCGTAGGTGATTCTTTTTATTTAACTGCATGTTTTTTATTTCCTTTCATATACTGTATAGTTCAAATCCTGTAAAAGGGTGATGGCTTCGTCAAGTGAGGCCTGTTCATAGAATTCGACCTGCAGGACACCTTCTTCAAATTCACGGTTATGGACGATACCGATATTTTTGATAGATATATCGGCTTTTGCCAGAAGTGTTGCAATCGTAGCAATTGCACCTGCTTCATCGGGAATGTCCAGATAGCAGCCGAATACTTTCTTGATAGGACCTCTGGACTGGTTGGCGAAGGAATCGCGATATTCTTTGGATTCAGTAAACAGATCATAGGCGTAGCCCTGTTTTCTGGAACGAACAGCCTGACTGATATCCTGAAGTGATTCAATATAATCGTCCAGCAGATCTGCAATGTTCCTGGAGTTGGTCATGCAGATCGATTCCCACATCTGTGGGGAGGAGGATGCAATTCGGGTAATATCTTTGAAACCTCCTGCAGCTACCAGTTTCATGGTTCCTTCTTTCGTGTCGTGATCGTGTACCAGATTTACCAGCGCAGCGGCTATTAAATGAGGGACATGACTGATTGCAGCGGTAACATAATCGTGCTTATCACAGGTAATGACCAGAGGAATAGCACCGATGGCCTGTACCAGATCTCGATAAAAGGTCAGATCCCCTTCGGAAGAAGATTCTGTTGGTGTGAGGATATAGAAAGCATTCTCCAGAATAATGGGATTGGCGTTGTCAAAACCGGATTTTTCACTGCCAGCCATAGGATGACCGCCGATGAACTGACGTTCCAGCCCCAGTTCTTTTACTTTGGCATGGATAGATGATTTCACACTGCCGACATCTGTAAGCAGGGTATCCGGAGCCAGATAAGGTTTTAACTGTGTCAGATTTTCATTGTTGACCGAGACAGGGGCACATAGAAAAATCATATCACATGAATGAAAATCATTGCCGATGGAATCAGTGGCAGCATCAGCAATTCCTTCTGACAGAGCATTCTGAGTCATGTTTACATTTGTGTCATATACCAGAATGTGACAGTCGGGCTGTATTTTACGGATGGCCTTGGCAATGGAGCCGCCGATAAGACCCAGTCCGATGAATCCATAAGAATTACGTTTCATGAATGTAGTCTCCTTTATGCAGGCATTTGCTGGATGTGCAGATGCCAATCGTTCTGTATTTATAGTATACACACTTTAACGCACTAAAGTCAATAGCAGAAGTTAGAACATTGTACTGAAAATTAACATAATATTTTGGATAAAATGTTATGTACAAAATACACAATATAACTTGAATATACAGACAATATATTGTAAAATTTATTTAAAGGTGTACGAAAATAAATACAATTCATATAATGTATGAATAAATTTAAACAACACCAAGATAATTCAGAAAGAAATATCGTAAGAATTTTACAAAAATATCAAACAGGAGGTAGCTACTATGAATGTTTACACCACAGACAAGGTCAGAAATGTAGTTCTATTAGGTCATGGAGGGGCGGGCAAGACCAGCCTCGTAGAATCTATGGCATACTTGGCAGGCATTACATCCAGAATGGGCAGAGTCGAGGATGGTAATACGGTAAGTGATTTTGGAAAAGAAGAACAGAAACGTAAGATTTCAATTAGCACTACTGTTGTGCCGATTGAATGGGAAGGTGTAAAGATCAATGTATTGGATACACCTGGATATTTTGATTTTATCGGTGAAGTAGAAGAGGGCATCAGTGCAGCAGATGCAGCGATTATCGTTGTATCAGGCAAGGCTGGTGTAGAAGCCGGAACGGAAAAGGCATGGGAGTTGTGTGAAAAATATAAGCTTCCCCGCATGATCTATGTTACAGATATGGATGTGGATAATGCATCTTTCAAGAATGTAGTGGAAACATTAACAGAAATGTATGGTAAGAAGATTGCACCATTCCATTTCCCGATTCGTGAAAATGAGAAATTTGTGGGCTATATTAATGTAGTCAGTGAAAATGCAAACCGCTGGGTAGGCAAGGAAGTAGAAGAATGTGAGATTCCTGACTACAGCAAAGATAATCTGGCTCTTTATAAAGATACATTGATGGAAGCTGTTGCAGAAACCAGTGAAGAATTTATGGAACGCTATTTTGGCGGTGAGACGTTCACTGAGAATGAGATCAGAGCTGCATTGCGCACGAACGTCATTGACGGTTCGATCGTACCAATCAGTATGGGCTCTAATACATTGTGTCAGGGTACATATACTTTGCTGGATGATATTGTGAAATATCTGCCAAGCCCTGAAAACAAGGAGCTGGCTGGTATTAATATGAAAACAAATGAGATTTTCCAGGCAAACTATGACTTTTCCAAGGCAAAGTCAGCCTATGTGTTCAAGACTATCGTAGATCCGTTCATCGGAAAGTATTCGTTGATCAAAGTATGTTCGGGTGTATTCAAGCCTGATGATATGATCTATAACAAGGACAAGGATATTGAGGAAAAAGTCAGCAAACTCTATGTACTTCAGGGCAGCAAGCCAATCGAAGTACCTGAACTGCATGCAGGTGACATTGGAGCAATTGCAAAACTGACAGCGGCAAGAACCGGTAATACGTTGTCTACCAAGGCAAATATCATTGAGTATGGTAAGTTCGAGATATCCAAACCATACACATCCCTTCGTTATAAAGTGCCGAATAAGGGAGATATTGATAAAGTAGCACAGGCACTTCAGAAGCTTTCCCATGAGGATCAGACCTTGAAGGTAGTTAATGATACAGAGAACAGACAGTCACTGTTATATGGCATTGGTGAGCAGCAGCTTGAGATTATCCAGAGCAGATTGCTGAATGAATATAAGTGTCAGATCGAACTGAGTAAACCGAAGGTAGCGTTCAGAGAAACAATCAAGAAAAAAGCGGATGTAGAATATAAATATAAGAAGCAGTCCGGCGGACATGGACAGTACGGTCATGTAAAGATGCGCTTCGAGCCATCTGGTGATCTGGAAAAGCCGTATGTATTTGAGCAGGAGGTCGTAGGCGGCGCAGTTCCGAAGAATTTCTTCCCGGCAGTAGAGAAGGGTTTACAGGAATCGGTTGTGAAGGGACCTCTGGCTGCATATCCTGTAGTTGGTGTAAAAGGTGTGCTCTATGATGGTTCATATCATCCGGTAGATTCCTCGGAAATGGCATTCAAGATGGCAACAATCCAGGCATTTAAGAAGGGCTTCATGGAGGCAGGTCCGATTCTGTTAGAGCCGATCATGAACCTGAAGGTAACAGTACCTGACAGATACACAGGTGATGTTATGGGAGATCTGAACAAGAGACGAGGTAGAGTCCTTGGTATGAATCCTGTAGGCAACGGTAAGCAGGTTGTAGAGGCAGATATCCCTATGATGGAGTTAAGTGGGTATTGTACAGTGCTTCGATCCATGACTGGTGGTAGGGGCAACTATGAATACACATTTGCAAGATATGAACAGACTCCAAGTGATATCCAGGAAGCAGAAGTAAAAGCCAGAGCAGCCAAAGTGGCTGAAAATAATGAAGAATAAGTAGAAGAGTTTAGGCACGCCGCAGGTCGTGTCAGTTCGGTTCCTTTGCCACGTACGTGATGTAAGAGTTTCTAAGAACTGCATCACAAATGCTTAGAGTGCAAGCCAAGCGCAAAACTCGCCCTATGGGCTCAAACAGTTGCACTTCGGCTTGCAAGCATTTGCTCTTTGTTCTAAGAAACACTAAACATCACTCCCTAAGCTACAGTCACCGAACTGACATGACCTGCGGCTGTATATAGAAATTTTTCATATCTAATGCTGGTGAGTTATATCGCTTGTTATAAGACTTGCTTTAGGCAGCGTAACCTAGAACTCATTTTAAGTTTGCATTTCTCCGCCTAATCTTGACAAGCTCCACCCTGACATTGTACGATACCCTAAGAAATGGGAAAAGTGGAGATAAAAACATGCACAAGAACACGAAACGAATACTGACAGCATTGTTTTTCATAGCAGCATGTGCCGCTGCGTATTTCATCATAGTCAGAGGGCAAAATAACAAAAATGCATCCACACAGATATTTGCCATGGATACCTACATGGAATTGACAGCCTATGGTAAAAACTCTGAAGATGCAGTCAGGGCTGCTAAAGAAGAAATTGAGAGACTGGATGCACTTTTATCCACCGGCAATGAGAAGAGTGAGATTAGTCAGCTTAATAAGAATAAGAAAGGACAGATATCAGCAGATACGCAGTATTTACTGAATCGTTCCCTTACTATTTATGAAGAAACGGATGGAGCTTTTGATATTACAATATATCCAGTCATGAAAGCATGGGGATTTACAGGAGAAGAACATCGGATACCGGATGAGGAAGAATTACAGGATTTACTGCAGCTTGTAGATGCCTCCAGACTACAATATGATGCCAACACGCAGACGCTTACACTGCCAGAGAAAGTAGAGATAGATTTTGGCGGCATTGCCAAAGGCTATACTTCTCAGAGAGTTGCACAGATCATGCAGGAATATGACATAACGAGTGCTATTTTAAATTTGGGAGGTAATGTGCAGCTTGTTGGAGCGAAGCCGGATGGCAGCTCATGGAAGGTGGCAATTAAAAGTCCTGATGAACAGGAAGAATACCTGGGAGTGCTGTCTGCAAAGAACAAGGCGATCATCACATCCGGAGGTTATGAACGCTATTTTGAAGAAAATGGCAGGAAGTACCATCACATCATAGATCCTAAGACAGGAATGCCGGCCTATAATGGTTTACAGTCTGTAACAATTGTCAGTGAAGATGGTACGTTGGCAGATGGACTTTCCACCGCACTGTATGTCATGGGAACAGAAGAGGCGGTTAAGTTCTGGCAGGATCACAGTGATGAATTTGATGCCATTTTGTACACGGATGATGGAACTCTCTACGTTACAGAAGGAATTGCAGATACTTTTACTTCCAGCCATTCCATTACAGTTCTTGAAAAAGCAGTTGCATTTTAAATGGCACTATGCTAGAATATTTTCAGATTTGTAATATGTTAACAACCGTGATAAGGAGTAGTAGAGGCACAATCTTTTTCAGAGAGCTGTTATTTTGGTGCGAGACAGCAGAGAGACACCTTGAACTCGCCTTGGAGTTCTCACAGTGAAGCCTGACAGGAATAGTTGTGAGCGGGACTTCCCGTTACAGAAGCATAAGCGCAGATACAGAATCTGAAACAGAGTGGTACCGCGGATAGATATAATCTCTTCGTCTCTATATTATTTTTTTATAGAGACGGAGTTTTTTTATTTCACGGCATATGCCTATCATGGTGCATAACGAACAATGTATGAAAAAGGAGTCATGAAAAATGAGCAGAGAGTATTCTCCAAAAGAAATTGAAAAAAAATGGCAGGATATCTGGGATAATGAAGAGGCATTTAAGGCAACTCTCGATAAGTCCAAGCCAAAATATTATGCATTAGTTGAGTTCCCTTATCCTTCAGGACAGGGGCTTCATGTAGGTCATCCAAGACCATATACAGCAATGGATATCGTATCCCGTAAGAAGAGAATGCAGGGCTACAATGTCCTTTTCCCGATGGGATGGGATGCATTCGGTCTTCCTACAGAGAACTATGCGATCAAGAATAAAATTCATCCCAAGATCGTAACCAAGAACAATGTGGCACATTTCAAGGAACAGTTAAAGTCATTAGGTTATTCTTTCGACTGGTCAAGAGAGATCAACACAACAGATCCTTCCTATTATAAATGGACACAGTGGATCTTCTTACAGCTTTTCAAGAAGGGATTGGCTTATAAGAGTGAAATGCCGATCAACTGGTGTACTTCCTGTAAGGTAGGTCTTGCAAATGAGGAAGTTGTAAACGGTGTATGCGAGCGTTGTGGCGCTCCTGTTATCCGTAAGATGCAGTCCCAGTGGATGTTAAAGATCACAGATTATGCAGAGAAGCTGATCGAAGGTCTGGATCATGTAGACTATATCGAGAAGGTTAAGGTTTCCCAGAAGAACTGGATCGGCAGAAGCGAAGGTGCAGAAGTTAACTTCAAGTTAAGTGGTAAGGATGAGGCACTGACCGTATATACAACCAGACCTGACACTTTATTTGGTGCTACTTACATGGTAATTTCTCCTGAGCATCCTATGATCGATAAGTATAAGGACGAGATCAGCAATTATGATGAGATTCTTGCATATCGTGCACAGGCAGCAAGAAAGTCTGATTTTGAGAGAACAGAGCTTGCCAAGGATAAGACAGGTGCATGTATCAATGGAATTACAGCAGTGAACCCTGTAAATGGCAAGGAGATTCCTATCTGGGTATCTGATTATGTATTAATGTCTTATGGTACAGGTGCTATCATGGCAGTTCCTGCACATGATGACAGAGACTGGGATTTCGCCAAGAAGTTTGATCTGCCTATCATTGAAGTAGTAGCAGGTGGTGATGTACAGAATGCAGCATTTACAGATGTAGCAACTGGTAAGCTGTGCAACTCCGGTTTTCTGGATGGAATGGAAGTTAAGGATGCCAAGAAGGCTATTATTGAATGGCTGGAGGAAAAAGGCATTGGACATAAGAAAGTTAATTATAAGCTTCGTGACTGGGTATTCTCACGTCAGCGTTACTGGGGCGAACCTATTCCTATTGTGAAGTGCCCTTGCTGTGGTTATGTTCCAATTGATGAGAGTGAACTTCCCCTGAAGCTTCCTGAAGTAGACAGCTATATGCCTACAGATACAGGTGAATCACCACTTGCAGCTATGCGTGACTGGGTAGAGACTACCTGTCCTAAGTGTGGAGGTAAAGCTGAGAGAGAGACAGATACTATGCCTCAGTGGGCTGGTTCTTCCTGGTATTTCTTAAGATATATCGATCCTCATAATGATGAGGCTTTTGCAAGCAAAGAAGCAATTGACTACTGGATGCCTGTAGACTGGTACAATGGTGGTATGGAGCATACAACACTTCACTTACTCTATTCCAGATTCTGGCACAAGTTCCTTTATGATCAGGGACTGGTATCCTGCCCTGAACCATATATGAAGAGAACTTCTCATGGTATGATCCTTGGTGAAAACAATGAGAAGATGTCAAAATCCAGAGGAAATGTTATCAACCCGGATGATATTGTAAACGAGTTCGGCGCAGATACACTCAGAACCTATGAAATGTTCATCGGTGCATTTGAATTAAGTGCATCATGGAGCATGGAAGGTGTTAAGGGTTGTAGAAAGTTCCTGGAACGTGTATGGAAATTACAGGACATGCTCATCGAGGGAGACAGCTACAGAGAGAATCTTGAGACTAAGATCCATCAGACGATCAAGAAAGTATCAAACGATTTTGAAAATCTGAAATTCAATACAGCAATCGCAGCTATGATGTCTCTGGTAAATGATTTCTATAAGGAAAAGAGCATCAATAAGGCAGAATATGCAACCCTGATTCTTTTACTGAATCCTGTAGCACCTCATATGACAGAAGAATTATGGGAGTCAATCTATGGTGGCAGAGCATATCAGCAGAAGTGGCCTGAGTATGAAGAAGCCAAGACTGTAGAGTCTAATGTAGAAATTGCAGTACAGATCAATGGTAAGGTTAAGGCAACTCTTGGAGTAGCACTTGACGAGGATGAAGAATCTGTTAAGGCAAAGGCGCATGCAATTCCTGCAATTGCAGAGCTTATGGCTGGTAAGAATGTAGTAAAGGAAATCTACGTAAAGGGCAGAATCCTGAATATCGTAGTGAAATAAGTCGTATGATTACTTTAATGAATCATCGGGAAATACAATATCATGCACAGAAGCTGTGGGAAGCTGAAAACATTGATGCAGACCAGTCAGCGCAAAGTATGTTTGAACAATGGTCGATACAGCCACAGCGTGAGGCAGCACAGAACCTGATGCAGTGGCTTGCAGACACAGGAAAGGACGTATTTCAGGAAGACCTGATACTGGATTATGGGCTGGACTGTCTGAGGCTGTACCTGCTGTTTGAAAAGACTCCCAAAGCAGATGATCCCTATCTGGATACCTGGGAAGAGTGCAGTCTGGAAGGACTGTACAAATTCCTGGGTAAGTTCCGGCGATTGATTCTGGCAACGATGCAGTGGAATGAACAGGGGGGATATGCAGACAAAGAAGTCGGGGATTTACAAAGAGAGATTGGACAGATCAAATGTGAGATGTTGATGCATTTTGCAAAAGGAAATACGATGCCTGATCGTCATAATGCACTTTCAGTATTGATGACGGGAGTTGGCAGAATTCAGAAATCATTAGATACAGGCTCTGTGCTGCGCAGTATGCATACTCATGATTTGGAAACAGCAGTTCCACACCATGGACAGGATGCGGCAGCAAAAGCACAGCCTAATGGTCAAATTTTGAATTTGTGCAGAGAACTGGTTATTTTACTGGCACCTTTTGCTCCACATTTATCAGAAGAATTGTGGCAGACTATGAAACAGAAGGAAAAGTCAGTGTTACAGATGCAGTGGCAGGATGTACAGTGGAGGCGGCAGTCGGTGACGATTCCTGTGCAGGTAAATGGCAGAACACGCAAGACGATACAGGTCGGCGCTAATGCATCGCAGGAAGAATGTTTACAGTTTGCCAAAGAGTCTGTAATAAAGTATTTAGACCAGGATGCGGATTACAGGTGCATTTATGTAGCTAATAAAATTGTGAATTATGTAAAGAACTCAGAGAATAAGTAACTCTGGGTTCTTTTTTATATATAAATTTTTGCTGTTTTTGAAAATGTTTATAAAATTTACTATACAATTCTGAAAATTAATAGTATAATAAGCGTAAATAGGTAACATAAAACATTTGCAATAAATAAAAACAGAAAACTATGAGAGAAGTATTGGTAGACAGGCGAGTGGCTCTGTATAGTGAAGAAGAGAGTAAGACCAGAGCTGACAGGGAGATTATAGATTCTCTGGTACAGGGCAATCTGGAGCTTACAGTACCGCTTGCAAAAGAAATTTATTACAAAATTAAATTATATGATATTGAGTTTGAGTCTATGCTGGGGATCGATTTTCTGGATAGCCTGACGGAAATATTAACAGAAGAACAGATGCGGAGTATTCGCAGGCAGGTTGCTTCCCTGAAACGCAGAGAAGATAATAAACAGAAATTGTTTGCCAGAAACAAAGGCATGCTTGTTTTTGTATTTGCACTTGTGTTCTGCATTTGCTTTGCATACTTTAACTGGAATGTATTTCTGGACATGAAGACGAATTATGATACTTATCTGTTACAGGAGAAAGTAAAGGAAGACGCCAGGACAGCGAGACTTGCACAGCGTTGGCAGGATAGAAAAGAAGCAGAGACGCTGGCAAAAGCCATGGAAGAAGAACAAACGGCACTTGCGTCATCGGTTACAGAAGTGAAACCGGAAATATTGGGGAAATTTCAACAGCTATATTCTGAAAATCAGGATTTCTCGGGATGGCTTACGATAGATGGGACTAAAATTGATTATCCTGTTATGTCCAGACAGAATGATAATAATTATTATCTGGACAAAAATTTTACCGGGGAAAAAGATAAAAACGGGTTATTGATTCTTGACTATCGCTGCGATGTAATGCAGTCAGGACAGAATCTGATCATTTATGGTCATAATATGAGATCTGGCGTTATGTTTGGAACTTTAAAGAAATATAAGGATAAACAGTTCTGTAAAGAACATCCGACAATTCATTTTGATTCACTATATGAAGAAAATGAGTATAAAGTAGTAGCAGCAATGCTTTCAGAAGTTGCTTATGCGGATGAAGATGTATTTCGATATTATGATGCAATTGATATGAGCACGGAACAGGAGTTTGAAACTTTCAAAGATAATATTTCAGGGAATGCGCTTTATATGATGGATGAATTGTCGTATGGTGATTCCTATTTGATTCTTTCAACCTGTGACAGATATAAAGAAGATGGACGATTTGTTGTGATCGCCAAAAAAATACAGAAGTAAGAGGGGACTTATATGTATCGGAGACTGAAAAATTTACTTGGAGTGAGCTTGATTATTTTTGCAATTCTATTGTCGCAGATACCTATGCCGGAGGTGCGGGCTGATGGTGACGATATAGATACAGAACAAACTTCTCAGGACGCTGAGGCAGTACAGCAGGATGCAGATGGAGCAACACCGGCTGCCAATTCCATGGACGTGACTGTTACGTTAGTATATGGTATATCAGGAGAAAGTAATAAAATTTTAACATTGCCGGCAGGAAGTATGATCCCTGAAAGTGAAATTAAAATTACTTTGAGTGATAATAGTGAATCAACGTTGGAGAATGGTAGAACATATACATTGAGAAATGGCAAAACATATACTTTTTATGGATGGTATACACAGCCAGATCAGAATGGCTCGGCCTGGAATTTTAATAGTACGGTTAGCGAAGATAAAACATTATATGCTGCATGGTACAGCTCTGAAACGTATGTAATTACATATCATGCAGATAAAGCCGATGCTAAAGAGGATAAGGAACAAATTGTATCGGCTAATGCAGGTAAAACAATTCCCAAACCAGATCATACACCTGTTCGGAAGGGATGGGTATTTGATAAGTGGACATATAAAGATGGAACAGAAGTCGATTTCAGTATTGTCGTGACAGAGAATTTAGATATTTATGCCAGCTGGATAGAAAAGAATTATAATGTAACGTTCGATATGAATGGTGGAAACTATATACCAAATAGCGGAACGGAACAGAGCAGGATTGTTTTAACTGTTCCGGCTGATTCTACTATTGATCCTAACAGTTATCCTTCTGATACGAATGGGGCTTTTTCGTATGGAACATATAAGACAGACAGTAATTGGTATACAGATCAGACATGTACAAAAGTATTTGATTTATCAAAAACAATTAACAAGGATATGACATTATACAAAAGATGGAGCTACAGAAATGATGAAGGCTTTACTTTAAGTGCTGATGGAACTGTGCTGTACTTATTTGATGGAACACAGGAAAGCGTGGTTATACCGACAATGGTAATGACAATTGTGACAGATGCTTTTCCGGATATGAAAAATATTAAGCAGATCACGCTGCCTCCGCGAATTAAGGATATACCGGTTAATGCATTTAGCGGTATGAATGCAGCATCTTTTGTTACAAGAGATATATACATATATTCATCATCAGATGGGACATATGATTCAAAAGTAAATGGAGAAGAACTGGCAAAAACATATGAACATTTTATTTATAAACCTACAACAGCGGACACGGACAATCCAACATCTGCGAAGGTTACAAAAATAACCTGTTCATTGGCTGATATAGATAGAGGAACGGATTCTGATGGGACACCATTATATCCCAAGGTAACATTGCCGTATGATTTGGAAGATGGAAATTATTATTTGACTTTGGCTGAAGATGAAACACAGGTTCATATTGCAGATCTGCTGAAAAAGGCAGGATATAATACGGACAGTAATTATGTATATTATATGAATATTGAATTAAAAAAGGTGGGAGCTGCTGACTCATATAAGGCAGCCTGGAAAAATGGAACAATGACAATTACAATGCCATTACCTAAATCATGGTATGGAAGGGATACGAGCAAAATAAAAATGTTTGCTGTATCACAGGATTATTCTACTCTGGATTCTGTTACGACCAAAGATTTTAACAATAATATTTTTTCATTTGAACCACCTCATTTTTCTGAATATGCACTGGTGTATACGGGAACAATAAATGTAAACCCAAGTAAGCCGGATAACAACGGTGGCAATTCCGGAAATAATGGAGGTTCTGGTAACTCGGGGTCTTCTGGCAATGGAGGTTCATCGGGCGGTGGAACTTCTACGAATGGAGGCGGTACATCAGGAAATGGCGCTACAGGAGTTACAACACCTGATATTACACAGATTTCAACACAGCCTACAGGTGGTGACACTGTACAGCCTGCTGGAACATCCACGGCAGTAACAACTCCTTCAGAAACAAATGCGACCGGGACAGGGCATGTAAAGGATTCCACTCCCAAGACAGGAGATCCACTGGAGTACAGGACATTGATGGTATGTGGACTTTTCTCTATGGGTGTGTTGATGATACTCATTGGAAATAAGAAGAAAACTTCTGCATTTTCTCGATATCGTCGGGGGTAGAATATTTTTGAATTACAGAATAGATTAATTTCATTTCGCTTTTATCAAAAGAAATGTTGTTTTCTTTGCTTAATTTAGATAAGGACAGCAAAAAAGGCAGCATTTCTTTTTGTGTTAATTTGGAACTTTGTATTACTAATTTCTCTAAAAAAAGAAGTTTGGATTTATCAATATCTTTTAGTGCCGGATCATCCATCCATTCTTTTCCGTTCATATTAAATTCATTCCTTTCTGTTATTTATTTTTTATCTTTCATAAAATTCATCATATCAGAAAAATTGATTCCACTGTTCATTATATTTTCCAGATTGGATAAATCGGGAAAAGTACCGGAAGCATCACTGTCATTTGATATATTTTGCATCATTTCCATCACTTGCTGCATCTCACGGACGTTATCCATGGTATGCATGAGGTTGATAACCTGCTGAAAGCCTTTTTCCTCTTCTGGAGCCAGATATTTGTGAACAGCGTGATAAATGGTTTCAAGGTCAGGCGGTTCTTTGCTGCAGGCAGATAATGCTGCACTGGCAGGACGTATATTCTGGTGTATGAGGCTGATCGTATATTGCAATTCCATATATTTGATCATAATGGGAAGCATTGGAAGTTGATCCACATCCATATATGGCAGCAGAGATTTCAATATTTGAATATGATTATTGGTGTAAAAGTGATCAAAAATGAGCACATAGTCATTATCATTTTCCTGTTCCTCCATAATGCCTCCAATTAAACTGTCAATCATTGTATCTTATGAGGTAGACATAGGATATATGTCTGGCAAAACCAATGGGTTCAAAATACTTGAACCCATTGGATAGATCATTGATGGATTAGCAGCATCCGCAACCGTTGTTGTTACCACATCCGCCACAGAAGAAGAGGAGGATGATCCAGATCCAGCTGTTGCAGCAGTTGTCGTTATTGTTGTTACCGCATCCGCAGCCATTATTGAAGAAGCCACAATTGTTACCGCATCCACCGCAACATGACAGAAGGAGAATAATCCAAATCCAGTTACTGCAGTTGTTGCCACATCCATTGTTAGAAATAGTTTGATTGCATCCGCAATTGCTTGCTGATAAGTCACTCATGTTGAGTACCCCCTAAAAGGTTTTTCTATATCTTATGTGAAAAGAGATGATGTGTTACAAAGTAATTTTTAAAAATGATGCTGGTTTAGAAAAAAATAGAACAAAATAAACATATAATTACGAAAACACTTGAAATAAACTGAAAATATAGTAAAATAATAATATATATGTAAACTAATTAAAGAATCAGATTATGTTAAATGGCAAAAGAGAAGCAGGAAGGAAGTATGCAGAGTGGATTTGCAATGGACCATTGATGGCAGACGTTTCCGGACGCCGGAGGAATATGAGGCAGCGAAACGTGATAAACAGCTCATTGATTCCATTACACGTGACTTGAAATTAAATAACCCAAAGGATATCGAGAAGCTGTACCAACAATTGAAGAGCAGTCAAATAGAGTTTGAATCCATTGTGGGCAGACAATTTGACGACAATATTTATGAACTGCATAGAAGAGTTCAGGAAGAACAGGAATTAAAACAGGAAGAGATTAAACGCAAAAAAGAGGAACGTATGCGGAAGAAAGAACAAAAAAAGAACGTATCGGTTTCCTCAAAAAGAGAAAAAGTCAGGTTAGAAGACTTATCACCTGAAATGAAGAAGGAAGTTCTTCAGGAAATACGTAAGAAAGAGAAAAGACGAAAACTTCTGATTGGAGCATGCATTCCTGTTTGTGTAATATGTTTCGGCTATTTTGTGTTCTATTATCAGTCATCAGCAAAGAGTACAAACGAGTTTGAAGCACTGGCAGCACTTAAAAATACGGCTGTTAGTTCACAGGTGATCTTACATAAAACTTCAGCAGAAAATGCTGAGACTTTAAGTGTTTTGCCAGAATATGAAACATTATATAATAAGAATAAAAAACTAATTGGATGGATAAAAATTGACGATACAATAATTGATTATCCTGTTATGCAGACTGTCAACAATGAATATTATCTAAATCATAATTTTAATCAGGAGGAGGATAAAAATGGATGCATTTTTATGGACTATCAATGTGATGCAGTAAATGGATGTGATAACATTATTCTTTACGGACATCATATGCAGTCTGGAAAGATGTTCGGTACTTTGAATAAATATAGCAGTGAAGCATATTATGAGGAGCATCCGAAAATACAGTTTGACACAATATATAACAAAGGGGAATACGAAGTAATGTATGTATTCCGCTCAAAGGTCTACTCGGAAGAAGAAGTGACCTTTAAGTATTATCAATTTATCAATGCCGGTTCAGCAAAGGAATTTGATTCTTATATGAATGAGATGGCGGCATTGTCATTATATGACACTGGAGTAACTGCAAACTATGGCGATAAGCTGTTGACCTTATCTACCTGTGATTATCAGGAGAATGAAGGACGGTTTGTAGTTGTGGCTAAAAGGGTGAATTAAAATGGGGAGATGCAACATGACAAAGAACACAACAAAGAAAAGAAAAAGAAAGAACATGAAGATGCGCAGGACAGTTCGTAAGACAATTGCTGCAATCTTTATGATCATGGCAGTGGTAGTAGCGGCAATACCTGTGGAACAACTGGGTACAATGCAGGCAAAGACAACTAAAAGAAATACAGTAAACATGGACCAACTGTATGATGCGTATGATAATGATATGTCAGATACTTCATCCGGACAGAGTAAAGATGATGCTAATATTTTAAAAGAAGCTTCCGGCAATGTAAGTGATTTTATAAGCTATTCAAAAAAAACAACGCATGACACAGGAAATAGCACTACAGATGCAAAATATCAAACTGTGAAGGTTACCGCGAATGATGATGGCACATATTCATTGAACAGGGAGTTTCTGGTGGATCCAAGAAACCAGGGCAGTGGTCATGTAATCGTAGGATATTCATCGGATTCAGCAGGCAGTGCTAACATTTCAATTACGGACGAAATGTGTACAAAATATTTTGTTATTACCGATGAGTATGTTGAGGCGGTCAAAACAGACTCCAACTTGACCAAGGAAACGTATACGGTTAAATTTCAGCAAAATCCGGTTACCTCCGGACTGACCTACACGTTAACATATCGTGATGGTACTGCTCAGGAAACTTTAACAGCTACATTAAAAAATCCTCAATTATATGATTTAAAAAATCCGACATTTTCCGGTAATTTTAATTCTTCAACGATTACTACAAAATCGGGTAAAAAATATAAGTATTCTACATGGCCTAATGAATATACGAATCCGGCACAGTATTTCATAACCAACTATGCAAATGATTATGCCGATTATGTCAGCACTTTACAGGAATATAATGATACTTTTAATAAGTTTATTGATAATTTAAAAAACAGTTATACAGCTACAGTAGCAGACGCAGCGGCAGGAGATGCTGTAAAACAGCAGGTAAAGGATGATATAGATAAACTGGATGCGTTAGCAGATAAACTGGATAGTTCCAAAACCTGGACACATACCCAGATGTTGACATATGATGGATTTTTGGAGAAATGTATCGAGAAACGTTTCTGCAAGGAAGAAAATGGATTTAGCCTGTATGGATTTACTTTGTATAAAGTAAATGATAATGCAGGAACCAATGGAGTCTATATTCCAAAATGGAATGGAAGTAATCCAAAAGAAGAAATTACCAAAGCAGACGGATCTAATGCAGTAAGAGCAACATCTGTTGACAGTAATGGATTTATTATGGAAGGTAAAATATCAGTTAATGGTATTGGTAATAACGCATTTGAGGGAGTTAAGACATTTACATCTATTACTCTGTCCGATAATGTGCAGTTCATTGGTAATGAGGCATTTAAAGATTGTACTAATTTAAGAAATGTTGAACTGGCTCACATTCAGGCTGTGGGAAATAGGGCTTTTGAGGGCTGTAGTTCATTGGAACAGGTAACGTTTATGGATTCAACGAGTGTAAGCGCCACCTCAAGTGTACTGGGAGCAGAGACCTTCTATGGATGTACATCATTACAGAGTGTTACATTCCCTAACACATTAAAATCAATTGGACGAGGATGCTTTGCAAAGGCTACAAAATTGCAGAGTTTTTATATTAATGATAATAATGCATATGATATTACCATATGGCCATTTGCATTTTATGATTGTGTAAATCTGAATGATACAGGAGATGGAACTACATCCGATAGTTTCTTCCCGGATAAGGATTTCAGTAAAACAATTCGAATCGGATTGGGAGCATTTGCAGTTGCACCGGGAAATAGTGGAGTAATGTCTACTTTTACGTTCCCTAATAATATGTCACAGATTATTTATGAGGATGATGCCTTTGAATTAAAGGATACATTAAAAAATTATTCTGGAACTTCAAATAATGTAGAAAAGGAAATCTATTATGATTATCTTCTGGCGAACAGAACAGGATTAAATAAAGTAGTTTTCCCTTATAAACTTGGAATATCTTCTACACAGAAAATTCCTGATAATACGCTGATGGGATGTAGTAATCTTGAATGTGCAGTGTTTGGAGAATTGTCATTTGCAGGAGGTTCTAATGTACGGACAACATATGATGTCCCTGCACCGGAAAACAGTAAAGATAAAAAAAGTTATGATACGGATGAAGATGATGAAACTTTGTTCCAGGATATAGAAAATTCCAATTTCTATGTGGAAGGACCGGGATTCATGAGTTCTTCTAATACTTCCAACCCTGCAAGCCCCAGGAAAATCACATGGGCGGCACAGACAGCTGCAAATGATTATGTGCCATATATGTTTTTAAATAGTACAGATCCCGGTGATAAACGAATTGAAATGAGTGCTGGTGACAATAATGAATATCTGGCGGTTCTTCAGGTAACGGATGATACAAACAAATATGCAAAGCTTGTGAAGTATACATATCGTTTGGCGGGAAATCAACCTGAAATAGCAGATTTGAAGATACCGGCATATATTGGTGCATACAAAATCACGGAACTTGGAGAGGGATGCTTTAGTGAAATCAAAGATAAAGTAAAAGAATTGATTATCGAAGACGGATCTGTAAGTTCTATTGAGGCAAGAGCATTTACTGATTCAAAGTCGTTACAACGGGTCACAATCGGTAATTCTGTACAGTCAATAGGAGATGAGGCGTTTAGAGGCTGCTCCAAATTGGAAAATGTAATTTTCAGCAGTCCTAAACCTGTAAATAGCGTGAATGACGAAAGCTCAGCTTCAGAATGGGAAGCAGTCTTATCGATTGGTGCAAATGCGTTTAAAACGGGATCAGAATATTTGACATTTCATGGTGATGTTCATTCGGGATATGCACCATTCGAACTAGCAATGAGTGATAGTGGATTCAGCAGCAAGAGTAATATGAACATTTGCTACAAGACAGATGCACCATCTCATTTAACAATTATTCGTGACAATGAAACGGGTATGAGTACTCTTATTGATTATCCGCATTATGAAGAGGTAGATACATGGAACCAGGATCTGATCCAAAAGATAATTCAGGATGGAAAGGATAATGGACTTAATACAGCATATAGTATTACCTCTAAATTTGAGGAATTAAATGGATGGACAGATACCAGCAAATATGGACAATTGACTATTTTCAATGATGAAAATGATATTATTGCAGGTACATATAAGATTACAGTACCTGATGGTGTACAGTCCGTGAATGCAAGCAGGTATTTCCAGTATTCCAGCAACCAGAATAATAAAAACTATTTATATATTACATATTCTGAAGATGCTGATGGTAATATCAATAGAAGTACAGTAACTAGAAAGTTAAATGGCGGAAGTGCTGATATTGTAGATTTGTATTCGAATGATAATGCTAATTCGGATATTACAAAAGCAGGATTGTTTAGCGGATATTTTCTTGAAAATTCAACCGGAATTATTTCAGGACTGAGTGGAGCTTCACAGAATAAGGAGTTCAAAGGTATAAAAACACATACAGAAGATGATGCAGTCGGTAATGATCAATTACTGATGGTAGATATGAATTCTATTGAATATCTGCCAGATTATGCGTTTGACAGCTGTGAAAATCTGGTCAGTGCTGCACTTGGAAACGGCATGAAGGATGTAGGAATCGCGCCGTTCAGAAGATGTGCGTCATTGACTGGAATAGAAGGAAACGGGATTTTTACATATGATAATGGTATCCTGTATAAAGCACCTGTATCAACAAATTCTGATGAAGCCACATCGGGAGTTACAATATCAGAGTGTCTTATGACGAGGGGAAATTTAATTGGACAAAAATCTATTAACTCTGCGTCAGACCCTAATCTGACTTCAGTAACGGCAATTGCCAAAGAAGCATTTGCATATTGTCCATATATTCAGTCTGTAAATCTGAGAGATACACAGGTTGAGATCATTCCTGATGAATGCTTTAGAGGATCTTCTAAACTCTCTGAGATTATTTTACCAAGTACAGTATCCAGAATTGACAGCAAGGCATTTTCTGAGACATCACATCCTACAGTATACATTACAAATCCGACTTGCCAAATTGCATCAGATGCATTTGATAAGGGAGTTGGTAAAATAGTGGGATATCGATACAGTGACAGTACAAATACAAAACCAAGTACAGCATATCAGTATGCACAGTATAATGACATTGAATTTGAAGAGTTAACATCTGAGTATTTCCTTACATTCCTGGATTATGATGGATCATTAATAGAAACCCAGACTGTTGAAGAAGGCAAAGATGGTGTTGAACCTACATGGACTCCCAGCAGAAAAGGATATGAATTTAAAGAATGGTCATGGGAAAAGAGTACAGGAAATATTGTGACAGGAGACAATACATATCGTAATGTAACAGAGAACAGAATTATTGTTGCTACATATTCTGCCGGTTCCAATATTATATCGGATGGTAATGAGTATACTTTGACAATTACAAAGGGAACTAATATTGATGGCAAGACCAGTGTGCCTTTAAAAGGTGGTACAGCAGTAACTGTAAAAGCCGATGATGCTGCAAGTGGTACTACGTTCCAGTATTGGTCAGAGTCTACAGGTACTTACTTGGAGTTATTTGAAAATATTCATTCCAGCATAACTACATTTATTATGCCTAATGCAAATGTTACAATTATTGCAAATTATGCGACTACAGGTTCCAATTCCGGAAACAGTGGCAACAATAACTCCGGAAATAATGGAAACAACAGTAGTTCAGATACTACCACAAAATACAAACTCACTGTAAATTATGGATCAGGTTCAGGCGAATATGCAGCAGGTCAAGTTGTAACAATCTCTGCTTTTGCACCGGAATCCTCCAGCAAGGTATTCTCCAAGTGGACTACCACAACAACAGGTGTGGGATTTGCAAGTGCAACTTCAGCTTCTACAACGATTACAATGCCGGCATCAGAAGTAACAGTAACTGCTAACTACAAGACGAGAACATCTGATGATGAAGATGATTCTGATGCAGCAGCAAGAAGAAGAGGAACATCAACGACAACTACAACAACGACAGTAGCAAACGGCACAAATAATGCACAGAATACCACAACAACTTCTACTACAGGAACAACGACCACAACAACGCCGGCAACGGCACAGGGAGACAGACTTTCTATCGACAAGAGTGGTATTTCTAATAAAGATGTTGGTTCAACGACTGTAGAAGGTGCTACTGACAACTTTGTAGTGAAGATTTCGGATTCAGACAGCGCAGTTTCAGAGGCACAGGCGGCACTGCTTAATAAATTTGGAAGTCTTGATGGAATTGTTTATTTCCCAATGGATATTTCATTGTATGATGCAACCGGTAAGAATAAGATCACGGATACAACAGGTTTGAATGTTACAGTTACAGTGCCAATTCCTGATGAGATGATCCAGTATGGCGGCAATGTACATATGGCAGCGATCGAGAACAGCCAGCTTCAGGATTTGAATGTTAAATTCACAACGATCGATGGTATTGCATGTATGTCCTTTGTAGCACCTCATTTCTCCCCATATGTAGCATATGTGGATACACAGAATCTGGTGGCAGGACAAATGCTTGATGCTACACCTAAGACTGGTGATCCGATCCATCCTAAGTGGTTCCTGGCAGCAGGTATGGCATGCCTTTCCATTATCCTTTTTGCATCAGGAGATAAGAAACGCAGAATCAAGATTGCTTAAACGGGAGTAAATGTATGAAAAAACAAATAATTGCTGCAACAGCAGCAGTAGGAGTAGGAATTTTTCTCCTGTTTGCATCAAAGGGATTTCAGGCAAATGCAAAGGGTGAAGAAGATTTGCGGATTAACGGAACAACCTTGACTGCATATGTGGGTACTGACACTTTTGTCAGTATCCCCGATACAGTCACAACAATAGGGGAGGGAGCCTTTGCAGGGAATACGACTCTGCAGAGGGTTGAACTTCCAAGCGGATTACAGGAAATTCAATATAATGCGTTTGGCGGTTGTACAGCACTTATGAATGTTACGATACCGGATTCTGTGACGAAAGTAGGACCGGGAGCGTTTAAGGGGTGCAGTGCATTAACAATGGCTGATCTTGGTAAGGGAATCACTTCCTGGGGCTCAGGGGTATTCAATGATTGTACTTCACTTGACAAACTGATCGTGGATGATGCGAATACCTCACTGGTCTATTATAATGGTGCACTCTATAATGGTGACATGTCTATGCTTTACCAGGTGTTGGCAGCGAGAAGCGGAGACAGTTACGCTATGCCTGAGGAAGTAAAGCAGATAGATACATATGCATTCTGGAATATGCAAAATATCAAGAATGTAAAAGTATCTCCCAATGTATCTACGATTCCGGCTTATGCAATGAGCAGTATGGGAAGTGTAGAAAATGTAATTCTTCCGGATTCTGTAGCATCTATTTCAGAAAAGGCATTTGCTAATGATTCATCTCTAAAACAGGTTATGATTCCAGCTTCAGTTAAAAGTATTCATGATACAGCTTTTGCAAACAGTCCTAATGTGAAAATATTAACAACTAAAAACAGTTCGGCGGATACATATGGTCAGAATAAAAATATCCCTGTAATTTATACCGCAGAGCTGCCAACGGATTTTAATGACAGTAATGCTGACACACAGGAGAAACCGGTAATTAAACATACTGAAATATCAGAGGAAGTACAGGAAGAAGATGGAACACAGACCGGGGAAAATGATTCTCAGCAAAGTACATCTTCGAGTGTCGCTTCGGAAGAGAATCCTTTGGACACGAAAGAGACGGGCGTGATTGGAAAGACCAGGATCGTGAATGGAAAAGCAGTTGTGCTGATTGGAAAATCAAATCAGAAGGTATATGGATCTTCCCAAAAATCTGAGGAAGATGCAGTAGAAGAATCTTCAGCAACGGAGCAGACACAGACAGCCGAAGCGGATTTGGCAACGAAGGAAACAGAAGAAACAGACAAAATCAAACAACGTGCCTTCTATAAACAGAAAAATTTGACTAATTATACAATTAGTGAGAAAATAAAAGAAATAGGACGATTGAGTTTTGCACAAAGTGGATTAAAGAAAATCGAGATACCGGATAATGTAGAGACGATAGAGTACGGAGCCTTTTATGGCTGTGAGTCTCTTGAAGAAGTAGTAATACCGGATACAGTAACCAGTATTGGAACCAAAGCCTTTGCACAGACTCCATGGCTTGATAACTGGATGAATGGAGAAAGAGATAAGGACGAGGGAGATTTTCTGATCGTTGGAGATGGTATTTTACTGGCGTACCGGGGAACTGCATCCAAAGTCACGATTCCCTCAGAGGTAAAACAGATCGGTTCAGAAGTTTTCAAGGAACATCAGGAACTGACACAGGTTACGATTCCTGACAGTGTGACAAAGATAGGCGCGGATGCGTTTAGAAACTGTAGTAATCTTACAAAAGTTGATGGCGGGAAAAATTTAAAAACCGTTGCAAGAGGCGCTTTTTATGGCACACAGGTAGAAGAAGGGCAGGTTAATTAATATGGAAAAAGCCTTTTGGGGAACGGTAGCGGGATGTACCCTTATTTTTGCAATACTGTTGATTATGTATTTGAATAAAAGCGGAGTTTTGAATCAGGCAGCAAATGCCGACCAGACGACTCAGGCAGAGACAACGATAAGTGCGACAGAAGAAGCAGATGAAATCACTTCTTTAATTCAGGAAACACAGGGAAATTATGCGACTGCAATGAAGGCACTGGATGAAAATGATCAGGAAAGTGCAGAGCAGCCGGAAGGAAGTACTGGGGAGAAAAATGATCAGACAACTACAACTGTCGTTTCACCAAATGGCAACGTAGACCCAAACAGAAACGGTAATCATAATTATTTTATGGATGACCCTTCTGCTACACAGTCTCAAACGGATACCTCTTCATCGGATTCGCAGGCAGATGATACTCCGGAATCCAAAAAGACAGATCTGTATCAGTACGACTTATACAAAGATCATGTAGTTATTACCAAATATCTTGGAAAAGGTACAGATGTTGTAATACCGGATACTTTAGATGGGCAGCCTGTCACAGAACTGGCTTCATCAGCCTTTGCAAGTTCCAAAACACTTGTCAGAGTGGAAATACCTGATGTGGTAACCACAATGGGAGATAGCGTTTTTAAAAGTGATGCTGCTTTGGTAGAAGTAGTTATGCCAAGTCAACTGACGGCTCTGGGACAGAGTGCATTTGACGGATGTTCAAATTTGACCAGACTGACGATTCCGGATGGAGTAACGCAGATAGGAGATAAAGCGTTTAATAAGCGTATTAACATGACCAGAATTACAATGCCAGATGATATCACAACAATAGGAAAACAGGCTTTTTATGGATGCACGAAATTAACTTCCGTGACATTACCTGGGGCACTGACTCAGATTGGGGATGAAGCTTTTTCAGGCTGCGTGGCACTGGACAAGATCAAGATTCCTTCAGAAGTAACTACAATAGGTAAAAGTGCATTTGAAAACTGTTCAGCGGCAGAAAGTATCAGTATGGGGAATCTGGTTGATTCTATAGGTGATTTATGCTTTAAAGGCTGTACAAAAGTTTCATCCGTCAAGTTATCATCTGCATTATCGGAAATTCCTAAGGAATTATTCTCCGGTGATACCAGCATTACAGACTGTAAACTTCCGAATGGGATTACAACTGTAGGAAACAGTGCGTTTCTTGGCTGTACAGGCTTAACAACGATCAACATTCCTTCGTCTGTAACATCTATTGAGACAAGTGCATTTTCAGGCTGCACGGCACTTACGGATATCAGCTTTAAAAGCGGTGTGACAGTAATCGGAGACAGTGCATTTGAGGGCTGTACGACACTTGCGACGGTAACATTGCCTGCTAGTGTGGTAAGTATTGGAACCAGTGCATTCTCGGGTTGTACAGCACTTGCAGATGTAACGATTCCAAAGGCAACCATGAGTATCAGATCAGCCGCATTTTCAGGCTGTGTATTTAAAACTGTAACAATTAACAAGATATGCTCCTATCAGTCCGATTCATTCCCGACAGGGATTACAATAGAGAATTATTGATAACTGTTGGATACCTTCTACATATAGTATAGTGATAACAGAAAATAACGCTGGGGGAAGGGACAAATGGACAGAGTGCGAAGAATGATAGGATGTGATTCTCGAAGTGCAACTTATTATACGGGGCGGGGAGTATATATTGCTGTATTGGATTCAGGAGTGGCAAGGCATCCTGACCTGGAAGGAAGAATCATAGGATTTCGTGACTTTTCCGGAAAAAACAGCAGATCAAGGCAGAATGAAGGATATTATGATGATAATGGACACGGCACACATGTGTAAGGTCTGCAGGAGGTAAGAATATGAAGAGTAGACAAACAAATAAGAGACTGATTGCATGGCTTTTGTGTATATTGATATTTGCCTGCAGTCTGATGATCGGATTTCCTGCGAAAGCACAGGGACCTACATATACACAACTGAATGATGTATATTATGCCGTGGATGGTTGTATAGTCTATGCAGAACCTACTTATACATCCACGGTATTGACAACAATAGCTGCCAATACGCCGGTCCGCGTAGTCGGAAGTTACTCTAACGGATGGTACCGGATCAATATAGGGGTTATTGCATACTGCAAAATGGACAGTCTGACGACAGCAGGAGATGTGGGAATCATAACGGCAACTGACACGCAGGCATATTATGCGAAGCAGTCAGCAGATGAACTGGGATATTCCTTCCATTATATGGTGTTGAATGATAAAAAAACAATTAAGAAGGATATATTTAACAGTTATATTGGACAGAAAGTGATTTTGTTTGCCAAGATAGATGATCAACTGGCAGTGTCTTTTAAGATGCTATATGCTGATCCGGTGAAACAGGATATTAATTTGAATTTTAAAAGATCAGCAACTACAAATGGTGATGGCAGTCGTACAATAGAATTAACGGCAGAATCAGAGCAGGCACTGACAGGGCAGATTGCTATCTTTCAGTTTAAAACAGGTTATGATAAAGCAGTTGATATGTATATATGGGACATGAATAATACAGAATATAATCTTATGAACACGTATTATACAGAGTTCAGTGAATATGCATATGCGCCGGTTACACAGATCAGTAATATGAAATATACGGAACTTGAAATAGCAAACAGCCTGACTGCTGAAGTCAGAACGAAAATGAATAATATTCGAAAAGGTATCAAGTATTTATCCTATGATGAAACGGATTATAAAGATGCACTGACAAGCAGGCTTAGAAAAGACACAGAATATGTAGATTATCAATATTAAAACAGGAAAGCACAGGGTATGAAAAATATTCTGTGCTTTTGTAGTTTGGAAGTACTTGCGTGTTGACATAATCTCTGATATACTATATCTAACAAAGCGTATTAACTGTATTAAGATAGATAGTACACTTGCAGGCGAATGGAAAGGGGTAGTTATGCAGGAGAAAATACAGACTGAGAAGAAGCGTGATGATACTGTCATTACGGTAAAAAATTTATATAAAATATACCATATTGGCGACAACAAGGTAAGAGCCCTGAATGGTGTGGATTTTACTATTAAAAGAGGGCAGTTTTGTGCGATCGTAGGTACTTCGGGTTCTGGTAAATCCACGTTACTGAATATGTTGGCCGGGCTGGAGAAACCTACGAAGGGTGAAATCATCATCGCAGGAGAACATATTGAAACGAAATCAGAGAATCAGCTTGTTAAATTCAGAAGAGAGCATATCGGTTTTATTTTCCAGTCATTTAATCTGATGGGAACGATGAATGCGGTGGAAAACGTTGCATTACCACTTACTTTCCAAGGTGTCTCCAAAAAAGAAAGAGAGCGGCGCGCACGCAAAATGGTTCATCTGGTTGGTCTGGATAAATATTGGGATCACAGACCTAATCAGATGTCAGGTGGTCAGCAGCAGAGAGTCGGTGTAGCGAGGGCACTTGTTGTAAAACCGGAAATTATCTTTGCGGATGAACCGACAGGTAATCTGGATTCTAATACATCACAGGAAATTATGGATCTGATGCGCAGTGTGGTAAAGGAACACAATCAGACACTGATCATGGTAACGCATGATAACCATCTTGCCAGCTTTGCGGATAAGATCATCCGCATTAAGGATGGTAAGATCATAGATATGAAGGATAATACAGAAGGGGTCGAGAATGAGAATGAAGAGAACGATTAAAAGATTACTAATGATGAGTATACTGGTAATTGCCCTGTGCGGCAGTGCTTTGACAGTGTTTGCAGAAGAAACGAGCAGTTCTTCAACTACTCAAAGTGCTTCCGCTGAGGAAAGAAATAAGGTCAGAGGAAAATTAAATCGCTACTATACAGATTTAAAGGCAATGTATGATATTCCGGATGAAAATATCAAGAAAATGGATAAAATGTACAATACGGCAATGTCATACATGAATTATGCAGACATGACGGTTTCTGAACTCTCTTCTTATGAATCTGCGGTAGAAGGGTATTTAAAGGAGATTGCGGGTAAGAATACATCAGATACTGATAAATTTCTGATGTTATCCAACGAAGTACCTATCACAGATGCCAAGTATGGAGAAAGTGCATATGTTGTTCTGTCTCTGATCAATCTGGGTAAAACAGATATCACAGATGTTGTAGTAACGCCGGCGGTATCTAACGATAAAACAAAATGGCCTTTTGACATTAATCAGGCATATGATGCACAGACCATCCAGATCATACAGGCTGCAGATAATACGGAGGATGCCTATAACAAACGCATGGATATCGGCTGGAATTTTATGGTACGCCAGGATGTATTAACAGGTTGTTATCCATTGACTTTTCATGCTACGTATTATCAGAATGGCTCAGCGGTCAGCACAGATATTACAACGTACATTAATGTAAAAGGATCTAATCCGAAGAATTTACTGGTTCCTGATGATAAACAACTCTCTGCTAATCCACGTATTGTTGTAACAGGCTTTACAACAGATCCGGAGACTGTATATGCAGGCAGCGTATTTAATTTAACAATAAGTGTGAAGAATACTTCAACCGAAACAACAGTAAGTAATGTTTTATTTGATCTGGAAGCCACAGTAGAGGGGTCTACCACTGTTGCATCTTATTCGGCATTTTTACCCACTTCCGGATCCAGTTCTGTTTATACAGATCACATTGCACCTGGTGAAACATATCAGATGAATATTGAAATGGAAGCCAAATCTGATCTGGCGCAGAAGCCATATGTTCTTACTGTTAATATGAAATATGATACGGATGAAGAAATCAACAAAACAGATACTGCTAATGTATCCATTCCTGTTAAACAGGAGGCTAAAATGGATACAGGTACAGCAGAAATTATGCCTGAATCTATTGCTGTAGGGGAACAGTCCAATATCATGTTCAGTGTATTCAATACAGGCAAGACAACTTTATATAATGTAAAAGTTACCTATGAATCTGATGCAATTGACAGTGGCATTTCCTATCTCGGTAATCTGGACCCGGGTGCTACAGGTAATGTTGATTCTATGGTAACCGGTATTGCACAGGATGATGGATCAGGAACAATCACGGCGGTTGTGACATATGAAGATGAATCAGGCAATGAGACGCGATATGAGAAGGAATTAAATCTATCCGTATATGAAGACGTGGTGGATGATAATTATACGGATGATACATACATAGAACCGGAACCTGAACAGAACACAGGACTTCCAATTGGTGCGATCATTGGAATCGTGGCTGCTGTTATTGTTATCATTGTTGTAGTTATTATTATAATTAAAAAGAAAAAGGCAAAGAAACATAAGGAAGAAATGGCATTACTGGATGATGAGGATGATGTATAATGAAGTTTTCTGATTTATTGCTCATGAGCATTTCTAATCTCTGGAAAAGAAAACTCAGAACGGTACTGACGGTACTTGGCGTTGTAATTGGTATTACTTCGATTGTTGTCATGGTGGCACTTGGTAATGGATTAAAGGAATCCATGCTGGAAAATATAACCAGTTATTCCTCTATTACTCAGATAGAAGTATCAAGTGGCAGGTCATGGAATGCCAGCAGCAGTTCACAGACTGAGGAAATGTTGCTCAATGATGGATTGATAAATAATTTAAAATCCATGGAACATGTAACAGATGTATATCCCCAACTGTCTGTATCTGTAATTGCAAAGTCAGGCAAGTATATGTCTTACATGGATATATGCGGTATGACACAGGAAGGACTTGCGAGTCTTGACCTTCCTGTTGCCGAGGGTACGCTTCCCAAGAATAATGGAGAGTTCAAATTATTCTATGGAAGCAGTGTACTGACTAACTTTTATGAAGAAAAGACAAATAATTATCCCTATTGGGATAAAGGAGAATTACCGGATATTGACCTTATGAAGAACCCGATGTTTATTATCTTTGATACAGATGCATATTGGAGTTCGCAAAATTCGGATGGTGGCAGTGCCACAAAACCACCTAAGAAATATCTGGTAGAAGCCAGTGGTGTCATGGCGGGAGAGGCTAATGAATGGACAAATAACAGCAGTAGCGTATTTTGTGATATAGATGCTCTTAAGACACAGTTGAAACGTGTATTCAAGAGAAATGTAATTCCGGGTCAGCCTACCAGAAAAAATGGAAAGCCATATAATGAATTATTCTATACAAAGCTGATCGTTCAGGTAGATGATATGGAGAATGTTCAGGCACTCACACAAATGCTGCAGGATGAAGGTTATAATGCATACAGTGATGCAGAGTGGATTCAGTCCGAAACAGAACAGATGAATACGATTCAGTTGGTTTTGGGGGCAATTGGTGCTGTTTCCTTGCTGGTAGCGGCAATTGGCATTACAAATACAATGATGATGTCTATTTATGAAAGAACCAAAGAAATCGGTGTTATGAAAGTATTAGGATGTGATATTCGCAATATTCAGTCATTGTTTCTGATGGAAGCCGGTTTTATTGGCTTTATCGGAGGTCTGATCGGATTAGCGTTCAGCTATGGAATTGGTGCGATCATTAACCATCTGCTGGCAGCCAGCGATATGGG
>OKVF01000256.1_pt1 | contig 67502 bp, 66 predicted proteins | sample 1604831 | NCBI WGS metagenome assembly OKVF01 (sample SAMN01760980, study PRJEB22395) | human gut metagenome
TTGAATCCCGCCGTACTGTGTTCCCCGCGCCAGCGGGGATAAACCGCGGATCGTGTGTGTGCCAGCGCTGCGCCCAGGGTGTTCCCCGCGCCAGCGGGGATAAACCGGGATTTGCGCGTGGTGAACACGGCAACACCTGCGTGTTCCCCGCGCCAGCGGGGATAAACCGCAGGTACAGCCGTTTCGGTGTTTTGTTTTTGTGTGTTCCCCGCGCCAGCGGGGATAAACCGGCGTCGCTGGAAGAACAAAACCGCCTGATCGAGTGTTCCCCGCGCCAGCGGGGATAAACCGGCACCACGCGTACCCCGATGTTTGTTTTGCCAGTGTTCCCCGCGCCAGCGGGGATAAACCGATCCGGCTATATCTTTGAGCATTACAGAAATAGTGTTCCCCGCGCCAGCGGGGATAAACCGCTATTGCTTTCGTACAGATTTTCAGTGGTGCTGTGTTCCCCGCGCCAGCGGGGATAAACCGAAAATTCTGTGTTTCGACCATTACTTCGGTAAGTGTTCCCCGCGCCAGCGGGGATAAACCGATTCTTGATCACGCTTTTACCGAAGTAATGGTGTGTTCCCCGCGCCAGCGGGGATAAACCGGGGGTAGAATTATTCTTCGTGAGCGATTTATCGTGTTCCCCGCGCCAGCGGGGATAAACCGCGGCGTTCCGTGCGGCAATTGGAATCACACCAGTGTTCCCCGCGCCAGCGGGGATAAACCGCGTTCTGAATCCGATATTCTTCAGCACCTTCAGTGTTCCCCGCGCCAGCGGGGATAAACCGAGCGTCAATCAGCGCGTCTATCGCGTCACTTTGTGTTCCCCGCGCCAGCGGGGATAAACCGATTTGGGGGTATGAGAGCGCCGAGCCGTTCGGGTGTTCCCCGCGCCAGCGGGGATAAACCGGCTCCCTGTCAGTTGTAATCGATAACGTTGATGTGTTCCCCGCGCCAGCGGGGATAAACCGATGTAGGGGCAATCGAACGATTCTCTGCCGACGTGTTCCCCGCGCCAGCGGGGATAAACCGCCGAGCCCGATTATCGGCATGAGCGATGCGGAGTGTTCCCCGCGCCAGCGGGGATAAACCGTCGAAGAAGAAAGGGAAATAATGCGAGGAACGGTGTTCCCCGCGCCAGCGGGGATAAACCGTATTACGCGCCAGCAATGCTGACAGCGGCAAAGTGTTCCCCGCGCCAGCGGGGATAAACCGCGCGAGAGCCAGCAAAACGCCAGGGCACAAAAGAGTTCCCCGCGCCAGCGGGGATAAACCACCATATAACCCGTTATCTCTTTCTCAAGTTTTTATATTAGCAGTACTTGTAATAAGCAACATATCCACGTAACCCCTCATGTTCAAAATAGTTCTCCATGCCAGAGAAGTTCACAATTATCGATACAAAAAATTAAATTTAATCAAAGTGTTATTTGTATGATTCTTAAATCGTTAAGAAATTTTAATCTATTATTTTTTTAATGTTGAATTAATATCTATTAATTTTTTCTTTAGGTTAATAGTTTGTTTTTTAAGCTTGTTATTCATTGATTAAGTAATAAATCTGAAAATTTGTCTTTGTTTTGAGGCTAATGAGTGGTTTTACATTACCGTTTCTATACGCTGTTGATGAATAGTTCTTATGAATAAAGATATCCAGTTCATACTTTAAGTGAAAATTGATAAAGTGCGATTCGTATTGTCTTTTATTCTAAAGACATCGAGTGTAGTTAATATTCCTTGTAAAAACAGGGATAAACCGAACTAGTTAAAGTTTTTATTATGTTCCCTGCATCAGCGGGGATAAACCGGACTTGTTATCATTTTTTAAGTTGTCGAACTTATGTTCCCCGCGTCAGCGGGGATAACCATTCAGGTATGTTCAGGCCGGGCAGTTTCCCGCCCGGCCTTCCTCACTTACGCATTCGACCAGCTCTGGATCGAATCCACATTCCCCAATTCCCCATGCATCACTTCATACGATTTTTTCAGTATTACATCATTATGTTTGGTTAGGTCTTTGAAAATGCCTTTATTCATCGCGTCGTAGCGTTTGGCATTGCTCTCAATCGGTATAAAGATATCTTTCACGCGAACCATTTTGTCGACAGCCGTTGCGTAATCCGGGTATAGTCCCAGACCTACCGCCTTATTAATCGCTGCCCCAGACTTGCACAACCGTTAATGGCGTTACGTCGTGCCGGAAGGTTGAACATGTCGGCAAAAATCTGCATAAACAGATCGCTGTTCGAACCGCCGCCAGTAATGATCACATGCTTTGCAAAGTGATTCATTTCATTACGCATATTGTCGTAATTGTTCTTCAGCATCAGAGCCACGCTTTCCAGTATCGAACGATATATCCATGCGTAACGCGCAAGCGGTGCCTGCAATACCGGCACCAATAATAATAATGTCGCAGTCGTCTTCCATGTCATGCCCCAGATATCCAGAACACAACACCCTAACATAGCGTTACTTAAGGGAAATTGACCGCCGACACACTCTTATCATTCGCCGCGATAGATACAACCTGCGGTACAGGTTTCTTTTACCATCACCGCACTTAACAGCGGCACAACGGGTTTAACCTGATCCCAAATCCATTTTGCTAAAACCTCGCTGGTTGGGTTTTCCAGACCTGGAATATCATTGAGATAATGGTGATCGAGGCGCTCGTAGGTTGGTTTAAACGCCGCTTTTAGTTCAGCGAAATCGATAATCCAGCCCGTATGCGGATCGACTTCCCCGGTAATTTCCAGTCGCACCATAAAGGAATGCCCGTGCAGGCGACCACATTTATGCCCTTCCGGGACGTGTGGTAAGCGGTGAGCGGCTTCGAAGGTGAAATCTTTAAATAACGTGGTGGACATCATAATTTCTCTACAGGACGATAAAACCGCCGTAGAGTACCGGAAAGGCTGTTTTTTCGCATTATCTAAAACGACTTTGTTGCGCAAAATCGCTGATTTATCTTAATGATTGGCTAAATTCATTTGTTTTTCATTAGGTTGGTTAATCTATTTTGTTGTTAAAGACTATTGCTAAAACAGGTTAGTCGATTTGGTTATTAGTTATCGCTATCCCGTCTTTAATCCACACCGTTCACCCCGTTAACCTTACCTTCTCTTCTGTTTTATGGGCGCTGACAGGGCGCAGAAACAGCTTTGCTTACTGGAACATAACGACGCATGACGACACAGGTCCCACCTTCCGCGTTGCTTCCGTTGAACCCGGAGCAACTGGCACGCCTTCAGGCGGCCACGACCGATTTAACTCCCACCCAGCTTGCCTGGGTTTCTGGCTATTTCTGGGGCGTACTCAATCAGCAGCCTGCTGCGCTTGCAGCGACGCCAGCGCCAGCCGCAGAAATGCCGGGTATAACTATTATCTCCGCCTCGCAAACCGGCAATGCGCGCCGGGTTGCTGAAGCATTACGCGATGATTTATTAGCAGCAAAACTGAACGTTAAGCTGGTGAACGCGGGCGACTATAAATTCAAACAAATCGCCAGCGAAAAACTGCTTATCGTGGTGACGTCAACGCAAGGAGAAGGGGAACCGCCGGAAGAAGCCGTCGCGCTGCATAAGTTCCTGTTCTCCAAAAAAGCGCCGAAGCTGGAAAACACCGCATTTGCCGTGTTTAGCCTCGGCGATAGCTCTTATGAATTTTTCTGCCAGTCCGGGAAAGATTTTGACAGCAAGCTGGCGGAACTGGGCGGTGAACGCCTGCTCGACCGTGTCGATGCCGATGTTGAATACCAGGCTGCTGCCAGCGAGTGGCGCGCCCGCGTGGTTGATGCGCTTAAATCGCGTGCGCCTGTCGCGGCACCTTCGCAATCCGTCGCTACTGGCGCGGTAAATGAAATCCACTCCAGCCCGTACAGCAAAGACGCTCCGCTGGTGGCGAGCCTTTCGGTTAACCAGAAAATTACCGGACGTAACTCTGAAAAAGACGTTCGCCATATCGAAATTGACTTAGGTGACTCGGGCCTGCGTTACCAGCCGGGTGACGCGCTGGGCGTCTGGTATCAGAACGATCCGGCACTGGTGAAAGAACTTGTCGAACTGCTGTGGCTGAAAGGCGATGAACCTGTCGCCGTCGAGGGCAAAACGTTGCCTCTGAACGAAGCGCTACAGTGGCACTTCGAACTGACCGTCAACACCGCCAACATTGTTGAGAATTACGCCACGCTTACCCGCAGCGAAACACTGCTGCCGCTGGTGGGCGATAAAGCGAAGTTACAGCATTACGCCGCGACGACGCCGATTGTCGACATGGTGCGTTTCTCTCCGGCGCAACTGGATGCCGAAGCGCTGATTAATCTGCTGCGCCCGCTGACCCCGCGCCTGTATTCCATCGCCTCCTCGCAGGCGGAAGTCGAGAACGAAGTACACGTCACCGTTGGTGTGGTGCGTTACGACGTGGAAGGCCGAGCCCGTGCCGGTGGTGCCTCCAGCTTCCTCGCGGATCGCGTGGAAGAAGAGGGCGAAGTCCGCGTATTTATCGAACATAACGATAACTTTCGCCTGCCCGCTAACCCGGAAACCCCGGTGATTATGATTGGCCCAGGCACCGGTATTGCGCCGTTCCGCGCCTTTATGCAGCAACGCGCCGCCGACGAAGCGCCAGGTAAAAACTGGCTGTTCTTTGGTAATCCGCACTTTACGGAAGACTTCCTGTACCAGGTGGAGTGGCAGCGCTACGTCAAAGATGGCGTGCTGACACGTATCGATCTTGCCTGGTCGCGCGACCAAAAAGAAAAAGTTTACGTACAAGACAAACTGCGCGAACAGGGCGCGGAGCTGTGGCGCTGGATCAATGATGGTGCCCACATTTATGTCTGCGGCGACGCTAATCGCATGGCGAAAGACGTTGAGCAGGCACTTCTGGAAGTGATTGCCGAATTTGGTGGCATGGACACCGAAGCGGCGGATGAATTTTTAAGTGAGCTGCGCGTAGAGCGCCGTTATCAGCGAGATGTCTACTAATGAGCGAAAAACATCCAGGGCCTTTAGTGGTCGAAGGAAAACTGACAGACGCCGAGCGCATGAAGCTTGAAAGCAACTACCTGCGCGGCACCATTGCGGAAGATTTAAACGACGGTCTGACCGGCGGCTTTAAGGGCGATAACTTCCTGCTGATCCGCTTCCACGGCATGTATCAGCAGGATGACCGCGACATCCGCGCCGAACGTGCTGAACAGAAGCTGGAGCCGCGCCACGCGATGCTGCTTCGCTGTCGTCTGCCGGGTGGGGTGATTACCACTAAACAGTGGCAGGCGATCGACAAATTTGCCGGTGAAAACACCATCTATGGCAGCATTCGCCTGACCAACCGCCAGACGTTTCAGTTCCACGGCATTCTGAAAAAGAACGTCAAACCGGTGCACCAGATGCTGCACTCGGTCGGTCTTGATGCGCTGGCGACTGCTAACGACATGAACCGTAACGTACTCTGCACCTCGAACCCTTACGAGTCGCAGCTGCACGCGGAAGCGTACGAGTGGGCGAAGAAGATTTCTGAGCATCTGTTGCCTCGTACCCGCGCGTATGCGGAGATCTGGCTCGACCAGGAAAAAGTCGCCACTACTGATGAAGAACCGATCCTTGGTCAGACCTACCTGCCGCGTAAGTTCAAAACCACGGTAGTGATCCCGCCGCAGAACGATATCGATCTGCATGCCAACGACATGAACTTCGTGGCAATCGCCGAAAACGGCAAGCTGGTAGGCTTCAACCTGCTGGTGGGCGGTGGGCTTTCTATCGAACACGGCAACAAGAAAACCTACGCCCGCACGGCGAGTGAGTTTGGTTATCTGCCGCTGGAGCATACCTTGGCGGTGGCGGAAGCCGTCGTGACGACTCAGCGCGACTGGGGTAACCGTACCGATCGTAAAAATGCCAAAACCAAATACACGCTGGAACGCGTTGGGGTTGAGACGTTTAAAGCAGAAGTGGAGCGTCGTGCGGGGATCAAATTTGAACCGATCCGTCCGTATGAGTTCACCGGACGCGGAGATCGTATTGGCTGGGTTAAGGGCATTGATGATAACTGGCACCTGACGCTGTTTATCGAAAATGGTCGCATCCTTGATTATCCGGGGCGTCCGCTGAAAACCGGCCTGCTGGAGATCGCGAAGATCCACAAAGGCGATTTCCGCATTACGGCGAACCAGAATCTGATCATCGCCGGTGTACCGGAAAGCGAGAAAGCGAAGATCGAGAAGATCGCCAAAGAGAGCGGTTTAATGAATGCCGTCACGCCGCAGCGTGAAAACTCGATGGCCTGCGTGTCATTCCCGACTTGCCCGCTGGCGATGGCGGAAGCAGAGCGTTTCCTGCCGTCTTTTATCGACAACATCGATAATTTAATGGCGAAACATGGTGTCAGCGATGAGCATATCGTGATGCGTGTAACAGGCTGCCCGAACGGTTGTGGTCGCGCGATGCTGGCGGAAGTGGGCCTGGTGGGTAAAGCGCCGGGTCGCTACAACCTGCATCTTGGCGGCAACCGCATTGGGACACGTATCCCACGGATGTATAAAGAAAACATCACCGAGCCGGAAATCCTGGCGTCGCTTGATGAACTGATAGGGCGCTGGGCGAAAGAGCGCGAAGCGGGTGAAGGCTTCGGCGACTTTACGGTGCGTGCGGGCATCATTCGCCCGGTGCTCGATCCGGCGCGCGATTTGTGGGATTAACCATCAGCCCGGTCTTGTAGGCCTGATAAGACGCGTGAGCGTCGCATCAGGCAAGGCAAACAGTGAGGAATCTATGTCCAAACTCGATCTAAACGCCCTGAACGAACTGCCGAAGGTAGATCGCATTCTGGCGCTGGCAGAAACTAACGCCGAACTGGAAAAACTGGACGCTGAAGGCCGCGTTGCCTGGGCGCTGGATAATCTGCCCGGTGAATATGTACTTTCTTCCAGCTTTGGCATTCAGGCGGCGGTGAGCCTGCATCTGGTGAATCAGATTCACCCGGATATTCCGGTGATCCTCACCGACACCGGCTATCTGTTCCCGGAAACCTACCGCTTTATTGACGAGTTAACGGACAAACTCAAGCTCAACCTGAAAGTGTACCGCGCTACCGAAAGCGCCGCCTGGCAGGAAGCACGCTACGGCAAACTGTGGGAACAGGGCGTTGAAGGCATTGAAAAGTACAATGACATCAACAAAGTCGAACCGATGAACCGGGCGCTGAAAGAACTGAATGCGCAAACGTGGTTTGCTGGCCTGCGCCGCGAACAATCCGGCAGCCGCGCCAATTTACCGGTGCTGGCAATTCAGCGTGGCGTATTTAAAGTGCTGCCGATTATCGACTGGGATAACCGAACTATTTATCAGTACCTGCAAAAACATGGCCTGAAATATCACCCATTATGGGATGAAGGATATTTATCGGTCGGTGATACCCATACAACCCGTAAATGGGAACCTGGCATGTCGGAAGAAGAAACACGTTTCTTTGGCTTAAAAAGGGAATGTGGATTGCACGAAGGGTAAATATTGCCGGATAAATTAAACGCCTCTGTCAGAAATGATGGGGGCGTTTTTATTTTGCGAGCAGTATTCCTGATTTTAAACGTGAACGCCGCTGGAAGAATTATCAGGTATAGAATGGCGTCGGGTGCTTGAGGCTGTCTGGCGTTAAGCATTCGCGAGGTTCCAGATGGACAAAAGCCCCAGGCGATATTTCTATCAACCTGAGGCTTACGTTCGAACCCAAACAATTCGAATGTTAGTCTCTTCTTTGCAGGGAGGCAAGACATGCTGACAAAATATGCCCTTGTGGCAATCATAGTGCTGTGTTTTACAGTACTGGGATTCACGCTGATGGTAGGCGACTCGTTGTGTGAGTTAAGTATCAGAGAACGTGGTATGGAGTTTAAGGCAGTTCTCGCTTACGAATCGAAGAAGTAGCCACCACGCGGGGGTAAAACCCCGCGTACTGAATTGTGATGGTTTGGTCTCCTGCACCCTTTTTTAATTTATATTGTTTATGTGAATATTATGCCTATGTTTATTATTCATATATATTACGGATGAAAATTATTTGATTATTCATAATGTAAATATTTTATTGAATGATATATATCACAGATAATTTTTAATATATGCGTAAATATCCTTTAAGTTTACTGAAGGATAAAAATATTGTGACTTTTTTTGATTTCTGGGGAAAAACCCGACGCGGCGAGAAAGACGGGGGCGACGACTATCACCTTCTTTGCTGGCATTCGCTGGATGTAGCCGCGATGGGCTATTTAATGGTTAAAAGAAATTGCTTCGGGCTGGCTGATTATTTTCGTCAATTAGGGATTTCTGACAAGGAACAGGCGGCTCAATTTTTCGCCTGGTTGCTGTGCTGGCACGATATTGGAAAATTTGCCCGCTCTTTTCAACAACTTTACCTGCCCCCTGAACTCAAGATTCAGGAAGGTGCCAGAAAAAATTACGAAAAAATCTCTCATTCAACGCTGGGCTACTGGTTGTGGAATCATTATTTAAGTGAATGTCAGGAGTTACTTCCTTCATCTTCGCTCTCTCCGCGCAAACTTAGGCGAGTGATAGAAATGTGGATGCCCGTGACGACAGGGCATCATGGTCGGCCCCCTGATCGTATGGATGAATTGGATAATTTTCTGCCTGAAGACAAAGCTGCAGCACGAGATTTTCTCCTTGAAATCAAACCACTGTTTCCGCTCATAGAGATCCCCGCATTCTGGGATGATGATGAGGGCATTGAACTTATAAAACACCTTTCCTGGTATATCTCTGCAACCGTCGTGCTCGCAGACTGGACGGGTTCGTCAACGCGATTTTTTCCACGCGTCGCACACCCAATGGATATTAAAGGTTACTGGCAGAAAACTTTAATTCAGGCTCAAAACGCCTTAACCGTCTTTCCTCTAAAAGCAAAAGTCGCGCCTTTCAACGGAATTAATACGCTGTTTCCTTTTATTGAGAATCCGACACCGTTACAGCAAAAGGTGCTGGATCTGGATATCAGCCAGCAAGGACCGCAGTTATTTATTCTGGAAGATGTGACTGGCGCAGGTAAAACAGAAGCGGCGCTTATCCTGGCGCACAGGTTGATAGCTGCGGGGAAAGCTCAGGGGCTGTTTTTTGGTCTGCCAACAATGGCAACGGCCAATGCCATGTACGATCGGCTGGTCAAAACCTGGCTTGCTTTCTATTCGCCAGAATCCCGCCCCAGCCTGGTGCTGGCACATAGTGCCCGCACATTAATGGACCGCTTTAATGAATCACTCTGGTCTGGTGATTTAGTCGGGTCAGAAGAACCGGATGAACAAACGTTCAGTCAGGGATGTGCGGCCTGGTTTGCCGACAGTAACAAGAAGGCGTTGCTGGCTGAAATTGGCGTCGGCACGCTGGATCAGGCGATGATGGCGGTGATGCCGTTCAAACATAATAATCTGCGGCTTCTGGGGCTGAGTAACAAAATCCTGCTGGCTGATGAGATCCACGCCTGTGACGCTTACATGTCGTGCATTCTTGAAGGGTTGATCGAGCGGCAGGCGCGTGGCGGAAACAGCGTTATTTTGCTTTCTGCCACGTTATCTCAACAGCAGCGCGACAAACTCGTCGCTGCCTTTGCGCGGGGTACAGAGGGCCTGCAAGAAGCTCCGTTCCTGGAAAAGGATGATTACCCCTGGCTGACGCATGTCACGAAATCCGATGTGAACTCACACCGGGTAGCGACGCGCAAAGACGTTGAGCGTAGCGTCAGCGTGGGTTGGCTTCATAGTGAACAAGAGTGTATTGCGCGTATCGAATCGGCGGTAAGTCAGGGGAAATGCATCGCCTGGATCCGGAATTCTGTCGATGACGCTATTAAGGTTCATCGTCAGCTGCTTGCCCGCGGCGTCATTCCTGCTTCCAGCCTTTCACTTTTTCATAGCCGCTTTGCTTTTAGCGATCGCCAGCGAATTGAAACGGAAACGCTGGCACGCTTTGGTAAATATTGTAGTTTACAGAGAGCGTCGCAAGTCATTGTTTGTACACAAGTAATTGAGCAAAGCGTGGATATTGACCTGGACGAAATGATCTCCGACCTGGCCCCTGTTGATTTGCTGATTCAGCGAGCAGGACGATTACAGCGGCATATCCGCGATATTAATGGTCAGTTAAAGCGTGACGGAAAGGACGAGCGTTCCCCCCCTGAATTGCTGATTCTGGCTCCCGTCTGGGACGACTCTCCTGGCGACGAATGGTTTGGCAGTGCCATGCGTAACAGTGCATTTGTCTATCCCGATCATGGGCGAATCTGGCTGACGCAGCGTGTGCTGCGTGAGCAAGGTGCTATTCAGATGCCACACGCAGCCCGGCTTCTTATTGAATCCGTCTACGGTGAGGACGTGGTAATGCCGGAAGGATTTGCCCGCAGCGAGCAGGAGCAAGTGGGCAAATATTACTGTGATCGCGCAATGGCTAAAAAGTTTGTGCTGAACTTCAGGCCCGGCTATGCCGCCAATATCAACGATTACCTCCCGGAAAAACTGTCGACACGTCTGGCTGAGGAGTCTGTTTCCCTGTGGCTGGCTACCTGTATTGACGGTGTGGTGAAGCCTTATGCCACCGGTGCTCACGCATGGGAAATGAGCGTTGTCAGAGTGCGCCGAAGCTGGTGGAAAAAACATCGGGATGAGTTTTCTTTACTGGAGGGAGAGGCGTTCAGGCTGTGGTGCATTGAACAGCGACAAGATCCGGAGATGGCAAACGTGATTTTAGTCAACGATGACGAAAGTTGCGGGTATTCGGCTACGGAAGGATTGATTGGCAAGGTTGGTTGAGATGTCTGCGACAGGACTCTCTGAATAGTTGATACACCGAAAAGGATGGAAAGATGGACAACCGACCTGGGATGGTCTTTTTTACGAGAGGATGCGTATGAACTCGTTTTCACTTCTGACAACCCCGTGGTTGCCTGTTCGTTTTAAAGACGGAACAACAGGCAAGCTGGCACCAGTCGATCTGGCTGATGAAAATGTTGTCGATATCGCTGCGCCGCGGGCAGATCTCCAGGGTGCGGCCTGGCAGTTTTTGCTGGGGCTACTACAAACCAGCTTCGCGCCCAAAAATCACGGTCGTTGGGATGATATCTGGCAAGACGGACTGGAGGCTGAAAAGCTACGGGAAGCATTGCTGTCCTTAGAACACGCTTTCCAGTTTGGGGCAGATTCCCCTTCATTTATGCAGGATTTCGAGGCGCTCAAGGGAGATAAAGTTCAGGTCGCTTCGCTACTGCCTGAGATTCCCGGCGCTCAAACAACGAAGTTTAATAAAGACCACTTTATTAAGCGTGGCGTGACTGAACACGTATGCCCTCATTGTTCCGCGTTAGCTCTGTTCTCCCTACAGTTAAATGCGCCATCAGGCGGCAAAGGCTATCGCACCGGTTTGCGCGGCGGTGGGCCGATGACCACTCTGATTGAATTACAGGAATATCAAGGCAATCAACAAACGCCCTTGTGGCGCAAACTGTGGCCCAATGTGATGCCGCAGGATGAAGCCGACTTACCGCTACCCAAAAAATTTGACGATCTGGTTTTCCCCTGGCTTGGCCCGACGCGAACCAGCGAACTGGCCGGTGCGGTGGTAACCCATGATCAGGTCAATAAACTCCAGGCTTACTGGGGAATGCCGCGCCGTATTCGTATTGATTTTAATACCACGACAGTCGGCAACTGCGATATTTGCGGTGAACAGAGCGACGCGCTCCTGAGCCTGATGACGACCAAAAATTACGGTGCGAATTATGCCATGTGGCAGCATCCCTTAACGCCTTACCGTATACCACTTAAAGAGGGTGGCGAGTTTTACTCGGTCAAACCACAACCGGGCGGTTTAATCTGGCGCGACTGGTTAGGCCTTATCGAAACGGGTAAATCAGAAAACAATACGGAACTTCCCGCGCTGGTGGTGAAACTCTTTAATGCCAGCAGTCTGAAACAGGCAAAAGTAGGCCTGTGGGGATTTGGCTATGATTTCGACAACATGAAAGCGCGCTGTTGGTACGAACACCATTTCCCGCTGCTGCTCAAGAAAAAAGAAGGCCAGATACCGAAACTGCGTCTGGCTGCGCAAACGGCTTCACGGATTCTAAGTCTGTTACGAAGTGCATTGAAAGAAGCGTGGTTCTCCGATCCAAAAGGTGCACGGGGTGATTTCAGTTTTGTGGATATCGACTTCTGGAACAAAACTCAGCATCGCTTCCTGAGGTTAGTGCGCCAAATTGAAGAAGGTCAGGATGCGGACGAATTACTCGGCAAATGGCAAAAGGAAATTTGGTTATTCGCGCGTCAGGATTTTGACGAGCGTGTATTCACCAATCCATATGAGCCTGTTGATTTGAAACGCGTTATGACCGCGCGCAAGAAATATTTCACAACATCGGCGGAGAAGCAAAGTGCTAAAGCCGCTAGGGAGAAAAAGCAGGAGGCTGCTGAATGAGTATTGTAAAAGAGGAGCACAAAGCCACGCTGCGTAAATGGCGCGAAGAGTTGCAGGCTAAACGCGGCAATCGTGCAAGTCTGCGGCGTAGCACAACGGTTAATGATGTTTGCTTGTCAGAAGGGTTTCGTTCTCTGCTGATGCAGACCCACACTTTGTGGAAAATTGAAGCACAAGAGTGGCGTTTTACCGCACTGGCGCTGGTCGCCGCAGTTAGCGCCAATGTAAAAGCTATTGATGAACGGCAGCCTTTTGCCGCGCAGCTGGCGGCGGTAATGTCAAAGGGGCGTTTTACTCGTCTGTCGGCAGTAAAAACACCGGATGAATTACTGCGCCAGTTACGCCGCGCAGTCAGATTATTAAACGGTTCCGTCAATCTTGACTCTCTGGCAGAGGGGGTCTTCCGTTGGTGCCAGGAGAGCGACGACCTGCTCAATCATCACCGCCGCCAGCAGCGGCCAACCGAATTTATCCGTATCCGCTGGGCGCTGGAATATTACCAGGCTGGCGACGCCGATAACGAACAAAATCAATAAAGGACTATCTCATGACAACATTTATTCAGCTTCATTTGTTAACCGCTTACCCTGCTGCCAACCTTAACCGTGATGATACCGGTGCGCCAAAAACTGTGGTGCTGGGTGGAGCAACGCGTCTGCGCGTTTCCTCGCAAAGTCTGAAACGTGCGTGGCGCACTTCTGCACTTTTTGAACAGGCACTGGCGGGCCATATTGGTATTCGCAGTGGGCGTATTGCGCGTGAGGCGGCAACTATCCTGATTGAGAAAGGGATTGAAGATAAAAAAGCCATCGAATGGTCGGCAAAAATTGCTGATTATCTTGGGAAAGCTAAAAACGACAAAAAACCAAAAGATCCGCTCACTAACGCCGAAACTGAACAGTTAGTCCATATCAGCCCGGCAGAATTTGACGCCGTAAAAGCGCTGGCCCATCAGCTTGCAGAAGAAAAGCGCGCGCCAAAAGAGGAAGATCTCGCGTTGTTACGCAAAGACCGTATGGCGGTAGATATTGCCATGTTTGGTCGTATGCTGGCGAATAAACCCGAGTTTAATGTTGAAGCCGCCTGCCAGGTAGCGCACGCATTTGGTGTCAGTGAAACGATTGTCGAAGATGATTTTTTCACCGCCGTTGATGATTTGCGCCAGGCTTCTGAAGATGCCGGTGCCGGGCATCTTGGTGAAACCGGATTCGGTTCTGCACTGTTCTACACCTATATCTGCATTGATAAAGATCTGCTGGTCGAAAACCTTGGCGGTGACGAAGCGTTAGCTAATCAGACCATACGTGCCTTTACGGAAGCCGCACTTAAAGTCTCCCCAACCGGCAAACAGAACAGCTTTGCCAGCCGTGCCTACGCCTCCTGGGCGCTGGCAGAAAAAGGCACCGATCAACCACGCTCTCTGGCGGCGGCTTTCTATGAACCCATTAATGGCACACGTCAGTTAGATGTGGCGGTGCAGCGTATTACAACGCTTCGCGAAAACATGAATACGGTCTACGAACAGAAGACCGAATGCGCAAGTTTTGACGTGATGAACAAACAGGGAAGCATGAAGGACGTGCTGGACTTTATCTGCGCGTAAGGGGCGGCTTATGAGCCAATATCTGATTTTTCAGCTTCATGGGCCGATGGCGTCCTGGGGGGTCGATGCTCCAGGTGAAGTTCGTCATACCCATGAACTTCCTTCGCGCTCAGCATTGCTGGGGCTACTGGCTGCCGGGGTAGGGATTCGGCGTGATGATACCGAACGCTTAAACGCGTTTAATCGCCACTATTCACTGGTGGTTTGCGCCAGCCGTAACCCGCGCTGGGCACGGGATTATCACACGGTCCAGATGCCAAAAGAGGTGCGTAAAGCACGTTATTTCAGCCGTCGCGAAGAGTTGAGCGACCCTGAGCTTTTGAGCGCGATTATCTCCCGGCGCGACTACTACACCGATGCATGGTGGATGGTGGCGGTGGCAACAACAGCCGATGCGCCTTACAGCCTCGAACAGTTGCAGGACGGTTTACGCCATCCGGTTTTTCCGCTTTATCTGGGGCGAAAAAGTCATCCGCTGGCGTTACCACTTGCGCCGTTACTACTCGAAGGCAACGCGTCGGATACCTTACGTAACGCATACCAACAGTATCAGGATCATTTCCGCAAACTGAAAGTCTCACTCCCAAAACTTCAGGATGAATGCTGGTGGGAAGGGGAACACGACGGCCTGGTCGCGAGCAAAATATTACGCCGTCGGGATGTTCCTTTAAATCGTCAGCAGTGGTTGTTTGGGGAACGCACCGTCAATCAGGGGCCGTGGCTCAGCAAGGAGGAACCATGTACCTCTCAAGAATAACCTTACATACCGGCCAGCTTTCCCCAGCGCAGTTGCTGCATCTGGTGGATCGCGGTGAATATGTGATGCATCAGTGGCTGTGGGATCTCTTCCCTGGCGGCAAAGAAAGGCAATTTCTTTATCGTCGGGAAGAACTCCAGGGCGCGTTTCGCTTTTTTGTCCTCTCGCAGGAACGCCCGGCGGAAAGTGAAACTTTCACCATCGAATGCCGACCATTTGTGTCCGAGCTGCGTACCGGACAATCTCTTTGTTTCAACCTGCGGGCGAATCCAACAATCTGTAAAGCGGGCAAGCGCCACGATCTGCTGATGGAGGCGAAACGGCAGGTGAAGGGGCAGGCGGAAGGGCGTGATATCTGGTTGCATCAACAACAGGCGGCGCTGGACTGGCTGGCAGCGCAGGGGGAAAGAAGTGGTTTTACACTACTGGATACCTCGGTTGATGCCTACCGACAACAACAACTCCGGCGGGAAAACACCCGGCAACTGATCCAGTTCAGTAGCGTGGATTATACGGGGATGCTTACGGTCACCGATCCCGGGTTATTTCTGCAACGTCTCAGTCAGGGGTATGGCAAAAGCCGGGCGTTCGGCTGTGGTCTGATGCTGATCAAACCCGGAGCAGAGGCGTGACGTTTGTACCACTGAGTCCGATCCCGTTAAAAGATCGCACCTCCATGATCTTCCTCCAGTACGGTCAAATCGACGTACTGGACGGTGCTTTCGTGCTGATCAACAAAACCGGGATCCGCACGCACATTCCGGTGGGATCGGTCGCCTGCATTATGCTCGAACCGGGAACGAGAGTTTCCCACGCGGCGGTGCATCTGGCCGCCACGGTGGGGACGCTACTGGTCTGGGTCGGTGAAGCGGGTGTTCGCGTCTACTCTTCCGGACAACCCGGTGGGGCGCGTGCTGATAAGTTACTCTACCAGGCAAAGCTGGCTTTAACGGAAGATCTACGCCTGAAGGTGGTGCGCAAAATGTATGAATTACGTTTTCGTGAGCCACCGCCAGCTCGCCGTTCAGTGGAGCAGCTACGTGGAATTGAGGGATCTCGCGTTCGCCAGACGTATGCATTACTGGCGAAACAATATGGTGTGAAATGGAATGGTCGCAAATACGATCCTAAAGACTGGGAAAAAGGCGATGTTGTGAATCGCTGCATCAGTGCTGCTACATCATGTCTGTACGGTATATCTGAAGCGGCAGTATTAGCCGCGGGATATGCGCCCGCTATTGGGTTTATCCATAGTGGCAAACCGCTTTCATTTGTTTATGACATAGCCGATATCATTAAATTTGATTCGGTTGTACCAAAGGCATTTGAAATAGCGGCGAGGCAACCCGCAGAACCTGATAAAGAAGTCAGATTAGCCTGTCGTGATATTTTCCGTAGCACTAAGTTAACGGGCAAATTAATACCGTTAATTGAGGAAGTCCTTGCCGCAGGTGAAATTGAACCGCCACAACCTGCGCCGGATATGTTACCGCCAGCCATCCCCGAACCTGAAACGTTGGGCGATAGCGGTCATCGAGGACGCGGCTGATGAGCATGGTCGTGGTTGTTACAGAAAATGTCCCGCCGCGCTTACGTGGACGGCTCGCAATCTGGCTACTGGAAGTGCGTGCCGGTGTGTATGTTGGTGATACATCAAAACGTATTCGGGAGATGATCTGGCAGCAAATTACCCAACTGGCAGGTTGTGGAAATGTGGTCATGGCCTGGGCGACAAATACTGAGTCTGGTTTTGAGTTTCAGACCTGGGGCAAAAACAGACGTATTCCGGTGGATTTGGATGGGTTACGTTTGGTTTCTTTTCTTCCTGTTGATAATCAATAAGTTAGACGTTCTTTAAAAATAAGGAAATGTTTGAATTTAGTTGGTAGATTGTTGATGTGGAATAAATTTGTTTAAAAACAGATATGTATGCTTAGTGTGTTCCCCGCGCCAGCGGGGATAAACCTGGCCTGGATTTTTTCGAACACCACCCGCTCGTTGTGTTCCCCGCGCCAGCGGGGATAAACCGCAAATATATTTTGCGTTAATTATTCGAGGTAAGTGTTCCCCGCGCCAGCGGGGATAAACCGGCAAAATATTCAATCACCCCACTGGGTAAACCGTGTTCCCCGCGCCAGCGGGGATAAACCGTTACCGAGCGTCACGAAACAGACAACACCAGGGTGTTCCCCGCGCCAGCGGGGATAAACCGGCCCAGAATCTCTTTTAGCGCAACGATATTCCGTGTTCCCCGCGCCAGCGGGGATAAACCGGCTCCGGTTTTAAAATAAACCCGGCAAAAACGGTGTTCCCCGCGCCAGCGGGGATAAACCGTTAACGCGAAAGCGTCGGCGGTCAGTCGGCAGGTGTTCCCCGCGCCAGCGGGGATAAACCGGAATATCGGGTGCCAGCCTGGACGCTGGCCGAGTGTTCCCCGCGCCAGCGGGGATAAACCGGCAAACAGCTAACCACCGCCGGGGCGGTTTCCGTGTTCCCCGCGCCAGCGGGGATAAACCGCGATGATGTAATAATTAGAGCAGAATCCAGTTGTGTTCCCCGCGCCAGCGGGGATAAACCGCAAAATTTAAAATCATTTAAGCTTGTAAAACCGTGTTCCCCGCGCCAGCGGGGATAAACCGGGTACACGGATATTCTGTCTAAAAGTTAACTAGTGTTCCCCGCGCCAGCGGGGATAAACCGACTGATAACGCCGGAGCCTTCTTTTTCAGCAAGTGTTCCCCGCGCCAGCGGGGATAAACCGAGGTTGACGTTGATTTTGTTCGTTATGTTGCCGTGTTCCCCGCGCCAGCGGGGATAAACCGGCGTCTCGAGCGCGGGACGATTCAAAACCAGCGTGTTCCCCGCGCCAGCGGGGATAAACCGCCAAAGAAGAACAACGAGCCAACTGGTTTCAGGTGTTCCCCGCGCCAGCGGGGATAAACCGGCAATTTGTTGTCCGCGATCCGGTACGCGCGTGTGTTCCCCGCGCCAGCGGGGATAAACCGCGGCTATGGAATTTATGGAGAAGTTTGGTTTTGTGTTCCCCGCGCCAGCGGGGATAAACCGGGCGCACTGGATGCGATGATGGATATCACTTAGAATTCCCCGCCCCTGCGGTAGAACTCCCAGCTCCCATTTTCAAACCCATCAAGACGCCTTCGCCAGCTCCTTCACCAACGGTAGCATTATCCGCATAACGTCACGGCAGCGACGTTCTATTCTTCCAGGAAGTGCCTTATCAATATGCTGTTGATTATCCAGTCTTACGTCATGCCAGCTATTTCCCGCAGGGAATGCGGCTGTTTTTGCGCGTTGCTGATAACCATCCTTATTCCCAAGATTCCAGTTAGTCGCTTCCACCGAAAGTACAGCAATGCCCGCTTTGTCGAATATTTCTGCGTCATTACAACACCCAGTGCCTTTCGGATAATTTTTATTCAAACCCGGATTGGTCGTTGCGGCTATTCCGTGACTGCGCGCAATTGCCAGCGCCCTGTCGCGCGTTAATTTCCTTACTGCTTCAGGGGTTTTTACACCGCTGTTGAAATACAATTTATCGCCAACAATTAAGTTATCGAGATTAATCACCAGCAGCGTATTTTTCTTTTCGGTGTCACTCATCCGCTTGAGTAAATTCTCAGCGCCTAATTTCCCTTCCTCTTCGCCGCTGGTCGCCACAAATCGAATACCATACTCGGTAGGCGTATTTTTCAGGCGTTCTGCCAATTCCAGCATGACACCTAAACCTGCGGCGTTATCATCCATTCCTTGTAACGTCAGCCCGCCGAGATTGGCATCGGCGTCAGCATCGCTCAGCGGGGCGTAAGTATCCAGATGCGCCATAATGATGATCTGCTGCGGCGCTTTGCCTTCATGAGCGGCAATCACCGTACTTCCTGTCACGTTATGCCAGTTCTTGCGATTATCGCGGGCGGTATAAATATACCGACTATTAAATGTCCGAATATCACTGCGATAACCCATTTGCTGAAACTGTTGGCGAATATAATCGGCAGATAACATTTCTGCTGGAGTTCCGGTCATGCGTCCCGGAAAGAAAGTAGCAATATGTCGTGCCTGGGTATTAGCAAAATCGCCAGGTTTAGGTGACGAGGCGTGTACGGGGAGAATAAAGCATACGCCGAGCGCCAGGGCAGCGGTACGGTGGCGCAATGCGGAAAACATAGTGAGTCCTTAAATACCATGCAAATTTTTTTACCGCCATAGTATGAAACTGCCGCTGCGCTAAAACAATTTCAAATCTTCCTAAACGCCCGAAATCCGGTGCCTTAAGCACTTTTTGATATTAGCTTTGCCAAATCGTTATTCCGTTAAGGAACTACTCATTCTAATTGGTAATTTCATTCGTTCTCTTACGCTCCCTATAGTCGAAACATCTGATGGCAAGAAAATAGCGGTATTGCAAAGGAACGGTTATGGATCAAAAACGACTTACTCACCTGCGGCAACTGGAGGCGGAAAGCATCCACATTATTCGCGAGGTGGCGGCAGAATTCTCAAATCCGGTGATGCTCTACTCTATCGGTAAAGATTCCAGCGTCATGCTGCATTTGGCGCGCAAGGCGTTTTATCCAGGTACGCTGCCTTTCCCCTTGCTGCATGTCGATACCGGCTGGAAATTCCGCGAGATGTATGAGTTCCGCGATCGTACGGCGAAAGCCTACGGCTGCGAGCTGCTGGTGCATAAAAACCCGGAAGGCGTGGCGATGGGGATTAATCCATTCGTGCACGGCAGCGCGAAACATACCGATATTATGAAGACCGAAGGCCTGAAGCAGGCGCTGAATAAATACGGTTTTGATGCCGCCTTCGGTGGTGCGCGCCGCGACGAAGAGAAATCCCGTGCTAAAGAGCGTATCTACTCTTTCCGTGATCGCTTCCATCGCTGGGACCCGAAAAATCAGCGCCCGGAGCTGTGGCACAACTATAACGGGCAGATTAACAAAGGCGAAAGCATCCGCGTTTTCCCGCTCTCTAACTGGACCGAGCAGGATATCTGGCAATACATCTGGCTGGAAAATATCGACATTGTGCCGCTGTATCTCGCTGCGGAACGTCCGGTTCTGGAACGCGACGGTATGTTGATGATGATTGATGACAACCGTATCGACCTGCAACCGGGCGAAGTGATTAAAAAACGGATGGTGCGTTTCCGTACGCTGGGCTGCTGGCCGCTGACCGGTGCGGTGGAGTCAAATGCACAAACACTGCCGGAGATCATCGAAGAGATGCTGGTTTCCACCACCAGTGAACGTCAGGGCCGCGTGATTGACCGCGACCAGGCGGGGTCTATGGAGCTGAAAAAACGTCAGGGGTATTTTTAAGATGAACACCGCACTTGCACAACAAATCGCCAATGAAGGCGGCGTCGAAGCCTGGATGATTGCGCAACAACATAAAAGCCTGCTGCGTTTTCTGACCTGTGGTAGCGTCGATGACGGCAAAAGTACCCTGATTGGTCGCCTGCTGCACGATACCCGCCAAATCTACGAAGATCAGCTCTCATCGCTGCATAACGACAGTAAGCGTCACGGCACCCAGGGCGAAAAACTGGATCTGGCTCTGCTGGTGGACGGCCTGCAAGCTGAGCGCGAACAGGGCATCACTATTGATGTGGCCTACCGCTATTTCTCTACCGAGAAGCGTAAATTTATTATCGCCGACACCCCCGGGCACGAGCAGTATACCCGCAATATGGCGACCGGCGCCTCAACGTGTGAGCTGGCGATCTTACTGATCGATGCCCGTAAAGGCGTGCTCGATCAAACCCGTCGTCACAGTTTTATCTCCACGCTGCTGGGGATCAAACATCTGGTCGTAGCGATCAACAAAATGGATCTGGTGGATTACAGTGAAGAGACATTCACCCGCATTCGTAAAGACTACCTGACTTTCGCCGAACAGTTACCTGGCAATCTGGATATTCGCTTTGTGCCGCTCTCTGCGCTGGAAGGCGACAACGTGGCTTCGCAAAGTGAAAGTATGCCGTGGTACAGCGGTCCGACACTGCTCGAAGTGCTGGAAACCGTGGAGATCCAGCGAGTGGTGGATGCTCAGCCAATGCGCTTCCCGGTGCAGTACGTTAATCGCCCGAATCTCGATTTTCGTGGTTACGCCGGAACGCTGGCATCCGGTCGCGTGGAAGTCGGGCAACGTGTAAAAGTGCTGCCTTCTGGTGTGGAATCAAACGTCGCGCGGATCGTGACTTTTGATGGTGATCACGAAGAAGCCTTTGCCGGAGAAGCGATCACCCTGGTGCTGACGGATGAGATCGACATCAGCCGTGGCGATCTGCTGCTGGCGGCAGACGAAGCGTTACCGGCGGTGCAGAGCGCGTCGGTGGATGTGGTATGGATGGCGGAACAGCCGCTTTCTCCAGGGCAGAGTTACGACATCAAAATTGCCGGTAAGAAGACGCGCGCGCGTGTTGATGGCATTCGCTATCAGGTTGATATTAATAACCTTACCCAGCGTGAAGTTGAAAACCTGCCACTGAATGGGATCGGCCTCGTGGATCTCACTTTTGACGAGCCGCTGGTGTTAGATCGTTATCAACAAAATCCGGTGACGGGTGGGCTGATTTTTATCGATCGCCTGAGCAATGTGACCGTGGGTGCCGGTATGGTGCACGAGCCAGTTAGCCAGGCAACTGCTGCGCCATCTGAATTCAGTGCATTCGAACTGGAATTGAATGCTCTGGTTCGTCGCCACTTTCCGCACTGGGGCGCGCGCGATTTGCTGGGGGATAAATAATGGCGCTGCATGACGAAAACGTCGTCTGGCATAGCCATCCGGTCACTGTGCAACAACGCGAGCTACACCACGGTCATCGTGGTGTAGTGCTGTGGTTTACCGGCCTCTCCGGGTCCGGTAAATCAACGGTCGCCGGGGCGCTGGAGGAGGCGTTACATAAACTCGGCGTCAGTACGTATCTGCTGGATGGCGATAATGTTCGCCACGGATTATGCAGCGATCTCGGTTTTAGCGATGCCGATCGTAAAGAGAATATCCGTCGCGTCGGTGAAGTGGCGAATTTGATGGTTGAAGCCGGACTGGTAGTGCTGACCGCATTTATCTCGCCACACCGCGCCGAACGCCAGATGGTTCGCGAACGCGTAGGAGAAGGGCGCTTTATCGAAGTGTTTGTCGATACGCCGCTGGCGATTTGCGAAGCCCGCGATCCAAAAGGCTTATATAAGAAAGCGCGTGCCGGTGAACTGCGCAACTTTACGGGAATAGATTCCGTTTACGAAGCGCCTGAATCGGCAGAAATTCATCTCAATGGTGAACAATTAGTAACAAATTTGGTACAGCAATTATTAGATCTGTTGAGACAGAACGATATTATCAGATCCTGAGACACCACCGGGTTTCCATGCCCGGTTCGTCAAAGTAACAGGATCAAATATGCGTAATAGCCATAACATTACACTAACAAATAACGACAGCCTTACTGAGGATGAAGAAACCACATGGTCACTGCCTGGTGCCGTGGTCGGTTTTATCTCCTGGTTATTTGCGCTGGCGATGCCGATGTTGATTTATGGCTCTAACACGCTGTTCTTCTTTATCTACACCTGGCCTTTCTTTCTGGCGCTGATGCCCGTCGCGGTAGTGGTGGGGATTGCGCTGCATTCATTGATGGACGGAAAGCTACGCTACAGTATTGTTTTCACCCTGGTGACAGTAGGCATTATGTTTGGCGCACTGTTTATGTGGCTACTGGGCTAATTTGTACTTTCCCGTCTCCTCTGTTCATAATTCAAACCGTAACTAATAATGAGATTATGTTCTGCACGCCCTGGGTATACGTAACAATGGACAAATGTGGTACATTTGCCCGCGTTGTCGCGGTATCCCCAACAGAGGATGTAGAGTCGTCTTCGGATGCATGGGATGATGATGCCGTTTTTCAGGGGGCAGGATGGGTAAACTAACGCTGCTGTTGCTGGCTATTCTGGTCTGGCTACAGTATTCGCTGTGGTTCGGTAAGAACGGTATACATGACTATACCCGCGTCAATGATGATGTGGCGGCACAGCAAGCTACAAACGCGAAACTTAAAGCGCGAAACGATCAACTTTTTGCCGAAATTGACGATCTCAATGGCGGCCAGGAGGCGCTCGAAGAGCGTGCGCGTAATGAACTCAGCATGACCAGGCCGGGCGAAACTTTTTATCGTCTGGTGCCTGACGCGTCGAAGCGCGCACAGTCTGCGGGGCAAAACAATCGATAAATCAGCCCGGGAATTAACATGGCAACCACTCATTTGGATGTTTGCGCCGTGGTTCCGGCGGCCGGATTTGGCCGTCGAATGCAAACGGAATGTCCTAAGCAATATCTCTCAATCGGTAATCAAACCATTCTTGAACACTCGGTGCATGCGCTGCTGGCGCATCCCCGGGTGAAACGTGTCGTCATTGCCATAAGTCCTGGCGATAGCCGTTTTGCACAACTTCCTCTGGCGAATCATCCGCAAATCACCGTTGTAGATGGCGGTGATGAGCGTGCCGATTCCGTGCTGGCAGGTTTGAAAGCCGCTGGCGACGCGCAGTGGGTATTGGTGCATGACGCCGCTCGTCCTTGTCTGCATCAGGATGACCTCGCGCGATTGTTGGCGTTGAGCGAAACCAGCCGCACGGGAGGGATCCTAGCCGCACCAGTGCGCGATACGATGAAACGTGCCGAACCGGGCAAAAATGCCATTGCTCATACCGTTGATCGCAACGGCTTATGGCACGCGCTGACGCCGCAATTTTTCCCTCGTGAGCTGTTACATGACTGTCTGACGCGTGCTCTAAATGAAGGCGCGACTATTACCGACGAAGCCTCGGCGCTGGAATATTGCGGATTTCATCCGCAGTTGGTCGAAGGCCGCGCGGATAACATTAAAGTCACGCGCCCGGAGGATTTGGCACTGGCCGAGTTTTACCTCACCCGAACCATCCATCAGGAGAATACATAATGCGAATTGGACACGGTTTTGACGTACACGCCTTTGGCGGTGAAGGCCCAATTATCATTGGTGGCGTACGCATTCCTTACGAAAAAGGATTGCTGGCGCATTCTGATGGCGACGTGGCGCTCCATGCGTTGACCGATGCATTGCTTGGCGCGGCGGCGCTGGGGGATATCGGCAAACTGTTCCCGGATACCGATCCGGCATTTAAAGGTGCCGACAGCCGCGAGCTGCTACGCGAAGCCTGGCGTCGTATTCAGGCGAAGGGTTATACCCTTGGCAACGTCGATGTCACTATCATTGCTCAGGCACCGAAGATGTTGCCGCACATTCCACAAATGCGCGTGTTTATTGCCGAAGATCTCGGCTGCCATATGGATGATGTTAACGTGAAAGCCACTACTACGGAAAAACTTGGATTTACCGGACGTGGGGAAGGGATTGCCTGTGAAGCGGTGGCGCTACTCATTAAGGCAACAAAATGATTGAGTTTGATAATCTCACTTACCTCCATGGTAAACCGCAAGGCACCGGGCTGCTGAAAGCCAATCCGGAAGACTTTGTGGTGGTGGAAGATTTGGGCTTTGAGCCTGATGGTGAAGGTGAGCATATTCTGGTTAGAATCCTCAAAAACGGCTGCAATACCCGTTTTGTGGCGGATGCACTGGCGAAATTCCTGAAAATTCATGCCCGTGAAGTCAGCTTCGCTGGGCAAAAAGACAAACATGCTGTTACGGAACAGTGGTTATGCGCTCGCGTGCCGGGCAAGGAAATGCCCGATCTGAGTGCCTTTCAACTGGAAGGCTGCCAGGTGCTGGAGTATGCGCGGCACAAGCGCAAGCTGCGTTTAGGGGCGCTGAAAGGTAACGCCTTTACCCTGGTACTACGCGAAGTGAGCAATCGCGATGACGTTGAACAACGTCTGATCGATATTTGTGTAAAAGGTGTACCGAACTACTTCGGTGCCCAACGTTTTGGGATTGGCGGTAGCAACTTGCAGGGCGCGCTGCGCTGGGCGCAAACCAATACTCCGGTGCGCGATCGCAATAAACGGAGTTTTTGGTTGTCGGCAGCCCGCAGTGCGTTGTTTAATCAGATTGTTGCTGAGCGCCTCAAAAAAGCAGACGTTAATCAAGTTGTTGACGGCGATGCGCTACAATTAGCCGGACGTGGTAGCTGGTTTGTAGCAACCACCGAAGAACTGGCGGAATTACAGCGTCGCGTCAACGATAAAGAGCTGATGATAACCGCCGCATTGCCGGGCAGTGGCGAATGGGGAACTCAGCGTGAAGCGCTGGCATTCGAACAAGCAGCTGTCGCCGCAGAAACTGAATTACAAGCTTTACTGGTGCGCGAAAAAGTTGAAGCCGCGCGCAGAGCGATACTGCTGTATCCGCAACAATTAAGCTGGAATTGGTGGGATGACGTCACCGTAGAGATCCGTTTCTGGCTTCCGGCGGGTAGTTTTGCAACCAGCGTTGTCAGGGAACTTATCAACACAACAGGTGATTATGCGCATATTGCTGAGTAATGATGACGGGGTACATGCACCCGGTATACAAACGCTGGCGAAAGCCTTGCGTGAGTTTGCTGACGTTCAGGTGGTCGCCCCCGATCGTAACCGCAGCGGCGCTTCAAATTCTCTGACACTGGAATCCTCCCTGCGCACGTTTACCTTTGAAAATGGTGATATTGCTGTGCAAATGGGAACCCCGACCGATTGCGTCTATCTTGGCGTGAATGCTCTGATGCGTCCGCGCCCGGACATTGTTGTGTCCGGAATTAACGCCGGGCCGAATCTGGGGGATGATGTTATTTATTCCGGTACGGTAGCCGCCGCGATGGAAGGTCGTCATTTAGGTTTTCCGGCGCTTGCCGTCTCGCTTGACGGGCATAAACATTACGACACTGCCGCGGCGGTAACCTGTTCAATTTTGCGCGCACTGTGTAAAGAGCCGCTGCGCACCGGGCGTATTCTTAATATTAACGTTCCGGATTTACCCTTGGATCAAATCAAAGGTATTCGCGTGACGCGCTGCGGTACACGACATCCGGCAGATCAGGTGATCCCGCAGCAAGATCCGCGCGGCAATACGCTGTACTGGATTGGCCCGCCGGGCGGTAAATGTGATGCCGGTCCGGGGACCGATTTTGCTGCGGTAGATGAGGGCTATGTCTCCATCACGCCGCTGCATGTGGATTTAACTGCGCATAGCGCGCAAGATGTGGTTTCAGACTGGTTAAACAGCGTGGGAGTTGGCACGCAATGGTAAGCAGACGCGTACAAGCACTTCTGGATCAATTACGTGCGCAAGGTATTCAGGATGAGCAGGTGCTGAATGCACTTGCTGCCGTGCCGCGTGAAAAATTCGTTGATGAAGCGTTTGAACAAAAAGCCTGGGACAATATCGCCTTGCCGATAGGTCAGGGGCAGACAATTTCGCAGCCGTATATGGTGGCGCGAATGACCGAATTACTCGAGCTGACGCCGCAGTCGCGGGTGCTGGAAATTGGCACCGGTTCGGGATATCAAACGGCAATCCTGGCGCATCTTGTCCAGCATGTTTGCTCGGTCGAACGGATTAAAGGTTTGCAGTGGCAGGCGCGTCGCCGCCTGAAAAATCTTGATTTACATAATGTTTCAACCCGTCATGGCGATGGATGGCAAGGTTGGCAGGCACGCGCGCCGTTTGACGCTATCATTGTTACGGCGGCACCGCCGGAAATTCCAACTGCGCTAATGACGCAGCTGGACGAAGGCGGGATTCTCGTCTTACCCGTAGGGGAGGAGCACCAGTATTTGAAACGGGTGCGTCGTCGGGGAGGCGAATTTATTATCGATACCGTGGAGGCCGTGCGCTTTGTCCCTTTAGTGAAGGGTGAGCTGGCTTAAAACGTGAGGAAATACCTGGATTTTTCCTGGTTATTTTGCCGCAGGTCAGCGTATCGTGAACATCTTTTCCAGTGTTCAGTAGGGTGCCTTGCACGGTAATTATGTCACTGGTTATTAACCAATTTTTCCTGGGGGATAAATGAGCGCGGGAAGCCCAAAATTCACCGTTCGCCGCATTGCGGCTTTGTCACTGGTTTCGCTATGGCTGGCAGGCTGTTCTGACACTTCAAATCCACCGGCACCGGTCAGCTCCGTTAATGGCAATGCGCCTGCAAATACCAATTCTGGTATGTTGATTACGCCACCGCCGAAAATGGGAACGACGTCTACAGCGCAGCAACCGCAAATTCAGCCGGTACAGCAGCCACAAATTCAGGCTACTCAACAACCGCAAATCCAGCCAGTGCAGCCAGTAGCTCAGCAGCCGGTACAGATGGAAAACGGACGCATCGTCTATAACCGTCAGTATGGGAACATTCCGAAAGGCAGTTATAGCGGCAGTACCTATACCGTGAAAAAAGGCGACACACTTTTCTATATCGCCTGGATTACTGGTAACGATTTCCGTGACCTTGCTCAGCGCAACAATATTCAGGCACCATACGCGCTGAACGTTGGTCAGACCTTGCAGGTGGGTAATGCTTCCGGTACGCCAATCACTGGCGGAAATGCCATTACCCAGGCCGACGCAGCAGAGCAAGGAGTTGTGATCAAGCCTGCACAAAATTCCACCGTTGCTGTTGCGTCGCAACCGACAATTACGTATTCTGAGTCTTCGGGTGAACAGAGTGCTAACAAAATGTTGCCGAACAACAAGCCAGCTGCGACCACGGTCACAGCGCCTGTAACGGTACCAACAGCAAGCACAACCGAGCCAACTGTCAGCAGTACATCAACCAGTACGCCTATCTCCACCTGGCGCTGGCCGACTGAGGGCAAAGTGATCGAAACCTTTGGCGCTTCTGAGGGGGGCAACAAGGGGATTGATATCGCAGGCAGCAAAGGACAGGCAATTATCGCGACCGCAGATGGCCGCGTTGTTTATGCTGGTAACGCGCTGCGCGGCTACGGTAATCTGATTATCATCAAACATAATGATGATTACCTGAGTGCCTACGCCCATAACGACACAATGCTGGTCCGGGAACAACAAGAAGTGAAGGCGGGGCAAAAAATAGCAACCATGGGTAGCACCGGAACCAGTTCAACACGCTTGCATTTTGAAATTCGTTACAAGGGGAAATCCGTAAACCCGCTGCGTTATTTGCCGCAGCGATAAATCGGCGGAACCAGGCTTTTGCTTGAATGTTCCGTCAAGGGATCACGGGTAGGAGCCACCTTATGAGTCAGAATACGCTGAAAGTTCATGATTTAAATGAAGATGCGGAATTTGATGAGAACGGAGTTGAGGTTTTTGACGAAAAGGCCTTAGTAGAAGAGGAACCCAGTGATAACGATTTGGCCGAAGAGGAACTGTTATCGCAGGGAGCCACACAGCGTGTGTTGGACGCGACTCAGCTTTACCTTGGTGAGATTGGTTATTCACCACTGTTAACGGCCGAAGAAGAAGTTTATTTTGCGCGTCGCGCACTGCGTGGAGATGTCGCCTCTCGCCGCCGGATGATCGAGAGTAACTTGCGTCTGGTGGTAAAAATTGCCCGCCGTTATGGCAATCGTGGTCTGGCGTTGCTGGACCTTATCGAAGAGGGCAACCTGGGGCTGATCCGCGCGGTAGAGAAGTTTGACCCGGAACGTGGTTTCCGCTTCTCAACATACGCAACCTGGTGGATTCGCCAGACGATTGAACGGGCGATTATGAACCAAACCCGTACTATTCGTTTGCCGATTCACATCGTAAAGGAGCTGAACGTTTACCTGCGAACCGCACGTGAGTTGTCCCATAAGCTGGACCATGAACCAAGTGCGGAAGAGATCGCAGAGCAACTGGATAAGCCAGTTGATGACGTCAGCCGTATGCTTCGTCTTAACGAGCGCATTACCTCGGTAGACACCCCGCTGGGTGGTGATTCCGAAAAAGCGTTGCTGGACATCCTGGCCGATGAAAAAGAGAACGGTCCGGAAGATACCACGCAAGATGACGATATGAAGCAGAGCATCGTCAAATGGCTGTTCGAGCTGAACGCCAAACAGCGTGAAGTGCTGGCACGTCGATTCGGTTTGCTGGGGTACGAAGCGGCAACACTGGAAGATGTAGGTCGTGAAATTGGCCTCACCCGTGAACGTGTTCGCCAGATTCAGGTTGAAGGCCTGCGCCGTTTGCGCGAAATCCTGCAAACGCAGGGGCTGAATATCGAAGCGCTGTTCCGCGAGTAAGTAAGCATCTGTCAGAAAGGCCAGTCTCAAGCGAGGCTGGCCTTTTTTCTTTCGGTTGGTGAGTCGGTGTATTTGTAGTCTGGATAAGACGCGATAGCGTCGCATCCGGAAATTTGCCCCCTATGCGTTCATCATCTTGCGCACCAGCTGCATAAACAGCTCCTGCTCTTCTCCACTCAAACGCCCCAAAAATTCCTCATCCACGCTGTCACCAATGGGTATCGCCGCAGCAAGTATCTTTTCGCCTTCGGCAGTCAACCAGACAAAGCGTCGCCGCTTATCAGCGGGGTCATGTTCACGTCTGACTAAGCCACGATTTTCCATTCTTGCCAACATTTCTGCTAACGTTGCTTTGGTGCTGACAGCTGCTTCTATCAGTGCCACCTGTTCGATACCAGGTTTATCAGCAATGGCGCGCATCACCGCGTACTGTGGTTTGGTCAGGTCAGGTAACTCGTGCTGCCAGCGAGCCGTGTGCTGCTGAAAAAGCTGTCGTAACTGATGGAACGCTTTATTTCGTAACGCCATGTAAACTCCGGGCTAATTCTCTGTCGCTATCATAGCGGTTTTTTAGTGACGAAGAAGATGTTGTTACTTTTCAATCCTTGCCGCTGTGGAAATGAAGGAGTATGTTAATAATAACGTTCGTATACGAACAATTAAGAGGATAAGCAATGAAACTGATCGTCGGGATGACAGGGGCTACCGGTGCGCCTCTTGGTGTGGCATTACTGCAAGCGCTGCGGGAGATGCCGAATGTCGAGACTCATCTGGTGATGTCGAAGTGGGCGAAAACCACCATTGAACTGGAAACGCCTTACAGCGCTCGCGATGTTGCTGCCCTCGCAGACTTCAGCCATAACCCGGCGGATCAGGCGGCGATCATCTCATCCGGTTCTTTTCGTACCGACGGCATGATCGTTATTCCATGCAGTATGAAAACGCTCGCCGGTATCCGCGCTGGTTACGCCGATGGCCTGGTAGGGCGCGCGGCGGACGTCGTGCTCAAAGAAGGCCGCAAACTGGTGCTGGTGCCGCGTGAAATGCCGCTTAGCACCATCCATCTCGAAAATATGCTCGCACTTTCACGCATGGGCGTGGCGATGGTGCCGCCGATGCCTGCCTTTTATAACCATCCCGAAACGGTAGATGACATTGTCCACCATGTGGTAGCCCGCGTGCTGGATCAATTTGGCCTCGAACATCCCCACGCCAGGCGCTGGCAAGGATTGCCGCAGGCCCGGAATTTTTCTCAGGAGAATGAATAATGGCATTTGATGATTTACGCAGCTTTTTACAGGAGCTTGATGACCACGGCCAGTTACTGAAAATCAGCGAAGAAGTGAACGCCGAGCCGGATCTGGCAGCAGCAGCTAACGCCACCGGGCGTATCGGCGACGGCGCGCCCGCGCTGTGGTTTGATAATATTCGCGGCTTTACCGATGCCCGCGTGGCGATGAACACCATCGGTTCCTGGCAGAACCACGCGATTTCCCTCGGCCTGCCGCCAAATGCCCCGGTTAAAAAGCAGATTGATGAGTTTATCCGCCGCTGGGATAACTTCCCGATTGCCCCGGAGCGCCGCGCCAATCCAGCCTGGGCGCAGAACACCGTTGATGGCGACGAGATCAACCTGTTCGATATCCTGCCGCTGTTTCGTTTAAACGATGGCGATGGCGGTTTCTATCTCGACAAAGCGTGCGTGGTTTCCCGCGATCCGCTCGACCCGGATAACTTCGGCAAGCAGAACGTCGGCATCTACCGCATGGAAGTGAAGGGCAAGCGTAAGCTCGGCCTGCAACCGGTGCCGATGCACGATATCGCCCTGCATCTGCATAAAGCAGAAGAGCGCGGTGAAGATCTGCCGATTGCGATCACGCTCGGTAACGATCCGATCATCACGCTGATGGGGGCCACGCCGCTGAAATATGATCAGTCCGAGTACGAAATGGCAGGCGCGCTGCGTGAAAGCCCGTACCCGATCGCCACCGCCCCGTTGACCGGTTTTGATGTGCCGTGGGGTTCAGAAGTGATCCTCGAAGGGGTCATCGAAAGCCGTAAACGCGAAATCGAAGGGCCGTTCGGTGAGTTTACCGGGCACTACTCCGGCGGGCGTAACATGACCGTGGTGCGCATCGATAAAGTCTCTTACCGCACCAGGCCGATTTTCGAATCGCTGTACCTCGGTATGCCGTGGACCGAAATCGACTACCTGATGGGGCCTGCCACCTGCGTGCCGCTGTATCAGCAGCTGAAAGCCGAGTTCCCTGAAGTGCAGGCGGTAAACGCCATGTACACCCATGGCCTGCTGGCGATTATCTCCACCAAAAAACGCTACGGTGGCTTTGCCCGCGCGGTGGGCCTGCGCGCAATGACCACGCCGCATGGTCTGGGCTACGTGAAGATGGTGATTATGGTCGATGAAGACGTTGACCCGTTCAACCTGCCGCAGGTGATGTGGGCGCTCTCCTCGAAAGTGAACCCGGCAGGGGATTTGGTGCAGTTGCCGAATATGTCCGTGCTGGAACTCGATCCAGGCTCAAGCCCTGCGGGGATCACCGACAAGCTGATTATCGACGCCACTACGCCTGTCGCCCCGGACAACCGTGGTCACTACAGCCAACCGGTGGTGGATTTACCGGAAACCAAAGCCTGGGCTGAAAAACTGACCGCTATGCTGGCTGCACGTAAATAAGGAGAAGAAGATGATTTGTCCACGTTGTGCCGATGAACAGATTGAAGTGATGGCGAAATCGCCGGTGAAAGATGTCTGGACGGTATATCAGTGCCAGCATTGCCTTTATACCTGGCGCGATACCGAACCGCTGCGCCGTACCAGCCGCGAACATTATCCCGAAGCGTTCCGCATGACGCAGAAAGATATTGATGACGCGCCAATGGTGCCGAGCATCCCGCCGCTGCTGGTGGAAGGTAAGCGTTAAATAAAAGGTCCGATGCCCATCGGACCTTTTTATTAAGGTCAAATTACCGCCCATACGCACCAGGTAATTAAGAATCCGGTAAAACCGAGAATGGTCGTTAACACTGTCCAGGTTTTCAGACCGTCTGCTACAGACAACCCCAGATATTTGGTCACAATCCAGAACCCTGAGTCATTAATATGTGACGCGCCAAGCCCACCAAAGCAGGCTGCCAGCGTCACCAATACGCACTGAATCGGATTCAATCCCATCACCGCTTCTGAGAGTAACCCGCCGGTTGTCAGGATTGCTACGGTTGCTGACCCCTGCGATGCACGCAGAGCCAGTGAAATAATAAATGCGGCTGGTAACAGAGGCAGGTCAATCATTTGTAGCATATTGGCAAGGGCTTTGCCGACGCCCGATTCCACCAGCACTTTGCCAAATACCCCTCCAGCACCAGTAACCAAAATCACTACCGCCGCAGTGGGAAGGGCTGAGCCCATAATGTCGCTGGTGTGTTGTAAGCTCCAGCCGCGACGTAAAGCCAATAACCAGAATGCCAGCACCAGCGCAATCATTAGAGCTACCATTGGTGAGCCGATCAGCTGTAGCGTACCAAGCAGGGGATGCGAAGGCGGCATCAGTGTTGCGGAAACCGTACCCGCCATGATAATCGCGATAGGAATAACAATTAGCGAGGTGACCAGCGCGACGCCCGGTGGATTTATTTTATCGCTTAATTTTGTTGCGCCTTCCTCACTGGCCGGAGCCAGTTGCATCTGTTCCAGTACTTCCACCGACATCGCATATTGGCGCGTATTGATTATTTTCGCTGCAAAGTAGCCAACAATCCCTACGGGAATAGAAATCGCAATACCGATGATGGTTAGCCAGCCGATGTCTGCGTGGAGTAACCCCGCTGCGGCGACAGGGCCTGGATGCGGCGGTACCGCCACATGAACAGTTAGCATGATTCCAGCGACAGGCAGGCCAAATTTGAGTGGCGATATTTTGGCAACCTTGGCAAAACCGTAAATGATTGGCGCAAGAATAATAAAGCCGACATCAAAGAAGACGGGAATACCGAGGAAGAACGCTGCCAGAGTCAGCGCAGCGATAGTTCGTTTGTCACCTAACTTGCGACTGAAATAATTAGCCAGTGACTCTGCACCACCAGAGTGTTCGATCATACGCCCCAGCATAGCGCCCAGACCAATAATAATAGTGACGGAACCAAGCACACCGCCCATCCCGGCGATCATCACTTTACCCACTTCGCCCGCCGGTATACCCGCCGCAAGTGCGACTAACAGGCTGACGAGGAGCAGAGCAACGAATGGTTGTACCTTTGCCTTGATGACCAGCAGCAACAGCATGATTACGCCAGCTAACGCAATGCATAACAATGTAATTGTGGACATGGGAAACCCTGTCTGAAAGTTATAGTTAACCTACCCCATCCGTAGATGGGGGGATGTATGGGTACGTTGTAATTAGGGATTTAACGAATTAGCGCCAGGCGTCAAACCAGCCAAGCCCTTCTTCGGTGAGGCCACGAGGTTTATATTCACAACCGATCCAGCCCTGATATCCCACCTCATCGAACAGGCGGAACAGCCACGGATAGTTGATTTCTCCATCGTCCGGTTCATGTCGATCAGGTAGTCCGGCAATTTGTACGTGCGCATATTTCCCAGCGTAGTCGCGGATTAAATGCGTCAGGTTGCCATCTACTTTTTGCGCATGAAAAGTATCTAGTTGAATAAACACGTTATCTCGCGCAACCTCTTCAACAATAGCCAGTGCCTGATACTGGCTGGAGAAGAGATAATGAGGCTTAACGTCGGGGCTGAGTGCTTCAACTAATATTCGCTTGCCGTGTAGCGCAAAGCGGTCGGCAGCGTAGCGGAGATTATCGATAAATACTGCCCGGTACCGTTCAGCGTCTTCGCCAGCGGGCACGACGCCTGCCATCACATGGACTTGTTCACAATTGAGCGCCAATGCATATTCCAGTGCCAGGTCGATGTCTGCGTGTGCTTCGTGCTCACGTCCGGGAAGGGCGGATAATCCCCATTCCCCCGCATTAATATCTCCGGGAGCGGTATTGAACAGCGCCAGTGTCAGATGGTTTTGCTCCAGTTGCTTTTGGATTTGCAGGGTGGAGTAGTCATAGGGAAACAGAAATTCCACAGCATCGAACCCGGCTTTTCGCGCTGCGGCGAAGCGTTCAATAAAAGGCACTTCGGTGAACATCATGGATAAATTAGCTGCAAAACGAGGCATTGCATTAACTCCTTAATTCCGCAATTTCACCTGCGGTCAGATAACGGATCGGGCGGTCACCGAGAATAAAAATCAGCTTTGCCGTTTCCTCCAGCTCTTCCATATTGTTGGCGGCTTCTTGCAGGCTTTCACCGCAAACCACTGGGCCATGATTTGCCAGTAAAAAAGCCTGATTGTCTGCTGCCAGTTCCGCCAGATCCTGTGCGATGCGTTTATCGCCCGGTCGGTAATAAGGCACCAGCGGGACATTTCCCATCCGCATCACCACGTATGGTGTGAACGGACGAATAACGTTGCTGCTGTCCAGCCCTTGCAGGCAGGAAAGCGCCGTCGACCATGTGCTGTGCAAATGCACCACCGCTTTACAGCGCGGATTGTTGCGATACAGCGCCAGATGAAAGAGCACCTCTTTCGAGGGTTTGTCACCACTTAACCATTCGCCATCCGCGGCGACTTTGGAAAGCCGCTGCGGATCGAGATTGCCCAGGCATGAACCTGTTGGTGTCGCCAGTAAATTCCCGTCAGGTAAAAGCAGCGACAGATTGCCAGCCGAACCGGTTGCATAGCCGCGCTGAAAGAATGAACTGGCAATCCGCGTCATCTCCTCTCGCAAAGACTGCTCTACTTTTGCGAAATCGCTCATGATAAAAACTCTCTTTGGGCTCGTGAAAAAAAGGCTTCATCACCGAAGTTGCCAGATTTAAGGGCGAGTGAGACAGGCTTATCCAGTGCGTTTACCCACGGCACGCCGGGGGAAATGGTTGGGCCAATATGAAACCCTTTTATGCCCAGGCTCTGTGTGACTACGCCGGAGGTCTCACCGCCTGCGACAATAAAGCGTGTCACGCCTTCCGCTGCTAACCGCGCCGCTAGTTGAGAAAATAGAGTTTCTACTGCCTGACTGGCTTTTTGTGCACCGTATTGCTGTTGAATTGCTGCCAATGCGTCAGTGCTGGCGGTGGCAAAAACCAGTGGAGCAAGTACACTTTCCTGGCCCAGAACCCACTCTGCCAGTTCGTGTGCATAAGCGGCCAGAGTTTCGGTTGAGAGGCAGCGTGCCAGATCAACTTCACGGGCTGGTGCAATTTGACGGTAATGTGCCACCTGGCGGTTGGTCATTTGAGAGCATGAACCGGAGAGCACTACGCCGCGCCCAGCGAGCGGATGCCCTGCTTCGCGAGCCTGGTTACCGTTTTCTTGCGCCCACTGCCGGGCCAGGCCAATCGCCAGACCAGAATCGCCCGTTACCAGTGGGGCATCGCGCAAGGCTTCTCCCTGAATTTCCAGATGGTGTTCGGTCAGCGCATCAAGCACCGCGTAGCGGTAGCCCTCTTGCTGTAAGCGAGCCAGCTCTTGACGAACGGCATCCACACCTTGTTCGAAAACATGTGCCGAAACGACGCCGCAGCGCCCTGTGGATTGCGCTTCAACCAGACGGGGAAGATAGCTGTCGGTCATGGGATTTACCGGGTGATGGCGCATCCCGGATTCGGCCAGCAGTTGATTCATTACGAACAAATACCCCTGATAAACCGTACGTCCGTTGACCGGCAGGGCCGGAGAGAAGACCGTAAACGGCGTGTCGAGAGCATCCATTAATGCATCGGTAACCGGGCCGATATTACCTTTCGCCGTACTGTCGAAAGTAGAGCAGTATTTGAAATAGATCTGTTTGCAACCTTGCTGTTGCAACCAGCTCAGAGCCGCCAGCGATTGCTGTGTGGCTTCAACCACCGGACAGGAGCGCGTTTTCAGGCTGATCACCAGTGCGTCGATTGCTTCCGGCATTTTACCTGTTGGAACACCGTTAATTTGTACCGTTGGTAGACCGTTTTCCACCAGAAAACTGGCGATATCCGTCGCGCCGGTAAAATCATCGGCGATAACGCCAATCTTGATCATGATTTCGCTCCCGGTAGAGTGATGCCAGAGAAAATCTTGATAACTGCGCTATCGTCTTCTTTCCCGTAACCTGCGTTACTGGCGCTGGTGAACATATTCAATGCTGTTGAGGCCAATGGCAGCGGGAAGTGCAGGGCTTTGGCTGTATCGGCAACCAGACCAAGATCCTTAACAAAAATATCGACGGCTGAATGCGGGGTGTAATCGCCATCCACCACATGACGCATCCGGTTTTCGAACATCCAGGAATTTCCGGCGGCATTGGTCACGACGTCATACATCACATCCAGCGGGATCCCCGCACGGGCTGCAAGTGCCATCGCTTCGGCTCCGGCAGCAATATGTACGCCCGCTAACAACTGGTGAATAATTTTTACGGTCGAACCTAGTCCCGGTTCTGCACCTATGCGATAAACTTTTCCGGCAACGGCTTCCAGCACGGGTGCCAGTCGTTCAAAGGCAATATCGCTACCGGAGGCCATGACAGTCATTTCACCGTTAGCGGCTTTTACTGCACCACCAGAAACTGGCGCATCCAGCATTTCCAGATCGAATCCAGCCAGAGCGGTAGCAATTTCTTGCGCATCAGCACTAGCGATAGTGGAAGAAACCATTACTGCCGTACCGGGTTTCAGATGTTGTGCAACGCCTGTTTCACCAAACAGCACCTGTTTAACCTGGGCCGCATTGACCACCAGCACCAGCAGAGCGTCCAGTTTTTCGGCAAACGTCGCGGCGTTATCAGAAACCCCGCAAGCACCTGCCTCTTTCAACGTAGCGCAGGCATTGCTGTTCAGGTCTGCGCCCCAGGTAGAAAGACCTGCGCGGACACATGACAGTGCTGCTCCCATTCCCATTGACCCTAAGCCAACGATACCGACATGAAACTCAGATCCCGTTTTCATCTGCTCTCCTTGTTAATTTAAGTGATATTTTGTTTGATATTGTGAATATAAGCGCTGGAAGATAACGATATGGTGAGCTGATTCACATAAATTAACATTGTGTGTTATTTTATGTGAACTAAGCGTTAGTTGCGCCGCGCACGTTTCGCAGGCAAATAGCGTAGAATGTCAGCAGGACAAAGGAAGGAGCAAAAGTTGATACCCGTAGAGCGTCGCCAAATCATCCTTGAGATGGTAGCTGAAAAAGGCATTGTCAGTATTGCTGAACTAACGGACAGAATGAATGTGTCACATATGACCATTCGTCGGGATTTACAAAAACTGGAGCAGCAGGGAGCCGTTGTGCTGGTGTCCGGAGGCGTCCAGTCTCCGGGACGCGTGGCGCATGAACCTTCTCATCAGGTAAAAACTGCGCTGGCAATGACGCAAAAAGCGGCTATTGGCAAGCTGGCGGCAAGTCTTGTTCAGCCGGGAAGTTGTATCTATCTGGATGCGGGAACGACCACGTTAGCGATAGCACAGCATCTGATTCACATGGAGTCACTGACTGTGGTCACAAACGATTTCGTTATTGCGAACTACTTGCTCGACAACAGTAATTGCACAATTATTCACACTGGCGGTGCAGTGTGTCGGGAAAACCGTTCCTGTGTCGGGGAAGCCGCTGCGACCATGCTGCGCAGCCTGATGATTGATCAGGCTTTTATTTCTGCATCGTCATGGAGTGTGCGGGGGATTTCTACGCCAGCGGAAGATAAAGTCACGGTGAAACGGGCGATTGCCAGTGCCAGCCGCCAGCGAGTTTTGGTCTGTGATGCGACGAAATATGGTCAGGTGGCGACATGGCTGGCGTTACCATTAAGCGAGTTTGATCAGATTATTACAGACGACGGTTTGCCGGAGAGTGCCAGTCGCGCGCTGGCGAAGCAGGATCTCTCTTTGCTGGTAGCGAAAAATGAATAATGGCCTGCAATAACATCTGGTTACTCATGCTTCACAGAAGAAGCATGAGACTACCTTATTTTATAAAATGACAGCCGCCCACTTTTCGGCGATCCGGTATCAATATAAATCTGGTTAGCGAACGTCTGAATGTTATCAAACATCATATGTCCAAATATAAAATAATCAGCGCCGTTTATTTGTTGTAACTCGCCATTAAGCGATTTCTGCACACGATCAACAGGCCAGAGTAATTCGCTCTCCGCTATTTCTTTACCAAAGAGATATTCACTCCCCGGATAATCTGCATGTGCGATGACATATTTTATGTTGTCGTTAGTGATTTCAATAATATGTGGAAGGTGATGGAATTTCAGCAACAGATCTGTAGCTTCTTTTTGCTCTGAATCATTTAAATCGAAAAACCAGTCACCACCGCTGGCAAGCCACATATTGCCATCGCCGGTCGCGAACGCATCCAGCGCCATTGCTTCGTGGTTGCCTTTAACGGAGATAAACCAGGGCTGGTTTAGCAGGCGCAGGACGTCAAGACTCTCCGGCCCACGATCAATATTATCGCCGACAGAAATAAGTAAGTCGGTTTCGGGGAAAAAAGAGAGTTGATGTAAGCGGGATTGTAATAACTGATATTCACCATGAATATCACCAACGACCCATATATGGCGATAGTGATGGGCATTGATTTTTTGATAGCGTGTAGATGGCATGGTTTTACCCTATAAAATAAGCTTTCCTATTATACAGGGTATTTTTATTTGATTCGTCAGTTGTCGTTAATATTCCCGATAGCAAAAGACTATCGGGAATTTTTATTACACCAGACTCTTCAAGCGATAAATCCACTCCAGCGCCTGACGCGGAGTCAGTGAATCCGGGTCCAGGTTTTCCAGTGCCTCGACCGCAGGCGAAGTTTCTTCTGGTACGGACAGCAAAGACATTTGCGTACCATCCACTTGCGTAGCGGCGGCGTTCGGCGAAATGCTTTCCAGCTCACGCAGTTTTTGCCGTGCGCGCTTAATAACCTCTTTCGGTACGCCCGCCAGAGCAGCAACCGCCAGACCGTAGCTTTTGCTCGCCGCGCCGTCCTGCACGCTGTGCATAAAGGCGATAGTGTCGCCGTGCTCCAGCGCATCGAGATGTACGTTGGCGACGCCTTCCATTTTCTCCGGTAGCTGGGTCAGCTCGAAATAGTGGGTGGCAAACAGCGTCAATGCCTTAATCTTATTCGCCAGATTTTCTGCGCACGCCCACGCCAGCGACAGACCATCGTAGGTGGACGTTCCACGCCCGATCTCATCCATTAACACCAGACTGTATTCGGTGGCGTTATGTAAAATATTGGCGGTTTCAGTCATCTCCACCATAAAGGTTGAGCGCCCGGAAGCCAGGTCATCTGCCGCGCCTACGCGGGTAAAGATGCGATCGATAGGTCCAATCTCGACTTTTTGTGCCGGTACATAGCTGCCGATGTAGGCCATCAGCGCAATCAGTGCGGTCTGGCGCATATAGGTACTTTTACCGCCCATGTTCGGGCCGGTAATAATCAACATACGGCGCTGCGGCGACAGATTCAGCGGGTTAGCGATAAATGGCTCATTCAGTACTTGTTCAACTACCGGATGGCGACCTTCGGTAATGCGAATGCCCGGTTTATCAATGAAGGTCGGGCAGGTGTAGTTCAGGGTATAGGCCCGTTCCGCCAGGTTAACCAGCACGTCGAGTTCCGCCAGCGCGCTCGCGCTCTGTTGCAACGCTTCCAGATGCGGCAACAGCAGGTCGAACAGCTCTTCATAAAGCTGTTTTTCCAGTGCCAGTGCTTTGCCTTTTGAGGTGAGAACTTTATCTTCGTACTCTTTTAGCTCTGGAATGATGTAGCGCTCGGCGTTTTTCAGCGTCTGGCGACGCATGTAGTTGATGGGTGCCAGATGGCTTTGCCCACGGCTGATTTGAATGTAGTAGCCGTGCACCGCATTAAAGCCAACTTTCAGCGTGTCCAGGCCGGTACGTTCACGCTCGCGGACTTCCAGACGCTCCAGATAATCGGTCGCGCCGTCAGCCAGCGCGCGCCACTCATCCAGCTCTTCGTTATAGCCCGATGCGATAACACCACCGTCGCGTACCAGCACCGGCGGTGTGTCGATGATTGCTCGCTCCAGCAGATCGCGCAGCTCGGCAAACTCGCCCATCTTCTCACGTAGCGCCTGTACCGGTGCACTATCGACAGTTTCTAACTGCGCACGCAGCTCCGGCAGTTGCTGGAAAGCGTGGCGCATACGGGCCAGATCGCGTGGGCGAGCAGTTCGTAAAGCCAGACGTGCCAGAATACGTTCCAGGTCGCCGACCTGACGCAGTACCGGCTGCAACTCGGCGGTGAAATCCTGCAATGCGCCAATAGTTTGCTGGCGCTCAAGCAACACGCGGGTATCGCGCACTGGCATATGCAGCCAGCGTTTCAGCATACGACTACCCATCGGCGTGACGGTGCAGTCGAGCACAGAAGCCAGCGTATTTTCCGCACCGCCCGCCAGGTTCTGGGTAATTTCCAGGTTACGACGCGTCGCGGCATCCATAATGATGCTGTCCTGCTCACGTTCCATAGTGATAGAACGAATATGCGGCAGAGTCGTACGTTGGGTATCTTTCGCATACTGCAACAGACAACCGGCAGCACAAAGTCCGCGCGGCGCGTTCTCGACGCCAAAACCGACCAGATCGCGGGTGCCAAATTGCAGATTCAACTGCTGGCGCGCGGTGTCGATTTCAAACTCCCACAGCGGACGACGGCGCAGACCGCGACGACCTTCAATCAGCGACATCTCAGCAAAATCTTCTGCATATAGCAGTTCCGCCGGATTAGTGCGTTGCAGTTCTGCCGCCATCGTTTCCCGGTCAGCCGGTTCGCTCAGGCGAAAACGACCGGAACTGATATCCAGCGTCGCGTAGCCGAAACCTTTGCTGTCCTGCCAGATAGCCGCCAGCAGGTTGTCCTGACGCTCCTGTAACAGGGCTTCATCGCTGATGGTGCCTGGCGTAACGATACGCACAACTTTGCGCTCAACCGGACCTTTGCTGGTCGCCGGATCGCCAATTTGTTCGCAGATGGCAACGGACTCTCCCTGATTCACCAGTTTGGCGAGATAGTTTTCCACCGCATGGTAGGGAATCCCCGCCATCGGGATCGGCTCTCCCGCCGAAGCACCGCGTTTGGTCAGTGAAATATCCAGCAGTTGCGACGCGCGTTTTGCGTCGTCATAAAACAGTTCATAAAAATCACCCATCCGGTAAAACAGCAGGATCTCGGGATGCTGGGCTTTCAGCTTGAGATACTGCTGCATCATCGGCGTGTGGTCTGATAGATCCTTGCTTGCAGACTCTTTCATATTGATTTTACTCATTTTTTAAGTCTTGCGAGTACTCATATGGCCCCAAGTGAAACCCTTCTGAACTCACATAAATCCAAAAATTTGTATACCAGAAGTATTCTAGCTACTATCTGGTATACACACTTGAACTGCTGGTATACATCGATGAAAATGACACTCAATCAGTCGATTATAATCAATAAGTTATCTATCGACGTCAAACCAAGTCTCGATCAAGATGGGCGAGTAGTGTACTTACCCAACATAGATAGAAAACCTTATCTTATCACTGACAGCCATCGTGATTCACCAGTCGGTTTCGGTGTCAAAATCAGTGCAACGAAAAAGACCTATATCGTTCAGCGTCGAGTGTCTTCTCCTGGCAACCGCCCTAAGACAGGGGGAAAATCCCCATCTGAGGTTATCAGGTCTACAATTGGCAATGTCTCTGATTTCGCTAACATCGATCAAGCCCGCGAGGTTGCTCGCAATTTAGTTCAAACCATGAAGTTGACCAAAAGGAACCCTAACAAGATAAAACGGGAGTCCGATGCTTCTGAACTCACTATCAGTGAAGTGTTTGCTCAATACCGCCAGCATCTGCTGGGTAGAGCAAAACCAGCTAAACCCAACACCTTGGCTGTATTAGATAAAGCAGAAAACAGGCTTTCTGAGTGGGCTGGTTTGCGAGTTAAAGATCTTACTGGTAATGAAATTCTTCGGAAGTTTGATGAGATTGCTTCGAGAGCCAGAACAGCAGCGGAACAGACCTTTAGGTGGATCAATGTTGCTGTCAGACATGCAATCGAAATTGAAGCCAGCAATGCCCAGACCCAGCAACGACAACCCTATTTGTCCTACAATCCATTCTCTATCTTGAAAGTTCAGAAGAAGTTCAGGACTCGTTCTGAGCTTGAGGATAGCTATCGTGCAAAAGGTGTCAGAAATCCGCTTTCACCAAAAGATACTCTGGGAAGATTTTTAACAGCACTACATAACAAGAGAAGCTTTAATCGATTAGGGTGCGATTATCTGCTACTGACTGTCCTGTTAGGTGCCAGAAAAGAGGAAACAGCATCTCTATGTTGGAGAGAATTCCTTACTAACGAAGAAGCAAAAACGACAAGTTATGTAGATCTTGAAAATCGGCTCATTCGCTTCTATGACACAAAAAACCGAAATGACCATGAGCTTCCGATCTGTGATGCCGTGAAACGGGTGCTGGAAGACAGGAGAGATATCATTATGGATTCTGGAATTCGTCCAGAAAAACAGAAATGGGTATTCCCTGCTCGATCAAATCGTAGCAAAGCCGGCCATTACTCTGACAGTAAAAGTTTGAGAGAGTATATTTGTGCCGATGCTGGTATTACTAAACTTGGTATGCATGATTTGAGGCGAACATTTGGGCGTGTAGCCGAAGAGCTTACGTCATATGCTGTTGTGAAAAGGTTGCTAAACCATCGCAACACTACAGACCCGACAGAAAGATATGCGGTACCTGACGAAGAACGAGTATTTGAAGCTCTTCAACGGATTGAGTTGCACATGCTAATGACAGCACCTAAGTTGTATAATGCATTATTGGCATCAAAAAATTATCCACTATTACCTGAATAGAAGGGATTGAGAGATGAGTGTTGTTGAAACATTGAGAGAGCTATCTGAGGTATGGAGGCTATTTAGTGATATGCCCGATGATGCAACGCTCAACGTTGAGTTAGCGTCGCTTTATCTCGGCATCAGTGTCAAAACGTTAGCGAGATATCGACAAAACGGTGGCGGACCCCAATATATTCAATACCAAACTGAGGATAGCAAAGTCCGGAACCAACGGGTAAATTATCTCTTAAGAGATCTTCGTTCTTGGCGAGATAACCACAGAGTAAGCAGCACGATGCACGCCGCACAAGTCAGAGGTTTAACTTTCACCTCATTGAGTGATTTCACAGAACCTCAACCCTTCTGGCAAATGATTACTAATGGTGGTTTTAAAAATAAAATCATATCTCATGCACTCACTATCCCTGATGAAAGTTTTAAAAAATATCTTTTAGAGCCTAGAGCAAAAGTTGTTTGGATCTCTGTTGAAGAAGCTCTTTTTTTAGCATGGATGAATAAAGATGAACGAGCTATCTGGCACAAGGCGTTTACATCAGTATTAAAAAACATTGTTCTTGCATCGGATGCAGAGCAGGAAAGATGTATGCTAAATGATTCTTTGCCGCATTAGTTAAAATTTTATTTATTAATGGTGTTGTCATTGAATTTTTATCAAATCATAGAAGGGAACTCAAATGGCAAAATTAACACGGCACGAAAAACCATTGTCTAAAAACGATGAGCATGGAAACAACCCAAATAAGATTACTGTTAATCAACATGTAATTCCGAAGAAACATCTTTTAGAGTGGTCTATTGATGGGAAAATGGTTAATGTATTTGATATTGCTTCATTGGAGATTAAAAATATTCCAGCCCAAAATCCATATTTTTGCGTTATGAGATTATGGGATCAATGGACCGAATTAAAAATGTTGAAGACTAATGAAGACAACTATCAAAAGCAGCTTGTCTCTCTAAGGGATACAGGAAGGTTCACTAATATTGATCATGTTATGGCTTATTATGTTTTACTTTGCGTTAGAGGCTTGTTAGCTAATAAAGAACGCCCTCATTATCCATCGATTTTTTCAAGTATATCGTGTGAATATAATCAGGCTGAATTAGAGGCCAACGAGCTGGGCATGGATGGCCCTATCCATATCGTAAGTGGAACGATAAATGCGGATAGTCAGCACATGGCTCGGCAGGTTGTGAAGATGGCAATGAGTCAAACTTTCATGCGGTGGTGCAATGATATTAAGGAATATAACTGGGTGATTTATCAAAGTGATAGTGAAGATTTTATTTTATCTGATGCTTTTCATGTAAATTTCTCAGAAGGTTTTCATGTTTTACCTATAGACCCTAAACAAGTTATAATTGCTGAGCCAACATATGATAGTTTAAAGGAACAAAAGGTTTTATCTGTCGGCTTCATTAATGATATCATGAAAAAAAATGCGGTGAATTATTACATTAAAATACCTGTTGATAAAAAATAAATCAGGTCATCTTGTCGCAGAGTTTTTGTGATTGGGAGTAATGATTAAAAATCATCTCTCCTAATTCAAGTATATAATCTGTAAGATGACATTCTATTATTTTTGACTTTTATCAATGGTATGTTATCTACATAGGATAGAAGAATAAAAAGGAATAGATAAGATGAGTAATAAGATCTACCTTGGCCTGAAGAAAGTATTTAACAATGAAGTATCAGTGGATAGCTTTTTTGAGAAAGAGCTTTCTTATTTAGATTACAAACATATAGCAGCATTGTCAGCTCTGGCTTTTGTTGAAGATAAGATAAACGCTAATAAACTAAAGACATACAGTGATATTGTTTCAAGATTTAATCTTGATGATTTTTCTTTCGCTATCGTATGTCTTTACGAAATGTATCAAGACAATGATATACCTTTTCCGTTCCAGGAAAGACAGGATATAATATGGTCTATATGTCAGTCTTTGGTCGATAATGGGAATTCTGATTATGATGAATACATCCGAAGGCTACGATGTGCCATATCTGGATTATACCAATTCGACCGATATTTGGTGAAAGATAATGGGCGTGAACTCCCTTTATATGGTGTATGGAATTAGTTAAGTTAGGTAGCGTCCTTGCTATTCAAGTAATCATCTATTAATTTGGCTCATTCCGGTGATGCTGCTTTGCTTCGAATTTATCTGTCATTTCAAGATATTCCATAATCTCTTGTGCCATTTCTTCTGTATCCAGCCCTCTACGAGCAATCTTCCCGTCTTCATAGTAGATATCCTATACCGTTGAGATGATTGTTCCGTCTGTCGCGTACTTGATTCTTTTTTCTATCTTGTATTGAGACATACTGTTTACCCATAACATGGTTGTAAGAAACTATCAGCAGAGAGAAGGAGCATACATACTGACGTTCGGAACGGCAAGAAGTAGAGTAGCTCTTCATTTTATCAGGGATAGGCACGTAGGGGATCTGGTAGCGATAAAGCAGGATGCGATGGAGGGACAAACACGAACAATGGAGTACTGTTCGTGTTTGTGGATACTCCTATTTTTTTCTATACATCTCTATGTTGAAGTTTTTGCCGAAGGGATTTATGGCTTCTAATAGCTTTATGTCATGGTCATCATTTTTTATAATGTAAGACTGACTTGCTCCAGGTGCTGTGAAATCTTCTATGGTTTTAATTTTCTGATTGGAAATTCGTTCCATCATATCAAAATCTTGGGATTCCAACACTTTTCCTTTATAAACCATTTTAGTGGGAGCAGACTTTAACGTATTAAGTGTTGTTATTAGCTCTTTATCGTGAATATTCCACTCTCCAGCACCATTAATAGCAAAAGTTATGATGGTTGCACTATCTGGTTGAAAAGACATATCAGCATTAACATTGTATTTCCCATTAGAAAAATATGATGTCTCTCCATTTACTCTAACTATAACCCCTCCATTATCATATGAATAATCTGATGTCCATGTGCCAATGATGTCATCACTTTTGTGCGTATCTGGAGCTTTGGGAAAGAAGTAAGCACATATTCCAACAAGAGCGGCAATCAATAATACCATCTCCATGCCTAATTTCATTTTTTTATTCATAATGATATATCCGTTAATAGTCGGTTTATGATTATAGATGAATCTTATCATTTTTCAGTGCAAGTTAAAAAGCAATGTTTAACTATCAATTCAAAATAAATTTGAATTCTTAATATTTATTGTGGTTATATAATAAAGGAATGTTTTGGGAAAGTGTAAATTAAAAATGTAGTAAATTATCATTACGTTTACTATTTACTTTACAAATCAATAATTATTATTTTATTTCAATGACTTATTGTTATTAGGTAAATAGAAAGGATTTTATATTCACCTTAAGGTGAATATAAAATCTCCGGGTCTTGAGTGCTTGTCATTCCTGATATAATTAATAGAATGCAATAAAATTTGTAAATTTAATATTTTGAGTGTTTTATTATATGTTGGAAAACAACACTTTGTAAATAAAGGAGGGATTATGTCTGTTGAATATGGTTTAAAATGTTTTACTTTAAATAGTGGGGAGAGATATTGTCAGGTAATTGATAAAACAAGTGGGGTTCCATTATATTATCCGAATTTGTATATTACTCTTGAAAGTAGAAATAAAGGAGCATCTATATCGACCATTGAACTTGTTGCTGGTAGTTTGCTATCTTTTGAACGATACTTGTTTTACGCAAAAATAGATATTAGAAATCGTATTACAGATTTTTCATTTCTATCTAATGCAGAATTAGATGCGCTTTATAATTACATATCCAAAAGGCACAAAAGGCTGAAAGTTGTAAATATACGAAGGTTGCCAGAGGTTGCGGATAGAACGCGACACTTTAGAATTACGACTATTATTAACTATCTGAAATGGTATATATCAGAGATTATACCGTTTATGTCAGATGAGCAGATTCACAAAACTGGTTTGTTCATCAAAAGAATTGAAAGTAGAAAGCCACGAATAAAACAATCATACTACTCAGATGTTGAAAGTAAAGCTCTGGATGAGAAGCAGCAGAAAGAACTAAGGAAGATTATCGATATTGGAAGTTTGAAAAACCCTTTCAAACCTGAAGTGCAATTGAGAAATTATTTACTTATACATATTCTGCTTGAACTTGGCATAAGATGCGGGGAAATATTAAACATCCAAATTAAAGATATCAATTTTGATAACAGCATCCTTTCCATTATTAGAAGGCCAGATGAGATAAAAGATCCAAGGAAAAAACAGCCATTAGTGAAAACTAATGAAAGAACCTTACCTCTTTCCCCACATTTAGTTTCTAAAATTAAAGAGTATATATTTGATCATAGGAAGCAAACACCAGGGGTAAGTTCTAATGCATATTTATTTATTACCCATAAAAAGGGGGCTACATTAGGTCATCCTTTATCAATATCAGCCTACCACAAGATTATTGATAAAATACGTTCGTCAAGTTTATTACTAAATAAGTTCACTGGCCATACGCTGAGACATACATGGAATTATAACTTTTCAGTGATGGCAATTAATAAGCAGAGAAACATAAAATCGCACAATGCTGAAAAATACAGATCATATCTAATGGGGTGGGAACAAAACTCTGGGACTGCTCAAACATATAATAAGAAGTTTATAGAGAGTGAATCTCACAAATTAATGATGGAAATGAGCGAGGCATTTTTTTATGGTTTAGGAGAGAATAAAGATGGGAGATAATCATTTTATTGCAAGTTTCCAAAATGAAGTAATGTATGCAAAAGATAAAAGCTACAATTTTAATCTTTATAACAATAATTGGATTATCGGGAAGAAAATTGTTTTTAATTTTGAAATAGTAGACTCTGTTTTACCTGAGAATTTTAAATTTATTTTTAGGAATGTCATGGCTACTTTTGCTCAAAACTACAGCGCGTCTTATGCCAAGAAAATGTTCTGGAGTGCTTATAATTTCTTTAGAAGAAACAAACGATATCAATGGGAAGAAATCACGCTGTCTGATCTGAAAAATTATTATTCTCTAACGTATAATGAAAATTATACGTATGTAGAGAGCATTAAATATTTTTTTATTAAGTGGTATGAATTAGGATTTTTAGGTATAAAACATCCAACTTATGTTTTTCTCCTTTCATGGAAAATAAAAAAGAAAAATGTTGGCAAAGCCGTTAGAACATTAGACCCTGAGGGCGGACCTCTGACTGATGAAGAATTAAACGAACTACATAGTAAGGCTGTGAAGGGATATAAGGACGGAAAAATAAACCTTTTTGATTTTGCTTTGCTTAATATTTTATTATGTACAGGTAGAAGACCATTGCAAGTATCACAGCTTAAATGTTGTGATATGAAAGAACATCATGGCAAGTTTTATCTTAAAATACCACGAATCAAGCAAGGTCAAAATTTTCGCCAAGATTTTAAATCTGTCGAGATCCCAAGAGGCCTGTATGAAATAATTTGCATGTTAATACAAGAAAGTATATCAGTATTTGAATCGCGATTATCGTTAATTATTACGGATAGACAAGTTAATTCACTGCCATTATTTCCGGAATATTCAAAATTTGAAGTTGATGACTTATATTTTGGAAATGAAACATACGACGATGATTATCTTCATGTGCATTCAGAAAAGATATCCAGAAGATTAAAATCTATATGTAATGCTAATAATATTCGTTCTCACAGAACCAGTAAAATATTAAAGTTAAACTCAAGAAGGTTAAGGTATACCCTTGGGTCCAGAGCCGCAAGAGAGGGATGTGATGCTTACATGATAGCTCATTTGTTAGATCATTCATCGACTAAAACTGTTCAAACATATATTAATAATTTACCTGAAAATGCTAAAAGAATCGATAGCATGTTGTCAGTTCTTATGCTTCCGTATGCTAATGAGTTCTGTTGTTTAGAGGCGATTGGTAGTCGATATTGGTTTGATAATATCTTTAGTCGAATAAAAATTCTTCTTAGGCAAATTAAACCAGATGGTGATATTGCTGAATCATTACATCATTCTACTGTCTTGATAGAAAAGAGTCATAGAGCTAAGGAGTAAATATGAATATAGAAATTTTAGAATTCAATAGGGACAAATTTATAAATGAGTGTAAAATTGCATCCAACTCGCTTGAAGAATTTTCATGGGATAACAATAAGTGGAGTAGTTATTTATTATTCTATGAATTAAATTTAAATCAAAAGAAAACGACAAATAAAAAATATCTTAGCAAAGAATTTATCAATATAGCTAAAGCTGTAATTTTTCATGAATGTTTAGATAATCCTAACAAGGGAAAAAACTATATAGTATCTTTAAGGTTAATTGAGTCATCGTTACGTACCCATTATAAAAAAGCTAATATATGTATGTTAACTTATAGAACCCTTGAGTATGCGCAGGTACTTGCTTTTAAAAGATATAGCAACAACAAAGCAAGCAATCATTGCAACAACATGTTGAAAATAATTCGACTATTAGTATCAAAAAAAATAATCGCTCCAAATATGAGGTTTTTAGATTGTTATTTCAAAGAATATTATGATCATCTTACCTCTGCTGGAAATGAACATAAAATGCCAAATGATGATGCTATTCGTTTTCTCTGTAATCTTTTTTCGAGAAAATTAGTTAGTCCAAGGGATATTTTTACTACATCAATTTTTGCATTGCTGATGTCTGCGCCTTGGAGGATCTCTGAAGTTGTCAATTTAAGACATGATTGCGAGGTAATACAGCATAGTGTAGATGGTGTTGCCAGATATGGGATTCGTTATATTGGGGCTAAAGGGTATGGTGAGGATATCAAATGGATACCATCAGCAATGCAACCAATAGTAAAAGAAGCACTGAAAAGGCTACGCGAACTGTCTGATAATGCACGTCGAGTTGCATCTATTTTAGAAAAAATTGATGAATGTAGGAAATTTAAAAGAATATTACTTGATAATGAGTCAATCCATGAAATAAGGTCATTTTTCAATACGTGCGAGAGAATAAATAATATTAGAGTAGGTGATATTCAGGAAATGATAAGTTTACTGGAAAGTAAGAAGCCTAAAGGATTTCCATTCGTAAATGGTAATAAACATCTGAGATATAGCAGTATGCTATGTTTGTTGAATAAAAATCAACTCCATGCAACAAATAAAACATGTGATTATGAAATATATATGTCTACTACTAAATTATATATGCATGACATATCCCAAAGGTACCAGAAGGATAAAATAAAAAATTGGGAAAATATCTTCGAAAGAAATGGTGTAGCAGAACAAAAAAAATATCATTTAAGAACACACCAGATAAGGCATCTTATCAACACTTTGGCGCAGAGGGGCGGTCTATCAGATGTAGATATTGCGAAGTGGTCTGGGAGAACCCATGTTAAACAAAATAGAGTATATGATCATATGACAAATGACGAGTTATTTACAGCTTCAGTATGTTTTATGAGAGATGAAGAAGTGGATATACAAACCGCACTTAAAAATAATTTTGGTGAGGGTTTTTCTCACATACAAAACATTATAAATGAAATAAAGTATTTTCAGCGTAATGTCGGAGATAATTCGGTTGATTTAAGTGATACAAGACTACTTATCGATCTCCTACCCCACTTAGAATCAATTTATTACAACTTAAAGAAAAAAGAGGATAAGCATGGAAAGAAAATTCAGTAGTATACAGATTCAAAAAATAATAACTTTAATAAACAACTGGTCGGAAACTAAAATTACATGGGATGAAATTTGCAAAGCATCATCCAAAATTTTGGGAAGAAAACCTACAAGACAAGCACTGTGTGCGCATTCAGAGATATCTGGAGCTTATCTGCTTAAAAAGAAAAAATTAAAAAAATTATCTCATAATTTTAAAATGCCAGTATCAATAAAAATCGCGACCATGACTATTGAAAATCTTAGGGATGAAGTTCAAAGATTGAAAAAAGAAAATGAAAATTTATGTTATCTATTTTCAGTCATGCAATATAATGCTCGTCTTCATGGATTATCAAAAGAAGATCATTTAGCACCTATACCTACTATAAACCGAAGAAGAAACGATTGTAAAAGAGTTTGAACATATTTAATGTGTACTGTAATAAAATACTTACATATATATTGATTTTTTCGAGATTTGTGATATTAAAAAAGTAGGGATATTATAAGTTGCAAGGAAGCAGACTATGAAAACACAAACAAAGTTAAATAGTATGGAGAGATTTTTAATCCTCTTTGAACGTTTCGTAAAAAAACTCGAAGAGTCTGGGGTGTCAGAATCAGATATAATTGATAAATCTTACCTCTTTTGTGTAGGTTTCTATATCAAGTACAAAAATGACATTGATAATATAGAGTTAGCTAATAGAGATGTAGTGCTGTCATTTATGCTTACATCCTATTATTGTTTTATTAATAATGTTGAAAACAGAGTAATCGATGCAGATAAAATAAGAAGAATGTGTGGATTACTTATTCACTTTATTATGAAAAATAAAGCTTATTCAGAAAATGTATTTATAACAGAAAAAAGGAAGTATGATCGTTATATATTGGTAAGAGCATTAAAACAAAGAAATCTCAACTATATTGGCAACTATAACAAAAACGCTTAAAAACAGAATCAACGTTTCAATCGATTCTGTTTAAAGGATTCTGTATTTGAATTTCATGCTGGATTCAAATTCTGATCAAAGATCTCCATCCATTGATTAAGTTGTTCTTTGAGATCATTAATGCCCTTGCGTGAATTAAAAGAATCATTACGAGGATAGAACCGAATATGCCATTCTGGTTTACGAACGTCTTTTACACGGATAAAGAGACCTGTATCAGCAAGGTTTTGACCTAATGTTTTACCGTTCTCTCTGATACTACTTAAATTAGCTCCTGCAACTTCACCACCGTATGTAATGTTGTAGCTCCATTCTTTAATTTCTTCGAAAGAATACGTTTTTGCACCTTCATCATTTTTGAGGAAAACCTCTTTTTTATTTGTGTCTAACCGGATTTCACATTCATTAAATTTATGAAGATAAATCCCATCATTATTGTCATTAAAATAATTCAAAGTGGATGAGTTATTTCTTTTGACAACATATTTACCAAAAGCTGTTGCACACAACATAGCACTGATGAAAAAAAGAGGAACCCAATACACTGACATCACTTTAGAACCCCCAAAGTAAGCAACAAGGACAGGGAGTGTAATCGCCAGCAATACACGCTTCATCATGAAGTATTTCATACGGTTTTTCCTGTATGATATAACGATATTGAGAAATGACTAGTAAAATCAACATATTAGCCAACATTTGTTTAATGTACATTTTGTACGAACCAATAAAGTAATCAAATCATTTGTACCGATCGATATTTTCATCTTGATAGTTTGTGGCTATCACAAGTGATTAATCGATCGATTATGACGATCGATTGATTGTGCTAAAATCAATGATAAAGTTGTTTTCAGAAAGATAAATGTTAAATTTTTGACCTAAAAACGTTTGTTTTTGTAGTTTTTTCAGCAGCAGAAAGAGGTGGTGTGTCTATAGGAAGGTGGGTAGCCGAAAAAATCTTGGAAGGCTGTTTGGAAACGTACAAGAATGGATTACGTAGTTTTTTGAGGGTGCTGATTATCGTGTCTATAAAAGGAATGGTTTCTAACCACCTCATTGCTATGTCGATATAACTCTTGTTTTTGGGCTTAACTTTCTCATGATAGATATCATCTTCTACAGGCAAGACAGGTAAAGGAAGCAGGGTGTTCTCTGCATCTATACCACCAAAAAACCTTACAGCATCAGCTTTCACTATCAGGATAATTTCTTCTGAGCTGGTTGCATTGAAGGCAATGGACGCTTTTCTGTCATCTACGGCAGGGGGATCAATGGTGATGAACGGCTCTAAATTTTTCCATGAATACTTTTTACCTAATTGGGATGCTTTGAATGAAATGTTGGCGTACTCAAAGGAAAAACCATTCATCTTTCCAGTTGACGCTCTGTTAGGAACAGCTTTTATCCTCTGATCTGCAAGCTGCTGCACAAACTCTTCTTCGGAAATCGGGCTAGTAATGAGTATATCTATAGCTTCCTGTATAATCGTCTTTGCACATTTCTCGCCAGTTCTGTCCTCTAACATTGCTTCATTACGTGATTTTTTACGTTTAGCAGGTGAGGAAGAAGGTTTCAGGGCATCAGTTCCTTTAGTTCTTGTTAGCTGGTAGTCCTTTTCAAGTTCCTGGATGATACGAGTGCTGATAAGGTTCTCATTTTTACCAAGGTAGAGCTTCCCAGATGTTGCATCTATACGACTTGCAACTATATGGATATGTTGGCCATCTTTATCATCATGCAGGACATATGCTCGTAGATGCGTCTCAGAGAAGCCCATACGCTTCATATAGTCATCTGCGACCTCTACCCATTGTTCAGTAGGTAGATGTTCACCATCAGGAAGACGCAGAGAATTATGCCAAACGGGTTTACTGACATCAGAACGCAAAAGCTTCGTTGTGTTGAACTCTGCACTTAACGCTTCTGCGAAGCTCTCAATGACATTACCGCCTACTACATACGGTTCTGACTTATGGTGCGAAGCAGGTTTTAATAAATAAGAAATTAATCCGTTGAAGATTTTCCCTCTTTTGATTTTTTGCATTCCTTTCATTCAAGCTACCTAACAGATGTGCTTGTAGCTGTAAGGCATGAGCGAAGCTCAGAAATTTGGCGCTTGATTGCGAAGATTTCTGTCTTTGTAAGCTCACCACCAGTGCTTTTACTTTCGAGATGGATAAGTAGCTTGTTCAGCTTTTGTGAAATTTCGCTGAGGGATATCCAGGCTTCTATGTTGATAGGCGGCACTGCTACTGGAAGTTTATCGAGAAAAGCCAAGCGAAACCATTCACCTTTACTTTTGTCGCCACGCCTTGCATTGAGAAGTTGTAGTTCTTCATGGTTCAACCTAACACTGATGCAATGTGTTCTTAACAAGCTTTCAGGTGATTCTTTATTATATATTTTATTGTATATTTTATTAAAACTATTTTCCATACGAAGTCCTTTCGTTTTTTCTATCAGAAAAATATTCCTTATGTTCTTATTTATATTTAATTCGAGAGGGATGTCAATGTGAAGGTGTTATTTTGTAATAAACAATATAATAATGGCCACCACATTAGTACATGGAAGCCATTATAAATAATTATTTGTTGTTGGATTGAATGTTCCATGAAACTTTGAATGCAGGGTATTTTCTGCTTATACGCATAAAGCTTGCCTTTCTCAAAGTTGATCTTGTTTGTTCACTATAAATATTTAATTGATCGAGTGATATAAAAACTTGTTTATCAATAGTGTTTAATGTATTAACTATTTTTTCTATAGCTGCGACTTCAACGTTTTTGAAAACAATTGAATCTTCAATTGCTATGGGTAATTTTGTTGTATGTAAAAAGCTCACATCCAAAGCCAGCATATTCGCATAAGATTTACCTGTCCCAGAGTCAGAGTGATGTTCGAAAATATAATTTGTATCACTGAAAATGATCTGTGGTGGTATTCTGTCGGAACCATAGAATTTTGTGTTGTATAATTTGAGGTTCTCGTTTAATAATTTAGATATTTTTGACAGAATTTCTTCTGTCTTTTCTTTTAATTCTACCTTTATAGTGCTTGATGCTTGTTTAAGAGCATCTTGGCGCTCTCGGTAATTAACCGTATCTTCAACTTCTTTTTTCTTTATAGATAATGACAAAACTTCATCAATAATCTCGTCTGGTCTATCGACTGATGCAGCTATTTCTTTGATTTTGAGATCAATTATACTAATTTCAGCATCAATCTCATTTAATTGGAATATAAGGCGTTCTTTTTCTTTTTTTAACTCATCACTCAAGATTTTTGAAATTGATAAATGGAAACTCTCGACTTCATTTAGTTTATCAATGTTAACAGTTGGAAAAAAATCGACAACTTTGCTGAAATATCTTTTTGGAATAGGCTTTGTATCAGAAATATTTTCTTCAATTCTAAATAACTTACTTTCGAGAGAGTATTTTTGTTTGAGATATTTATCTTTTTCGATGGCTAAACTTAGGCTTTTTTCATCAAGGATAGCTTTTATGTTTGCTGCAAAAAGGTCTAGATCTTTTTTTATAGTGTCAATTTTATTGTCGATAACATTTAAATCTTGTTTTGCTTGCCTATATTCTTTTAAATTTACTTTTTTGACAAAACCCTGCTTGAACGCTATATCAATATTCTTTCTGTTTACTTCGTTTTCGGCTTTCTTTTTTTCAATTTCTTCAATTAAATTATAATAGCCGAAGGATTTAATGAGAAATTCTTTGATAGATGCATATCCTTCCCCGGTATAGCGTAGAAGAGGTTTATTTGGATTGTAATTATCTTTTCCCCAAATTCTCGTGAATCTGGAAACTAAATTTCTTAATGAAGGATCGTTTGATGAAAAACCATATTTCTGAGCCAAGAAGATTCTAAAATCTTCAATTGACCACTCTAATTTTTCTTCGTTATTTCTAAAAAACACACTATTATTAGTTTCGGTATTTCTTATAAAGTGATAGGATTTTCCATCAAATTCAAAAGTAAATTCGATGTTTAGATGACCAACTTGAGAAATAACGTCTTTGCATAGGGTTATAAAATCATCACCACCAAAAACATAATCAATTAACATTAGAACTGATGATTTACCGATAGAGTTGGCACCATTTTTAGGTCCCAATATGGCATTCAAACCATTTTTGAAAATCAGTTCTTTTCTAATTAATTTTTCACAGTATATGTTCTTTAGCATTTTATTACCGTCCCATTAACTGGGTTTAGTATGATTTTCTCTAAAATAAACAAAAAATCGAGTGAGTAAACAAATTCGTCCAGAGATGAAAAGTTGCTTGATGTTTTTTCGTATAAATCAGTAATCTTAATTTCGTTAAACTCAGTTTCTAAGATGATTGTCATCTTGTATAATATTGAATCTTGGATTGAGATAGATTTACTTGGTGTAATCATGAGTAAACCTCGCAATTTTGGATGAAAAAACACACCAAAACTTCGGCGGCTACACTATTAGTTTCCTTTGTGTTTGTTTTTATCCAATTAATCAAATGGTTATATATTTCGGATTGAGATAAATTCTCTCTTTTTAAAATCAAATAGTATGTTTTAACTTCGTTGAATATTATTTCTGATGTGTTTGGAACTCGTTGATCGAGTTGTTGGAATAATTTTTTTATTTCAGTGTAAAAATAAGCAACTTGAGCTTTGACCTTTATCTTGAATGCAGGGCCAGATTCGGGAAGAATTTTATCATCAACTCTCATAGCTTTGTACGATAATTGAGAACCCTCATTTGGTTCAAGAGTTGATAGTATATCAATTATCTCTTTGATCTCTTCTTCAATCTTAAAATTAAATTGGCTGTTTTTGATTTGTGCTGCTTGTCTCAACTGCTTTTTGATAGCGTACATTTCCCGATAACCCTCAATCGTTCTTGGGTTGTCGAACAACTTATGACAGTCTCTGCACAAGGCAATTAAATTATCTTCGCTATCAACATCATCGCAAAGAAGTTGCTCATTTTTAAGTAATTCCTTTTCCTCTTCACGAGGGGAAAATGGATATATGTGTGCTACTTCATAGAGCTTTATTTTTCGTTTGCCATTCTGAACCATTAAAGGTTTAAAGCATTTTGGGCAAAGACCACTTACCTCATCATATAAAACTATATGCGTATTATGATTGATGTTCTTGCGTTCTTCACCCACTAATGACTCCTTGCTAAGGGGAAATGACTTTCTGTGGATATTTTATTATTATAACATCAATAGGATTTAGCTTTAATTATTGTAAATGTGATCAATATCACGTTTGTGGCGGGGTTTGCAACATGTGGCTAACTTTCTCTAAAGAATCTGTATTCTTTTATCTTCGTTTTCTGATAGTGAAGCTGGGAAGCGGCTATGTGATCAAAGAATAGACTTGTTTTCCTTTTCAACCGAAGGGAAGAAAAGCAAGGGAACTTAGTGAAGCGTAGCTTCGATAAGTTAGCCCTTGCTTTGATATATGAAGTTATTCTTTTGATATGTTGATATTGAACCATACCTCAATGATCTCTATCAATAGAGTACATATATTATTAGTGATTTCATCTAAGCGTTCTATATCAACTTCTTCTTCGATGTTGAATCCGAAGTGTATTGTAATAGAAGCTAGAACTGCTTCGTAATTATTTTTTTTATCACCATTAAGTGCGCCGAGTAAGCCAGTTGTTCCTCTTAATTTAATATAGGAACGTATTTTTTCTTGGGCATCGGTCTTGAAGTTTAAGTGTTCATCAAAGAGTGCGTTGTACAGTTTTTTCTTGTTAAGTATTTCTATCAATTCTTTTTGTTCATTTGTGTTTTCTTTTAAATAAGAATAAAAATCACGCTCTTTATTAAGTGTGTTGTTGTTTTTCGCATTTATTATCGCCAGCTTATAATTATATAGGCCTATAAAAAATACAAAAATAGGTATGAGTATTAATGATTGCTTCAGAAGAGATATTGGAGTTTTAAAAATTTTCTGAGCATTTAATACGCAATTTTCAGAGAAGCAAAGATGTAAATCTCTTGTCCTAACTATATCTACGCAGACAATTATCGCAGCGGTAATCATTGAGATGAAACACAATGTTACAATTATGATGATGGTATAGGAAATTATATCAGTTAAAGGCTTTTTAATTCTCATTCTTAGTTGGACCTATTTGTCTTAACCGTGCTCTAAACTCATTTGCTTCAACTGGATATAGTTTTTTTAATATATCTAAACGAAAAACAACTTGAAAATACCTACTTTTGTATCTTTCCGTATGACCAATGCTAACATGATCTTTCGACAAGTTTGATATAACACGATTAATTCTTTTTATTTCTTTATGCTCAGGAAGAGGATCGCAATGTTTTTTTAGAAGATTTTTAAGAACTGGATAATCAGGGCAATCTACACGCTTAAGTTTCGTTATTTTACCTTTCACAGAGAAATATTTCTTGTGATAACTTGGTTGCATTCGGATTTGATCTCGCCCATAACCGGTCCTTACAACTTGATGTACTTGCGTTTTTATGTTAGTTCTTTCAGTTTTAGTAAATCGTGGCGCATCATCCTCAATACATAATCCGTGAACTTTAAATGATTGTGGCGATTTAGCTGATAGAAGTTTTGTTTTCTCATTATTTACAGTCAATTCTTTTTGTTTAATAAAGTTAGAAATAACAGACTCAACAAACTTCCAATCTTCCTCTTTATTTAAACGGGATATTGTTATGTCATCAATCAAACGAGTATATCTGAATCCAAGTTTACGAAGATAACTGACTTTGCTTGGCTCACAATCATAAAAATATAAGTTGGCTAAATAAGTACTCGTTGGTGCGCCTTGAGGAACGAAACCCTCATATGTTGTTAAAGTTGTTAATATATTGGAAACTTCATCTGAAAATCTGAATAATTCTTTAAAAATTTGATAAACAAATTTTGACTTCATCGTTGGGAAAAAATTTTCTATATCCATTTTCACAAGGATTTTAGATTTGCAATGCTGTTGGGCACACAAGATATAATCGCGAGGATTTTCTTTGTCAGGAATGGAGCCATAAAGGTAATCTGGAAAATTAATTTGGCTGAAAATTTTATTGTTTATTTTTCTTAGAATCGATTTCAGCATTCGGTTTGGTGCGTAGACAATTCTATGACCACCGTTCTTTTTTTCAATTGGTGGCTTTATGTAGTAAGCTTTTTCTACACCATCGGAAATCAGCTTTTCAAATTTATCGATATCACTTATACCCAATAAGGCAAGTAAGCTTTCTTTCTTCTGAATGGGGGTGAAAGTGTTTTTGAAAGAGAAATCCTTTGCCATGTGATCCTTCTTAGATAAAAGTTAGCGTCCTCACGGCCAGGAAGGGCAGTTGAATCCGAGGGAAGCAACGCAAGAGTATAAAGTCCACCCCACCTTCACTAACTTTTTCCAACTGTGTACTGTACTCCGTGGTCTAGCTTTCGCATGGCTCGCCAGAGTGCACCCAGAAAGACCTCTCGGTCGTCCTAGACTTAAGGACAGATCTTCTTGCTTTAACGCTTCCATTTTCATCAAGTGAGGTATTCGTCCCACAGCTAATTTTTACCAGAAATCGGATTGATCTTAAAGTACTTTTTTACACATTATAAAATGTATGCCATATGTATGCTGAATTTTAATTAATTTTAAAATTAACATAAAATACAAGGATTTACTTATTTAATTGCATACTGCTGCATCATGGGCGTATGGGCATCGAAATTTTCTATTGCACTCATGGGGTTATGTCCGGTTCCCTGATATTAAATGGGGTGTGATGGTTTTTATTTTCGTTGTAATCACATAAGGCGCACATGATACCGGAGTTAATCATTTCAGGGGAAGAAGCGAACGGCGAGTTCTTGATGCTGGTTCCGGGAAAGATGCTGTTTTGCAGCTTTTGCGTGATGCTTATGAAGCAAGTACGCAAAATTGCGTCGGTTGGCGAACCTTTCTTCTTTAGAGTCATAGTGCCCTTTAAGATTAAGATGTAATATAAATACATCTTAATGAGGTGGAGGCAGCATGTCCGGCAAGCGTATCTCTCGTGAAAAACTGACGATTAAAAAAATGATCGATCTTTATCAAGCGAAATGCCCGCAGGCGTCAGCGGAGCCGGAGCATTACGAGGCGTTGTTTGTTTACGCGCAAAAGCGGCTGGATAAATGTGTGTTCGGCGAAGAGAAACCAGCCTGTAAGCAGTGTCCGGTGCACTGTTACCAGCCTGCAAAGCGTGAAGAGATGAAACAGATTATGCGTTGGGCCGGGCCGAGAATGCTGTGGCGTCATCCGATCTTAACCGTGCGTCATCTCATCGATGACAAGCGTCCGGTGCCGGAGTTGCCAGAAAAATATCGTCCAAAGAAATAAATCTGCCGGAGAGCCATACTCTCCGGCAAATAAGGCGCTTACGCTTTGGTGGCAATCAGGATGGCTGATGCTTTGATCAATGCAATAACGCGCGAGCCAGTGGTGAGTTTCATTTCATCCTGACTTTCATTTGTTACCACTGCCACAATTTCAAAACCCGCATCCGTTTTGATATGGACAGTGGCGTTCACTGCGCCTTCGGTGATTGTCGACACGCTGCCAGCAAACTGGTTGCGAGCAGAGAATTTCAGTCCACAGTCTTCCGTTGCCAGCGTTACCCACGGGGCTTTAATCAGGGCAATCGCTTCTTTCCCTTTCGCCAGACCCAGCGCTTGCTGGCTGCTGTGAGTCACAATTGCCACCAGCTTTGCACCACCTGCCAGCGTCAGTTCTACTTCATCATTCACAGCGCCGATTGCTACTGCGCTAACTGTTCCGGTTAATTGATTTCTTGCTGAAACTGCCATACTGCCTCCTTTCATTGAATGTTGATCGAGTATAACCACATCTGTTAAATCAATGCCGATTTATCAATTCCCAGTCGCTTCATCCGTGACAGCAGGGTCGTGCGTTTCAGCCCCAGACGTTGCGCAGCGCCTTTAGGCCCGGCAACCACGCCGTTGGTTTCTTTCAGCACGCGCACAATCAACTGATATTCATCTTCGCCCTCCTGGGCGACAACCGTTGCGGCAGGCGGCGTTTCAGGTTCCGGTAAAACAATATCTGGCAATGACAGCTGTAGCACGTTACCGCGTGTTAGCAATACCGCGCGCTCAATGACGTTTTCCAGTTCGCGTACGTTACCCGGCCACTCCATGTTGCTCAAGGTGCGCAGCGTCTCGGCAGGAATGCTGTCGATATTGCGCCCCAGACGACGGGCAATTTTGAAGGTAAAGGCTTTCGCCAGCAGCGGAATATCTTCCGGACGCTCGCGTAGTGGCGGCAGGTGAATCGGGAATACGTTCAGGCGGTAATAGAGATCGCTACGGAACTCTCGGTCGGCGACCATTTTTTTCAGATCGCGGTTAGTCGCGGCAATTAAACGTACGTCCGTCTGAATGATTTTGTTGCTGCCGAGACGTTCAAACTCCTGTTCCTGCAATACACGCAGCAACTTCGGCTGTAACTCCAGTGGCATATCGCCCACTTCGTCGAGGAACAGAGAGCTTTTATCCGCCAGTTCAAAACGACCAATGCGCTGGGCGCTGGCACCGGTAAAAGCCCCACGCTCATGACCAAACAGATCGCTTTCCAGCAATCCGGCAGGCATCGCCGCGCAGTTCATTTTGACCATGCGGCGATTATTACGCCCACTGAGATTATGGATCGCACGGGCAATCAGCTCTTTACCCGTGCCAGTTTCACCGAGGATCAGCACGGTACTGTCACTTTGCGCCACCATTTCAACTTGTTTAAGCACGCTGTACATGGCTTCGCTGCGGCCAATAATCTCGCCAAATTCACTATCAACATTGTTGAGCTGCTCGGTCAGGGCGAGGTTTTCATCAACCAGCCGTTCTTTCAGACGATGGATTTCCTGATAGGCGAGGGCGTTATCGACAGCGATTGCCACACGTTCGGCAATCTGGCGCAGTAAATTCAGATTAGTAGTGGTAAACACTTTCTCTTCGCATTGCGCCAGTTTCAGCACGCCCAGCATGGTGTCGCCAGACATCAGCGGTAACAGGCACAAGGTTTGAATCTGGTTGCCCCAGGTGTCGAACAACATGCGTTCATAGGGGGCTAAATCGTCCCGCTCGTGGAGATTGATCAGCAGCATCTCTTTACTTTTGAACACGCGTTCGGTGAGGGTTCCGGCTTCATCGACTTCGCTCTGTTCGTGGGCGGGATGCTGTTTATCAAGATAGTGAGTGGAGTAGATGTTGAGTTTGTTTTTACGGTGGCTGCGTAAGACGATACTGATATCGTCAATGTCGAAATAGTAATGGATTTCTTTGGCGACTTCGCTGACCAGTTCGTCCATATCCAGGCGGGAAAGCACCGCGTTGGTGATGGCGACCAGGATGCGGAAGTTATCGCGTTCCCGGCATAACAACTCATAGTCGACATTGTTAACGACGCGGCTCTGGATTTGTTCGGTGACGACAGAAACGATCTGCGTAAATGTTTGCAGACGATTGAACTCTTTTTCGCTCCAGGGGCGATCGTCATAACGAATAAATTCACAGCCACCAAAAATATGCCCTTCCGCCGCCAGTGGCATCAGGCAATAGTGACCAAATTTTGGGTATAGCCCACCTGCGGCCAGCTGCGGCCAGGTTTCACAAAATTCTTCGTAACTGCAATGCAGCGTATCAGGGCGCGACAAAATGCTGCGTACCGGACCGTGTGCCAGAACAGTTTCGTCTTCATATTTAATGGGGGTGTCTTTTTCACGCGATGCGTAATAAGACGCACGTTGAGTCTGCGCTTGCCACAACACAATAGCCGCGTTGTCGGCGAGCGCAGAACGCTTTACCAGTTGCGAAAGAGCCTCACACAGCGAGGCCAGATCGGGCTGCTGCAATAGTGTCCGAGTGATGTCGAACAACCCTTGCTGTCCGAGATCACTCATCGGTGTATATGACATTTTGTTCTTCCAGGAAAGCACCGCAAAGCGGTGCAAAAGGTCATTGACTAACTATAGGAGATTTAGAATTTTATTAGCATATACGCGGAAGCGGTTCGGCGTGTGGTAAATCGAGGGTTCGTTTCACGCCATACAGACCGGCAAGACGAACACCTTTACGTTCCACCACTTCACCAATCAGCGCCGCGTCTTTTCCCAGTGGATGGGAATGTAACGCTGCCAGCACTTGCTCTGCCGCGTTGCGTTCAACGGCGATCACCAGTTTGCCTTCGTTGGCAAAGTTAAGGGCGTCCAGTCCCAGCAGTTCGCAAACGCCGCGCACGGCAGGTTTAACCGGCAGTGCCGCTTCTGAAATTTCAATACCACAACCGCAGGCTGCCGCGAACTCATGAACTACCGCGTTCACACCACCACGGGTGGCATCACGCAGCGCTTTCACGCCGGGAATGTCACGCAGCGTCTGAATAAGCGGCGTTAGTACCGCGCAGTCGCTGACTAGTTCGCCGTCCAGCCCCAGTTGCTCACGCAGGTTAAGGATAGTCGCCCCGTGGTCGCCGAGCGTGCCGCTAACCAGTAATACATCGCCTGCGGTTAGCGTCTGTGCGCCCCAGTGAATATTCGCCGGAATTGCGCCCATGCCAGCGGTGTTGATAAACAGTTTATCTGCCGCGCCGCGCTGCACCACTTTAGTATCGCCAGTAACGATGGCAATGCCTGCCGTGCGGGCGGTTTCTGCCATGCTGGTCACTACGGCTTTCAGTGTCTCCATCGGCAATCCTTCTTCGAGGATAAAGCCACAGGAGAGATAGCGCGGAATAGCGCCACTGACCGCAACGTCATTCGCAGTGCCGCAAATCGCCAGCTTGCCGATATTACCGCCAGGAAAGAACAGCGGGTCAATGACGTAACTGTCGGTGGAGAACGCCAGACGATCGCCTTCTGCTACCAGCTGCGCCAGATCAAGACGTGCCTGATCTTCCTGCTCTGCCAGCCACGGGTTGGCAAAGGCTTCCATAAACAGGCTGTTGATTAATTGCTGCATCGCCTGGCCGCCGCTGCCGTGGGCGAGTTGGATATTATTCACGCTTCACTCTCCTGCTGACGATACTGATACCACGCGGCGCACGCTCCTTCGGAGGAGACCATCAGTGCACCAAATGCGGTTTGAGGATTACAGGTGTTACCAAACAGCGGGCATTGATGCGGCTTACATTTGCCCGTTAATACTTCACCACAACGTGCGCGCGGGTCATCGCAGACCTGCTGCGGTGCCGGGCGGAAATGCGCTTCGGCATCGAATCGTTGATAATCTGGCGTCAGGTGTACACCAGAAGATTCAATCACGCCTAAGCCGCGCCATTCGCTGTCGCCGTTGACACAGAACACATCGGCAATCGCCTGTTGCGCCAGCAGGTTACCGGCATCCGGTACCACCCGACGATACTGATTCTCTACCTTGCTGTGGGCCGCTATTTTCTGCTCCACCAGCATGACCACGCCTTGCAGTAGATCAAGCGGTTCGAAACCAGCCACCACCAGCGGACGATGAAAATCGCTGGCGATAAAATTATAGGCATCAGTGCCGATAACCATACTAACGTGGCCCGGCGCGAGGAACGCGTCGATACCGTTATCCGGCTGTTCCAGCAAACTGCGAAGCGTCGGGATAAGCGTAATATGCTGGCAGAAGAAGTAAAAATTCTGCACATCACGCGCTTTCGCCTGTTGCAGAGTGATGGCGGTGGTCGGCATGGTGGTTTCAAAACCTAAGCCGAAGAACACCACTTTGCGGGTTGGATTCTCCTGCGCCAGTTTCAACGCATCCATCGGCGAGTAAACGATGCGCACATCGGCACCGCGTGCTTTTGCCTGCAACAGCGATCCCTGTTTCCCTGGTACGCGCATGGCGTCGCCAAAGGTACAGAAGATGACTTCCGGATGGCTGGCAATCTCCACGCAGGTGTCGATTCTACCCATCGGCAGTACGCACACCGGGCAACCCGGACCGTGGATAAACTCAACGTTTTCAGGCAGTAACTGGTCGAGGCCGAATTTAAAAATAGCGTGGGTATGACCACCGCACACTTCCATAATCCGCAGAGGGCGTTCGGCGGTGTAAGAGAGATGTGAAGCACGTTCGCGCAGATGCTCAATTAACTGCATCACCTGTTCCGGCGCGCGATATTCATCAACAAAACGCATTATTTTTCCTCGCCATACAACAGCGCGCCGACATCCGGCTCAACGTCAAACATGTTTTGTAAGGCGTCGAGAGTGTCGCGTGCTTCGGCTTCATTAATTACGCTCATGGCAAAGCCAACGTGTACCAGTACCCACTGGCCCACGCGTGGCTGACCGTTTTCATCGCAGCTGCCGACTAACGTTAAATCGACATCGCGCTGAATGCCGCAGACGTCGACTTTTGCCTGGTTGCCGTCAATGGTGCGGATCTGGCCGGGAACGCCTATGCACATCGCTGTGTCTCCAGCCAGTTCAGCCACTGGTCCATCCCTTCACCGCTGGTGGCGGAAATAAGGATGATTTCAATTTCTGGATTGACTTCGCGGGCGCAGGCGATGCACTTTTCAACGTCAAAGTTGAGATACGGCAACAGGTCAACTTTGTTGAGCAGCATCAGCGAGGCGGCGGCAAACATATGCGGATATTTCAGCGGTTTGTCTTCACCTTCGGTAACGGAAAGCACCGCCACTTTGTGTTTTTCACCGAGATCGAAGCTGGCCGGGCATACGAGGTTGCCAACGTTTTCGATAAACAGAATACCGTTATCGTCCAGTGGCAGACGCGGTGCGGCGTCGGCAATCATCTGTGCGTCAAGATGGCAGCCTTTACCGGTGTTCACCTGAATCGCTGGTGTGCCGGTAGCGCGAATGCGTGCGGCATCGTTCACGGTTTGCTGATCGCCTTCAATAACCGCGCACGGAACGCTGTCTTTCAGGCGCATTAAGGTTTCCGTCAGCAGGGTGGTTTTACCGGAACCAGGGCTGGAAACCAGGTTGAGCACCAGTTGCTTGCGGGCAGCAAAGCGCGCGCGGTTGCGTTCAGCCAGACGGTTATTTTTGTCCAGCACGTCAATTTCGACTTCCAGCATCCGACGCTGGCTCATGCCCGGCGCGTGAGTGCCCGCTTCGCCATGACCGTAATGCAGGTCGCCTTCTTCAGTCTGGCTGGGGGTAAATTCAGGCGCTTTAATGCCGGTGATTTTCATCTTCGGGCGTGCCGCCGGGGCAAATGGCGCGCTACGAAACGCGGAATGAGGGTTATGTTCATCACCCTCGATATACAGGTTGCCTTCACCGCAACCGCATGTTGTACACATCGCTCACTCCTGGTCTATTTCTATCCGCCGAATCTGTAAACCGTCGTCTGCCACAATCTGTAGCATGTCACCATGACACTGTGGACAGCGGCGGACGCGCTGGGTCAGTAGCGTCACATACTGTTGGCATGTTTCACACCAGCATTCGGCCTCTTGTTCTTCGAGGTGCAGTTTACAACCTTCCGCCACGCTGCCGCGGCAAACCAGATCAAAACAAAAGGCAAGAGAGCTGGTTTCGACACAAGAAAATGCGCCAATTTTGAGCCAGACCCCAGTTACGCGTTTTGCGCCGTGTTTTGCGGCCTGCTGTTCGATCAATTCCAGTGCCCGTTGGCAGAGGGTTATTTCGTGCATATCGCCTCCCATTAACTATTGCCAGCTACAAGCAATAATTGTGCCAGTGTTGATTATCCCTGCGGTGAATAATGTCGATGATGTCGAAATGACACGTCGACACGGCGACGAAATTCATCTTTATCTTAAAAATCTCTTTAATAACAATAAATTAAAAGTTGGCACAAAAAATGCTTAAAGCTGGCATCTCTGTTAAACGGGTAACCTGACAATGACTATTTGGGAAATAAGCGAGAAAGCCGATTACATCGCACAGCGGCATCGTCGCCTACAGGACCAGTGGCACATCTACTGCAATTCGCTGGTTCAGGGGATCACGTTATCGAAAGCGCGCCTGCATCACGCCATGAGCTGCGCGCCGGACAAAGAACTCTGTTTCGTCCTTTTTGAACATTTTCGTATTTACGTCACCCTGGCGGATGGCTTTAACAGCCACACCATCGAGTATTACGTCGAAACAAAAGATGGCGAAGACAAACAGCGGATTGCGCAGGCGCAACTGAGCATTGACGGCATGATTGATGGCAAGGTCAACATCCGCGATCGCGAACAGGTTCTGGAACACTATCTCGAAAAAATCGCTGGCGTTTACGACAGCTTATACACCGCCATTGAAAACAATGTGCCGGTGAATTTAAGCCAACTGGTAAAGGGACAAAGCCCGGCAGCATGAGCTGAGGCTTTGCCCGTTTTGCAGGCGTTACGCCTGTTTGGGGATGGGCGTGTCGATGAGTGTCGAAAATGACATTTCATCGGCATGTTTTCGTCAAAAATGACAATCACCTGAGGAATGCCTGGTGAATCGTTTTGTAATTGCTGACTCCACGCTCTGTATCGGCTGCCACACTTGTGAGGCCGCCTGTTCAGAGACGCATCGCCAGCACGGCCTGCAATCAATGCCGCGCCTGAGAGTGATGCTGAATGAAAAAGAATCTGCGCCGCAGCTCTGTCACCACTGTGAAGATGCGCCCTGTGCGGTGGTCTGCCCGGTTAACGCCATCACCCGCGTTGATGGGGCCGTGCAGTTGAATGAAAGCCTGTGCGTAAGCTGCAAGCTGTGCGGCATCGCCTGCCCGTTTGGCGCAATTGAATTTTCCGGCAGCCGTCCGCTGGATATTCCTGCAAATGCCAATACCCCGAAAGCGCCACCGGCACCGCCTGCTCCGGCGCGTGTCAGCACATTGCTTGACTGGGTGCCAGGTATTC
>OKVF01000264.1_pt1 | contig 65962 bp, 55 predicted proteins | sample 1604831 | NCBI WGS metagenome assembly OKVF01 (sample SAMN01760980, study PRJEB22395) | human gut metagenome
TAAGACCACGAATGATTTTGTAAGCATATCCTCTTGATACTCCAAGAATCTGTGCTGCTTCATCTGCTGTTACATACATCTTCATCGTATTCTCCATATTGCATTCTCCTTTCGTGTTTTACATTAGTACACTTTTGTGTCCTTATTTATCCGTATTATACGGTACACATTTGTGTCTGCCAAGTAATTCATCAAACTTTTTATACACAAATGTGTCCTATTGTGATAGAATAGATCTAACAAATCATAAAGGAGCTGTTTTATGACTACTGGAGAAAAGATTAAATATTTTCGTAATATGCGTGGAATATCGCAAGATACGCTTGGTCAGCTATCCGGCATAAACTCCGCAACCATAAAGAAATATGAATACGGAATCCGAAATCCAAAACCTGACCAGCTTTTAAAGATTGCCAATGCATTAGGCATCAGTATTAACATTTTCATGGATTTTGATATAGAAACAGTTTCTGATGTATTATCATTGCTGTTTAAATTAGACGATCAGATTGATATGAAATTTGAAGCAGATAAAGATGATGAGGGCAATTTCAAGCCATCAACTGTAAAGCTGTCATTTAAGAACAACCTCATCAACAAGAAACTTTGTACCTATATGAAAGCTCTGGAAATTCGTGAAAATATGATAAATGCGAAAGAAGATTATTCTGAAGAAGAATATAACGCCAGTTTACAGCGTATTAATGAGAACATCGAAGAAATCAAGCAGCATCTGCTTGATGACAACATGGTTGTGTCGAAAGGGACTGACAGGCTTACTGTAAAAATTTTTCCAAATTAGCAAAACCTCTTGAATTATCAGACATAAGATGATAATATCTAATTAAACAGAAAGCACCCACTCCAAAGGTGGATGCTCCGAGTTTAGGTTAATGAATGTCCTTAAGGACACCGCCTATCCTGTGGATCAGACAGGATAGGCATTTTTATTTTCGCTTGTTTCTCTTATCGAGAAAGGCAAGCAACGCTACAATCAAGCTACCAAAGGACATCAACAATGCTGATATCCCAATGAAAATCGAAATGATCTCATAAGCCGTCATCGGCGCCACCTCCCTTCCTATGTATTCCGTTAAACCGGTATCATAAACTCGGGAGGCTACCACCCTGTCATGGGTACTTTCCTTAGACGATATTGTACCATAAAAAATAAAACATCTGCAATATACAATCCCACAAAATCACCCTTCAAATGACTGATAAATATTAATCACTTAAAAAGCTTTTAATCTCCTCACTTATTCTTCCATACTCATAATCATGCACATAATGTGGGCAATCCAATTCTATGTACTTCCCAGACTCCACTTCTGAGATGTATTTTTCCTGTATCCTTCTCCATGTTTCTTTATCAAAACCAGTTCCACCAGTACCATCAGAAATAAAAAGCAGCATAGGAACCTGTGGTACTCCATTTTGAGCTACAATTCTTGCATTATCCTTAACACTCTTCGCTTCATTTATCATTGTTACAGTTGCCGTTCTGCTATAAAAAATTGCTCTATACCTATTCTTTTCGTCATTAGTCAACGTTCCATGCTTTATAGCATCACTTTCCGCAAGTGTAGGAATTAGTCTGGTAATTCCTAAATCCGCTGCATATTGTCCAAGTTTCATTAGTGCAAGATTTATTTTCATATTCTCGTAATATTCTGGCACAGCCATATCTAAACCTATAATTGCTTCAATTTCATCCGGATATTCTTGTGCCCAATACAGGGCTTCAATTCCAGACATAGAATGCGGACATAAAACATATGGGCCTTCAATCCCTGCTTTATTCAAAGCTAATCTCGTTTCAGATAATATAGTCTGTATATTTCTGTCTTCATCAACAATATCACTATACCCATATCCAAATTTTTCAACGACAACAATTCTATAATCATCACGCAACAACGAATATAAGGATTTAAAATCCAGAATAGGGGAACAGGTTCCACTCCCTGATAAAAATACCAGCGTTCTAGAACCACTCCCTTCCACATATATGCTCATATTATTTCCATTTATATCAACAAGCTGTCCTAATGGCTCTCGTAATTTTTTCTCTGCATTAAGTCTATATCTATGATAAACAAAGCAAATCAAAATTAAAATAACAATAACTGCTACTATCCATAATAATACCCGCAACATTGTTTTAGCTCCTTTTTTCATTATCTTTACATATCCCTCCTGAAATAAAAACGGCAATACAAATAATAATCACCTTACACACCAGTGAAACAAAGAGATTTCCACCAACAGAAATCTGCGATAATGTATTAATCAATGCATGTGTCATTGCACATATCCACAAGCTCCTTGTTTTATTGTATAATGCAGATAAAATAAAACAGTTTGTCAAAAGTCCAAGTAAAAAGCTACCTACATGAATTGATTGCATTGAACCTTCAATAAAAAAATAAAGGAAATGCCATATTCCCCAACAGACAAATGTCACACATGTCGAAAACACATACTCATGTTGTTCCTCAATAATTGGTTGAAACGTATATCTCCAACCTATTTCTTCAATCCCACCGAACAAAATTGCTTTTACAAATAATATAACCGGAATATACCACTTCTTTACTTGTAACATTCCACCCATTAATAGATAACAAAACTCTATACTCAAAAACATAAAAACAAGCAAGTAGCCGAAGATAGGTTGCTTTACGTTCACAAAATCAATTACAATCCTCTTAAAATTTATTTTCCGATATCGAACTGTAACAATACTCCCCCACATTGCAGAAGAGATCCCGCCAATTCCAATTGCTATCATCCCAACTACCGTTGTGTAATCCACGACCATCCCTATCCTACGCAATAGGAAAACTATGATCGCTATTACCGTAATTTGTCCTATAGTTCCAGTTAAATATAATCTAATCGCATTTTTTCTATCCACAGAATTATCAACGTCCTTCCTTATTTAGTCAAAATCTGTAAAACTCTTTCCCATTACTCCGCCCACAAATAGAGCCAAACTAGAGCCATTTGATAAAACAAATGCCGGAAACCCGCATAAATACAGGTTTTCGGCATTTTAATCCGTTATTCAAACTCTATCGTTCCAGGTGGCTTACTCGTCAGATCATAGAATACTCGATTGACTCCTCTCACCTCGTTTATGATTCTGCTCATGACTGTCTGCAGCACTTCAAATGGAATTTCTGCGGCCTCCGCTGTCATGAAGTCTACGGTGTTGACTGCACGCAGTGCAACGGCGTAGTCGTAGGTTCTCTCATCGCCCATAACACCTACGGAACGCATATTGGTCAGGGCTGCGAAGTACTGTCCGATGCTTCTGTCAAGTCCTGCCTTTGCAATTTCCTCACGGTAGATTGCATCTACATCCTGTACGATACGTACCTTCTCAGCAGTTACTTCGCCAATGATACGGATGCCAAGTCCCGGTCCCGGGAACGGCTGGCGGAATACGAGCTTCTCAGGAATACCAAGCTCCAGTCCTGCCTTGCGCACTTCATCTTTGAAGAGGTTGCGCAGTGGCTCGATGATTTCCTTGAAATCAACATAGTCAGGAAGTCCGCCTACATTGTGGTGGGACTTGATAACTGCGGATTCTCCACCCAGTCCGCTTTCTACAACATCGGGGTAGATAGTTCCCTGTGCCAGAAAGTCTACAGCACCAATCTTCTTTGCTTCTTCTTCAAATACACGAATGAACTCTTCACCAATAATCTTACGCTTGCGCTCTGGTTCTGTAACTCCTGCAAGCTTGTTATAATATCTCTCCTGCGCATTGACACGGATAAAGTTCAGGTCGAACTGACCCTTGTCGCCAAATACAGCCTCTACCTCATCACCTTCATCTTTACGTAGTAAGCCATGATCTACGAATACACAGGTAAGCTGCTTGCCGATTGCTCTGGAGAGCAGACCTGCTGCCACTGAGGAATCTACACCGCCGGATAAAGCCAGCAATACTTTGCCATCGCCCACTTTTTCACGGATATCACGGATTGTATTCTCTACAAAGGAATCCATTCTCCATGTTCCGGCACAGCCACAGACACCCCTTACGAAATTATGGAGCATCTTCGTACCTTCCTGTGTATGGAGTACTTCAGGATGGAACTGGATTGCAAAGAGCTTCTTGTCGCAGTTCTCTGCTGCCGCTACCGGGCAATCTGCTGTATGTGCAGAGATTCTAAAGCCCGGTGCTGTCTTGGAAATATAATCAAAATGGCTCATCCAGCAGATTGTCGTGGATGCAACATCTTCAAATAAGGGGGAAGTCTTATCTACCATAACTTCTGTCTTACCATATTCTCTGACAGGTGCTTTCTCTACCTTTCCTCCCAGTACATGCATCATAAGCTGTGCGCCGTAGCACAAGCCAAGTACAGGGATTCCCAGTTCGAACAGCTCTCTGGTATAGGTCGGAGAGTCTGCTTCGTAACAACTGTTTGGTCCTCCGGTAAGGATGATTCCCTTGGGATTCATTGCCTTAATCTGCTCAATGCCAGTCCGGTAGGAGTATATTTCACAGTAAACATTGCATTCTCTGACACGCCTTGCAACGAGCTGGTTGTACTGGCCGCCAAAATCAATGACGATTACCTTTTCCTGATCCATTCTTTCTCCTCATTTCTGTGCTGCCATGCTATTTACCCTGCGGAATCATACCGCAGCACAGGCATAAAACCGCATATCTATTCCAAAGTATATTATACCTTCTACCCAATTACAAGCAAATATTTTACAAGTATCAGAACAGCAGACTTTGCTGTCCGATTACTTCTATCTGGGAAGTTACCATGACCTCCTCTTCAATACCTCTTGTATGTTCTCCACACAGATACTGCATGCCTCCTCTTAATCCCGCTGTCACAAGATTCAACACATAGATATTGTCGAATCGGCTATAGATAGAATCTCCTCCAAGTCCGGAAAGACATATCAGCTGTGTGTCTGTTTTCTTTGCCATATCCATGAGCGGTTTCAGCAGATGGGCTGCATTAGTCTGTGCAAATGGGTTATCCATGACCAGAACCTTACCTTCTTTCTTATCTGCGAAAATATCCGTGTCGTCCCTACGCATATAATGCAGCAGACTGGATAGGATGACAAAAGCCGACAGGAATCCTTCACCGCCTGAATTCTTGGCAACTTCTGCCCAGGTGATCGGATATTCCCTTTGCTCCTCAATCTTGTAAAGCTTAATCTGGATATTACTAATTCCGACAGTCGTGTCATAAATATTCTTTGTAGTGATGCGCGTTCCTATATATTCTGCCGAATTCTCATTCTTTTCATAGATTTCCACACCCTTTTGAGTCAGCTCACTGATAAGATCATCCAGTCTCTGATGATATAATCCTTCATTTTCTTCCCATTCAGGCATTTGCAGACGAAGCATTTTTATAGGACGTTCCCTGATTGTTATCGTGGAATTATTATCTATCTTACCCATGTTGCTGTGTACATCTTTTACATAATCCTCCAACAGACCTACAATCCTCTTCTTCTCCTCGCCTATGATTGATATATCTACTTCCAGTTTTGCCAGCTGGCTTTCATAGGATTGGAGTGTAGTCGTAAGCTGTGCAAGCAGCAAATGGGCTGATTGTGACACAGACATCATGGCATCCAGTGGTTTCCTGTAGAAATCATCCTGATACTTTTCCTTACATAATAATATCTTCAGGATTTTTTCTGCTTTATCCCGTCTGTTCTTACCTTCCTCGCAGCTATGCCTGTAATCGCGCCGTATCATACCCGCATACTCTCTCAGACATTTGGAATCCATCTGCGCAATATCTTCCTCCCATTGGATTTCTTCCTTCTGTATGAAATCATCATATTCTGTAAAGGATGCTATATTCTCCTGTACACTTGTCAGTTTCTTCTCCGTAAGCTTCAGGGCACGTTCTGTTTCCTTTATCTGATAGAGAAGCTGGTTTCTTCTTCCATCAAAGTCAATTGTACGTATTTCTTCTTTGGGTAATATCTCTTCTTTACCACATTGCTCCTGCATCAGCTTATTCTTATCATCTATTTTACTGCTGATGATACCAATCTGCTTATCCTGCTCATTCCACTGGGCTTCTTTGAATTTATACTGCTTCTTCCGTTCTGCAAGCACACTTTCCTGGTGCATTTCTTCTTTTTCATCATAATACAGTTCTTTCCAGTCATCTTCTTTGAGAAGAAATTTGTGCTGTAATCTGGCCAGTTCCTCTTTCGCCCTGTTCAAACTGCCGTTCGTTTTCTGCAGTTGATGCTCCAGATCCTGTAATTGAAAAGACATCTTCGTTGTAATGGCTTCGTATCTGGCTTCCATCTCAGACACCGGCCTATTCTGTCCTTCCAGGGCAATTGGCTCATACTCCTGATACAGAATATACTTCTTCTGTATATTTTCAGTCTGTGCTTTTAATTCCCGCTGTCTGCTTTCCAGTGTCCTCTGCTGTTCACGGTACTTTTCCAGTAAATCCTGCGCCTGCTTTTTATTATCTTCATATTTTGTCTTTTCTTTTCGATTCTTTTCAAGAGTGTCGTGCTTCTCCAGATATGAATCATATTCCCGGCAGAAATAGTCAAAATCTGATGCCCTTCTCTGGTTCCACTCCATGCATTGTTTCTCTTTCAGAATAATCTGTACAAGCTCACTCCTCTTTTGTTCCAGCCTGTCCATTTCTTCTTTATCGCGGATAATCTGATTGTCGATTTCTGATATTTCCTGCTCCGTATCCGTAATCTGCTGACGATTCTTCTCTACTTTCTCTTTTGTGATACTTTGCCGTTCCAGCATCTGCTTTCTGTCGAGTGCATCCTTATACTCAGTCTTTTTATTCTCCAGCTGCTTCTGCTTTTTGGCCATCTCTGATTCTTTGTTCTTGATCAAAACACGTAAAGCATCTTCATCCAGTAATTTCTCATTGAACCATAAATAGAAGCTTATCCCCGATAATTGGACCATACTTGTTGGCTCTTGTGCCAATGTACGCTCCAGTTCTTCTCTTGGAATGATAGGAATGGGAAAGGACGTGCATATATCCTGTCCATGTAACTCAAGCTGCTTCATTTCCTGCCTTGGAAGAATCAATGCATATGGTATAAAAGGCTGCCTTCTGACAAGCTCTGTATTCTCTTCTACAGAATATCCATTCTTCTCCAGCCAATTCATTCCATACACCGGATGCAGCTCCAGCCGGGTAAGTAATTCCTGAAAATCCTTAGGTAGCTCCAGTATTTCACCTGATGTCAGTTTTTTCCATTCTCTTTCCAGCAGATTGTGCTCTTTCTCCAGCTCTGCACGTACTCTGTCACATTCTGTGATCTTACGGTCTGCTGCTTCCATTATTTTCCCATCATTCCATAAATACGTATCATCCAGCTCAAGATACTGCATTATGACCTGTCTTTCCCTGATCTGTCTGCTATATTCTTCCCCTTGTTCCGTAAGAGTCCGCAGTTCATATTCTTTCTGCATCTTCTGGTTATTTCGGTCCTGCTGGTTTCTTTGCATTGATTTTACTTTTTCTTCTGTTTCTTCCTGCTGACGCTTATGCTGCATATTGCTCCTATGCAGCTGCTCCTGCTCCTGCACATACTGTTCTTTTTTGATTTGAAGCATTCCCGGTTCGTATGTGCCAATGATATTTCTTACAAAATGCTCCTGATAATCTCTGTTGAATACCTCTTCCTGCCGGTCAAAGGATGACAGTCTTTCCTGGTCTTTGGCTATTTCAGCGATTAACTCCTCTATTCTGGTCTGATATTCGCATTCCTTTTCTATCATCTCCTGCTGTCTGCCAAGGTTGCTGTCATATTCCCTTTGGATCTGTTCAGCATTTTGCCCTGCTTTGCGGAACTTGTCCCCATAATGGGTATGCAGATATCCACCCAGTTTTTTTCTTTCAGGCTCATACTCCTTCTCATTTTCACGATAAACCGCAATCTTTTCCACAAGCAGTTCGTTATCTCTGGTATATTCATCCACAATTTTCTGCTGTTTTGCACAGGCATAGCTGTGGATAAGCTTCTCAACATACTCTGTCTCCAGTTCTAATTCATTCATTTCCATAGAAATCATATCTCTGTTACCGGTATGATACTTCTTCTGCTCCATCAGCTCATATATTTCCATGGACAATTTCTCATACATGATGTGCGCCAGTTGTTCTTCCATCCCTGCCCTTTGCTGCTCCTGCTCTGACTGCTGTGCCACCGTGTCCTTTTCAATCTGCGCAAGCACGCTTCTAAAGGCTGCTATACGGTTCTCCATAGCATGGATCTGCTTTTCTGCAATCTGATACGCTTCTCCATACTGCTGTAGTTCTTTCATGTCGGTCTGGAATTCCAGGATGGTATCTCTCCGCTCTATTTTTGATTTATTATCTTTATAACTGATAATATATTTCTCCACGATTGACTGGAATTCCTTCATGCGGTCTTTTTCACGGTTCAGCTTGCTCTCTATCGAATCCAGAAACCATTTCTCAATCAGTTCTTTCTCATTCTTACAATCAGAAAAAAGCTCAGACAGACCGGATTCCTTCAGATTTACCTTACGGATAATCGTTTCCCATTCCTTATAATAGATCTGATACTCTGCCAGCTTATCAAAATATTGTCTGGATTGAGCATAATTATTCATATCGTAATAATAGAATTTCTTACTGCGGTCCTTCTTATAGCCTTCAAATAACTGTCTGCAAAATCCATAATTTTTAAGAACAATTTCCTTTTTTCCCTTTTCTACAACCGGTAAATGATAAATATCCTCTTCACATCTTGTTGTATATTCACTGATAAAATTTACAATTTCCAAAGGTTCTGAAGACTGTTCTTCCATGATCTGGCTTTTTCTTACCATCATTCCGGTCAACACATAGCCTGCTCCACCGTCAAGCTTCCATTCAACCATAATGAAAGTAGGCTTGGATGACGTAAAATAGCTTTCAAAAGGTCTGTCTTTTGTCTTTCTGTACTGCTTATGCACAAACGGGGCTGTCATCATCTGTACCAATACAGATTTGCCACCCCCATTCCGAAGGGACAAAAGTGTACTTCTTCCTCCCATTTGAAAGGTCTCATCACTGATCCTGATCGCATTATTATTATAATTAAGATTGATAAAACGGACTGCGTTGACTTTACTCATGCTCCAATACCTTTCTGACTCTCTGATAATTATTCTGGTTCAAAAGATTCCAATCCATCAGGTTATCCAGCTTCTTACTTGTTTTTACCATCTCATCCTCTTCCACATACTCAATCAGCCCCTGCTTCTCAAGAAAAGTCAATATAGAATAGAGAAAGCCTTCTTTGGTGGTCTTAGCCCTTGAGCCTTTATCATCTGACCGGAGTGCTTCATATGCTTCCAACATATTTCTGAAGGCAATTCCCTTCTGCTCCTCTTCTTCCTCCGAGGTATTCTCTACACCCTCCTTAAGTCTGGCAGAGATACAGTTCTGCAATTCTCCTACCCGGATATACTCTCTTGACCTGCTGCTGCTTCCCTGTCCATCATAAAATTCCACAAGCAATGTCAGGATTACGAACTGTGATAAGTAGAAATCCTTGTCTGTAGCTGCTGATTTACACAATGTCTCCTTTAGCTTCGCTTTGGAAAATCCCAGAAAAACATTTTCTTCCTTCGGGATCAGATAAATCACATCCCCATATCTTTCCACTGTGCTTTCTGCTTCCGCTGCCTGGGATTTTACAAGATTCTGTACCGCCTCTTCCTCTGTATAAGCCCGGTATAGTCTTTCTTCCTCTTCTTCACGCAGTTCAAAATGCTCTAACAGATAATAGAAAATCTGCTGGCTTAACCTGATTTCTTCAATTTCGTATGCCATCTTTGCCCACCTATTCTCCAATTTCCAATGCTACATTGGAACAACGTACTGTTTTTCCATCACCGGTCTCATTCCTGATATTTCTAAACTCCACTACACCACCATCTTCAAGCCTGTATATATCTATCTGATGGATGTGCTTCCTTCTTTCATCCTTATCCACTAACTCCAATATCATCTCATTTAGCTGGAAATCCAATGTTTCCTCTGCAATATACTCGCTCTTTTCCTTACGCAGCGCATCTATATCAATATGACGGCTTTTTATCAGCTCTACCATGATTTCTTTAAATATATCTATATCGGGAATTAACGTGTTCTGTTCTTCTCTGCCAAGAGACGATGCCATCTCCTGCAGCGTAATTTTGCCTTTTTCCATCATTTTATCCAGTACAAACCCAAGACTGTTCTCATACTGCATAAGGCGTTTGCGCTTTCTTGCTGCATATTCTTCCTGCAATTGGTCTTCATCAAAGTCCAGTACTTCTTCCTCTTCTTCATGCTGCTTCTTCCTGATTGGACGCTGAAGCTGTGTCGCTTTCTGCAGGTTATAAATTTTATCCGGAGCCTGATGAAATAACGGTCTTAAAAATATATCTATATTATCCAATCCGGAAGCATCCAGTAATACCTTATCATAGAGATCTGTCCTTAATGAAAATCTCTGGATCAATGACATTTGCGACAACAGCTCCAGTTCTTTTTCATAAAGGATTTTCAGGTCAAAATGCGAATTCAGGATTTTCTGGTGCTCATCAATACCACGGTTAAGATAGCTTTCAATGATTCTGAGATTCTCCAGATTCTCCTCCTCCTGTGCAGATAACTTTCTTACATTGATATTCTGTTCTTCCAGTTCTTTGGCCCTTTTCCTTACAGTCTCCCTATAGCTTTGGAACTTCTGCTTTGTCATATCAATAGATTCCATATTTTCACCAAGAAGCTGCTCATAGTCCGAAACAGAATAGCTTAATGCATTTCTACGCACACGCAGCATGGCATCCTGGATCTTCTGGAGCTGTATCCTCAAGAGGTTAAATACATTTTTAATCTCATCAACTGCCTTGTCGTAGCTTTGCTTCTCCAGATGCATTTTGAATATCATCTCATGAATTGTCAGCTTCATATTGTTCTCGATTTCCAGCGTGGAAAGCAGCAGATTATAACCGTCCTCCGTCAAACGGTAGGATGTCCTTTTCACATCCGAATCCAGATATACGATTTCATTTGACACATAACTGATATTCATGATTTTATATGCTCTCTGCTCAAAATCATATCCGTCAAAATACATTGCCTTTCCTTCATTTGACAGAATTACATTAATAATGAAATCTCCCAGCTTTCTGCAATCGTCAAAAGACATTCCTGTATTAAAATACGTCATATTAAGGTAATCCAGATATGCCCCCATATCATCCATGGTACATTTTTCCTCTTTTAAGGACTGCTCCATGATATACAGCATGAGGGCAAATATAATATTGATCTGTTCATCTGTTTTCAGGAATCCGTATTGTTTCCATGTCTGCTTCTGGCTGCTGTTCTGCAGCACTAACGCATACATTCCCACATGCTTCATTCGTTTGGGGAACTGTTTCAGAAATTCATATTGCATTGTTAAAATCCTCACCATTTAAGATTTCCTGTGGAATATATCTGTTCTTTGCCAAAATACCATTTATATACTGTCTATCCTGCATGGAAAAGTATTCCATGAATTTCATCCCGATATTGTGATTCTGCTTCTCCTTCATATGAGGTAAACGCTCCTTCCCCCTCAGTGCTGCCTTATGCAGCATTGCATGATATCCCGGTACAAAAGGTTCTATGATACAAAAGTCCAGAAAATTATCAGCCAGTTTCTCATAGATCATGATACCTTCATAATCTAAGTCCCCAAAGTACAGCAATCTGTTCGCTTCGTTTTTCATATAAGGTTCACAGCACAATGTAAAATCCTGGAAAGAGCGCAGAATACCCTTGCCGGCACCATATATAACTGTTCCGATAGTGATTCCAAGTATTTTGTTTTTTCCTGCAAGCAGATTCCTTCTTATACTGTAAAAGGTATCTTTATTTTCTACAAGCAGAATATTCTGCGGAATTTCCTTTGTATCCGTATAATAAGCCAAAGGTTCCGATGTCTCATAGAGATTGAGCATTTCCAGGGGAATACCACACCGCTTCAGTATTTTTCTGCCCTGTTCTTCTTTCAGGAATTTCTCTCTATGCCAGATATCATAGCTTCTCTCGTTCAAAGACATGGGGAACTCCAGCAGGCATTTATGTTCCCTTAGATATTGATTCAATAGCATAAGCCATTCCCGGTCTTCACGATACTGCTGTAGATGTTTCATATAATATCCTGTGGCAATAGCAGGCACATATTGATAGGAAAGCTCCTCTACCAATTCTTCTTCGTCTCCCCTTGCCTGTTCTATCAGCCAGTACTCCCTGTATAATACAGGTTTTTTACCGTTTTTACCAGATGCTTTAACCGGTTTTATCTCTCCCTGCTCAATTTTATGCAAAACAGCCTCATACAGTTGTTGATAATTTTGCAGATGCAATGCATATTCCAACTCACTCAGACTTATTCTTTTCATATCAATCTCCATTTTTATATCTATCATATACCTTATATTAACATGGACTTTTTAAAATACAATTTATTTTATTGCATGTGTATTGTTGTCACTTTTTACCATATTATGTTATAATATTAACAGAAATCTCGTAAAATGTACTATAACAATTTGCTGTTTTTATATGTATTTCACAGCTCCAAAATTTAACAAATACGAGGAGGTTTTCCATTATGAGCAACTTACATAAAGGCTTCGTATATACCAATGAAAATTGCATTGGTTGTAACAAATGCATCTCTGTCTGTCCCGTCATTACAGCAAACCGCGCCGTAGAAAAAGACGGTCGCACCATTATTGATGTAGACGGAGATAAATGTATTGGCTGCGGTGCCTGTTTCGATGCCTGTGAGCACAATGCCAGAAGCTATTACGACGATACAGAGGAATTCTTTGCTGATCTGGCAAAAGGTCAGAAAATATCTCTTCTGATTGCCCCGGCTTTTGCCGCCAACTATCCAAATGAATACAAGAGTATCCTTGGCGGGCTTAAAAAAATGGGTGTAAATCGCATTATCAGTGTCAGCTTCGGTGCAGATATTACTACCTGGGCGTACATCCGCTACATTACAGAACACAATTTTACCGGCGGTATCTCCCAGCCATGTCCGGCTGTTGTAAACTATATAGAACATTATATTCCTGAACTGCTTCCCAAGCTGATGCCCGTGCAGTCACCTCTGATGTGCGCAGCAATCTATCTTCGTAAATATATGAATGTTCAGGACAAGCTGGCTTTTATCAGTCCCTGTATTGCCAAGAAATCCGAGATCGATGATTCCAATAATAACGGCTACGTGAACTACAACGTAACCTTTGACCATCTTATGAACTATGCACGAACCCATCACATCAAGGGTGATCCTGTCGGTACAGAAATCGAATATGGTCTTGGTTCCATCTACCCAATGCCTGGTGGATTAAAGGAAAATGTCTATTGGTTCTGCGGAGAAGACCTGTTCATCCGTCAGATTGAGGGTGAGAAACATGTATATCATTTTCTGGACGATTATGCCAAGCGTGTATCCTCCAACAAGGAACTGCCTTTTATGGTAGATGCGCTCAACTGTGCGCAGGGTTGTCTCTACGGTACAGGAATCGAGCCACAGAAGGCTGATAATGACGATATTCTCTATGAGATTCAGCGTATCAAGGCTTCTTCCAAGAAGAAAAAGGCAGGAAGTCCCTGGAAAGAGAGCAGCTCCCACAAGCAGCGTCTGGCAGCGCTGAACCGCCAGTTCAGACAGCTTAATCCCAACGATTTTGCCCGCAAATATACAGACCTGTCTGCCGGCAATGTGATTCAGCGTCCTAATACGCAGGAACTGGAAGCTATCTTCCAGTCATTAAACAAGAATAGTGCCGAGCAGCGCAAGATTAACTGCAGCGCCTGCGGTTACTCTACCTGTCAGGATATGGCATGTGCAATCCACAACGACTGTAATGTTCCATCGAACTGTATTCATTATGTAAAAGACACTGTAGAACAGGAAAAGGCACAGTTGCAGATACTTTCTTCTGAAATGGAAGCTACCAACAAAGAAATATCCGATAAAAATGCGGTCATCAGCGAAATGGTATCCGATGCTGAAAAGCAGTTTACTACACTAAACCAGTCCATCTCCGAAATGGTAAATGGCAATAACAGTAATGCAGAAGAAAGCAGTAATATCAGCAGTCATATGGCTGACGTTGTCAGCTTCTGCAACAATATGCAGGATTCCTTCCATATGATCAGTAACCTCTTACTGCAATTAGAGGACAATAACAACAGTATTACCCAGGTAGCTAACCGTACCAATCTGCTCTCCCTGAATGCTTCCATCGAGGCTGCCAGAGCTGGCGAAGCTGGTAAGGGCTTTGCTGTCGTAGCTGATGAAATCAAGCATTTAAGTGAGACCAGTAAAGATACTGCACTGGATAGCAATAAGAATAAAGATGCGATTGTTCAGGCCATTGAACACCTTACAACAGAGGCAGATCACTTAATGGAGATTGTGGATGATGTCAATGGCAGAATCAGCAATCTCGCTGCCAGCACAGAAGAGATTGCCGCTTCTGCAAGCATGATTGGTGAAGTGTCCGATGAACTGAGGAATAAATTTGAAAAATTAAATAACTTATAACCAGATGAGAAATGAGCCAGCCCTTCCGGGCTGGCTCAACTTATATTATTCTTTTACCGCTCCGGCAGAAACTCCGGCCACAAGGAAATTAGACAATGCAAAGTACAGAATTACAATAGGAACTGCAATAAAAACAGACCCTGCTGCAAATCTGGTAAACTGTGTTTCATCCAGATGCATCAGTCCTACTGCCACCGTCCACAGATCTTTGTTCTTTAATAACAGGTTAGGCAGGATAAAGTCACTCCAGGGCCACGCAAACTGCGTAAGCGCCGTATATACAATGATCGGTTTGGACAGCGGTAAGGTTACACTGCAAAACACTCTCATATTAGTCGCACCATCCATTCTGGCTGCCTCATAAATAGAATTGGATATCGTATCGAAATACCCCTTCTGGACCAGATAACCCATAGGTGCTCCTGCCGCATAGATGAAGATCAGACTCCACAGACGGTTTATAAGATTGAAATTCACCATCAGCAGATAAACTGCCGTCATTCCCATAAAGCTTGGAAACATGGACAATACCAGTGCTGATTTCATGAATGCCTTCTTGCCAGCAAACTGAAACCTGCTTATTGTATATGCAGTCAGGATGACCAGTACTGTACCGATCAGACTGGAGAATACCGCAACAAAAAGTGTATTTTTCAGCCACCGGGGATAATCATACATGCCGGTATCCATAAAAAGCCTGCGATATCCCGCCAGACTGAAACTGTCCGGGAAAAATCCTCCTATGTCATAGATAGAGCCGCTTCTGGAAAAGGATGCCATAATAAGCCATAACACAGGAAAGAAAAACACGGCACATACTGCGATCAGTACAATGTGCGTCACAATGGTATCTGCTTTTTTATGACGGGTTGCATGTGTTGAATGATTCATCGGAACGTATCCTCCTTCCTGTATGCTGAGCTTCTGACATACACAGTCAGTGAAATTACAGATGTGATAATAAAGATGATCAGGCTTACTGCTGCTCCGATCCCATAATAATTATTATCAATCGACAGATTATACAGCCAGTTGATCAGCAGGTCCGTATCACTGGCAAGGAAATAGCCATCCATATACAGACCGCCTCTGAGGAAGTAAAACACGCCGAAATTGTTAAAGTTTCCGATGAAGCTCGTAATAAGCACCGGTGTAGTAGAAAAAATAACAAAAGGAAGCGTAATTTTAACGAACTGTTTCCATTTGGTAGCTCCATCAATGCTGGCTGCTTCATACAGATCTGTGTTCATATTGGATAAAATACCTGTTGCCAGTAACATAGACGTAGGAATACTGATCCAGGCATTGACAAACAAGCCGATCAGTTTGGCTTTGATTCCTGCATCAATATCCAGAAATCCTACTGCGCTGCCCCCTGCTGATGTAATGTAATGATTGATTGGTCCTCCGTAGGAGAACATGAACTTAAATGCCAGCAGAGTGATAAATCCCGGTACCGCATAAGCAAGGATTGGAAATGCTCTCCAGAACTTTTTGCCTTTCACACACTCTTTGTTCAACAGCAGTGCAAGCCCCAGTCCACCAAAATAATTCAGGAAAGTAGAGGCAACCGCCCATATCAGGTTCCATCCCAGTATTTTGAAAAAGGTGTTCTTGATATCAGAAAGTGCCAATATCTTGGTGAAATTCCCTATCCCGATCCAGTCAACCAATTTGGGAGGAACGATATCTCCCCCATAATTAGTAAACGCGATCAGGATCATGAATACTATGGGAATCACCTGAAAAACCAGAACCCCAGCAACAGGTAACGCCAGTGCTACAATGTAGAATTTCCTGTCCAGAAAAATACTGACAGCTTTACCAAAGGCAGGAAGCTCCTTACCCATATGTACTTTTTTATCAAATTCTACTATGTCCTTTACATTGGAACGGTACACCAGAACCACTGCTATCATCACCAGAAAAGAAAACAGTCCCCGCAAAAGCATAATGACAGAATCATCGCCCGGTGTTCCTAGCCATGGATCCGCTTCCACCGTTCCCAGGGTAAAAAATCCGATCACATCTGACACGCCTGTCAGTATAAAGTATAGAATTGCTGCGATCAGCACCGCCAGATATAGGAAGCCCTTGACCCACTGATAATACATGAGCTGTCCTGTTCCCATCACGATCATGGAAGCCTTGACTTGAACTGACATATGTGTCATTTTATTCTTACTTTTCATTTCGCTCCTCATTTCCGTACTTACTATTCCGAAAGTGTATATACTGCATCATAAATATTTTTATTTACTGTCTGCAGGGCTGCCAGCACATCAGCCTCACTGCTGTACTTCTGTGTTTCACCATTCCTGCTTCGGTAAGCATCCTTTGCCATATCTCCCATTAAGGTCTGAGTGGGAACCCAGATCTGATCTACTGCCTTAACAGATGGCATCAGATAGATTCTGCCCTCTGACAGACTTTTGAATATTGTATCTGCTGTATCTCCACATTCACTGGCTGCATCAGAACGGGCAGGCGCAATTCCAAGCATAGTCGCTCTTTGCAGGATCATATCATAACTGGTTGCGAAATTAACAAATGCAATGCAGGCTTCCCGATTCTTCGTATAGGAACTGATCCCATAACCATTCACACCACCCATGACAACCGTATCGCCCCAGTCAGTGTCCTTCATCTGGGCAGAATCCCTGCTCAAGTCTCCATCGGCTGGCATTTTAGCCGGCAGCTCTATCATTTTCAGGTTATTTTTTGCCTCTTTTTGTGCTTCTTCCTTTGACATTCCTTCTTTTTCATAATGAAGTGCCAGTTTCTCTATAAAAAGGCTGTAGGTGTCAGGAGTAGAAACAGTACAGAAATAACTTCCATCAGCAAGCTTTTCATAGCGGTTCAATGTGATCGTATCATCAATGCAACCTTCATTCATAAGCCCTGCCATCTGCTTAAGCGCCTGCATTCCCAGAACAGTATCATTCGCCGCAAAACCGATATCCTGTGTATTAAGCGTTCCATCCTCATCCTGTCCGAATACATATCCTCCATAGGAGAAGACAAACTCTGATGACAGATACAAGTTATTTAATGATGCCATGAATCCATACTGACTGTCCTTTCCGGCACTCTCATCTTCTTCCCGAAGCTGTCTGGAATATGCATACAGGTCATTCCAGTTCTCAAAAAAGTCAGCAACACCATTTCCATCCTTATCCCAGTTGCTCTGCCAGTCATCCGGCATTTGGTCTTCCCTGTAAAAGAGCATTGGTTCCTGAATATTGACCGGGATTCCACAATAGTAGGTCTTACCGTCTTTTACCATGGAAAAGGCATCCCATGCCTGCTGTGGAACCGTTTCATAGCAATCATAATCTTCGATATTCAATGCCAGAATATGCTTATCCTCCGCATAAGTCATAAGCTTGTCATTTGCCTGATATAATACATCGGGGCCATATCCATAAGGACCATTTGCCGCCAGATCCGTGTATTCGTCCATATTGGCATCTACTGCCTGTATTCCCTGATCTGCATATGCTTCATTAAAAGCTGACAACAGCGCATCCAGATATCCTTCTGACTTGGCTGTATCATTCTCCAGAATATGTAATACTACCGTTTCACCCTCTTCTTTTGCGTCTGTCTGCTGTACTGTGGTCTGATCAGAAGCTGCCCCACATGCACATAGACCGGATGCCAATACCAGCATCATTGTCATCGTTGCCGTTTTCTTCATTGCTCTACCTCTTTTCTTCATCCTTCTATTACAATACCTTTATTTGACTGCCATCTGTAAGCTCTTTTACCACCATATAACTTCTCTTCTGTATCTCCTGTCCTCCAATGACGGCACGCGCATCCGTATTGTTGATATATAAATGCAGCTTCTCAGACGTCATATGCTGTGTCAATATAAATACGCCTTTCTCCTGTCTGATATCGGTACTGATCTTCTGATGGGCATATTCCTTTCTTAACTGTGCCAGATGACTCAGTAATTCATAGATATCCGCATACTCGCCCTGTCTGTCCGTCCGTCTCCAGTCCATACATCTTCTGCTGTCAGGGTCATAACCGCCAGGAGTCAGTATCTCCGTTCCATAATAAATGCATGGAACGCCAGGGAAAAGATAGAGCAGACACAATGCCGCCTTCATCTGGAATCTCTTTCCACCTACTTCACTGATGAATCTGTGTGTATCATGACTGTCCAGAAGATTGAGCATCATTGCATTTACCGTATCTGTATTTCTCATTAACAGATCATTGAGCTTCCATGCAAAATGCCGGGCATCCATACTCTCCTGTGCAAAATAATCCAGACACGCCTTGGTAAACGCATAATTCATAATACTATCGTACTGATCTCCCCTCAGGTTAGAATATGCATTATGCCAGTTTTCTCCGATAATAACGGCATTTTTATTGCAGCCCTTGATCGCCTTTCTAAATGTTCTCCAGAAATCATGACTGACCTCATCAGATACATCCAGTCTCCAGCCATCTATTCCATACTCTCTAAGATAATGACAGCCGATTCCGATAAGATACTCCTGCACACTGGGATTAGATGTATTAAGCTTAGGCATATAATCGCAGGAAGCAAATGTTTCATAATTATATCCATGCTCATTTCTCTCAACCCTGTCTCCGTGAATGAAGAACCAGTCATAATATTTTGATTTTCTGCCTTTTGCAATTACATCCTGAAACTGCATCATCCTGTCACTGCAATGATTGAACACTGCATCCAGAACTACATGCATGCCCCGCCTGTGTGCTTCCTCCACAAGTGTTTTCAGATCCTGTGCCGTTCCAAATTCAGGATCAATGGCATAATAATCACTGATATCATATTTATGATTGGAAATCGAGCAAAATACAGGCGTGAGATAAAGTGCATTACATCCAAAAGACATCATATAATCAAGTTTCTCTGTAATTCCCCTCAGATCTCCTCCTGCAAAGGAAAAAGGTGTCGGAATATCTCCCCAGTGGCAGTTAATATACGAGATATCTTTATCCTTATCTCCTATATTGAAGCGGTCCACAAATATCTGATAAAAGACAGCCTCTTTCATCCAGTCTACTTCTTCCATAATATCTGCCCGGTTAATATAAGGATATTGAAAGAAATTATAGAAGCCCTTCGTATAGTCATAGTCTCTGGTAATACCATCCTCTGAGAAAAAGCAGCTCTCTTTTCCATCATTAACATAGAATACATATGCCAGTCTCGTATCCTCCAACTGTAGACGTATCGTATAATAATCAAACAGTTCACTGCTGTATGCCCTGTTCATACGCGCCCTCTTCTGTGTCATGCCAAAGACATATTTGCTTTCATATATAAGCTCTACCCATTTCATATCATCTCTTGCCGTCTGCAAACGGATCTCTATTTCATTCTCCGATATGGGAAAACAGAAGGAAGAGTCCATAATATGCTGCATTGCGTATCTGTTCATGTTCTGTTATCCTTTCATCCTATTGTGCCAACGGATCTGAATTACGCACGACTGTTAAAGTATCCAGTGCGGGATTATCCGGGTTGGTGGTAAGTGTGATCGTATAATTACCATCTACCAGAACATTGACATTTGCTGTATTGGCAGAACCACCCAGACTGCCTCCGCTTTCCATCTGTGTCTCATCCAACTGAGTGAAACATCCATATCCTTTCTGTCCACTCCAGTTCCAGTCAGGAATGACCTGAAACTGATCTCCTGCATACAGATCCAGCGTAATGGCAAATTCATTTGTCTGATCACCGGTTGGGGTTAATCTGAACTTTTCTCGATCTGTTTCTGCCACATCACTTCCAGCCCAGTTATTCTCCTTTAGAATTCCTGTCTGGGAAGTTCCTGCCACATACCACTTACGCGTATCTTCTGATACTTCCTTTGCCTCAAAACTTCCAAATAACGTAGTATTTTCATTGAAGGTGTCCTGAGTCAGATCTTTCTTACTGCTTTCAAGAAATCCCGGTGTCTCATACCATCCAAGGAATGTAGCCCCGTCATCCTTTTCATATGCTTCATATGCATCCGGCTCTATGATTTCTCCCGCCAAAGTCTGCACCGCTCCCAGCGTTTCCTCCCCCTTCATAAAAGTTACCGTAATTTCCTGCGCCTGCTGTGTCTGCATTGCATCTACAGCAGAAGTCTCTTCGGATGACTGTTTGCTGCCGCATCCACATAATGCTGCTATCATCCCAATTGTTATCCACATTATTTTTGTCTTTTTCTTTCTCTGCGCTTTCATGATCTTCACCATACCTTTCAGTTATCTGTAAATCCTTCTCTCTTTTCATTGCTTAACCGTTTAACTTAAGCGGTTAAGTTGATAGTAGCACAGGAATTTTTTTATGTCAATATCATGTTGACTTTTTTTTCGTCCGTCTGTAAGATACACTTATACGGTTCAATGAACGTGTATCGAAAACATAAAGGAGCAAAAGTCTGTATGGAGAAAAAAGTGACCGTAAGAGATGTTGCCAGAGAAGCCGGCGTTTCCGTTGCAACTGTGTCCTATATCATGAATAACCGGACGGATATGAAAATCAGTGAAGAAACAAGAAAAAAAGTATTACAGATCGCCAATCTGCTCAATTACAGACCAAGTCAGGCTGCCAAGAGTCTCGCAACCGGAAGGAACAGTATGATCGGACTTGCCTATCGACTGAATCCCGATACTCCTTCACGGAATCTTGATCTGATCAACTTCTCCAATCTGTTAATTGAACGTCTCAACAGATTGAAACTGGACGTACTCTTCCTTCCTGTAAGTGATACTCTGGTGATTAACCGGAATATTGACGGCATTATTGCCATTGACCTGTCTCATAAGGATTTTGCCCTGCTGTCCAATAACTGTTTTGTTCCTATCATAAGTGTGGACATGCTCATCAATGACAGTCTGTTCTACCAGATCTATTCTGATATGCCTGTACTGATTGAGCGGGCGCATGAACGTCTGGGAAATGACTTTGCTGTTGTTCTGGAACCCTATGAGAATGAAGCTTACCTGGAATACATTACACAGAATATTCCCGGCGAAAACATAATTCTCACTTCATCTTTTGCTGAAACAGCGACAAAAATAAAGGGCAGAAAAGTTCTGATCATCGGAACCTGTCTTGCCCTTATGTTACGTTCTTATATATCCGATTCTGACATGGCTGTCATTTCCTGTAGTGAATATGAACCTCCCCTGCCGGAATCTGTCTATGTGTATCAGAATGATATTGCCAAAAAAGCCAACCTGACCATAAATATTCTGCTCAACGCTCTGGATCGTAAATTCGAAGTTAAGCACGACCACAAAATCGCGCCTTTGTAACACCGTGTATTGTCATAACCCCTCAGAATACTTCATACAATGTAAAAAAGTATTCTAAGGGGTTTTCTTTTGAAGGATTATATTGAAGAACGGGCTATTACCATCGCTAACTATATTATCGACCATAATGCTACTGTGCGCCAGACTGCCAAAACTTTCGGTGTCAGCAAATCCACTGTCCACAAAGATGTGACGGACAGACTGGTACAGATCAATCCTACACTTGCCAGACAGGCCCGCTCTGTATTGGACATCAACAAATCAGAACGCCATATCCGTGGGGGACTTGCCACCAAAGAAAAATATCTGCATCTGGAACACCACTAATGCAAAGGAGCATAGTCTCCTTCGAGTCCTATGCTCCCTTATTATTCTTATTCGGCTGCAATTTCTGCTATCAGAGTTCCTATGATCCTGATAAGTCCTGTATCAGATACTCCCAATTTAGGTGATCTGTTAAAGAAATCAAAAGCCACAACTGCTGCCGGTCTGCCATCTCTGCGCGCCATACACTGTACGAATTTTCCATTCTCCTGTTTCTCATACATTCTGCAGGCTTCCTTGTAAGAACCTTTGAGCCGGCTCATTGTGCTCTCAATATAAATCCCCTGCTCATCAAATAATTTCTGATATGCTTCCTCTTTTATCCAGTTCAGATTCTGGATCGGATTCACATATTTGCCTACGCTGATGCTTCTATGCATATCTCCACCAGTGTAAACAGCAGCTCCATCAATGTCAAAACTTGCACACACCTGTTCCATCACTGATTTTAAAGCCACTTTTCCTTCTTTATACAGTCTGAGGGTCAATTCCTGAATAATCTGTGCTTTTCGGCTGTCACTTACCAGTGTTGCACGGATTCCACTGCTTTGACGTATCTGCTTATCCGTTACTGTATTTCCATGTTTTTGTTCATCATATATGATATAACGGTTTTTACCCTTTGCTTTTGCGATATAAAGTGCCTTATCTGCTTTCTTAAAGAGTTCTTCCAGGCTTGTACCATCTTCCGGATACTTCGCAGATCTTTCTCAGACTCTATATTCTCGAACAAAACCATGAATTCATCTCCGCCAAAACGTCCTGCAACTCCTCTGCTATCCATAACGCTGCGGATCAATTCCGAAACTCTGGATAATACTTCATCGCCAAACATATGACCATAAGTATCATTGATCGTTTTGAAATCATCCACATCTATCATGGCAAGATACAGGCTTTCATGTGTATGTTCAATCTGTCCTCAAGCTCCATGAATTCACACAGACTGATATCAAAAGACTGGAAACCATCCAGTTCTCTTCCATTTCTGCGCATCTCAAAATACAGATAATGATATTGCTGGTCATAGCAGCGCATTCTGACGATCAGGTATTGTACACCTTCTCCCAGATGCGCCTCTGCATCCAGAAAATCGGATACATCATCCGGATACAGCAGCTCTGTCATGGAATAGCATGAGTTCTCACCTACCAGTGCATAGAAAGACTCATCTCCATCTGCAAAATAATACCCCTTTTTTAAAGATGTTTTACCAAAGTAACATTTATAGCCATCCCCATTATTTTTGTACTCTGTAATATTCACGATACCCATTAACCTTTCACACAACACATTACGTAACTTTTCTTCATTCTATTCCTTTTACGTAAGTTTGGCAAGTATTATACCTTCTCCATAAAATACATTCTGGCGTCATAATCCTGATATAACGCCGTATTCTGTTCGTATCCTGTTCCTGCATAGTTCTGCGCCAGCGGGATTCCACACTGATCCAGAATGGCTCCGCTTACAATTTTATCTTCCTTCTCTCCATCCAGTCTGATAAATTTGGAAATGGCACCGTGCAAAAGGGAATCCTGTTTCACATGTACAGGCGCCATCGTATTGATCAGATCTCCCATCCGGTGAATATCATAACGCAGGGAACGATTGTAGAAATGATAGTTACTGCCAGCATCCAATCCCTTTGTCCTGAATGTACGATATGCATAATTTGCAAGAGTCTGTCCTTTTATCATAATTCCTACAGCCTTACTCTTATCCGGCGACACAATATTCCATCTTGTGACATCCGTGTCATAAACTGACTGTTTCTCTGATGACTCATATAACCGATACCATTCGCCAAACTGCAATACACTGCGCCATTCCTTATACAGCAGGATTTCGGCCCTGATTTCTTCCATATCCTCTCTGCTGACATCACACAGATTACACTCATATCCCAGTATACCCACACTGGCAACTGCAAATCTTGTAGGAAGCGGTGTGATCCGCAGTGTCTGATGATTGGGGCAGCCGGATACATGGGCTGCAATAACAGATTGCGGATAACCATAGCTATAGCTGTTCTGGATAGAAGCCCTGCTGATGGCATCAGTATTATCACTCGCCCAGATCTGCGGCATATAACAAAGCAAACCCAGATCAAAACGATTTCCGCCTGATGCACAGCCTTCAAAGAGAATATGCGGGAATTTCTCAGTTAATGTATATAATACCTGATATAAGCCCAGTATATATCTGTGGGCAAATTCGCCCTGACGGGATGTGGGAAGTGCCTGACTGTAATAATCAGACATATTTCTGTTCATATCCCATTTCACATAATCAACCTGTCCTCTGGTAAAGACATCTGACATACTCTCTAGGATATATTCCCGCACTTCCTGTCTGGTAAGATCCAATATCATCTGATTCCTGCCAAAGGCATGCTCCTTTCCCGGGATACGCACTGCCCAGTCCGGATGTTCACGATACAGGTTGGAATCTTCGCTGACCATCTCCGGCTCTACCCAGATACCAAACTTCATCCCCAGCTTATGGATCTTCTGCGATAATCCTGCCAGTCCTTCCGGCAGCTTCTCTTTGTTATCATACCAGTCTCCCAGAGAAGAGGCATCGTTATTTCTCTTGCCAAACCATCCATCATCCAATACAAACAACTCGATCCCTGTCTCTGCTGCCACCTTCGCCAGACGCAGAAGTTTCTTCTCCTGTACGTCAAAATACATAGCCTCCCATGAATTGATCAGAATAGGACGTTCCTTGTGTTTCCATTCGCCTCTTATAATATGCTCCCTGACAAAATGATGCAGTTGTCTGCTCACACCCTGATAACCTCTGTGGGAATAGGTCATAACTGCCTGTGGTGCACAGAATACTTCCCCACCCGCAAGCTCCCATTCAAAGAAATCAGGGTTGATTCCTGATAAGATGCGCATCTTACCATGGCCGCCAGCCTCCGCATATTCCCTGTGATTGCCGGAGTAGATCAGGTTCGTGGCATAACAGTCTCCGTAATCCTGCGTTGTTTCCGTATCCGCCCACAGGAATAACGGATTGGCTCTGTTTGACGAGAAACCGACACTTGTGTCATTTATATACTTGCCGCTTCGAAGTATCGTCTCGTTCCGATTCATTTCCCTCGCCCAGTCACCATGGAAATCAGTAATCTTCAATGCACCCTTAGACATATCAAGCTGCATACTCATAAGCCGTTCCACCCTGACAGTCTCTTCACCGCCATTTATCAGTCTGGCATAACGGGTAATACAATCACACGCTTCCAATACCCCATAGATCAGTTCCAGCTTCACCTCACTGTTGCGGTCTGTGAGAGTGATCATGAGTGACTGTGCCTGATTTTCTGCATCATAAGCCCCCGGCAATCCATCAGGAGTCTGTAAACCATCTATAATCTCAAAGCTCTCATAACGAAAATCACTGGTTCTGCTGCCATCTGCCAATACCAACTCCACAAAAGGCTCCCTCATATCGCCTTTTCCACGGGAGGATATCTCCAGACATACATCATCCAGACATTGCGTGGGCAATGCCGTATCTGCGATCAGACTACAACCATTGGGATTCTTTATGACTGGCTGTAACAGGTCACATACAGATGCAAGCTGCCCTTCATCAAGTTCTATAGATTCTCCGTAATAGAGATGCAGCAGATTTCCTGCTGCATCCTTTCTGAACAGATAAGTTGTATGTGCGGTCTGCAAAGCAAAGCAGCCATTATTTGCAATAATCATGATTTTCCTCTTTCCTTTACGAGTTCCTGATTGATCTGTGTCAGTTTCTCATCTGTTAAAATGTATTTCTTTGCAAAAATAAACACTGCGATCAGCAATCCTATAATAGGCAATACTGTCATCGTCATTCTAAGTACAGCAACCGATGTATAGGAATCTGCTACAATCTCTGCTGCCGCTGTGGATGTATCACTGCTGATGTTGCTGATCGTCAGACAAATGGATGCGATCATGGCAGCCACACCACTGGCAAGCTTTACTACAAAGGTCTGCATGGAGAAAATAACACTCTCATCTCTTCTGTGATTCTTTAGTTCTCCATAATCTACTGTGTTTGCCAGAAATACTGTCGTTAATACGGTCAGCATACCAAAGGCCGTGAAAATAAAAAATCCCGGTACCATTAACAGAAAGATATTCGTATGATTGGTAAACATCAATGCCAAAAGAACTGCATAACCACCTATTGCCATAACAAAACTCACATAGAATACCTGCATTGCACTGATAAACTTACGAAGCAGCGGATAAAACAGCATCATGGAAATAATCTGGATTCCACCGCCAAAGGTGTTGAATAATACATAATTGGTATTCCAGTCTGCACCGCCGATATCGTATTTAAAGAAATAGATCAGCAGATTCGAGGTAATATAGAGAGAGCAGTTGATCAACACGATCGTAATAACAACTGTCATTGCCTGATCATTGCTGACCAGCGCCTTGAACATCTGTCCTACGGACGGAGCCTCTACATCAACAGTTGACTTTTCCTTGATATTCAGGCAGGTGATCACGATAAATACGATAAATACCACTGCAATGATCAATGCAAACCACCCAAAACCGGCTCTCTCGATCTCCCTCTGGGATGCGCCACTGTTACCAATGGCACCCAGAGCAGGCACACACAGCATCGTAATGATCGTAATCAGGGCAGAACCCACACCTGCACAGGAACGGGCAAGTGTAGACAGGTTCTCTCTTTCCTTGCCCCCCTCTGTAAAAGCAGGAATCATTGACCAGAAGGGAATATCCATCATAGTATAAGTTACGCCCCACAGGATATAGAATATCGCTGCATACGCTACCAGTCCTCCCCCCTGTAAAGCGGGTGGTGCTGCAAACATCAGATACAGGATCACCGCATTCAATACCGTACCGATCAGCAGCCACGGTCTGAACTTGCCCCATCTGGTTCTGGTCTTTGCAACAACTACGCCCATGATCGGATCATTAAAAGCATCAAAGATACGCGCTACCATCAAAATCACGCCCATCGCAAAAGCACTGACCCCCAAAATGTCCTGATAATAATATAAAATATAGCTTGCGGAGAGCATGTATACCATGTCCTTGCCTACCGCACCCAATCCATAAGATACCTTTTCCTTCCCTGTCAGCTTCATACTTCTATTTCTCCCTTTTTCATGGCAAATGCAGCTTCTACTACCTTATAAGCTCCATCATAGATGCCAAGCTTCTTATTATTCACGATATTGTGGCACATATCCTCCAGCATACCCGGATCACGTAAGAACAGATCCAGCATCTGTATCGTATGGTCGATATCACGACATTCCAGTGTACCATCCCCCAGTTCTGCGGAATGTACTGCTCCCCACTGCTCATGTCCTCCTACTCTTCTGATAAACAGCTTTGGAATTGGATAAAAAGCAAGTTCACTCGGTTTAGTCACTAATACATCTGCACTTCTCATCAGCAGATTGGTACAATATACTGCCTCAAAGATATTCTCATGATAAAAGCCATGGATTCCCTTCACATCACCTTCCAGAGCTTCTTTTGCAAAAGCCACTGTTTCTTCCCAGTTGTCCATATGCTCCGTTGTAATGCCTTTCATACCGGGCAGGTTGGCTTTCATCATTTCCCATATATTACGGTAATCTCCAACATTTACATACACAACGGCTTTTCCCGCAATGACATAAGGAATGAGATAGTGAAGTACTTCACCAAAGATTTCCATCTGAGCACCTGCTCCACCAATCGTCAAAAGGAATCTCATTGCTTCTCTATTCTTTAATCTGGCGATTCTGGCTTCACAGTCCTTCTCGATATTCGATACCAGCTCATGATCAATATAGTGTCCGGTATACATCAGATCCTCTGGCGGCATCGCCTGTACTACCTTATCCTTCATCATACCATTACCGATACGATAACCCTGATATGCATAATGAGTCTGTACCGTATGCAGACTTCCCTGTGCATAGTGCAGTGCCATAGGCCAGTTATCAGGGATCGCATTGACCACATGTTTCATGCCTGCGTGGATCGCAGCCTGTGCAGGCCATACATGCGTGGCAATAACAGGAATATCCTTAGGTACACCATTGTATACAGGAGCCATCAGTTCTGCATTCTTCTGATCTTTTGCATTGTAGGAGAGCTGTCTGAAGCCTTCATAATTAACAGGTTCCCACACATACTTGTTAAAGAGCTTACTTCTCTGTGAAATTCTGGAGCCCAGCGAATACAGCTCATTCTGTGCACTGATCAGCTTCGTACAGGTTGTCTCCGGATAAGAATTCAAATCCATCCAGTAGGGAGTATATCCCATAGCATGTGCTGCTGACGCGATTGCCATGGAAATACGGTAATGTCCGAATCCCATACGGATATTTCCTACGATAACACCCTTTTCTTCATCAAAACTGCCCTTGCCCTCTTTTCTCGTTACAACAACATTTTTAACGCCCAATGCCTCTCCTATATGAGGATTATCCTTAATCATGCACTGATAGTTGGCTTTTGAATCATCTCCATACTTTTTCCGGTTTTTCTTCTTACTCTTCTGTGCCTTGCGGATGACCTTTTTGCTCATCTGATTGCCAAATATTACGCTTGTCCTGTCCATTTCCATGTCCTTCACTCCTTCTATTTATCAATACGTATTCCGTGAATAATGATCTGTATCATTTCATGCAACGCTTCTTCATAACTGATTCCATGCTCTACCAGAATACTGTCAGCAAAGAATTTCTGGATCGTACTCTCCACCATTGCCTGCAGTACCGGCAGTGCAATAGGACGTATCTTCCCCTCTGCAACCCCCTGCTCGATCAATGCATTGGTCGCGTCCCAGTCTGTTGACAGATATGCTGATACCCTGGAATAGATGTTGGGATATTTCTCACTGAGCTGATAAAGATTGCTCAGACCAATATTCTGATATTTTTCCGGTAATACAACCAATATCTGTTCAATTTTATCTACCACATCCAAATTGGGGTCTTCCACAATGGCGCGCTCACTCTTTTTGATATCTGTAAAACAATAATCCGCTAATGCCAACAGCATGGCTTCCTTGTTGTCAAATACCTGATACATTGTTTTCTTGCTGATACTTAAGTTCCTGGCAATATCGTCCATTGTAAATTTCAGACCTTTCTTGCCAAATTCCTCAATCGCAGCAATCAATATTTTCTCTTCTAATTGAGACTGCATATAAATTACCGTACCTTTCCTCTAACCTGAAATTTTATCACTTACTCTGTTTCCTGTTTTAGGGAAACTTGAAAACTATTTTCAGTTTCTCAGTTTCCTTTATTATAACATTTATACCATGAAATTCTATTCATAAAAAACACAAATTTTATTACCTTTTTCAGTATAAATGCACAATAAAAGACAGACACCATGTGCCTGCCTTTTATCTGCTTATACAATTCTTCTTACACTCAATATCTCTCTGTAAGTAGCATAACCAATTTTAATACCGGTTTTAACACCACTGGCATGAACAATCTTACCATTTCCGATATAAAGTGCTACATGCCCGGCATAACAAATAATATCTCCCGGCTGTGCCTCTGCAAAGCTTACCTCTTTACCTGCTGTACGTTGTGAATAGGAGCTTCGTGGAATACTGTATCCGTATGCCTTGAATACAGACTGCGTAAAGCCCGAACAATCCGCACCATTAGTCAGACTGGTGCCTCCTGCTACATAAGGATTCCCTACAAATCCACAGGCGTACACAGCAATCTTTTTTCCGATATCACTGCCATTAGCAGACATGATTTCTGCTGTATTGACCGTTGCAGTTCCCTTCGGCTTTGTCGTTGTTGTTGTGCTATTATTATTATTCTGATTCTGTGCAGCCCTCTTACGTGCCTCTTCTTCCTCACGTTTTTTACGGGCTTCCTCTTCCAGCTTGGCTATCTGCGCATTCTGCTGTTTGATCTGCGTTTTATAGACTTCTGCCTGCTGCTTTGCCTTGCTGATCTGCAATGCATAATCATCACTGACCGCTTTTAACTCTGCCAGTGCCGCTTCCATGGCTTCCTGCTCTTCTTTGTATTCATCCTGCGTCATTTCCAGTTCAGATTCTTCATCTTCCAACTGTACTTTCAGATCTTCTATTTTCTGTCTGGTTTCCTGATATCTGATCAGAAGCTGTCTGTCATAGTCATATATCTTCTCGATATAATCCGCCTTATTTACCATATCTTCCATGGAACCGCCTTCCATCAGAAGATTCAGGTAATTCATATCGCCTTTCTCATACATAAAACGGATACGGATCACCATTGCATCATACTGATCCTGCTCATCCTGTTTTGCTGCTGCCAGATCTTTCTCTGACTGGGCAATCTGTTCCTTTTTCTTCTGGATATCATCTTCGATCAGACTGATACTCGCCATAATATCAACAATATCTGCTTCTACAGCGTCCATCTCACCCTTGATACCCTGTTGTTCACCCGTAAGCTCATCTATCTGATCTCCAATTTCATCAAGCTTGTCCTGATCTTCCTGATTCTTCTTCTTCAGATCGCTGATCTGGTCTGCCTTGACATATGTACCCATTTCAATAAATACTGCAAATGCCATAATAAGGCATAACAGGCGTTTCATTCGCTTCTTCATTTATTACTGATACCCCTTTTTATACCAGTACATATACACCTTTTACTGTGCTGTAGTAGAGGCTGTTTCTTCCGCTTCTTCTGTCTCTGCCACAGTTTCTACAGTCGTCATGGTCTTAAGTTTTGCCATAACATCATCCTGAAGCATATACATTCTGTATGTTGTTCTGCCGACCTCATCAAGAAGCTGTTCTGCGGAATCATATCCGTAATCCTTTGCTTCCTCTTCAGCCTTCTTATTGATATCGTCATCTGTTACTTCAATACCTTCCTGTCTGGCTACTGCCTCCACGACAAGGTACTGCTTTACTGTTTCTTCTGCCATCTCTGTCAGTTGTTCATTGTACTGATCCATTGTCATCTGATAATATGTTGTGACAAATGTCTCCAGATCACAACCATAGAAGCTGACACAGATTGCTTCCATATATTCATTATAATTCTGAACTTCCTCATCTACAAGAGGTTGTGGAACAGAAGTGAACTGACTGTTGCTTACCAGATAATCCATAATTGCATTGCTGATATTAGTCTGATAACTTTCTTCTGCTTCATCTTCAACACTCTTCTTGGCAGCATCCCACAATGCATCCTTAGATGTATACTCCAATCCCATAAGTTCCATCTGCTCTGGTGTTACATTCTCATAATCAGTCGATTCAAGAATATTCTGTACTGTTACAGTAAACACAACAGCCTGTCCTGCCAGTTCTTCATTTTTGTAATTTTCAGGGAATGTAAGGTCAAGATCTACTGTATCACCAGGCATAACTCCAATTAATCCTTCTTCAAAGCCATCAATAAAGGAATTGGAACCAATCTTTAACTGATACCCTTCTGAACTGCCATTTTCAAACGGTTCTCCGTCCTTCTTACCCACAAAATCTATTGTAACCAGATCTCCGTCTTCTACGGCTCTGTCTGTAACAGGGTAAGTTGTCAACATATTGCCATTAATGTAATTCTCGATCACTTCATCCGTTACTTCTGTCTTTGCAGCCTGAACTGTCATTTCTTTATAGTCAGCAAGTGTCACATACTCATCTACTTCGAGATCTTCCAATGCTACATAATCAGCTCTCTCGCTTACTTTCGTCTCTTCCTCTGTCGATGTTTCCTCTGTTGTCTGTTCTTCACCAGTCTGCTCAGTTGCTGCTGTTGCATCTGCTGTGGTTTCCTTACCCTTATTACCACAGGCACACAGACTTACTGCCATAACACCTGCCATACACATCATTGCCATTTTCTTTTTCATTATAATAACTCCAATCCTTCAATATAATATTACCCTCAAAAAGATATAACATATCATTTATAACACAAAAAGCCACTGTTGAAAAGGGATTCTTAAAGTAACCTTGCACTTTTGCACGATTAATGGTACAATCCTTAGTGATTATAGTGAATTTATTCACTGACTGGTAGGAGGTTCATTTATGAGTCCAGTTTTAAAAGTTGTGTTGATTGTTCTGGTCGTTCTGGTCGCTGTCATCGCAGTCCTCTACTTCCTTGGTCGTAAGGCTCAGAAAAAGCAGGCAGAGCAGCAGGCTCAGATAGAAGCAGCTAAACAGACCGTAACGATGCTGATCATTGACAAGAAGAAACTGAAACTAAAGGATTCCGGTCTACCTGCAGTTGTCATGGAACAGACGCCGAAATATCTTAGGAGAGCAAAATTCCCCATTGTAAAAGCAAAAGTGGGACCGCAGATCATGTCATTGATCTGTGACGCTTCTATCTTCGATTCAATTCCTGTTAAGAAGGAAGTTAAGGCAACCGTAAGTGGTATTTACATCACTGATGTAAAGGGCATCCGTGGAAGTCTGAATCAGCCAACAGGCAAAAAGAAGGGCAAATTCAAAGCCTGGGTGGAGAAAATGCAGGAAAAGGCAGGAGCCAAGCCTTTAAAGTAAGTTTGTATTATGCGCCATATTAAAAGGAAAGCATCGGAATATCCGAATTGCTTTCCTTTTTAGTTTACGCCTTTGCTGTTAACCTTTACAATAATATGGCAGTCCGCAATATACTGGTAATTAGCCTCCAGTGCATAATCAATATGTATCTGCAGCATATTTTCTTCTTCTATCGTCTCTACCTTCGTTGTATCAAGTCCGATAAGGATATTTCCAAACGGTGTATTGTAATCCGTCATCGTCTTTTTACCTTCTGTAAAGACCATCTGCACCTGAAAGCCGCCGCGCTTCGTCAATGAGAATTCCTTTCCCCTGACTTTTATCATATTCTTAACAGGTTCTTCAAAACCTTCTGTCATCTCTTCGTACATGATATAATGTGCGCCATTTCGGTTATAATATTCTCCCGTACAGATGGTTTCTATCTTATCAAGTTCTTCATCATTACGTGCGTCTTCTTCAAACTGTAATCCCTGTATACACAGCAATACCTCTTTTGTCATACCTGTAATCACGCCCCTTTATTTCCAGTTACGCTCTAACCGTTCAAGTAATACGCTTTTATATACGATCACCGGTTTTTCACCCTGTTCTTCCTGCGTACTATAGAACCATTTCTCCAGCAGTTCTTCCGTTTCCTCTTTTGTCAGTGCCTTTCCATTCTCATCCATCAGGCAGCCCATACTACCATCCACATATATCTCAGGTCCCATTACTCCAATCCACAAAAAGATTCCTGCCATGAGCAGGCACTGTTTGATCATCTTTTTAAAATGCATCGTCCATACCTCACTTTTTCTTACTGGTAACAGTATGGACACTCCTGCATCTGTTTATTCCATTATAATTCTAATTTTTACCAAGCTGCAACTGTCTGGTGATCGCATCCTCCTGATTGTCTACATGACGGGTCACAACTCTGGCTGCCGTTTCCTTATCTTTACGCAGAATGCTCTCATACATATCATTATGTTCCTGAACCAGGCGTTCATACTGTGTTGCATCCTTAATGTATTCAAAACGATAACGATACATCTGTTCAGCCAGATTGTTCACAAGCTGGATCAGTCTGTCATTTCTGGTAGATCTGACAATAATATCATGCAGTCTGACATCTGCTGCTGCTATCTTTCGCCAGTCCTGTGTCTTAGTAGCTTCCTTGAATTCCGTACAGGCATTCTTAAGTTCGTCCAGTTCCTCCTGATTCATTCTGTCACATGCCAGTTCTACTGCCAGTACATCCAGAGCTCTTCTGACTTCCAATACATCCTTTAAATTTTTCCATGTGATCTGCGCTACTTCTGCTCCTCGTCTTGGAATCATGACTACAAGCCCTTCCAGCTCCAGCTTACGTATTGCCTCCCTGATAGGGGTTCTGCTGACTCCAAGCTTATTCGCAAGATGAATCTCCATCAGTCTCTCCCCGGGCTTCATCTCGCCTGTCAGAATAGCCTGTCTGAGTGTATTGAAAACAACATCCCTCAATGGTAAATACTCATCTTCCTCATTCACTCGAAATGCATCGCTCATTTATCATTCCTGCCTTTCCCCATTGTAAAATTCTGTTACATGGATCTGCCTGGCAAATCCTGTCTCTCTCAATGCTTCTGCTGCTTCTTTTGCAGCTTTTTCTTCCTTATATATGCCAAATACAGTAGGCCCGCTTCCACTCATCAGTGCATTAACTGCTCCATGCTCTTTCATAAAGTCTTTGATCTGTGCAATGACAGGAAACTGCGTTACTGTAACTGTTTCTAACACATTTTCCATTCTGTCCGTAATACCCTGAAGATTTCCTTGTTTCAATGCTTCTATCATTCCATCAATATCAGGATGGCTTGTCAATTCATCAATCTTCAGTCCCTGATATACGTCCTTTGTTGATACCATGATCGGAGGTTTTGCAATCAAAACAGATGCTCTGGGCGGTGCTGGAAGTGGTGTCAGTTTCTCACCGATTCCTTCCGCCAGAGCTGTTCCACCCATAATACAGAAAGGAATGTCTGCCCCCAGTTTAATAACCAGATTCATAAGTTGTTCTCTGGTCTGTTCCAAATCATATAATTCATTCATTGCCAGCATCGTTACTGCGGCATCTGTGCTTCCTCCTGCCATTCCTGCTGCAACAGGGATATGCTTCTTTAAATGAATTTCCACTCCTTCTTTTATGTGAAAATATTCACGCATCATCTTGGCTGCCCGGAATATCAGGTTATTGCCAATATCACCTAAAGGATCTTTACTATCTACTGAAAGTATGATATCCGGATCTTTACGTTTTACAAATTCCAATTCATCATACAGATCAATAGTCTGCATGATCATCTTTACCTCATGATAACCATTTGGCATCCGTCCACATACATCAAGTCCTAAGTTTACCTTGGCTCTCGCCTTATATTCCACTCTATCCATGCTTTTCCTTTCATTGTATTTATAGAAATACAATATACATTTTGTATTCGATTATATACAATTTCTGTAGATTCGTCAATATTTACACTAAAATGCTTTCTTTTCCGTATAACTTTTTTATTATAAGTATTAAGTTTTTGTCCGGCTGTGCCGATATAAGTGATGAGAGAACTTATACCTTTAGATTCACCAAGGAGGGTTATCATGGATGTAAACGGACTTACTACTTACGCAATGTCTGCAAATGTATCCGAAACCAGGAACGAAAAGACAGATACCACGCAAAAGACAAATGCAACACAGACAAAAGATACAGAAACTGCACAGACAACAACTTCCACTGTAAAACAGGACGATACTGCAGCAGTTTATGACAAACGCAAATTAAGCGATGAAGACAGACAGACTATTATCTCACAGTTAAAAGCCGATCAGGAAAAGCGTCAGTCACAGCTTACCGATCTGGTAAAGAACATGATGTCCAAACAGGCTACCACTTTTGGCCAAGCTACCGATATCTGGAAATTCCTTGCAAAAGGTAATTACACTGTCGATGCTGAAACTAAGGCAAAAGCCCAGAAAGATATTGCAGATGATGGTTACTGGGGTGTTGAGCAGACTTCTGACCGTATTGTCTCCTTTGCAACAGCTCTTGCAGGAGATGACAGCAGTGCACTTGAAAAAATGAGAAATGCCTTCATCAAAGGTTACAAACAGGCAGAAAAACAGTGGGGAGGTAAACTTCCTGATATTTCACAGAGAACCTACGATGCTGTTATGAAGAAATTCGATTCTCTGACATCCAAAAAGACAGAAGATACAGATAAGAGTACTTCTACTGACGATGGTAAAGTCGTGATCAAGAAAGATAACACAACAACGAAAGAAACAACTGACACAGAAGCATAATTTTGTGTTCCATACACTTTAAGAACGGGGCTTTTCACAGCCCCGTTTCTTATACTTCACCTGATTTTACGATCAACAGCTTATCACCCTGCGAGATTTCTTCACTAGTCAGTTGATTTACCTCTTTGATCTTATCTACACTGACATAATATTTTCTGCCTATCTGCCACAGTGTATCTCCCTCTTTTACAAAATAAATAGCAAATCCCGGAAGTTTCTCTACTTTCGCACTATCCAATTCCCCTATCTTTAACTCTGTCAGAATTTCTTCCTGTGCCTCATCATACAGCATTAGATGCAGAGAGAGCACTGCCTGCCATTCTATTCTGTCCCCATCTTTGATCGATACCTGAAGCTGTTCTATTTGAGGCTGTAAAGAATAATTCTCAATATTGTACTTTGTACTTTGTTCCATTCCTGACACATTTCTTGTTATTGTAAAAGGCACACTGGTCTGGGCAGACGCAAAACCTGATCCTTCTTCACTGCATAAATAAAGCACCTGCAGTTCCAATGATCCATTAACTTCCACCCCTTCCTCTCCAAATACGCAATTTTCAATATCTGCCTGTGCATCACTGTGACAAATCTGCAGGATTTTGGAATCCATCCCATCCAGCTTAATATTCCCCATCAGTTTCTCTTCCAGATATGCATCCTGCTGCAGTCTCCGAAACTGTCTTGGACTGGTCAGTGTTGCTACCTCACAGGTTACGCCATATACATCAGCAACAATAGGTGTTGATTCTTTTTTCAGAAGTTTCAGTTCCATCTCCAGTGCCAGTTCTATTCCTATAATTCTGGATTCTCCATCTGCATCCTCCCTGATCGTGATTTCCTCATGTCCTACATCATAGGAGATATCCGCAGCCATAGTCTCTTCACAGTCCTGACACTCTATATTTCCGCTAAAAGGAATCGTAGTTTCATACCAGTTCGTTCTGCCGCTGACATCCTCTATATAAATAAGGAAAAGAGAGAGTTCACCACCAACCGCGATTTTCTCTGCCAGTGGTCTGAAATTAACGTGATTCACGCGTGCACTTCTCCATATAACGGTTCCAATTGCTGGAAGTCCTGCCGGCAGTTTATTCTCCTCATGAATTCGAAACAGATCCCTTTTGCTTACCGCAGTTTCCAGATAATCCAGTGGTTTTTTACGATATTCCAGATGCTGACTGCTTTTTACGGAAGTATCCTCTCCGCCAAGCTCTACACATACTTCCTCCTGTGTACTTTCCTCCACTCTGGGCATAAGACTGATTACCGCCTGTATGCTTAATTTACGGGAATTTATAAGATTTACACGCATATCCTCCAGATTTGAACTACAGATTGCCCTGTCACCGCTTTCAACGGTGTCCATATAGATTTCTTCCATAAAGGGCAGTTCACCCTCCATGCCTGCAAGTCCCTCTTCTTTTCCCTCCGCCAGATAAAGTATCTGATAGACCAGCCGCCCTTTTACCCATACCTTATTTGAACCTGATTTTACTTCATCTATTTTGATTTTTCCCCTTGTAAATACCGGCTTGCTGACATCCGGTCTGGTATCCGACACATTAATGTCCTCCTCCAGAGGAATCTGCAGCAGAGCCTTCGCCTTGATCCGTTCTGTATGTATATTTTTTTTCACCAGTTCCATACTCAAAAAGACCTCCCGGAGAATCTTGACTTATCACATTCTATTCTCCGAAAGGTCTTAATATGCTTAAGGTTCTGAATTGTTACTTAACTGCACCAATTAATTCACTCAGATTTTCTACTTTGTAACGTTCCATATAGTCTTCAATGCCCTTTACAACCTCCTGCGTTGTATAGGGATTTACGAAATTCATGGCGCCAACTGCCACCCCTGTTGCTCCCGCAAGCATGAATTCAATGGCATCCTCTGCATTCGCAATACCACCCATACCAATAATAGGAAGTTTCACAGCCTGTGCGACCTGATATACCATACGTACTGCTACCGGCTTGATCGCAGGACCTGAAAGACCGCCTGTTTTGTTTGCAAGTGCAAATGTCCTCTTGTGAATGTCGATCTTCATACCTGTAATCGTATTAATTAAAGAAAGAGCATCACTTCCTGCTGCCTCTGCTGCCTTTGCCATTTCGGTGATATCTGTTACATTAGGAGAAAGCTTCATAATAATAGGCTGTTTTGCCTTTGCTTTGATCTGTTTCGCAATATCATAGAGACAATCCGGATTTTGTCCAAAAGCAATACCTCCATGACTTACGTTAGGACAGGAAACATTGATTTCCAGCATATCGACTGGCTGATCTCCCAGCTTTTCCACAACCTCAATATAATCTTCTACCGTTCTTCCACATACATTAACTATGATCCTGGTATCATACTGTTTTAAAAATGGAATATCTCTTTTAATAAAGACATCAATTCCGGGATTCTGCAAGCCAATCGCATTGAGCATACCTCCATATGTCTCCATGACTCTCGGAGTAGGGTTGCCTTCCCAGGGAACATTGGCAACACCCTTGGTCACAACTGCTCCCAGACAATTCAAGTCTACAAATTCTGAATATTCCATACCGGAGCCAAAAGTTCCGGACGCAGTCATTACGGGATTCTTAAATTCTACACCTGCAATAGTAACTTTTGTATTTTTCATCAGATATCCACCTCACTTGCCAGATATACAGGTCCGTCTGTACAGACTCTTGCATTTTTTACATGAGAATGTGCATCCACATTCTTAGTCTTTACTACACAACCCAGACAGGCTCCTACACCACATGCCATTCTCTCTTCCAGAGAAATATATGCAGGAATATTCTGTTCTTCTGCATACTTTTTGATTGCACGAAGCATTGGCATTGGTCCACAGGCATAAATAACATCTGCTTTTAAATTCTGTTCAGCAATGGCATTCATTACATTTCCTCTGGTTCCCTTACTGCCATCTTCTGTAGCAATGTACAGATTACCGTATCTGGTCAGTTCATCTGCCAGAAACAGTTCAGAATTGCGATAACCGACAATGATATCCTTATCACAATCCAACTCTTTTGCCAATTCAAGCATCGGAGGAATCCCAATACCGCCACCCATCAAAAAAGCTTTCTTACCCTTAGCTGCCTCCAATGGGAATCCATTGCCCAGCGTTCCCAGAATATCGATGGATGCACCTGCGTGATACCCTGAAAATTCTCTGGTTCCTTTTCCTGCAACTCTATATACAATACGAAGTCTATGATTCTCTCTATCTACTTCACATATACTGATGGGACGGGGCAACAGTGTCGATTTATCCTGTGTATATACACTGATAAACTGACCCGGGGTTGCCTGAAGACTTAAATCTGTCTCGATCCACATATCATAAATGTCCGTTGCAATTTCTGTTTGGCTTACTACTACTGTAGTTTCCTTCTTTTTCCCTGACATGCTCTTCCTCCGATCTTTCTATTCCTAATCTGACACCAAACTTAAGGTGCTCTAATATCAGTATAGAATAAGAAAGGATGATGTGCAAGCACATCATCCTTTCTCTGTACGATAACCCAATTCTTTTTCATTGAGTGTTTCTTCTTCAACAAGAAGGTCCGCATAGACACCACCAGCTTCTTGTAAGCCCCTCGCGATCAATCCTGCAAACAGAACCGCTCCATCATAGCGAAGATGTGTATTATCTGTTTTTCCATCCGGATAATTTTTATATTTTCCCTTGGAAAAATACATATACCACTTACGGCTTGCAATTTCTCCTGCCTTCTTTAATTCTGTACGGCTCATACTGTACAGATCTACAAGAACAACATTGCACTTCTCTGCAGTCTGCTTCATAGCAGCCACATAATCAGAATGGGCTCCCATGCCCAGATGCTTATCATCTACAAAACATCTGCGTTCCAATGGTGAGATCAGTACAGGATATGCTCCATGCTTTCTGGCAACTGCTATATAAGTCTCCAGATTCTCCATAAATGTGGAAAAAGGCTCTGTATATCTTGCCGGGTCCTGATTTTTCTCATCATTATGCCCAAACTGAATGAAAAGAAAATCTCCCGTTCCGATTTCCTCATCAATCTGCTGCAATCTGCCCTCATCCATAAAGCTTTTTGTGCTTCTTCCATTTTTAGCATAATTTATAACAGCCACATCATCTTTAGTATACAGGGAAAATACCTGCCCTATTCCAGTCTGTGGATAAGTCATAATCTTATTAGTCTGTACAGTGGAATCGGCTGCCCAATAAATTTTCCTCATTTATTCTCCCTCTCCTTTTACGTTATATTAAGAAAGGGGGACTTAACGTCCCCCAAAATATTACTCTTTTACAGCTCCAATATTAACACCGGTTACAAAGTATTTCTGTAAGAAAGGATACAGTATCATGAATGGCAGGATAGCTGCAATGATACCTGCATTGAATAACGTATTCTGAGATACATTATAAGATGTTGTAGGAGTATCACCATCCATGATCATGTTTCTTAACTTATACTGGAAGTTAACCTGATCAGGGTCTGTAATGTAAATCTTAACTGTGGTGTAGTCGTTCCATACTGTAACGGCAAACATCAGACCGATGGAAGCAAGTGCTGCCTTAGACAGAGGAAGAACGATTCTGAAGAAGATTCCCATAGGAGAACATCCATCAAGTTCTGCTGCCTCGTATAAGGAATCAGGAATACCTTCAAAGAAGTTTCTCATAAGTACAAGGTTGTAAACGTTCATACCATGCTTGAATACAAGGATCCACATATTGTTTACCAGACCGATCTTCTTCATAACGAGGTATTCAGGAATCATACCACCGGAAAAGATCATTGTAAACAGAAGCATGTATGCAAGGAAGTTACGTCCAGGCATGTTGAACTGTACAAGTACATAACCACCAAGTGTTGATAACACCAGACCAAGTAAAGTTCCGAGAATAGTTGTTATTACGGAATTGATAAATGGTCTGTAAAGTGCAGATGTCTGAATAATGGTCTTGTAACCATCTACAGTAGGATGGCTTGGCCATAACTGGAACTGATATACACCAACTGCATTGAAGGAGTCTACCAAAACTTTCCAGATAGGAACCAGAACCAGTAAACCGATTAAAATAAATACGATATAGTTTACAACGTCAAAAACGTGTAACCTTTGTTTACGACTAGGTTGTTCTTTTGCCATTTTCGTACCTCCTATACAATACCGCGGCCACGTGTCTTCTTACTTGCCCAGTTACATACAAGAACGAGGAAGCATCCTACTAAGCCCTTGAAGAGACCAACCGCTGTGGAATAACCATAGTTAGGCAGTGCAATTGCGAATGTCTGACGATAAATATATGTAGAAATAACATCAGATACATCATATACTGCATTGTTATATAATACGAATACAGATTCGAACATGTTCATAACCTTAGCGAGGTTCAGGATCAATACTGTGATAATTGTATTACCCAGAGCCGGTACTGTTACGAAACGGATCTTCTGCATACGAGTAGCACCATCGATATCTGCTGCTTCGTATAATTCAGGATTAATACCGGATAATGTTGCCAAGAAGATGATTGTTCCCCAACCTGTTTCTTTCCAGATATTAATAATGTAGAAAATTGGACGCCACCATGTTGTACTTGCAAGGAAGTAGATATTCTTATCAGCGTCTGTCAGAACACCCAGATCTCTCAACCAACCATTTACAAGACCTGTACTGGAAGGAGACAGCAACAAACTGAAGATAGATGCAACTACTGCCCATGACATAAAGTGTGGCAGATATATGATAGTCTGCAAAGTTTTCTTTGCAAAGAGATTTCCCATTTCATTTAAGAAGATAGACACTACGACTGCTGATACATTCGTAATGATCAACTTAATAATACTCAACCAGAGTGTATTCTTGAATGCTGTCCAGAATGCTGCTGTTGCAAACATCTTCTGGAAATGTGCAAAGCCTACGAAACTTGGTGATCCTACGGGCTTATAATCGTAGAAAGACCATTTGATACCAATCATTGGCCAATAATTAAAAATAAACAGAAATATCAAAACCGGCAGGAACATTACGTAATAGCCCCTGTTATTCCAGATACGAAGCTTCAGCGGTTTCTCGCGAACTTCGACACCTGTAGAAGTCATAACTGTTTTCTTACTCATACCGTTCTTCTTCCTTTCCTACTTCCTCATACCACTTTTCTTACTTGGCCGGATAGAACGGCCTTGACTCTCTCATGAATAACTGTCCTGCTCCAACCGGGGAACAGGACAGTTTCATATGTAACTTCTCCGATCACTCGGCTTTATCTTACTTAAATCTTATAGTTTTATCTTACTGGTTTAACTCAGTTAAGCACTGATCAACGATAGAACCAACTGTATCAACGTATGTCTGCATAGCTGCTTCAACGTCACCGCCGTCAACTACAACGGATGTGATACAAGCAAGCTTAGCATCGTAAATTGTACCGGACTCATTTGTAAATGTCTCAGATACTGGTGAAGCAGGAGCATCTACACAGTTGCTTGTGAAGAATTCATTACCTGCTGCTGCAAGCTCGGACTGGTCAGCATAACCGTTTGTTAAATGGCATACAACCAATGCAGGGTCAATTGCATTCTTCTTCCATACAGAGTTAGGATCGTTAGGAGACTGCTTTAAGTGGAACTCACCATCAGCATACTCGTATGTCTTTTCCTTATCTGTACCAGCGTTAATTGTGAATGTTTCAGCTTCTGTAGACCAGTGAACGCCTTCAGCACCATATGTCCAAAGTGTCTGGATCTTGTCACCATCCATCATTGTCTCGATTAATGTATCGAAGATAGCCTGCTCACGGGAATTATCTCCGTCACCGTCATCAATGATAACCCATACAGGAGCTTCTCTGTTAAGGTAACCACCAACAGTATCCTTGATTTCAGCAATAGGAGTTAACTGAACTAATTCAGAATCAACATCATTCTTTACAAGGTTATCTGTAAGTGTCTGATACCAGGAACCTGCCCAGTATGTGAATACACCTGAGGAACCAGTCTGATCATTGGAGAACCACTTTTCACGGGCAATCTTTGTAGATGCTGTAAGTGTTTCAGGATCGATAGCACCATCAGTATATGCCTTCTGTAATCTTAATAATGCAGCCTTAGTCTCTTCGGACTGGAATCCATCATACCATGTACCATCTTCGCCCTGAACGATTGCCGGGTATGCATCCTGCCAGAATTCAGGTAAGTAGTTAATGTAAGGAGCTTCGTTTCCAACGAAACCTGCTGCTACTACACCATATGTATCGCCATCTACGCCGTTTCCATCAGGATCGCCGTTGTGGAAAGCAAGTAACATATTGTAATAATCATCATAGGTCTTAACATCTTCAGCGTTAATTCCAACTGCATCTAACCAAGCCTTCTTAACATATGTAACACATCCGTTACCATATGAGTTAGCGAAGCCGTATAAATGACCTTCACTGTCCATCAGGCTCTCATTAATCTTAGGTAAATCCATACGTGACTGGAAATCAGCGTTCTTATATGCATCAGCCATATCCCAGAGAAGACCTGTAGGTGCATACTGCTTAAACATATCTGCTGACATGATCATTGCATCCGGATAATCGCCACCTGCGAATAAACGTCCAACTGCATCTGTATAACCTGAATGGTCTAACTGCTGGATGTTAAGCTTAACATCATGACCAAGTTCTTCGCTTACAGCCTTTTCCCACTGCTCGACGAATGCCTGCTGTCCATTATCAACTGTTGCTGTTAATGTACCGTTTACTACAATGTTAAGTTCTGTCAGATCATAAGAGGATGTTTCCCCTGTAGATGCTTCTGCGTTTGCAGCTTCTGTAGATGAAGCAGCGTTTGAATCTGTAGCTGTGCTTGCGCTGTCAGAAGAGCTGCCACATGCAGCTAAGGATACAACCATAGCTGATGATAAAAGTAAAGATAATGCTTTCTTCTTCATTTCTTACTTTCCTCCCTAATATAAAATTAACTGTTCCGAACCTTGGGGCTTCGTACTTGCTTTGCCCTTGCTCTGAATTCACCCTATCATTTGGGTTGTTTAAAAACAAGTTACAAATTTTGCTGTCACATACATATTTTGACTCAGTTTCCAGAAGAATCCCCATTTTTCAAGGGTTTGCTGTAAGCACTTACATGTTGTATTTTTTATATAAAACTGTTACAATATGACTATACAAGCTAAAAATTTATAATGTCATGGAGAAAACCTTGATGATTTTGAATAAAAAAACAACCAAAAATAATGCAGATTCAACAACTGAAAAACAATCACTTATGTTACGCATGGTAACCTCTTACAGCATCTTTTTGCTGGTTATTCTCATCCTGTTTCTGTATCTGTACCAGTCTACTTTTAAAAATGTCGAAACTCAGTACAACTTTCAGGAGCAGTCTACACTTGTAAGTAACGTGGAATTGTTTGAAAAAGACCTGAATATCATGAATGTCTACTGCAGACAACTCTTACAAAATAACAACTTCAGGAAGCTGCTGTCCTATCATGACTCTCAGTCCGCAGATTTTCTTGATATGGGCAATGCTCTTGCCACAATACTTTCCACAGATGTGTACCCTGAAGCTCTTCTTCCTATTGAGGAAGTATACTGTTATCTTCCAAATACAGGATATATTCTGTCTCCGACGTATTTTATATCAGAATACAGATACTATAAATGGATGAAACGTTACGCCGACTCAGAGCATGATAACTGGTTGAAAGCTCTTACAGACAGCAGCAATTATTACCATTTCATCCCTATGGATGACATTGCCCCTAACTTCAGTAAAAACTACTATATGTATATGATCAATATGAACGATCTTTATTATATGGAGGCAGATGCTGTAGTATGTTTTATATTAGAGAAGGAAGAGTTATCCTCTCTGTTTTCCAGCGGCTCATCAAAAGAATCTCTCTATCATTTTCTGATTGCCTCAAATGAACAGAATGAAGCATTTCTGGAGCTTTGCGGGGATTATGACATCTCTTTTGCAGATGTGAGTGCATTATCCTATACGAATGGATTTGCCCGCTATACACTGGATGGCGCATCTGTAACAATAGGAAGATATACTTCTGAACTGACTGGATATACCTATTATTACAGCTTTCCTACCTTTAATTCCTTTTCCGGAGTCTTTGGAAAACAGGTGTTATATATTGCATGTTTTGCAATGGCATTCTTATTGGGAATCGCATTGATTATGCGGTTTTCAAGGCGCAATGTCGCGCCCATTATAGAATTGGGTCTGGAATTGAATGAAGCTGTAGAAGCACAGAATCATCTACAGGAAGTCGTTGACAATCAGCGTCCTATTATCTGCAACACTTATGTCCGTCAACTTCTGACAGGTCTGGTCGCTTCCGAAGAAGAAGCTTCCTATATCAAGAAATATCTGAATCTGGTAGGGGAATCCTTATGCTACAACGGATTATATATTGTTGCCTATAACAATGCCGGAGAGTCTGGTGAAAGTCCCCAGCCGATCCGTTCCACGGAAGACTTTAACCAGATTATCATGGAAGCCTTGCAGAATTATTTTGGCATGCCTCTTTACTGTTTCAATCCAGGTGACCGTACTTATGCCCTTTTACTGGCATGCAGTAAAGAAGATGAAGCCAATCTGATCATTAAAGCCAATGAAACCATTGTACAACTTCACAATTATCTGTTGGATACATATGGTATCTGGCTTTTTGCAGGAATCGGTAAAAATACGTACAGTCTGACAAATGTATGGGAATCATACCAGCAGGCAATTGAATCCATAAATTATACAAGTAAGAATTATTTCTTCTTCCCGTATGAATTTATCAAAAAGGATTCCAATGCCTTCTATTATCCGCCGGAATTGTCCACCAAGCTGATCCACTTCATTACAACCGGCAGTACTTCACAGGTACTGGAACTGTTTAACCTCATTCATCAGGAAAATATCGAAGAACGTTCCCTTCCGATCAACCTGTTAAAATTCCTGCTCTCCGATATTCGAAATACTCTGTTGAAAGCGCGTTTTGCACTGCCAGGCGGTATTTCAGCAGAAGTCACTTCACAGCTTGATGAACAGTTCAACCAGCATGTAACATTTAAATTGTGCGAGGACATTGCATTAACTCTGTGTAAACTCTTTACTGTGGAATCAGATGATACCAGTCTGGTAACTGCAATAGAAAAATATATTGAAAAGAATTATATGGATCCTTCTATGGGATTAAATAAAATATCTGATGAATTCCAGATATCTGAAAGTTATTTCTCCCATATGTTCAAGGAAAAGACAGGTGTAAACTTCTCCACATATCTTGAAAATATACGTATGAGCGAAGCTGCCAGAATGATCAAGGAAACGGATATCAGCCTGAATGAGCTGTATATCTCAGTTGGATATAATAATGCCAATACATTCCGCCGTGCATTTAAAAAGATATATGGAGTTACACCCAGTAATATGCGTGAGAACAAAAATTAGAGCTGAATTTTACCATCAACGATAGTATGCTTAATAACACCCGTTAGTTTATCTCCTGTAAATGGAGAATTTGATGATTTGGAAGCAAATTTTCCAACTGTCCACTGTTCCTTAGAATCAAATACAACAATATCTGCTGTATTACCAATTGCAAGATTTCCTGCATTTATTCCATACATTCGTGCTGGATTACAGGTCATGCAAGCCAAAAGTTGCATCATTGTAATTTTCCCAGTTTCAACAAGATTGGTAATTCCGAGAGAAAGTGCTGTCTCAAGACCAATGATTCCGCTCGGAGCTTCTGTCAGGGGCTTTGCTTTCTCTTCTGCACTATGAGGTGCATGGTCTGTAGCAATGATATCAATCGTTCCATCCTGTATACCCGCGATGATCGCCTGTCTGTCTTCTTCAAGACGCAGTGGCGGATTCATTTTGGCAAGTGTTCCGTGTTCTACAACAGCCTCCTGTGTCAGGCTGAAATGATGTGGTGTTGCTTCTGCATGAATCCTGTTGCTCTTTTTTCTGGCCTGTCTGACCAGTTCTACTCCTTCTTTGGTACTGATATGCTGTACATCTAAAATAACACCTGTTTTTAATGCTATTTCAATATCTCTGCCTATTAAATCAATTTCCGCTTCCCGTGGTGACCCACCAATTCCAAAATGTTTTTGCGCAATATCACTGTTGATACCATTATTTTGTATCAATGCAGGATTCTCCTCGTGAAGGCTGATCGGAACATTTAACTGTGCTGCTTTCTTCATTGCCTGTTCCAATAATGCTGCATCCAATAAAGGAATTCCGTCATCTGTAAATCCGGCTGCACCATGACTATGCAACGCATCCATATCAACCATTTCGCTGCCGCCTAATCTTTTGGTCACACTGGCACAGGTATATACATGGATCGGTGTATTCTGTCCTTTTTCAAGCACGTACTTCAGTGTTTCCTCATTATCTACAACAGGTTTGGTATTAGCCATAAGCACAACACTGGTAAAACCTCCATGAAGTGCAGCCTGCGCGCCCGTATCAATATCTTCCTTATGGGTAAATCCCGGATCTCTGAAGTGTACATGGACATCTACGAGCCCCGGTGCTACGATCATCCCCTGTGCATCCAGAACTTCACACCCCTGCTCTGCAATTTCTCCACAAGGTGCAATCTGTGCGATCCTGCCATCCTTGATCAGCAGATCAGCCTTTTCCTCCCGCTTACAGGATGGATCTATAACGGTTCCGTTCTTAATTAATATCATCCTAATTACCATGCCTTTCTGTATATTTTTTACCTTTTTCCTTGTGCACAAGTATAGCACATCCCTTATCTGAATTCCACGTTCTTATCCGCAATGCCTTCTGTTTTTACCACAACATATGGATAAGAAGGTGTCTTTGCCGTCTGCTCCATTTCCTTTGGACCGATCAGTGTCGTATCTATTACAATACTGTTCTCTGTTTCGAATAATTCATTGACACTAATGCTGTAGCCACTACACTCCTGCTCTCCATACCCTACCGCTATATACAGATCCTCTCCTCTGGTATAGCTGATCTGAAATGGTTTGGTCTTCTTCTCTTCTATCACATCACGCAGTGCATCCGGCTGCTCCTCCTGTGACACCACCGTAAAGTCAAGATCTCTCAGTTTTCCATCCTCTTGCGCATCCATGGAACAGCCACTCAGAACACATAGATTTAATATCATCCCAGCAATCATAACACATGTTTTTATATTCTTTTTCAATTAAGTCACCCTTAACTCCATCTTGCTATTATTTTATTAGAAATCCCCTCCGGTTATGCCTGTAAATAAAGTTAGGATTTGCATTTCGTGCATGCCTATGCTACACTGATTCCACATGTTAATAAAATAAGTTGAGGGTGGGTAAAAAATATGAAAACACATGACACGAAAAGAAGTTCTTTTTCCGGCAAGATCGGTTTTGTACTGTCTGCTGCCGGTGCTTCCGTAGGTCTGGGAAACATCTGGAGATTTCCCTATCTTGCTGCAAAATACGGCGGTGGTATTTTCCTTCTGGTCTATATTGTTCTGGCACTGACTTTTGGCTACACCATGATCGTTGCCGAAACTTCCCTGGGACGCATGACCAAGAAAAGTCCTGTAGGTGCCTTTGGTTCCTTTGGAAAATCCAAATGGCTGTCCTTAGGTGGATGGATCAATGCTATCATTCCTGTTCTGATCGTTCCTTACTATTCTGTGATAGGCGGCTGGGTCATCAAATATCTCTTTGGCTATGCAACCGGGCACAGTAACTCCCTGGCTCAGGATGGCTACTTTACTGACTTTATATCAAATGGGCTCTCCACAGAAATCTGTTTCCTTATTTTTGCCCTTTTCACCCTGCTTATTATTTATGCAGGTGTTCGTAATGGAATCGAACGTGTATCCAAATGTATGATGCCGATTCTTGTTGTTCTTTCTGTTATCATTGCAATTTATTCCGTAACAAGACCAGGAGCACTTGCCGGTGTAACATATTTTGTTATACCAAATATCGAGAACTTCTCCTGGATGACCGTTGTGACAGCTATGGGGCAGATGTTTTATTCTCTATCCATTGCAATGGGGATTCTCATTACCTTTGGTTCTTATATGAAAAAAGATATTTCCATTGAAGAATCTACCAGAAATGTAGAAGTGTTCGATACTGCTATCGCAATTATGGCAGGATTAATGATCATTCCGGCTGTTTTTGCTTTTTCCAGCGGTGATCCTGATACACTGCAGGCTGGTCCTTCCCTGATGTTCATCACAATTCCCAAAGTATTTGAAAGCATGGGACTGGGAACATTCGTAGGAATCCTGTTCTTCCTTCTGGTTCTGTTTGCGGCTGTTACAAGTTCGATCGCCCTGACCGAAAGTGCTGTATCTACTTTTGAAGATGAATTAGGCTGGAACAGACATAAATCAACACTCCTTATTGGTGTTATCATGATTGCTCTGGGCAGTCTCTCTTCCTTAGGCTATGGTCCATTAGCCAATATTACGATCATGGGCATGCAGTTTCTGGATTTCTTTGATTTCCTGACCAACTCTGTCATGATGCCCATCGCCGCAATTGCTACCTGTCTTCTGGTATCCCGCGTCGTTGGTATTCAGCGGATTGAAGAGGAAGTTCTGGAAGGAGAGAGTACTTTTCGTCGTAAGAAGATTTTTAATTTTATGATTCAGTATTTATGCCCTGTTTTTGCAGCCATTATATTGATCAGTTCCGTAGCCAACGCATTTGGATGGATTTCCATGTAATGAGCATTGCTTGCTTTTATGTGTTTCCTCATCTATAATAGAAGAAACACATTAACACGAAAGTAGAAAGGTCAATTATGATTCGATTAATTATTGTAGTCCTCTTTGTTGCTTTATTTCTGATATTAAGTATTCCGATTATGTTTATAGAATGGATCATCGGCAAGTTCAATCCCGGTGTGAAGGATCGTTCCTCACTTGCCATTGTGAACTGGGCATTCCGTGTTGTCCTCTTTCTGGCAGGTACTAAGGTAACTGTGATCGGTGAAGAGAATGTACCGAAGGATACACCTGTCCTTTATGTTGGCAATCACCGCAGTTTCTTTGATGTAGTTATTACCTATACAAAAGTTGCCCGTGTAACAGGCTATATTGCCAAAAAGGAAATTGAGAAAGTTCCTCTGCTTCGTATCTGGATGCGCAATCTGCATTGTCTGTTTCTTGACAGAAAAGATATCAAGGCAGGTCTTAAAACTATTCTGGAAGCCATTGAACTGATGAAAAGTGGTATTTCTATCTGCATTTTTCCGGAGGGAACCAGAAACAAGGTAGTTGATACCTTCCTTCCCTTCCATGAAGGCAGCTTCAAAATAGCACAGAAAGCCAACTGCCCTATCGTTCCTATTACGATCAATAACAGTGCCGCGGTACTGGAAGATCATTTTCCAAAAATCCGCAAGGCAAATGTCATTGTAGAATATGGCAAGCCTATCTATATCAATGAGCTTGCTCCGGAACAGAAGAAACAGTTAGCACCATATGTACAGCAGATCATCAGTGATACTTATTTTAAAAATAAGGAACAGTATGCAGAACTGATTCAGAAATACGCACACTGACAGATATACAAAAAAGGATATGTTCGACGCATATCCTTTTTATTTTATGGATGCAGTTCCAGAATAAATGCCTTGGAATAACCATCCCCAAATGCTGTACTCAGTTTTAAACTTCCTCCATGCATCTCTACTATTTTTCTGGCAATACTAAGTCCCAGTCCACTGCCGCCCTTGGTACTTCTTGCCTTATCCCCTCTGGAAAAAGGCTCAAAAATATGTGCCGCCAGTTCCGGTTCGATCAATACCCCTGTATCTGCAATACAAATACCATAGTCTTCATCCAGCCGGACTAATACTTTCGTTCCTACTTCGTTATATTTTAACGCATTGGTCAAAATATTGGTAATGACCCGTGACATCTGGTTCTTATCCAGTTCCATTGGGAATGGTTTCTCCGGAATATCAATCTCCAGTTCCATGCCTTTTCCTTCAAAATCCGTATAGAGCATTGCAATATTCTCCCGAAGCAATTCACCCAGGTCTGCTTTATCCTTATGAAGCACAAAGCCCTCACTGTCCATTTTCACATATTCAAAAAGCATAGTGATCAATTCGCTCATACGCATGGCTTTCGTGTAAATCGCCTGTAAATATTGCTGCTTCTTATCCTCATCCAGCGTCACAACCCCATCTGTCAATGCTTTTGCATAGCCGCAGATTGTCGTAATGGGAGTCTTAATATCATGCGTGATATCTGAGAGCATGAGATTCCTTACCTTATCATATGCCCTCTTCTGCTCCTTCTCCTGCTCCAGAAGCTCTGCCATTTTATGCGAGATCTGTATATAATACCACGCAATTGCAAGAAAATACGGCAGGAGAGTAATGGCAAACAACACCAGAAAAATCAACAATACCCCAAATTGATAAAATCCCTGCCACTGAGAATTTTCTACTGTCCTATAAGCTGATGAGGTGATCTTAAGCTGCCAGTTTCCTGCCATCAATTCCTGTAATTCCCTCTGCACCACATTTGATATTCCTTCTGGCAAAAGGCTTGCAGCAAAATAAAGCAGCATCTGCAGCATTAATAAAAGAATACTTCCTTCTCTCTCAATGCTGACATCATCAAGCTTCAAAACAAGCAAAAGTCCCGGAAGGAACTTTCGGTACAGCATATTGATCACTTCCTGCGATGCAGCAATAAATACCAATGCTATTACAAATCGTTCTGTCAGGAACCACTTTAAAGATTTATTCATAAATTGCTCTCCATGCGGTATCCCAATCCACGGATTGTCCGAATATAGGCATTGGGATCCTGTGAAAGTTTGGCTCGAAGTTTACTGATACACACCATAACATTATTGTCATCTGTATAAAAGGAATCTTCCCATCCCTGCTCATAAATCTGTTGTTTGGTAAATACCTTATTGGGGTTTTCCATAAACAATTTCATAATGCGGAATTCTACGGAAGTAAGATCTATTGTATGTTCTCCCTGTTTTAAAAGGCAGGAATCCACATTCAATGACAGATCCCTCACCCGCAATACTTCCTTTTCCTGTGCTTCACCGGCTCCCAGCGAATAAAATCTTCGAAGATTTGATTTTACTCTGGCAACAGCCTCCAAGGGTTGAAAAGGCTTCGTGATATAATCATCAGCCCCCATATCAAGCCCCAGTATTTTATCAGAATCATCACCTTTGGCAGACAGGATGATTACCGGAATATTGCTTTTCTCCCGCAAAGTCTTCAATACACGGTAACCATCAAGTTTTGGCATCATAATATCCAGTAACAGAAGATCCGGAGTTTCTTTTTCAAGAAGCGACAGGGTCTCAAGACCATCTGCCGCTTCTGCTACCTCAAATCCTGCCTGATCCAGATATAAATGCAATACATCGCGTATTTCTGTTTCATCATCTGCAATCAGAATTTTATATTTCATATTCTTATACTCCTGCTGTTGTATCTGCTATCTGTTCAGGCTGCTGTGTAAGCTGTCTGTACAGAGCAGCATTTGTAAGATTTACATAAGGTGCTACATAGAATACTTCTGCCAGACCGCAGGTAATACCTCCCAGCATGTGCCACAGAATAAAGGACCAGTCCAGTACAAAGGTTTTCCACTTCTGTCCATTCATCATATCTTTACTTCTCTGAAGTACTTCCTTGTAAGGCATATCCGGATTTTCAGCCAGAATATAGGATACCATACGATACTGATATGACTTATATATACCCGGAATAATGAATAAAAGGGACCAGAGTACTACATAAAGATCTCTAAAGAACATAACCTTAATGCCATTTTTATAATTATGGTCAAAAGTATAACCAACATCTGCAATTCTTGCTGTATCGTCCACACTCTTCAACATGAAACGATCTACACCGACTTTAATTGGATTCAAAAGCAATACATCAAGTGCAATACCTATGAGCAGGGTAATTACTGCCACGATCAGAACAACAATTACTACAAATACAATTGCCATGACATCTGCACTGGTCAGTTCTGCCTGCATATCATCCAGTAAAGCATCTGCACCTTCCCAGTTCACATCATCTTCTTCAATATCCTGATAACGTTGTGATATATTCTCCTGAATATTATCTGATATATTTTCACCAATATTACCAGAAGCACCTGTACTGCTTACAGTTCCACCGATCAGCATACCGATCAGCGATACCAGTACGATTTTCCAGTAGTTGCGTTTCAGAGCTTCTTTTGCTCTTTCCTTTATTTCTTTTCTTGTCCACATCATGTTACATCTCTCCTTTATTGTTCATACATGTCATGTTCTCTTTCTTTGATGATATTATCATAACACGCTTCTCTTAACGGAAAAGATGCCTTACCTTAACGCAACCTTAAACTCTTATGCCAATATCCGGGGAATCTGTTTCACTACTTCTTCAAAATGCATACTGTGGGATGCCTTGATCAATACAGTATCTCCTTCTTTTAGCAGCTCTCCCAAATGCTCCAGCATCACATCTCTCGTTTCAAAATAATATGCCCTGCTGTCAGACTCTACTGCTTTCATACCGGCATACATATGTCTGCTGAGATTGCCGACACAGATTACACAATCAATATTATGATATGCGGCATAAGTTCCGATTTCTTCGTGAAGAGCCTGTTCGTTTGCCCCAAGTTCAAACATATCTCCAAGGATTGCTACCTTTCTGGTATTTGCCATATTTAACAGATCTATTGCTGCCTTCATGGATACCGGATTGGCATTGTAGCAGTCATCTATAATCGTCACCTTGTCTTCATGAATAACATGACTTCTGCCGCCTACAGGTTCTACAGAACTGATTCCACGGATGATTTCCTCATCAGATAAGCCAAATACCGTGGCTACGGCTGTTGCTGCCAGTGCATTATATACCATATGTTCACCTGGGAGTGGAATCCTGACATCCAGACTTCTGCCTTCTCTGTGAATCTTTACGGTACTTCCTGCCAGTCCCAGGTTTACATAATTTGTCGCATATATTTCGTTCTTCTGGTCTTTTCCAAAGAAAAGAGGTTTCTTCCCTCCTACTTCTCTGACTGTGGCCAGTTTATCGTCATCACCGTTGAGACATACACTGCCATCTGGCTTCATAAAATCAAAAATCTCTGTCTTGGCCCTGAGGATTCCATCTCTGGTTCCAAGGTTCTCCAGATGGCATTGTCCGATATTGGTAATGACGCATACATCCGGCTGTGCAATACGGCTTAGACGATGCATTTCACCAAAATCACTGATGCCCATTTCCAATACTGCTACCTGAATATTATCACAGATGCGCAGTACCGTCAGAGGAAGTCCGATCTCATTATTGAAATTTCCCTCTGTCTTTAACACCTGATAATGAGTTGCCAGTGTACCTGCAATAAACTCCTTGGTACTGGTCTTACCTACACTGCCTGTAATACCAACGACTTTGATATCCAGTTGCTCACGATAATAGGCAGCCACATCCTTTAGCGCCTGAAAGCTGTCTTTTACCAGAATGTAGGCGCCCTTTGGATTCTCAGGAGCCTTTTCACAGATAACACCCAGTGCCCCCTTATCAAATACTGCATCAATAAAGGTGTGACCGTCTACACGTTCGCCCTTCGTTGCCACAAAGACATAGCCGGGTTCTACCTTACGGGAATCCAGCACAACGCCTGAAGCTTCCTGCGTCATTTTCTGATCTGCATTATGTAAAGAACCGTTTACTGCTTTTGCGATATTTGCCAAGGTCATATTTTTCATGTCCGTACCACACCTTTCTATTATTTATAATTCTTTGTATTTTTCCAGAGATATCCTGATGATCTCTTCGCATAGAGCATCAAAATCTACGCCTACTGCTGCCGCTTCCTGTGGCAACAGGGAAGTAGGGGTCATGCCGGGAAGTGTATTGGCTTCGAGGCAGTAGAAATGATAATCCTGATCCATGCGGAAATCCGCTCTTACATAAGTATGGAGACGGAGTGCTCTGTATACAGCTTCTGCACAACGCTGCATTCCTTCTGTCACTTTCTCCGGTAACTGCGCCGGACATGTTTCTACAGTAGAGCCGGCCTGATATTTGTTCTTATAATCATAAAAACCTACTTTAGGTGCAATCTCAATGATGGGAAGTGCCTTTCCATCCATAACACCAATGGAGAACTCTCTGCCATCGATATATTCCTCAATGAGGACTCTCTTCTCATAGGTAAATGCCTGCTTCAATGCATCCTGCAATTCCTGCTCGTTCTCAGCCTTATAAACACCAACGCTGGAACCGCCTCTGTTAACCTTAACGATACAGGGATAGGTATTCCATTGTGCCTCCATGCCCTTAGTCAGTGTGATTCCCTTCGGGGTAGGAATATCATATTCGATGAACAATTCCTTGGAAATGACCTTATCCATTGCAAGTGCGCTTGAGAAATAATCTGTTCCTGTATATTTGATATGTAAAAGGTCGAACATCGCCTGTACCTTGCCATCCTCACCATTCTGACCATGTAACGCAAGGAATACAATATCTGCCTGCTTACAGATATCGATAACACCCGGTCCGACTTCATTATACGGATCATCCTTTCTCATGGCTCTTACCTGGGAAATATCAGGATTCTGGCTGGAAATTGCCTGAATGCTTTCACTCCAGTCCTTCTTTACTGCAAAAATATCTTCACGGTCTGCCTCCTCATAGCCAAGATACAGATCAAGTAATACAACCTGATGTCCGCTCTTGACAAGTGATTTATAAATCATAGACCCCGTTACAAGGGATACATCTCTTTCTGTACTGGTTCCGCCAGCTAATACTACAATCTTCATAATCATCCTCATTTCTGCACTGTTTTACGTTTATTTTGTATGCCGCAGCGCCGGCATTTCATTCTGTTACAGTATACTGTTTTTATACTATGGTTCCTATCTTTCATCCCAAAATAAGCAGTTTTGGTACACCTTGCCGCATTATTTGAACAGTATATCAGTCCTGTGTGTCATCCAGCAAGTCACTGAGTCCAAATAATAATATGCCATTCCACTCAGGTGTACGCGCTGCTGTCTTATCACATTCTGTCCATACACCGTCCTCACCCAGATAACGGCATCCTTCTTCATTTCTGCCCTCTATATAATGTATGGTATTCTCCATAACAGTAGCATATTCATTACTGGGTGTAATATAATCCACGAAGCAGATCAGAAGTATCTTGTAAAGATTATCCGCCAGATCTCTTGTGTATACACCAAAATTATCTTTTTTGGATTTAACACATATATTTTCTGTCTCACTCACAAGTTTCTGCATCAGTTCAGCACACACATCCCTGTCTGTCTTTCGTTCAGTGCTCAGATATACGATTGTTCCCAAAAAAGCAAATCTATCTGTCATGATATCCGCTTCATGCTTCTCTAAATAATCCAGCACAACTTTCTGATATTTCTCATCGCCTTCTGTTCTGAAACGCTGCACTGCTGCATAAAATCTGGCTTTTTCTGTTTTACTGTCTGTATTCTGCTTCTCAAGCCACTTCCAGGATTTATCAGATGCTTCCAGATATGCTCTGGCTGCCTTCTCATCATATTTACCAAATACATTATGATACATTGCCATAATACCACAAAATACAGCAGTTGCTTCATAATCTTCATAAATGCTTCCATTCTGATCCTGCCTGCCCAGCATCCAGTCTGCTGAAGCCAGCAATTGAGGCACCAGGGTCTTATTTTCTTCAAAAACACTGCCATGACATTGCAAGGCAAGAAGCATAGCATGCATTCCAAATCCCAGATCTCTGACTCCTGTAGCACTTTCTTCATAGGTAAAATGCTGCTCCTGTTCCATTAAAGCCTGAAACATGGAATCATATACCTGATTGCCGATCATAAAGGAATAAGACCTTCCAATCCGGTCTGTTTCTATATAATATGTACCTTCCTGTGTAAACTCAGAAAAATCCCCTCTGCTGACAGTCTCTCCCATTTCTTTATCATAAGTTGCCCTGGTAATTTTACCCTTATATACTACTTCTTTGGATTTTTCTTCTACAATACGGAATTCTTCTGAGAGATCTTCCCCCAGAAAAAGCACTTTCTTATCTCTCTGTGTCAGATACCCTCCTCTGTCAACCAGTACCCTGACACGGCTTACCGGAATTTCATAGTTAACTTCCGACTGGTATAACGGCTGTGAAACCTTTTGAGTTATTGTCTTTTCCTGTATAGGCTGAGCCTGCCCCTGTGATGCCGATGCTGCTGTATTGGTACATCCGGACAGCAGCATAAAGGCACTCAGGCACAGACATAATATTCTATTCTTTCTCATTTGCGTACCTTTCCCGCACTCACGATTTTCTCTTATTGTACACGTATTCCTGTGACAAGTAAAGATACTACTGCCGTTTATGAATTTGGCATACTGTTCAATGGATTTATGGGTTCTCCATCCTTTGTCAGTTTAAAATATACATTGCTGCCTTCCACGGAATAATAAATAGTAGGCTCTGCCACTTTGCCTACAATATCACCTGCCGACACCTGCTCTCCCTCAGCAAGTGTAATATCTGTCAACTGTCCATAGGTAAGTTCGTAGCCATTTCCCAGATCGAATACAATACTATTGCCTGTCTGCGAATCATAATACACTTTTTCTACAATGCCGTCTGCCGCTGCCGTAATCGTCTCTCCCGGTGTTGCCGCAATTACGATAGACGGATTATACCGATACTGCTGCATCGTTGCAAAATATACTGCTTTATCCATGCTGTAATCCAGCAGCACTTCTCCTACAATAGGCCATTGCAGCATATCTCCTTCTTTAAAAGAAGGTGCAGCCGTTGTAACTGCAGCTGCCGTTTCCTGCGTTATCTCATCCTGTATGGCAGCCTCTGTTTCCCCTGCAATATTTTCGCCAAAGCGTGCATCCGTCATATCATTTCTGCCTGCATCTCTCAACGAATCCGCCTTTTGCCTGTCATTGGTTACTCCCTGAGAGTTTGCCTCCGTATACACGGGATCAATGTCCATATCATCATTCTGACCCAGTTCCTGCTCTTCTCCTGCAAATCTCTCATCCGCAAGTTCCTGCTCCTGTGTCTGCTGCTCCAGCTTTGCAAAATCTATCCGATTATCCTCGTCCTTGGATTGACCCAGGGATGCCATATAGACTCCCGTTAACGTAAGCGCCGACAGCACGAAGACAGATGCTGCTATCATACATACTTTCTCCTTCTGTAATGGACGTTTGTTGTTACGTCTATTCATACTAACACCTTGCCTTTCTCTAACATGCATTTTGGGACGTAGGTACAAGTACCTCGTATTAGTATGATTGCCTGTATTTTTAAATCTATTCACATCTTAGTCAGGTTTTGCCGCTGCATTATATCGTTTATCCAGTGTCACATCTTTGTAAAAATATTCCAGTATCTGTGACTCATTCATTCCCTGTTTTTCCAGTAATTCACCATAATTCACATCAAACCCGACTCCATGACCTGCTCCTTTACATCGTATTGTCACACTCTGTGCACGTTCTTCCCATTCAAACCAGGGAGAGCACAGGTCAAATGAGTCACATATATCCTGTATAGGTAACAACATGTTTTCTTTTTTATAATAGATATCATGTACATATCCTGTCTGTTCCCGTTCCAGTTCCAGTTCAGATAACTCCCGTACATTCTCAAATCCGGCTATCATGCGTAATTTCTGATAAAATTCATCTTTGGGGTAATCATAGAGCGTAAGGAACTCCTCCTGCTGCATGTCATCAATACAGTCTACACTCTGCAAATAGGGAAATCTGTCATCCCCGTAAACTTCCATAGCATTACGGGTTCTGCCCGCACTTAAATAAAAAAAGGGGGCAGGTATTACCTTACCCTCATACGTAAGTACAATGCCGACTGTATCCGCTGCCGCACTTTTGAGTTTTTCTGCCTCCTCCGATTTATGATATGTTTCTCTTTTACAACTGCATAGCCCTGTGCTGGTCAGTCGTATCTCATCCGGTCTGCCCTCCTGTTGCCAGGTATAGACCAGATTGGTACGACAAATGACAGCGGCTACTCGATACATTGCCTCATCACCACGCCCGGACAGCATTGCTTTCATGATACGCGGAAGTATCTCCTCCGGGTCATAAGTAAAATCCCCTGTATCCTCTTCAACTTTTACAGTAAATCCCGCCGTTGAAGCAGCAGGCTGCTCCTTCGGGACAATGCCATCCTTTTCCATAAATAAATAGCAGAAAAAGGGAATGCAGAATACAATGACCAGTAAACGGGCTGCTTTCTTCATATCCACCTGCGCGACTTGTGTTATTCCTTATTATATGGATTTTTTATTTATTTATGTCCTTTATGAAATAAAGCTGTCAGTTTATCAAACAGAACACTGCATACAATAACTACCGTATTATCGTAGAGCATGCCAAGCACCAGACTTACACCAAAAGCCAGTACCACTGTAGCCACAATTCCACCCACACAGCCAAAACGCAGTGCAGTCACATGGAATTTGCCCTGTACAATAACAAAAAGTGCATACCAGTGGATCAGGATAATAGCATAACTGTATTTGGAACATAATCTGATCATGGCATTATCCTTATTTTCAAACCATTTCGTATTGCCAAGCACCAGTGCAAAAATTCCGCAGGAAATCAGAATCAGCGTAATGGCATTATTATATACATAATTCATATTGGAAGAATTAAGAAATACAACAATCACTGCAGCTACAAATGAAATAACACCTGCTATCATAATTTTTCTGTCATATTTTCTCGTTTCACTGCGTGTCATAATATACCCTAAAAGGAATACCCCCTCCCAGCCTGCAAGGAACGTAGAGATTCCAAAATTCACACCGTCAAGTGGCAAATACAGTGTCAACGCATTGCAGACCATGATCAGAACAGCAAGTGACAATAACATTTTATCACTTAAGTGCTGCACCATAACACGGAAAAAAGGTGTGATCAGATACAATGCCACTATCGTATAAATAAGCCACAAATGCGGACCTGCATCCGGTGCACCTGTAAGAATACGTTTCCATACGCTGCCAAGATTTTGGGGCGGTAAAAAGCTCACTTCATCATTCAGCGACAACAATAAGAGATAATAGGCTATGAGCGGAATAACGACTTTGGATGCTCTTCTGATGTAGAAGGTTCCCACCGATTCTTCTCTTTTGGAATTAAGCAGCAACGCACCCGACAGCATCACATAAATGACATTACAGCTTAGTCCAAGTGTTAATCCCATGACCAGAAGCATACGTTTCCAGTCCGTATCCGCCAGATCCACCATAGGAGAACAGGAATGTGCCAATACGACCAGTACTGCTGCCAGCACACGTAAATAATCCCAGTGGATCTGTCTGGCAGTTCTGTTATTCTCTGTGCCAAATAATTGTTTCATATAGGCTTTTGCCCCCATTTCTCCTGCTCTGACACTGTGCGCCCAGAAAATAAGCAGAATTGCAGCCAGTGCAACAGGACAATAAAGCAAACAACTTCTTACCGTATCGGTAGAAATCACCGGCATTACCTTCGTTTCACCTTCATACACCAATATCCTGTCCAACAGAAAATCACCATCAATATCCAGTCTGAAAGACTCATATTCTCCCAGAGGTATCGGAATAGTACAAAATGTTCTGCCTGCTTTTACCATTGTCTTAACGGAATGGTTCTCTGTATAGTTCTCTCCTGCTTTCGCATAAAAGACCTGCACCGGCAAATCCTCTCCTGTATTGGAATAGCAATAAAGATTCATTCCTCCTATATTTTTCTGAAACTTCAGATATAATTGAGGATCTTCGCCATTTACCCTGTAAAGATTACTTTCTACTTCGTAATTCGATACCCCTGCATAGGCTTCTCTCCCCAGTTTTGTCTCTACTCCCTGCAATGTATACTGGTAATCAAGATTTTTCCACAAAATAACTGCCCAGCTTATGAGAATAATAATTGCTAATATTCCCCATTTTTTTCTTTTCTTCACGTAACTCCCTGCCTTTCATTTATCTGCATGGTTTCAGTGTATCAAAAAAGGCGAAAGCAGTCTATCGCTTTCGCCTTTGATTCTGATTTTAATTAATAATTCTGCAGATCCTTCGCCAAATCATAAATTGCCTCAAATATCTGCTTACACTTTGCTACCTCACCTACCGTAATATTGGAGTTATCCAGACCTTCTGAGGAAGCCGCCGCCACTTCTTCACTAGAAGCCGAAAGCTGGGTAATATGATCGTAGATCGTATTCGATGATGATAATGTGTGCTCCATGCTGTTTTTTACATCATTGATGTATTCAGAAAGAACTTTTACTTCACTTTCTACCTGTGCAAATCTTTCCTTACTCTCAGCGATCAATTCGTTCTGCTTTGCCACACTGTTAACAGATTCGCTTATGCTTTCATTAACATGTCTGGTGTCTTCATTCAACTCTTTAATTATATTTGTAATATTAGTTGAAGCATTCTTGGTATCCTCAGACAATGTCCTGATTTCTTCTGCTACTACAGAGAATCCTCGTCCTGCTTCTCCTGCTCTGGCTGCTTCAATAGAAGCATTCAGTGCCAGCAGATTGGTCTGGCTTGAAATACTGATAATAGAATCTACAAATCCTTCTACCTGTCCCACCTTCTTGGTCAATTCCTCAATTACGGTCTCCATTGCAGCACTGCACTGGCTGACATTATCAGCCTGATCTCCCAGTTCCTGCATAGAGTTCACACCGGCATCTACCGTATCTGATACTTTATCAGAGGATATGATCATCTCATTGGTCAGTTTTTGTGCATGTTCCGCATGCTCTCGAATCTCCCCGCAAATCTGTGCCTGTCCCTGAATCGCTTCTGCCGTGCTCTCAGTACTTCCAGCTATATTTTCTATGGAAGTATGGCTGTTGGAAAGACTTGTTTCCAGAGTCTCCATCATTTCCATTGCTTCGCCGAAATGTTTCATGATATTATCAGCAACCTGAATCATAAGATTATGACTTTCCTTTTGCTTCTTTGCACTCTCTATGATTTCATCCATATTTTCCTTATTGAACTGCACCAGAAGTCTGGTACATCTGATAGATGCGTATCCTACCAGAATACTGACCAGAACACTGACGAACATGGTTGTACCACCTCCATTATGAAAATTGGAAGAATGTGTAATAAGACGTAGTATATTCGCTATAATAACCACTGCGTTGCTCAATATGATCGTCTTCATATTAAGATAAACAATCCCAGCAAAAAGAATAGGAAATGCATACATATAGTTATCTTCTGTGGTAGATACCAGTCTGAGGATCAAAAATACCACCAGTGCCGACCCCAGCATTCCATATTCACAAATATGGCTGTCTCTTTTACTAACAAAAACTGCAACATTAACAATAATTGCTGCCAGTGAACTGAAAAGCTGCAAGTAACTAACCCCTGTTACCTGATCCGGATATGTTTTAATATACGCGATCAATGTTAAAAATACATAAGACATGATAAGTGTTAATACAGGAAATACAACTGTATTGGCTCTTTTATACTGTTCCTGTGTCATGTTTTTGTTCCTCCTTACTTTACAATACGTGCTATTTTCTTTTTAAATTTCTATGCATGTTGTTTTTTTCTGTCTTTTAAAATTTGAAACAATTGTTTTCAGTTATTATAATTTTAACACTATTTTTTTTAAATGTATAGTAAAATATGAATAAAAATGCACTTTATTTATTATTATTTATATTGCATATTTGTAGTCAGTGTTGAAAATCAAAGCACTGCTTTAGTTGTTGCTTAAATATTATAGTATTGATTTTATATTTTAAATATATTATGATTAAAATTGTAAAGTAGTAAGAAATTAGGTAAAGGACTTGATAAAATGCTGTATTTTCAATCTATTGGTGAAGCAGAAGCCGTATTCAAAGCACTCAGCACCCCTATGCGCCTGAAAATCATGGAAATGATATACAAGAACGATTCCCTGAGCATGAATGATCTGGCAGAAGCTCTTGGACTGACAAACGGTGCAATTTCCATGCATGTAAGCAAACTGGAAGAAGCCGGACTTGTACGCATCAAAACAACCTCTGGCAAAAGAGGAACCATGAAGATCGTACGTCCCATATACGACAGACTTATGATTGACCTGGCACCCACCAAGGAAGTCAGACACTGTTATACTGATGATATTCGCATCGGTTATTATACTGCGTGCCATGGTACACCTACCTGCGGTCTTGCCACCAGCAAAGAAATTATCGGTTCTCTTGACGATCCCCGTGTATTCTCATTTCCTGACAGATTCAATGCCGGTATTCTATGGTTTACAAGTGGTTATGTAGAATATAATCTTCCCAATCATTTGCAACCCGGTCAGACTCTGACTGAACTGCATATATCCTTTGAAATTTCTTCTGAATGTCCAAGCACAAACGAAGATTATCCATCTGATATCTACTTCTACCTGAATGATATTCCTCTTGGAATGTGGATCAGTCCTGGAGATTACGGCTCCAGAAGAGGCTATGTATCACCGGCTTGGTGGTCTGAAACACTGAACCAGTATGGTCTGCTCAAGACTCTCATTATCAATAATGAAGGCACTTTCATGGATGGTACAAAGAAGCTTTCCGATACGACGATTCAGGATCTTAATATTGACTATAACAGTTATATTACCCTGCGTTTCGAAGTTCCCAAAGATACCGCTAACTGCGGAGGCTGTACCTTATTTGGTGAAGATTTCGGCGATCACAATCAGGCGATCCGAATTAAAGCCTATTATGAAGAAGATAACGAAGCGGAAACAGTTGATCAAAAATAACAAAAACCTTACAGGGTATGTACCTTTTTCCCTGCAAGGTTTTTACTGTTTTATATTGGTGTAAGAGTTTTAGTTTTGTCTGGGAAACCAGCCAAAATCCACACATCTGCCCAGATTCTGTCCACAGCCTTCTGCCTCTGCCATCTGTGCATCCACTGCTGGATATCTCCTGCTGGTGCTCTCCCACTGTTCAGAATCTGTAACCGGTTCATTAAGGATCTCTATTCCCCACAGTCCTTTCCTTGTTCCATACCTCTGTGCCAGTCTCTCCAATACACTTAAGACAAATTCAACCTCCTGTGGTATTCTGGACCACTTACATACGCCACAGATACCACCATTATCAAATCCATTCTGCCCCATAGGCGCTGTATGCAGATCGATCAAAATCTCTTTCAGATATATATTCAGAACGATGGATCTTTATCCCTGCCTCATACACTTCCGGACTTAGCTGCCTCGGAAGATAATACTCATCCTCTGCCGTAGTCCCTTCAAACAGTGCAGGATTCATCCATTTCTCCAGTACCAGCCAGTTTCCCAGATTAACACCCTTTACTTTCATGCGATTGCCTCCTGTAATTCTCTGATCAATTCATCCAGCTGCCGATTGCTGATGCCCATAAAGCTCCTAAAAGATCTCAACGGTGAATTTTCCATCATCTTCATTGTCATTTCTTCTGTAACTGCTTCATTGGCAGCATCACTGTTCTTTTCCTTATCACCGCCCATCATAGATGTGAACTGCTCTACATATTTGCCCAGTATTGCCGCTGTAGCAGGATTGCCCATCAGTTCTTCCACTACAGTATTTCTGGTAATTTCCATAGGCAATGTCCTTGTTGAAGTCAACTGTAATGTGCTCTTAAGCCTGATATCTCTTGAGGATGCGCCAATCAGAATCTCATACTCTCCACTTGCTGCATACCAGTCATGAATCTCTGTATTGAACCATGCAAAGCTTCTCTGATCCAATTCTATTTCCACAGTCCTGGTTTCTCCGGGTTCCAGAGCCACCTTGGCAAAACCTTTTAATTCTTTGGAAGGTCTTGCTGCTGCACCTGTCTTATCAGCAACATATAGCTGCACGATTTCCTTGCCTGCCACCTTACCTGTATTGGTAATCTGTACAGAAACTGTTACCTTATCCGTGTCTTTGATCTTATCCGCAGATAACTTCATGTCATGATAATCAAAAGTTGTATAACTAAGTCCATAGCCAAAAGGATAACGGACCGGCATTTCCTTGGTATCATAATAACGATACCCTACAAATACACCTTCTTTATATTCAACTTTTTTACCATCTCCGGGGAAATTCAGATAGGATGGATTATCACTTAATTTATATGGTATCGTCTCTGCCAGCTTACCACAGGGATTAGCATCACCGAACAACAATGCACACTGAGCCTCACCTACTGCCTGTCCACACAGATAAGATTCCAGAATGCCTCTTACATCATCTGCCCAGGGCATTTCTATAGGGGAACCATTATGCAATACTACTACCACATTCTTTTGTACTTTGAGAATTTCTTCGATCAGATGATTCTGGCACTGTGGCATATGCATATGTGTCCTGTCATATCCTTCTGATTCAAAGGCATCCGGCAATCCTGCAAAAATAACCGCAACATCTGCTTCGCCTGCTGCCTTGACGGCTTCTGCCTCCAATGTTTTATCTACTACATCCTCTTTCACATCATAACCCTGTGCATAAGTTACCTCTGTATATGCCTTTGCTGCCTCCAATGCACTCATTACTCTGAAGGAATTGATATGTGAGCTGCCGCCACCCTGATATCTCGGCTTTTGTGCAAATTTACCGATAAATGCAATCTTTTCTTTATCTTTCTTCAGTGGCAGAATTCCATCATTTTTAAGGAGAACCATGGACTCTGCTGCTACTTTTGCTGCCAGCTTATGATCTGCTTCTTTATCCCACTCTACAGTCTTGTGGTTATCCGCATAACGGAATATGATCTTCAGGATTCTTTCTACT
>OKVF01000285.1_pt1 | contig 63019 bp, 64 predicted proteins | sample 1604831 | NCBI WGS metagenome assembly OKVF01 (sample SAMN01760980, study PRJEB22395) | human gut metagenome
TATGGTTCTCTGCTACTTCGATCCTTGTTTCTATTGCCAGTTTGTTGTTTAATATTTTGAAATAAGAGGGAGAGTTATGAAAGAAGAAAATCAAAACGTGAAGGAACGTGAAATAGCTGAGGATCAGATCGATTTCCGGGCGTTGCTTTTTAAATATATTATTCACTGGCCCTGGTTTGTAGGTGCTGTGTTGCTATGTTTGGTTGGTGCTTGGTTTTATCTGCACTGGGCTACCCCGATCTATAATATTTCCGCCACTGTTCTGATAAAAGATGAGAAGAAGGGCGGAGGTGCGGGACTTTCTTCGGAACTGGAGGATATGGGGTTAAGTGGTCTGATGACATCTTCTAAAAACATTGATAACGAACTGGAGGTTCTGCGTTCGAAAACCTTGGTAAAAGAGGTTGTGAATCAGTTGGGACTATATATAACTTATAAAGATGAGGATGAGTTTCCTGCTAAAGGTCTATATAAGACATCTCCGGTGCAGGTGAGCCTAACTCCTCAAGAGGCTGAAAAATTGAATGCACCGATGATGGTGGAAATGACTTTGCAGCCTGAAGGTAGTATGGATGTGAATGTGACTGTGGGTGAGAAGGGTTATCAGAAGCATTTTGAGAAGTTGCCTGCTATCTTTCCAACTGATGAAGGCACGCTGGCCTTCTTTCAGGCTGTTGATTCGGTTACTTTGCAGGATGGGACAAGAGTTCCTCAGATAGAGAAGGACGTACGTCATATAACTGCGACAATAAACAAACCGATGAGAGTGGCAAGAGACTATTGTAAAAGCCTGTCTATTGCTCCTACTTCTAAGACTACTTCTGTAGCCGTAATTTCGTTGAAGAACTCCAGTTTGCAGCGTGGACAAGATTTTATTAATCAATTACTGGAGATGTATAATCGCAATACGAATAATGATAAAAACGAGATTGCCCAGAAGACGGCTGAGTTTATCGATGAACGTATTGGCATTATTTCAAAAGAATTGGGTAGTACGGAAGCTAATCTGGAGTCTTTCAAGCGTGATGCAGGTATCACGGATTTGACGAGTGAAGCTCAGATAGCCTTGGCTGGTAATGCTGAGTATGAAAAGAAAAGTGTGGAGAACCGTACTCAAATCAGCTTGGTAAATGACTTGCGTAAATACTTGCGAGGCAATGAATACGAAGTCTTACCGAGTAATGTAGGTTTACAGGATGCTGCCTTGATTGGAGCCATTGAACGTTATAACGAAATGCTTATTGAGCGTAAACGCTTGTTGCGTACATCAACAGAGAATAACCCTACGATTGTGAATTTGGATACGAGTATCCGTGCTATGAAAGCCAATGTACAGGCTACCCTTGAAGGAACCTTGCAGGGGTTGATGATTACCAAAGAGAGCCTTGACCGTGAAGCAAGTCGCTATTCCCGTCGTATCAGCAACGCTCCGGGTCAGGAACGTGCTTATGTAAGCATCGCCCGTCAGCAGGAGATTAAAGCCGGATTGTATCTGATGTTATTACAGAAGCGCGAAGAGAATGCGATTGCACTTGCTGCTACTGCCAATAATGCGAAAATTATCGATGAAGCAATAGCTGACGATATTCCGGTATCTCCCAAACGTCCTATGATCTATTTGATCGCATTGGTACTGGGCATCGGAATTCCGGTTGGCATCATCTACTTGGTTGAACTGACTAAATTCAAGATCGAAGGTCGTGCCGATGTGGAGAAACTGACGAGCGTACCAGTTGTCGGTGATATTCCATTAACTGATGAGAAGAATGATAAGAATGGTTCTATCGCCGTCTTCGAGAACAAGAATAATCTGATGAGTGAAACCTTCCGTAATATTCGAACCAATCTTCAGTTTATGCTCGATAATGATCAGAAGGTGATCCTTGTGACCTCAACTGTCAGTGGCGAAGGAAAATCATTCGTTTCGTCGAATTTGGCTATCAGTCTTTCTCTTTTGGGAAAGAAGGTGGTGATTGTAGGTCTTGATATTCGTAAGCCGGGACTGAATAAAGTATTTAATCTTTCGAGCAAGGAGAAAGGGATAACTCAATATCTTGCCAATCCGGAAATGGATTTGATGAGTTTGATACAACAGTCCGATGTGAATAAGAATCTGTATATCCTTCCGGGTGGTACCGTTCCTCCCAATCCTACCGAACTATTGGCACGTGATGGATTGGACAAGGCTATTGAGATTCTGAAGAAGAATTTTGATTATGTCATTCTTGATACTGCTCCTATTGGTATGGTGACTGATACCTTATTAATTGGTCGTGTGGCGGATTTATCAGCATACGTATGTCGTACTGATTATACACATAAAGCGGAATACACATTGATCAATGAATTGTATCACGAAAAGAAATTGCCTAATCTTTGTACTATCATTAATGGTGTAGACCTGAAGAGGAGAAAATATGGCTACTACTATGGCTATGGCAAGTATGGTAAGCATTACGGTTATGGTAAACGTTATGGATACGGCTATGGGTATGGTCAAGAAAAGAAGAAGTAGATATTTGGCAATCTATACTATCAAGGACTATGATAAGGAGTTTCAACTTTATCGTCTGGCTTTCCCAAATGATGAGGTTCGTTATGGTTTCTTTAACTTTCTAGTTCCTTATTACACACCGGTGAATGAAGATGAACAGAATTTCTATATAGGCAAATTCGTTCAGGAATTGCGTGTCGGAGAGGTTGATGCTTTCCTTAAAGGAATATAGACCGATAGTTAAGGAATGTTATGCCTGACTAGCTATGTGTCGTTATCGTAAATATAAACCTGAGTCCGATAGAAAGAAGTTTGGTTGATTGCGTCAACAGTTCTTCTATCGGTCTCAGGTTGTTTTATTTAAACCCGTTTTTCAATGTAAATATCTCAAACGTTTTTAATGGTATGAGCAGGTGTTTTTCCGAAATGCTTCTTATAATTATCGCGGAAGTGATCCATATCCTTCATTCCGATATTCTCTGGTATTTCGTTTACGCGATATTTCCCACTCTCTAACATTTCATGTGCTTTTTCCATGCGGATTTTGAGAATGAATTTGTTAAGTGCTTCACCTGTTAATTGCGTCCACTTGTTGTAAAGACTGGTCCTGCTAATTCCAAGCTCTTTGGCAATGGAGCCTATGGTTAGTTTTTCATTATTCAGATTCTCCAGAATGATTTTAGTAACTTTACTTATCAAAGGGTGTTCACCATCCTGCAATATTTCTGACGCTTTTATCTCCAAAAACTCTTCTCCAAACAATCGTTGTAGAAATGATTTTCGAAGAAAACGATTGTTCTTGATAAGGATTGACATTTCAATCTTTAAATCTGCTATACTAAAGGGCTGTTGCAAGAATGTATCAGCTAAAGAAGTCTTTCTTCTATTGTATTGGTCAATATCTATATGCGAACTATAAAGAATGATAGGTATGATTGATGTTTCGCAGGATGTTTTCAATCTTGACGAGAGTTCGACACCATCCATGTTCTGAAGTTCTGTATCACAAATCACTAAATCAGGATATTCATTTTTTATGCAGGTCATAGCTTCGCCGCCATCTCTGAAACTTTTAATAGTAAATTCTTCCGTTAAACAACTTGTCAGATAGGATCGGAAATCATCATTACTGTCGGCAAGTACGACTGTCGGTTTGTGGGAATTTCTTTTGCAGGGAGCCTTTACGAGCAAACGGTCTATCTTTTCAATTTCAGTATGATTGGTGAAACACAGCGGCGAATGATTTGATTGGTCTTCACAAGAGCATTTCACAGGAAATCTTAATGTGACTGTATGATTTATATTGCTTACTAAGATCTTGCCATTACACAAATCTGCTAGTTTCTTCAATAACATGCTTTTGGAAAAATGGCATTCAAATTCTGCTTTCTGTCTTATCATCCGGTGTTTATTCTGATTATAAAGCTTTGTTAGTTTACCATTTCCTGAATCGGGTACACTTATTTCCCAATGTTCCTGACTGATAGAAATTAGCAATGTTATGTTTGACTCCGGCTCAGAACAGTCGATCGCGTTCGTTATGAATTTATCGATAATAGGTGAGATTTTGTTTTTGTCCAACCATACACTGGCATAAGTGAATTCTGTCTTGATTATTATTTTTATGTGTTTGTTCGTTGCATAACCTTGTAGGGAGCAAATTCTGTTTCTTAAATAGTTTCCTAATTCATGTTCGGTAATGTTTAGGACTTCGGGATGATTATGCAAATATTTTAATCCGGACAATTTGTCCAGATTCTCATTTAAACATTCTATATTTCGAATAGCCAGTGACAAATCATTCTTTATGTTCTCGGGACAGTTATCATTACAGATCGTTCGTAAAGGAACATGAACTAATGTAATTGGATTTCGAATACTTTGGAAAGAATCTATAAAATACTGGTTCTCTTCTTTGAGGAAATTTCTTTCTTTTTGTATGGAAAGATAATGAAATAAATGCCAGTAGAGAAAGAAACCTGCTACTATCAGCAATAAAACTAAATATGATTGATTTTCAAATATTGTTGCTATTAAGAAAGATGCAGCAATAGATATTGTCTTTAAATACATCATGTTATTATATTTTAAATGACGTCACTCGATGGAGTTTGCTTTTTCTTTCTGATTCAAGAGACATGAAAGATTATGTGCCAACTATGATTCCATAATTGTGCACATCCATAAACTCAAATAATATGATCTCTAATTTGTTTGTTTTGGGGGAGGTCAATATTTGGTTATGAGTTATGCTTATTGAGAATTCAGATTCTAAATGTCTTGAACTATCAATAAAAAAGCAATGTCCCCCAAGTAACAATAATTATTTTCATTTATTTGTATTAGGCGTAGTAAACTAGCCTCAGGTGAATAATCAGGGGAGGAGGTGGTCTAATATTAAGTATGCTATCGGACCATGATGTCTCAATAGCTGTTTGTTTGTGCTCAATCATGAATTAATATCAAATAAAATACATTTGTCCCCTTCTGATAAAGTAGGAAATTGTATTTACGATGTAAATGTAACTTGTAATAACATAAAAACAATAGTTTTGTTTGTGTGATTTGACGAATTGTTGTAGAATTATTTATTTAATTGATTAATCGAAGCAGAAAGTTGTATAATAGATTTAGATTAATACTAAATGTATTGTATATGAAATGTTGGAAATTCTATATGTAAGATGGAATGACTGGTTTTTGTTTTAAAATATGAATATAAATATTTGATATTATATTGTACTTATATGTATTAAAAGGTGATAAATATGCACCTTCGTTCGGTAAATATCGAAGGATTGGGGTGTTTTTTCCTGTCTGCCCAAAGTAAAGGTGAAACCCCGAATCCAGGTGGTGGATCGGGTGACGATGATGAAGCATCGGACTCGACAGTATAATGGGAAAGTAAGGTAGCTCATTACAACAGAGTGATTATAAGGATGGGGCTTCGGCCTCATTCTTTCTTATAAGCTTTTCGAAAGCTAATTATAAAGTCTCAACTTAACTATAAGTAAATAAGAGTATGCAAATAACAACAATACTTGCTTTTATTACTGCTATGGGCGGTCTGGAAGCGGTGAATGGATAGTACGATATATCTTCTGTCGTAAGACGGATGTCAGAAAAGAGAAAGCTTCGGTCTGTAATCTGGAAGAAGAAAACCGACGTAAGAAGGTGGACTGGCTGGAAGATCGCTTGACTCAGCGGGATGAAAAAACAGATGGCCTCTATATCGAACTTCGTAAGGAACAGGAGGAGAAAATAAACTGGATACATAAGTGTCATGAAGTGGAGCTGATTAAAAAGGAATCTGAAGTGAAAAAGTGTGAGATTAGAGGATGCACCCAAAGGTTTGCTTCAGCAGGTGGTTGCCGGTAGCGGATATAGGTGGATGAAGAGATATATAATAAGCATTGATTAATGAACGATATTAAAAATCGAAAGTTATAGTAATGGAATATAGAAATAATGATTATCTTTGAATCACAAAAAATGAAGAATAATGATGGATGGCATAATGCGTAAACTTCCAATTGGGATACAGACTTTTGAGAAACTCCGCGAAGGGGGATATCTTTATGTAGATAAAACGGCTTTTGTATGGAAAATAGCTTCTACAGAGACTCCTTATTTCCTAAGTCGCCCCCGTCGTTTTGGAAAAAGTCTTCTTCTTTCCACTTTCGAAGCATACTTTGAAGGCAGGAAGGAATTGTTTGAAGGACTTGCTGTTGCCGAACTTGAGAAGGAATGGAAGAAGTATCCGGTGTTTCATTTGGATTTGAATGCAGAAAAATATGATTCATCCCAAGCTTTGGTTGAGATTCTTAGCCGGCATTTGACGCAATGGGAGTTGAAATATGGAAAAGGAGAGGATGAGGAAACTCTTTCCGGACGTTTTGCAGGAGTGATCCGTCGCGCCAGTGAACAGGCAGGCTGTGGAGTAGTGGTATTGGTAGATGAATACGATAAACCTCTGTTGCAGGCTTTGGGTAATGGTTCTCTATTGGATGATTACCGTAGGACTCTGAAGGCTTTTTATGGAGTATTGAAGAGTTCTGACCGTTATCTCCGTTTTGTATTTCTGACAGGTGTGACCAAGTTTGCACAAGTCAGTGTGTTCAGTGATTTGAATCAGTTGAATGATATTAGCCTGGATTTTGCTTATGCTACATTGTGTGGGATTACAAAGGAAGAACTTGGCTCAACTTTTGTTCCTGAACTGGAGCGACAGGCGGCAGTCAATGATATGACTTCAGAAGCGGTTATGGAAATGATGACACGACGATATGATGGTTATCATTTTCATCCGAAAGGTGCGGGTGTGTTTAATCCGTTCAGTGTGCTCAACTCATTTTCAAAACAGGAGTTTGGTAGTTACTGGTTTCAGACCGGAACACCTACTTTCCTTGTCGAGTTGCTCAAAGAGAGTGATTATGACCTGCGCATTTTAATTGATGGGATAGAAGCCAGTGCATCTTCATTTATGGAATATCGGGTGGATGCCAACAATCCGATTCCGTTGATTTATCAGAGTGGTTATCTGACTATCAAGGACTATGACAAAGAGTTTCAACTTTATCGTCTGGCTTTCCCCAATGATGAAGTGCGTTATGGCTTTCTCAATTTTCTGGTTCCTTATTATACACCGGTCAATGAAGATGAACAGAATTTCTATATAGGCAAATTCGTTCAGGAATTACGTGCCGGAGAGGTAGATGCCTTCCTTACCCGTCTTCAGGCTTTCTTCGCAGATTTTCCTTATGAGTTGAGCGATTCGACCGAACGTCATTATCAGGTCGTGTTTTATTTAGTGTTCAAGTTAATGGGGCAATTCACCGAAGTTGAGGTCCGTAGTGCTCGTGGACGTGCCGATGCAGTGGTGAAAACGCCTAAATATATTTATGTGTTCGAATTTAAACTGAATGGAACCGCTGAACAAGCTTTGCAGCAGATTGATGAGAAAGGTTATTTAATTCCCTATCAGGCAGACGACCGTGAAGTGGTGAAAGTGGGAGTGGAGTTCAGTGCGGAGAAAAGGAATATAGATCGATGGCTGTTGTAGTGCGGAGATATGCCAGGCATGTTTTCGCAAATTTTTTATATATATGGAGAAAAAACTTGTCCAAGGTTGATTATTTTAGCTTCCCGTTTCCTCTTCCTGTCCCTTTTTTCGTCTTAACTAGCTTTTCTTTCTTATAAATCTCTTCCCAGTACTCTTTAATCATGATTTAATCTTGTCCTTTCATTCCTAATGAAGATGGCGCATCTTTGCATCGTTAACGTTAGCGAAGTAATAATCATTAGTATTTATCTTAAAAAGAAAGGACCAAAATTATGGCAATTAGATTTAGAAGAGTGTCTCGTTTGTGTGACCCTACCAACAAAGAATTAGGAAAGAAAGTGTATCCGGTAATCTCTTATCAATACGATACGAGTGCAACTTTGAAAGAAATTGCAAAAGAGATTTCCTCCAATTCGGGAGTAAGTGAGGGTGAAACAATTAGTGTTTTAAAGGACTTTCGTACTTTATTGAGAAAAACATTACTGGCGGGGCGTTCAGTAAATATCGAAGGACTGGGTTACTTTTTCTTGTCTGCCCAAAGCAAAGGGACAGAGAAAGCGGAAGACTTTACCTCAGCTGATATTCAAGGATTACGCATCTGTTTTCGTGCCAACTCGGATATTCGTCTGTCTACCGGAACATCAACTCGTTCGGATGGCTTGAAATTCAAGGATCTGGATCATATTAATAAATCGGATGTTATCGGAGGAAATCCGGATGACGGGAATGATGGAGAAAACCCGAATCCGGGTGGTGGATCGGGTGACGATGATGAAGCACCGGATCCGACAGTATAATATGAAAAGTAAGGTAGCTCATTATAACAGGGTGATTATAAGGATGGGGCTTCGGCCTCATTCTTTCTTATAAGCTTTTCGAAAGCTAATTATAAAGTCTCAACTTAACTATAAGTAAATAAGAGTATGCAAATAACAACAATACTTGCTTTTATTACTGCTATGGGCGGTCTGGAAGCGGTGAATGGATAGTACGATATATCTTCTGTCGTAAGACGGATGTCAGAAAAGAGAAAGCTTCGGTCTGTAATCTGGAAGAAGAAAACCGACGTAAGAAGGTGGACTGGCTGGAAGATCGCCTGACTCAGCGGGATGAAAAAATAGATGGCCTCTATATCGAACTGCGTAAGGAACAGGAGGAGAAAATAAATTGGATACATAAGTGTCATGAAGTGGAGCTGATTCAAAAGGAATCTGAAGTGAAAAAGTGTGAGATCAGAGGATGTACCCAAAGAATGCCACCTTCGGATTATTAAATAATGACTAATATATGAATATCATGAGAAAAATAGATTCTATTATTATACATTGTTCGGCTACAAAAGTCGGGCAGGATTTTACAGCAGCAGATATTGGCCGTTGGCATCGTGAACGTGGATTTAATGGTATAGGGTATCACTATGTTGTCTGTCTGGACGGAAGATTGGAGAGAGGCGGGATATTTCTTTGGCGGGGGCTCATTGCAAAGGCTGGAATGAGCATAGTATCGGGATATGCTATATTGGTGGGCTGGATGTAAACGGGCATCCTGCGGATACTCGGACGAAGGCTCAGAAAAGGGTGCTTTATCAATTGATCATGGATTTGCAGAAAGAGTATGGTATCCTTCAGGTTTTGGGACATCGGGACACTTCGCCGGATTTGAATGAAGATGGGGTAATTGAGGCTAATGAATACGTAAAGGTTTGTCCTTGTTTTGATGTGAAGGAGTTTCTGAGAAGTGGGAGGGAAGCCTTGTTTGTATGGTTGGTGGCTTTAATGATTCCTTTTTTGTGCTTGGGGTGCAGAGGTAAGAAGGAGATTGTCTGTAAGAGCCGGGAGATTAAAGTTGATTCGAGTTCTACGGTCGGACGCAGGAACAGTTTGCTTCAGCAGGCTTTCATTTCGAGAAGTGATTCGGAAGTAGTGGAAGAGCATTTGGAACAGATCGTTTTCATATATCCTGTGGATACGGCTTCGCAGGTTTCTGTGAAGATCATGAAGAATTCTCTTGACCGAAGGACAGGGAAGCTGCAGCAGGTGGTTGCCGGTAGTATGTCAGCGGAAGAAGATTCTCTGTCTTTGGAGTCCGGGGTAGAGTTCAGAACGAGTGAAGAGGTGAAGAAAACTGTTTCTGTGAAACGTGTCAATAGGTGGAAAAGAGGGATATTTATATTGGGGGGAATAGCTCTGATTTATGGTGGATGTAGATGGATGAGAAGATTTAAAGTATAAACCGACCTGTGAATTTCAACTTCCATCTTTTTTTAGTAATTTTGCCCAATCAACTCAATAACAAATAAATAATGGATGAATTAAACAATGGGGAACAAGGGCAATATGTTGAACCCGGGAAAAATGAGAAGAAATATAATACACGAAAAATTGTAAAAAGGACTTTGCTTACGGCAGGACTAGCTTTGGCTGTATACATGGTATACTCCATCGTTTATCTGTTTATTTCGCCCGACCGTAATATTCAGCAGATCTATCTGGTGCCGGAGGATGCGGCATTTATTATTCAGTCATCTGCTCCGATTGAAGATTGGGAAAAGTTTAGTGGAAGCGAAACCTGGCAATGTCTGAGAAAAGCGAAATCATTTGAAGAAGTTGCGAAGAGTGTAGAAAAGCTTGACTCGGTTGTCAAAAGCAATAAAGTGCTGTTATCACTGGTCGGTCAGCGGGATCTGCTTATCTCACTTCATAAGACCCGCGCTACCGATTGGGATTTTCTGCTTATAGTAGATATGCAGAAAGCTTCTAAAATGGATTTATTGAAAGATCAGGTCGAAACAGTGCTGGCAATGTCCGGCTTTACCGTCACTAATCGAATGCATAATGGAATTAACATTCTTGAAATGCGTGATCCGGATACCCGTGATGTCTTTTATACTGCTTTTGTAGATAATCACCTGGTAGGTTCTTATACTTCCGGACTCGTTGAATCTGCCATCAACTCCCGTAATAAGCCTAAGATCGGACTTGACCAGTCTTTTATTGAAACGGAAAAATTAGTTTCCGGTAAAGGGCTTGTCAGGGTATTTATCAACTATGCCCGTATTCCTCAGTTTATGTCCATTTATCTGGGAGCGAGAAATGAATATGTCGATCTGTTCAGTAATTCTATGAATTTTGCGGGCCTTTACCTGAATATGGATAAAGACCGGATGGAGGTGAAAGGTTATACGTTGAAGAAAGATGCGGTGGATCCTTATATCACTGCCTTGCTGAATTCGGGGAAGCATAAAATGAAAGCTCACGAGATTTTGTCCGGGCGAACGGCTCTTTATACAAATATCGGCTTTGATAGTCCGGTAACTTTCGTGAAGGAACTGGAGAATGCTCTGTCTGTTCATGATAAACTGTTGTATGACTCTTATCAGAGTTCACGGAAAAAGATAGAAAGCCTGTTTGGTATTTCTCTGGAAGAGAACTTCCTGAGCTGGATGTCCGGAGAGTTTGCCATAACGCAATCCGAACCGGGGTTATTAGGACATGATCCTGAAGTGATTCTGGCTATTCGGGCAAAAAGCATCAAAGACGCCCGTAAAAATATGGAGTTTATTGAAAAGAAGATCAAACGCCGGTCTCCGGTTAAGATAAAGTCTGTTAATTATAAGGACTTTGAAATCAATTATGTTGAAATGAAAGGTTTCTTCCGTCTGTTCTTCGGAAAGCTGTTTGATAAATTTGAGAAGCCATATTATACTTATGTGGATGATTACGTCGTTTTCAGTAATAAAGCTGCTTCCTTGCTTTCTTTTGTAGAAGACTATGAGCAGAAGAATTTACTGAAGAATAATGCAGGATTTAAGGATGCTTATTCGTATATGAAATCAAGTTCCACAATCTTCTTGTATACAGATATGCACAAGTTCTACTCACAATTGAAACCTATGATGAATCCTGCTACATGGAATGAAATACAATCGAATAAAGATGTCTTGTATTCATTCCCTTACTGGACGATGCAGGTGATCGGAGATAACAATCTGGCTTCTCTGCAGTATGTGATGGATTACCGTCCATACGAGCCGGAAGAGGTAGTTGCCGTTGTCAGCGATGAGGAAGATCAGGATATGGACGAAGAGGCTGTGACCGAAAAGGAGCAGATGAGCGAGTTAAAGCGTTTCTATATTGAGAAGTTTGAAGGAAATGTTCTGCGTGAGTTCTATCCGGAAGGAGCACTGAAAAGCGAAGCGGAAGTGAAAGAAGGAAAACGTCACGGACGTTATCGTGAATATCACGAAAATGGAAAGCTCAAGCTTCGTGGGAAATATTCAAATAATCAGCCTAAAGGCACATGGAAGTATTACACCGAGGAAGGTGAATTTGAACGTAAGGAGAAGTTTTAAATGAACTTCTCCTGATAGGTATATATCTTATTTAATATTTTCTTCTGTGCTGGGACAAGAAGTTATCTATAAAGCGGACGATATAAACGACAGCAACTCCGGCTATGACCAATACGATAATACGACTCAACATAGTTTTTGATTTTATATTTAACGGTGTACAAAGATAAATAAGATATATGATATATGGGATATCGGGATAAGAAAAAATAATTCAACCCTAGAACAGGGGTCTGAATAGTACTTTTATAAATTACTGATTTCTAGCTATAAAGAAAAATATGAATAAAAAAGTGTCGAAAAGTTTTTGAGTTCTCGCAAAAAGCACTACCTTTGCATCCGCAAATAAGGATGGTTCCGTAGCTCAGCTGGATAGAGCAACGCCCTTCTAAGGCGTGGGTCAAGCGTTCGAATCGCTTCGGAATCACAGGGTAAAACCGCAATGCTTTTAATATCAAGTAATTGCGGTTTTTTTATTTTAATGGTTGCACAACAATTGCACAACATGGCTGTTGATTCTACATATAAGATGCGTCTTTCATATATGTAGAATGACCGACAAAAAATCTTCATACTTATTTTATAATGCCATTTTGGGCGGCATTTAAAATGGACTGGCTTTGATGTAAAAGAATAGATATTCCCTTTTGAGAATTAAAAAAATATGTAGTAAATCAGATTTGGTATTTAATGCGTATAGATTTTTATAAAGCCTTAAGTATCGTTCCTGTGAAGTGCCCGATACTTTTATATCATTGAAGTAAACTGGCTATAAAGTTTTCTGATAGTTTTTTCGATAATATTGGTTTCTATCTTTTGTGTTAACGATTTTGAATGCAATCCCGGCAGCCGTATTGTTGCCGGGGTGGCTTTGTTGATTGGCGTCAACTTCAGTGTCGGACCGAAATCCCCTGACTTATCTTATCTTACAAGATGTCCGTTGAGCGTTCTTAGGTCAAATTTCTGACGTTTGGGCCTTCCTGAGCATCTCACTACCTTCATTATTGTCTGCTGTGGAATATCGCCCACTTCACAGCATATGGCTTCAAATCTGTCTAGGGCAGAAGCCAGTCTCTTCGAACCTTCCTGCCTCATTCGGGCTACTCTCAGGCTTTCAATGGCAGTTTCCCTGCCGATCCTGCTTATCTCTTCGTTTTGCCTTATTGCTATGTATAAAGCGTCTCTTATCTCATCTTCTAATGATGCGTACATAGTATCTAAAGTTGTATATTGGCGTTATACTTTCTGTTGTATTCCTGTGTGAGTTTCCGGCTATATCTTTCCTGCTTTCGGGCTTTCTTTTCTTTCTTTGCTACTTTCTTCATGATAATGTCTCTATGTTTATTCCATGCCTCGTTCTTGCCTTCTAACTCAATCAGCCGAGCTGCTACACGCTGAATCGTGGAATAATAAGCATCAATCATTTGCTTTGTACTTATTGCGGGAGTATCTATTATTAACTCTCTTTGGTCTATTGATAAATTACCAAGCTGGTGCACTCTCATTTGTTCTTTGATGAACTCTTGTAATTCTATATTTCTCTCCGTGATAAAATCTTGTAAATTAAATGTTTCCATTGTTATTAAAGTTATATTATATTGATTGATTCCTGTTGTTATCGTTAAACATTTCATCCCAGATGCAAAAAGCAAGAAGGATGATACAAATAATCAGTGTGGCGTTCATAATTAATTAGACATCAAAGAAGTGTTCTCCCTTCTTCCTGAATATCCTATAGCCAGTGTATAGGCATCCAAATACTATCAATATCTCCATCTCGTTATAGTTTAAGGGCTGTAGCCTGTTGGTATATCGTGGAGGCGCTTATTATCTCTAATGGTGTACCGGTCACTTCTATTGCTGTGTACTCTTCGTATTCGAATACATTATGCTTTATTCCTTCTATCTTTAGCATGGTGGTAATATCCTCTACCTGCTTGCTCTCTTGGAGCTTATAAACCTTTGTTTCTGCCATAGTGTATATTTTATGATGGGGTAGCGATTTACGATCCCATCCGGTTAATAATTCAGTGAAAGAGAAGCACCTATCCTCACGAACCAGTACTTCTATGAAAACAAATCAATTATTATGAATAAAAAATTAGTCACCGCAATACGATCCACACCCGTAGCCCATTGCACGACTAATGCGGTTTTGATACTCATTGTAAGAGATACCCTCTTTTCGTGCTGCTATTTCGCCTTTCATGCGTTCCGCTTTAGCTTCCGCTTCTCTTCTGATCCGGTCGGCTTCGATTTGTGCACGAAGAAGAACTGAGTTGATAGCAGCCTGTTCCTTTTCTTCACGTTCCTTCGCTTCACGGGCTTTTTCTTCTGCTTCGATTGCTTGGCGTGCTTCAGCTACTCTAACCTCAAATTTTGCCATGCTCCAAGACTTACGGAGTGCATCGGCGAATGTCGGGTACTTTGCATGAGCGTTAGTAAATAACTGATGTGCTCTTCTCATTATCTTGCTTAAATCGTAACGTGCCATATCTTTTTTATTTATTAGTTTAACTTTGATGATGCAAATATAAAGTAAATACTTTAATGAATGCCTGTTTTAATAAATAAAATACTTATATTTAACATCTATTATTAAAGTAAATACTATAACAAATAAACTATTCACTTATATTTGCACTATAAACATTAAAGAATATACTTATGAGGATAAAAGAACTGATTAAAGAGAAAGGTTATACTCAAAAAGAGTTTGCTGAAAAATTAGGTATGACTACAGTAGGACTTGCTCAAATTATAGCGGGAAAACCCTCTTATACAACTTTAGAAAAGATAGCCGATGCTTTAAGCGTTGAGGTCTGGGAACTATTAGTATCAAAAGATGAGATATTAGGAAAGACCGATACTGTCTTTCTCACTTGCCCTCATTGTGGAAAGAATATCAATATCAAAGTAGATTGATTATGAATACAAATGAAATAGATAAGTTGAGCCTTGTAAAAGCTCATGCTTTGTTTGAGACTGGAGATATAAACCGTATCGAAGTAGGAACGGTAAAAGGGCTATGTGACATACACCGCTATCTGTTTGATGGATTGTATGACTTTGCCGGAAAGATCCGCACTCTTAATATATCAAAAGGAAACTTCCGCTTCGCTAACTGTATGTATTTGGACGTGATGTTACCGGTCATAGAAAAGATGCCGGAAACAACATTCGATGAGATCATAGCCAAATACGTTGAGATGAACATTGCTCATCCATTCATGGAAGGAAATGGCCGTACTATGCGTATTTGGCTTGATATGATTCTAAAGAAACGTCTTGGCATGGTGATTGATTGGCAGAATGTGGACAAGGTTCTCTATTTGCAAGCTATGGAAAGAAGCCCGATTAACGACCTGGAACTGCGAACTTTGTTACATCAAGGATTAACCAACCGGGTAGATGATAGAGAAGTTATATTCAAGGGCATCACGCAATCTTACTATTACGAAGGTTATGAGCCTGAATAAGGACCTATAAGGATTTGATAAAAGAGAAGCCCGTACATGATTTGCTGACCTGTACGGGCTTTTTTATATCTTATTTAAATCACTGTTAATTTGCTGTTAATAACAGGGAGTATCACATTTTAAGATTGAAACCATATTTAAAAGTGCTACGGTGGCACTATTAAATATGGTTTGAACACATATTTTACTTTTAAAAGGTAATTCTGGGTTACCTTTAAAATCAATATCAAAGCAGGCTAATCTCAACAATCATTAGGGCAGGTCTATGTATGTTGATTATCCCGTTTAAATAAGCTCTTTTCTATCTCCTGCCAAAGTGCTATCATTGCCTTTGTTGGTTCATCATCCATACCTATAAAATGAAAATCTCCCCTACAGTATGGCGTACCCTCAAAGTTTACAAGGCCAAGAAGATAGTTCTTAGCCCTGATAGGGCGCAAATAACACAATTTCCTATACTTCCTATACTGTTCGTCTGAAAGCGGTTGAAAAACGGTTGTTTCTTGGTAGGTGAATATAATATCATAAACACTATACCTAATATAAATGACACGGATCGAAAAGGGCTTGTTCGTCTTGATTATGTTCTTCAATTTCTTACCCTTCGCTCCGGCAATTATCGTTGTCCTTTTGTTGATTTCTGAAAACATAGTACGATTATTTTAAAATAAATAGTATATTTGTACTACTATGAATTAGGGAAGGGCGTTTATCTGGTGGTTCGGGTGACGCTCTTTTTATTTTTTCCTCCGCAAAATTAGAAAACATCTGCAAGACTTGTGTTTTGTTTCTTCTTTTTGTACGTTTGCGCATTGTATAACATAAAACACACAATAATGAAAAAGACTTTATTCGTATTGGTTATGTTGCCGATACTTCTTTTTACATCTTGCTCAAAAGATGATGATCTCGTAATAGAGACGCAAGTTTTGTATATTGCAAAAAATACCTATAGCGGTGATAATACTATCACAGGAACCTTCTTTTTTTTCAAAGATGGAGATTACGATCCAACTACATTTAAGTGTGATTCTTATCGGGAAGATGCCACAATAAAAAATCAAAAAGGAGAAACAATTAAATCGTTTTTCAAAGATATTGTTTTGAAAGGTGAAGGATATGGAACATATAAATGTGATCCGGGTACTTACTATGTGGTAGCGTTAGTAAAAAATAGATCATTTGGACAGCTTTGGAAAGCTCAAAAAATCCAAGTTGAGAAAAATAAAATAACAAGGATTGACGCTGTTTTTGGCAATATGAGCGCAGAAGGCTATGTTGAATGGAATAATTGATTACATATCATAGAAAGACAATCCTCGGTTACTTATCACAAGCGACCGGGGATTTTTTATAATAGCAGGAATGAAATTAACGATGTGACAAACCACTCGTATTTTGTTTGATGCCGTCTAATGTCTGGGTAATCTTGGGAAGATTCTTGTTGAGATTACTAGAATTTTCAGCGATGGTTTGTTGGTCTAGCCTGTCTTCTGTGCTAATAGTCAACATCTCACTAACATTGTTTTTAATTGTTTGAACTTCTCCAGTTAGATTAACTATAGCCGCCTGCAACTGGGCGTTAGATTCGCTCCTCATTGCAATATCAGTAGCAAATCCCTCCCGTAATCCGTCTATAGTGCTTGATAAGTTTGGAATACCAACAGATGTTTGTGAAGGTTCTATATTAAGTAATATTGAATTTATAGAGTCTAGCAATCTCGTCTGTTCTACGCTCTGATTCTTGATTTCTTCACCGGCAATCTGAAGGGCAGTGAAGCGTCCGTTCAACTCGTCAGCAGAATCTTGAGACATCGTAGCAAATCCTTTCTTGGAAGATTCTTGGGAAGTAGATGTGCCTTCTCTCAAATCTATTCCTGCTTTATTTAAATATTCGTTTACATTTTCTAGAATCCTTTCTAATGTTGGGAGGTTATTCTCATAATTGTCAACAAGTCCTTCTGTACGTTCTGCCACTTTTCGCATCAATGCCTCTTCATCCAATTTACCCGAGGCGTATTCCTCGTATAATGTGGCTATATCTTCGCTGAATGAACCGACAACCTTGTCTAGCACAATAGTCCTCAGCATATCGGATACAATGTCTCTAAAAGTCTCAGAAGCGTAATCTTTAAAGCTATCTAAAGCGTCTTTCCCTTCATCAAACCACGCCCACAAGCTGTCTACAAAATTATCTACTAGTGGTTCATATAATGAACTTACATATTCGTGAAGTTGTTGGGTATATTCATCATACTTTTCCCGAAGTTCAAGTAATGCTTCTAATGTTTCCCTAGTCTGGCCCACAAGTTTATCACCATAATTGTTTAGGATATTTTCTGCTACGGTCTTATTGATTAAATCATCATTATCGAACAATTCGCCTAATCCGTTTCTTCTAGCCCATGATACTAGATCTTCCGTTTCTTGAGAATGTCCGCCTATACCGGTCCCTAGAAATCCCTTGCTTCTTTTCCTAGTTTCTATACGGAGATTTTCTATAGCTTTGGTTTGCTCTTCCTTGTATTGTCTGCCAAAATCAATACCCCATATCTTCCCATATGTGTTGTCCAAAAACCAATTCCATGAATTAGTGATCCATCCGCCACCGCTCTTGTTTTGATAAGTTGCTTGGTATTCTTCTGCCTTGCCATAATACGCCTCTGCAACTTTATCATGCAAATCTTTATAATCACGCAAGTTTCTCAAATTATCTTCCGAGAACCATTTGCTTTCTGCCTGTTGTGCTTCAAGTGCAGCAATGCGATATTCATTCACCGCCTCGGTCAGTTTATTAATCTCTGCTACTTTATCAGCGTATTTTTCATATTGGTTATCAGCAGTAGGAAGGATTGAATTAAGCTGCTGCATAAGCTGAATTCCGGCAGATATAATTCCGAGTATAACAGATGCTTTTTCTACAGCTGCAACAGCTTTCTCGGCTGCCGTAATGGCATCTTTCCCTATTTGTGCCGTTGTAGCTATTCCATCAATAGCATTAGTTGTAAACAGTGCGATATCACCAATTAAAGATATTATTTCGCCAGATGTACCATCAATACTATCTCCAACCCCAGTTATTGCATTAGCTAATTTATCAACTACAGCCTTAGCAGCCTTTTCGGCCTTAATGAAATCATTGTTGGCTTTAGTTGCTTTGTCTTTGGTCGCATTGTATCGTTTTAAGGCTTCGGAAGCTGAAAAATAAGTAGTATCAATTTTTCCTGTTTTCGCATTTAGTTTAGAACCAGAAACAACTTTTTCGCCTGCATTTACCTTATCAAGAGTACTTTTAGCCTCAATAAGCTCCTTTTCAGCCTGTTTCAATATTTTTAGATTGTCCGCTAATGCTTTAAACGGATTACGGCTGTCCAGTTCATCCATTATTTTTTGAATGGTAGAAGTATATTCTCGCAAATCATTTGGATCAAGGACTGTTACTGCTGCTCCTTTAGCTTCCTCTAGTTGTTCTAATAGAGATTTAAGTGTTTCCGAAGAAGTATTCTTCAAATCCTCAAATGCACGTACATACTCTGGCGACTTTTTCAGAATATCAAAATCATGCTGCATCAGTTCCTTTCCTTTGTCGGAGATAGCTTTAGCTATGGAACGGTCTATTTTGGAAATTTCATTGGTATCTCCAGCCTTCTCAGCTTTTTCACGAGCCTTTCGCAGCAAAGCGATGTCGTCGTTAAACTGTTTTTCAATAGCCAGCCGTTGATCTGCATATGATTGATACTGTTTCAACAATGGCCTATACCAATCAACTGCCTGTCTTTTTTGAGTGTTTTTTATGATTGCGTCCCACGCTGTAGTATCTACCGATACACCAGACGGATCAAACGTTTTTTTCTTGTAGTTTTTTATATGGGTACTATTTAGCCTTTCCCGTTCACTGAATATTTTCTTTTGGTACTCAATTTCTGTCCGGATATAATCTTCTCGCTGGCGTTCTAAATCCTGTATCTCCTTCTTGTTGTCTAGTTCACGCTGGGCACGAATCTTGTCTTCTCCGTCTGCCATAGCGTTAATCTTGGCCTGCGCAGCCTGATATTCAAGATCTTCTTCACGTCGCTTTCTTTCTATGGATTGCTTATCCATAAGGTCAGATATTTTTTGGTTCTGGTCAACGATAGAGTTATACTCTTTAGAAAGTCCTTTATCATCATAGATTTTTAGTTTCTCCTCGGCTTCCGTTTTCTGCTTTATGAGAGCGTTATATTGTTTTGCAACTTCTTCCGGCACACCTTGAGTACTTCCAGACTTTAAAACCTTTAAATAAGAATCTTGAATTTGTTTCAATGCATTATCGGCTATCTCAACCTGTTGTTGCCAATAATCATAGGTTCCTTTCTTAGGCTGAGGAAACAAATTTTCCGCTTTTATATGATTAGATATGGTTGTTATAGATTCATCGTATAATGCTACATTTTTTCGTAAATCTTTCCACCTTTCGTGCTCAGCCTCCATTTCTCGTTTTGCATCTTCTATTCTCGATTTTGCAGAAATCTTTTCTGTCGCTGTCCCAAACCCCTCTATTTCTTTTTTATTATAATCTTCTTGGGATTTATTATATTTATTGACTGATTCAAGGTAAGTGGCATACTGTACTTGTGCCTTAATAAGTTCATTATCTCTTTGTACGGATAATTCGGCTATTCTATCTGCATACTTTTCAGCTACAGCTCTATTATAAATCTCTTTAGATAATGCAGCATAAGATTGTTGCAGCTTATCTATACTTACTTTCTCTCCATCTAGTATGTCACTATGAGTCTTATAATTTTTAACCCATTCATGAACAGCCGTATTCCTCTCTGTAGTGGAAAGAGCAACATTTTTTAGTTTATTATACAGAATATCGAGTTGAGCTTGTTCCTTTGCGATACTATCTCTTGCATTTTTTCTAGCTACGGCCATTTCCGATTCGGCTGAGAGTAACTCATCTGTTGCATTCTTAGCCTTGCTCAGACTCTTGACCCATTCCGATATTTCCTGTCTATACAAAGTAAATAAAGATATAGCAGCTATTAAAGCGGTCTGTGGACTCATTACCGATTTGGTAATCTGCTTCCAAACGGGAATAGCTGTCTGTCCTTCCGCCTTTAATCTTTGATATTCTATTCTAGCTTTCTGAATCTCGTCAGCCAAGTAAGGAATATTATTGGTTAGAGAAACAATCCCGGTTTGAATATTGATGAAGAAGTTAGGGATCTCACGGCTGATTGTCTGTATTTGATATCCAAGCCCGTCCCATGCTCTTTCATATTGCCCAACTGTCCGTTGAAATCTGCCTGAAGCTCTCTCGGCTTCTATCAGTTCATTGTTTACCGCTTGGATGCCGTTCAATAATTCTTTCCCATATACTCCCTTACGTTGGCTTCTGCTTAAGGAGTCATATACAGCATTTAAATTGCTCAATTCTGCCCTTAGGGACTTAATAGACCCCTCTTGTAATTCTTGTATTTTTTGTGCGTTAATATATTCTTTTTGCAGGGATCGGAGATTGTTTTTTTCAATGTCTATCTGTGCGCTGATCTTTGCGATTTCATTCATTTTATTCCGACCGGCTTCTGATTCTCTTCTTACCACTGACATTGCAAGCCATTCTTTTGTTAAGCTTTTGGCTTGTTTTTCAAGAAGCTTTAACGAACCAGCCTCCGCTACAAAAAACTCCGTAGCCTTTTTGGTTTCGTCCGTTTGCTTACGGGTATGGTTTATTAAATCTTCTGATTTAGCCAATTCCTTTCCCATTAATTGAACTTTGGAGAGCAGAGTTTCTATCCCATCGTATTCCTTTCTCAACTTGCTTAACTGTGCCTCCAATTTTCTTATTTGTGGAGAATCAGAAGGCAATTTGCCTATCGCTACAGTAACCTTCTCAATTTCCTTTCTTAGCTCCTGTAATTTTTTTACATCCGCTTCTAGTGTAAATTTCAATCCTGCCATTTTACTTTAATATTAGTTGTTACATTTTCTTTTACTTCTCTCTCTAAAACATGACTAGCAGTGTCTAAAACATCAAAACCTTTGCTTGACACGAAACTTGCATAATCCATTCCATCGGCTACAACTATTCCATTTTTCGGTTTTTTTTCAAAAACTAGTTTTACTGCTGTCCTATTCTTGGCTTCGACATGATCTCCATCTGCTGGAATATACAAATCAATGATTTCCCCATCGCGAACTACAGCAGCTCCCGGAGCATTACGCAAGTTCCAAGTGTGGTTCTCATAAGTTTTTTTACTACTCTCGTTTTTTACTTTTTGGGTATCAATAGCCTTATGAGCCGCATCTATCAAATCTTGATTAATTTCATCTTCGACTTCTTGGATGAAAGAATCTAATCCGGATAAGTCTTTTTTGATTTTCATAATTTAGGTTTTGCTGTCATAGATGATAATTGTTTGGCTATGTGGGATAATTGCAATAATGCTGGTTGCATTATATCAATGATCAGTGATTTTATTGCTTCTGCTATTTCTTCCTTACTTCCCTTATTTAGCTTTTTTGTAAGGGATAGATCACCGGAGATAAAATAGGACAACGCATTGCACAATATATCTTTGTCTTTTTCTATTAGTATCTCATAAATATTCTCTTTATCCGTAATTTCACCTAAACTTTTTATGGCCATATCAGTTCCTTTGATTGTTGGACTTATGAGATTGTATGTTTCCTTGCCTATAATGACGGACTTCTTCATAACTATTTACTTTTTTGTTGATAATACTCAAATGCTTTTCTTGGATCTATGTCAGAGACGTTCACATTCATCTCTCTAGCCATCCGATAGGCAGCTACCCACTCATTAATCTCTTGATAGGGATTCTTCCGGTTTTTAATGCCTATAAACACTCCTGTTGCGAAGATGTAAAATTGTGGTGCATATTCTATCAGCCCTCTTTTATCAAAGGCTTTTGCAACCTGTTGAGCGGTAATCTCTAGATCACAGACCGGAGCGGTGAACATACTTCGAATACTCTTTTCATATTCCGAATAAATCTCTCTGAAAATGTCGCCTAATACATCATTAGGCAGGCTTAAGATATTGTCTTTCATAATTCATTATTTGATTACTAATGGTTTTCGTCCTCTTGATGCAGGCAAGATATATTCATCTAACTGTCGGTTGTATTTTTCCAGTTTCTTATGATATGTCCAAACTTTATGTCCATAAGGGGTTGTTTTTCCTCTATAGAACTGTTTCCCGTATCTTCGTACTGGGTATTCCAATCGTCCGAATCCATAGAAAAAGCGGCCGGATCTGCTCTCTTTCTGAATACTGTAAATATGGCTAAAAGCATACCGACTTGCGATCGTCTTACCATCCAAAAAGAGTTTGCGGCATTTATGACTGGTGTAAGGACAAAGAAAGTACTGCACGGTCCCGTTTCCAAGATTGCTTGGTTCAGTATGGAGCTTGATCGTTTTTTGGTTCCTTGTCCCTTGATGTTCCCAAAAGAAGATCAGTTTCTGCTCTTCTATGGACATCATAACGGTATACTGTATGTTTTTAAGAGTGAAACGGCTAAACAGTGTTTTATCTGTCTCAGCTTGTCGTTTTATTAACTCTTTGAAGTTTGATAATGTAACTCTTGGTATGTAATCTATAATTGCTGCCATTTTTCTAAATTCAACCTAAATAGTTAGAGAATACACCGTTTTCATCTTGATTTTCTTTAGTAAACCGGGCAGAGCATCAACAGAGCATCCCTGCCCGGAATTATCTAATATTATGCGTCTGGCAATCCCTGTGCCCAGTTACGGGCCAGTTCCTTGTCTGATACTGTAAAATCCTCTTTGTGGTATTCAATACCAAGATGTTTGCAGATCGCCTGATTCTCATACTCTGCATCCCGTTTCCATTTGTCAAACGGATTATTTGCCGGTTGAGGCTTTTCTATTCCTTCCACACTCGCAAAGAAGCCTAATCGGTTCGCTGGGCTTTCCTGTAATTTTCTTTGGAAAGCGTCAAAATTTTGTCTTTCTTCTGTAGTCATAATGATAATTCTTTAAATAAATTCGTATGCTTCTTTGTCCTCATGCAACTCTCCTTCATCGTCCAACCAGCACAAACATCTTCGGGAGTCATGTGAAGTCGTAATACCTTTCCCAAAGCAGGGGTTATCGGCAACAAAAGCGTTCAAATTATTAATAGCCTCCTTAACATCGTTGATAAGTTTTGTTGCATGGGTACGGGCTATTGTAGGAGAGATCATAAACTCCTGTGCTTTCCGTTCTGCCCATTTCCGGGAAAATACTACATTATTGCCCAACATCTCGTAGGCATCAACATCTAACGGCTTTGCTGTATGGTACAAAAGAGCTTTTCTTAGTTCATGTGCGTTCTCGGATATACAAGTTTGCAAACGTTCTAAAGTCTCTTTATAATCCTCTTCACGTTTAAAGGCAATTTTTATTCGAGAAGCATCTTTGGCAGCCATCGCTTCTGCTTGTTTGTCAAGTAAGGCACATACACCGGCCAAGTCGTCAAGCTCTTTGGTTGAAATAGTAAATCCTGTTTCAATCATGCGACTTACAATAGCCTGTATATTGCTAACATTATCTTCGTGGCGTTTGAGAACTCTCTCCAGTCCTTCTTTCTTAATTTCATTCATAGCTTTTTAATTTTAGTTTATAACTTCTATTTTTATTTATGCCGGGTAGATCATCCGAAGCAGACCTACCCGGTATTGGGTTACACAATCTTTGCCAACGCTTTAATTAACTCTTTTGCTGATTCGTTAGTCAGACATACGGAGATGGTTCCATCCTCCGCAATATCTCCCGCCTCCAGATTCCCGATCTCGAAAATCGGTTCATCAATATGTACGCCATCTTCTTTTGCGTGATGAACGGAAAAATCATGTCCCGAAAAGTTATGTAATGACAGCCCGTTTTCCGGCACTCTCTCCGCACTAAGTTTTAGTAAGCGGATTGCCAAATTAACGGCTTCTTCCTTACTGATGCTACATACCAGATTGTTATCTTCTGTCAAATCTGATTCAGGATCAATTTCTCCAAAAAGAAAAGTAATCTGTTCAGGTAACCTTTCCTTTCCCTTGTGCGTAATGGCGCACGGTGATGTCTTTTGTACACTAAAATTTAAACCGTCTTGGTTTTCGATCGAATAAACTTTATTTTTCATGACTTTAAAATTTTGATTGTTAATAATTTATTTAATTAGAAAATGTCTTTTGCATATACTTCAGTACTTTCTTCATTGCGTTATCGCCATCTCTGATACACCAAGCTGTATCACCAAATTGCGATGAACGGGGATAGGATTCATAAACATTCCCGTTGTCGTCCTTCTCCAGATTCGACCGGAACACCTCAAAATATACAATCCCTTCCGGGGTGGTTCTTCGGTAGCAGTACATTCGATTGCTTTCGTTTTTAGATACCAATTCGAAAGAATCACCGTACTTTTTAAATTTATCCTTTAATGGAGGATATTTTATGTGCTTTAATCTTTCCATTTTAAAATCTTGTTTTTATATTAGCGACTCTTTCCGCAAAGATGAACATCTTATCATCCCGCAAAAGAAAATGGCTTAAATCGATTTATTTTGGCTGAATATATTTTTTTGCTCGTTTATCTCTTCCATACCAAACTCTACTCTCGGATTCCGTCGATCTATCCGTTTCTCCGCATGAATCTCAAAACATAGGCTGTCGTTTGTAATAGCCTCAACCATTTGCAAGCAATCAAGGATCGTTTTTAGAGCATTATCCAGATCGAAGCGAATATTCCCATGCCAAACACGAATAAATAGCTTGAAACGACCGGAAATGCGCTTTCCTCGATACTTCTTGCATTGTAGGCAGAAGGATTTCTCATACTCCCTGATCCGGTCGTTTTTGATGATCCGTTTCTGGCCGTCTTTGCCCGGTACGGCTTGATAGTTGTTTGCTTTCGCTATCACTTGCCCGTAGATTGTTTCTATTTCCATAGCTAGAAGGGATCAGGTTCAACATTTGCCGAAATGGGTATATCCTGTAAGTCGTAAAAGTGAGTAGTCGGAGCATCGAACTTGCAAATAAACTTCATTATCCCAATGTTTCGGCCTTTGGCAACATCTATCATTGCCGTGCCTCTTGTATCTACATGGGAAAAATCTCCCGGATATGGCTTACCTTTCACTTCCGGACGATAAATCAACATAACCACATCTGCGGCTTCTGCTATCTGTCCGCTATCACGTAAACGGGCTATAGAGGGAACCGGGTTATCTTTGTCTCTGTTGAGTTGTGATAATGCGATAATCCAAATATCAAGCTCTTTTGCTAGATTTTTCAAGCGTCGTGCCACGTCGCCCATCTGTTGCTCCTTATTGGCTCCCTTCATGTTTACGTTGAGAATCTGCAAATAATCAACAGCCGCACCGTCTATATCATACTTCCGTTTCATGTACCGGATAGAGTTTATTATACTGTCTATATTGCTGGTACTGTTATCGTCGAAATATATCGGAAGATGAAGTAATCTAGCCAACCCTTTATCAAAGCTTTCTAACTGGGAGCTTGTTAATTGAGAGTACATGATTTGATTTGCCGGAACTCCGCTTTCGATAGAAGCCAAACGGGACGCAATTTGCTCTTTTCTCATTTCCATTGAATAGATTATGCTCTTTGTGCCTGAAAGTGCCGCAAACCGCAAAATGGACATTAACAGTGACGTTTTACCCATACTTTGCTCTGCCGCAATGATTATCAAATCTGATTTTTGTAAACCTCCTGACCTTCTATCAAACTGATCGAACCCGGTAGGCGTTCCGGTTAATGCTGCTTGGCCGGAAAGATTACGGTTTACTTGTTGGTGTACTCCTGTCAAACCATCTTTTAACGTGTATATGTTGTCCGAAGATTGCCGGAACATACCGGATAGGGATTCAACGGCTTTTGTCTGCACCTGTTCAATATCTTCCTCTTCCGAAGCGGAGTGTTTCAACAAATACAACCCTATCTCTCTGAATTTGCGGTGTATACTCAAATCAAACAAGCGGTTTACATATTGATTGAAATCAAGCGTCATACCATCCAACCGCTTTAATAATTCAGCCACATTGAATGATATTCCCATTTTATCAAGGCGCCCTTTTATTGCAATTGGTTCGGGATGATCTCCACGGGATATAATTGAGTCAATAGCCCGAAATATATTGCGGTTAAATTCATCATAGAAACAATCTTCTGTCAGATTTTCCGGGATCTCTCCATTGGATAATACAGGACTGGTTAATGTGCCTAGCACTGCCTTCTCACATTCCAAATCATGTAGCGGGCATATATTGTCTATCAAGATTTTCTCTGTCTTTGCCATGATTGTAATAGTTTAAAATTATCGTTCTCCGAATTTCTTCTTCAATTCGTCTAATGTGCTACGATATACATTAGTCCGTTTCTTGGGGAAGTCTTTCCAGTTGTTCAAACTTTCAAGCACATCGCTAATTTCTTTCTTGGTGTATTTGGCAAGAAGCTTTTGATATTCCGGTTCTGTCATTTGCGTTTTTACCTTTAATACGAAAGGACAGTGGTCATCTAGCCATTGATTGAATTTTATAAATTCTTCGGATGGAGATGATAAAGAAAGCTTGTCTTTCTTTAGTACGATAGTATTTTCTTTAATATCTACTTCAGTAGATACATTTACATTAACATTATCATTTACATTAACAGCTAGGTTTGCTAGGCTTTGCTTGTTTTGCTTAGCACTTTTAGCATTTGCTAGGTTTGCTAGGCTTTGCTTAGCTTTAGCCTCTCCCCCTTTACTTCCAGCTTCTTTGCGTTTAGCTTTGATTTCGTTCCACTTTTTATTATTTTCGTCAATGTGCATCCGGAAGAACTTAAAAGCCAATAGTACAACAGGTGGTAGATCGTTAGTGTTCCCGGTTGACGCATATTCAAAAATGGCATCAAACAACATACCTTTTTCTTCCAAAGAAAAATCTTTAACTGGCTCGTAATCAGAGAGGTATAATAAAATACTGTTTTTATCCATTGGGGTAATTCTCCTTTCTTTTTTTTAACGTCTGAAACTCATCTCTCCATCTGTTTAACATTGGACGAAGTTTCTCAAAAGCGTCTTTCCGGCATCCTCTTATACGAGGCTCTTTTTTAGAAAAAACATACACTGTTACTGCATTATGTACTTTTCGAAAGTCTTTGTATGAAAGGGTATCCATTACTTTCTGATATAGCTTGGAATCTTCATCATTCATTTTGTACCTCCTTCCCAATCAATAGACGCTTGCCGTTTGTCCTGTTCCAGCCAATACAGTTTAGTACGATCCGGCAGACGGTAATCTGCTATCTTCCACCCTTCATCATTGCGAAGGGTGGAGATTACACGTCTGGCATCATTCGAATTTGTTTCAGCGTTAATTTCTTTTGCCGTTACTTTCCGACCTGATAAGAAAATAGCTCTTACTTGTTGGATTATTTGGGATGAATTGCTATCTTTGTTGCTGGATCTACATCGGAGATTGGCAGTCGTGGAGGCTGCCTTTTTCTTTTCTTCCATAGTCATGCCCTCTTTTTATTTATTGATGATAGCATCAATATCTGATCTTTTATAAAATCTTTTTGCTCCAATCTCTATTGGAATTAAATATCGGCTTTTTGCCCATCTCCATAAGGTGGAGCGATCAACATGTAACATTTTTGTTGCTTCGTCAGGAGTAACAAGAGGGTCGTCTTTTTTTGTTAGAATAGCATTTTCTAGCTCCTCTTTGGTGGAACGAATTAGATGATCTGCAAACTGTAATAGATCATTAGTGCCAACTGTTATTGATACATTTGCACCGCTTTGGATAATTTCTTGTATTAACATCTTTCGCTATTTTTTTTATTTATGATGCGAAAATATGCAATACAAAAGTATGTTCATAATACTCTTTACATAAGAATGTTGAGTTGTATATGTACGCCTATTTATGCTTATATATGAATGCTTTATTGTATTATTATTTTAATAAATTGTTCATCTGTTGTGCTATTATGTATTCATATACAGTCATGGATATTAAAGTATCCGTTTAGACATAAGTTTGTGTAGGGTTTCTAAATTATTATATGATTCATGTAAATCTATCATTTTACCTCTTTGTATTAAAACACCTTTCTCAATCCAATCATTAATGGTTACACGTGATTTGTTTGTAAAACGTGCAAACTCACTTTTGGTACAAAAAGGTTTACCTCCTATTACTTTTGTATTTAAACATTCTAAGATGTTTTCTATATTTTGTATTTGAGGGTAACAAAATACTTTTAGAAGTTCTATGTCTATGTATTCTTCTTTATAATGGGAGAGGAATTTTGTTAATTCTGACACTTTTACTCTCATTGCTTTTATCGTATTTCAAAATCATTATTTACTTTAAATTCCTCACATCCAAAAGCCGCACACATTAAAATAAAACGCTCTTTTAATCCCATATTAGTATATCTATTTACTGCAGTACTGTTTTTTGCATGAAGTCCAGCCGCATATTTATCAACCTGTACTTTATTCATCAAATCAACATGGGTTTTACGTGCTAATTTACTGCTTGCTATTTCATAAATAGGTTTGTATTCATTTATGCCCAACGATGTATTAAATATTGCTACTTTACGGTCTACTTCACAGTATTCCAGTAACTTCTTTATCTGATAATTGTATCCTATTTCTCCATTGCCTTCGGGATAGAATGGTAATAATGCGTTCTTCAAAAGATCGCCTTTATATTTCATTATAATGTCATAAGCAAATCGAATTATAGGCGTTCTTATTTCGGTTCGTATTAATCCGTCTCTATGTGTTTTTTGAGGTAAATAATGAATATATGGTATTCCATCTTCAATACCTATATTATCAAAAGTGAAACGTCTAAAATCTCCAATACGGCAACCAAAACAACATTGCACAATAAATATATCTTTTACTCGCTGCAATGAATTTGGGCAACCTTGCACTAGAATGGTATTAAATTCAGCTTTAGTTAGAAAGATCGGCTCATCATATTGCTGCTTCATAATGGCATCTTTTTCCTTTCCTATCTTTCGGAAGGGTGAAACGGGAATAATATCATTCCGTTCCAGTTCAGCCATGAAAGCTTGAAGTAATAAAAGTTTCTCGGCTATTGTGTTTTGGCTTCTTTCTTTTGAGGGCCTATTCCTGTTATTCATATCAACATATAGACCAGGAAATTTATCAACCAAAGTATATTCAATGCGTAGGAACTCCCGAAATTTAAGGATCATATCTTTATTAAAGACTTCGACGGGTTCTCCGTCAATGCCATTAATAATAAAAAATCGGTTTAGTTCCCGTATTACTACATCATAGTGTTTCTTTCTACCTACACCTATAACGCCAGTATCTAGCCATCCATTCACATAAAGTTGGAACATCTCACATAACGACTCTTTTTTATTTATTATATCATATTTTTCAGGATGGAGATATTTATCTATTAATTCTTCAAGTTTATCACTGGTCAAAGATTTATCCCCAGCATATAGAGATAATATTAGTTTTTTTCTTTCACTAATAGAAGCATTGAATAATGTTCTTTGTTCTAGTTTTACCACGCTTTTGGCTTTGTATTGTTCATTCTTTGCATCCCAAAGTGTGGGAAGTACCATAAATTCCGATTTATGGAATAATTGTACATTTCTTCCGTCAGATAAACGAAATCTAACATTAACTTCTTTATCCTTCCGGCCTGTTCGAATAAATGCTTTTACAGTAGTCATATCTCATATAATTATTGGTTGTGCAAATATACTAATATTGCACAACATCTATGCAATATTGCACAACTAAATAAAATGATATACAACATGATATTTTATATGTCTATTGATAATCAGTAATATTGGATTATATTATCCTTTATGGTATTTTAAAAATCGAATCGCTTCGGAATCACTGATGTAAACGTTGATTATTTAATAATAGTCAACGTTTTTCTTTTGTTTGGGGTACATCAATTTTATTGAATTCTGAGTGGTTTCATATTGCGATTATCCCCTATAAAACAGTAAATGTCCCCCTATGTCCCCCTTTACTGTATACTATATTGATTTGATAAACAGGCAAATATTTGATTTAATTAAGAATATATTTATACCCCCTATTTTATAAAGCAACTCCCATTATTATTCCTACATTTGCATTCAGAGATTCGTCTCTTTAGTTGGGAAACATAAACCTTTTGTTCATGAAGCATTTACGACAAACTTTACTTTTTATATTATTAGGATTCTTATTGAGTGCTTGTCGTCATACAGCCGACCGATTGTTATCTATCGAACAATTAATCAGGCTGAAACCGGACAGCGCCCTTTCTTTGCTTCGCCAAATTCAGTATCCGGAGAGGCTGTCGGATTCAAATGGCGCTTTATATGCGCTGCTAATGACGCAAGTGATTAATCAGTCATCTGATGAGGGGCATAAAAGTGATTCACTTATATCTGTTGCAATCGATTATTATAAAGGTACGAAGGACTCTGCTCATGCGGCACTGGCTTATTATAATGCCGGTCTGGTAGCAATGGATAATGAAGATTCGGAAGCTTCCCTGCATAATTTCCTAAAGACAATCGATTGGTTGGGAGAGAGTGATAACGATGAACTTCAGTTCATGGTCAGGTATAAAATGAGTCGTCTTTTCAACTTGCGACTGATTCCTGACGAGGAACTACGGTTGGGGAAGGCAGCGTTACCTTATGCCGAACGGATTGGTAATCCTTTGTATATCTGTGCACTGTTGCCATATATCACTCACGGATTTATGCAGACAAATCAACTGGATAGCGCCTATAAATATTCTGTGCAAGCGATACAGCTGGCTGAGAAAGAGAATCTGGTCCGGACATTATCACATATTTATTCACAGCATGCCCATCTTTGCATGGCAATGAAGGACTATAAACAGGCGTTGATGTATCGCGATAAAGATTTGGCTATTCTATTTGAACTTTTCGGAGAGGAAAATGAATATATCTATGATCATTATATAAATAAGGCAAACACACTGACTGAACTGCATCAGTATGATTCTGCTTTCTACTACATTAATAAAGCGGTGGAAGATACAACAGATATACAATATACAACTCGAAAGTCTTTGGCTAAGGCTGAAATTTATGCTGCTACCGGGCAGATGGATTCGGCATATTATTATATGAACCGACATGCTGACTTGCGGGATAGGCTCATAGAGGAGAGAGATAAGGAAGGTTTACTGACTTTGCACCGGAATTATCACAATGATGAATTGAAAAAAGCCAATACCCGTCTTTGGCAACAGGCGGTGGAAAGGAAGCTGCAACTGTACGTTGTGACTATTGTTTGTTGCCTGGCGATTTTGTTAGGGGTATGCATCTACTTCTTTTTATATAAAAGGAAACAACAGGAAGTATTGCGTCAGAAAGGACAGATTGCCCATCAGCAGGAGTTGTTGAAGTACCGTGAAATAGAAAAACTACAGGCAGAAAAAGACTTGTCGGAAGCTAAGGAAAGGGAAGCGCAGATTCGGGAGAAAGAGGCTTTACTAAAGGTTGAGTTTTTTAAGCGCCTGAATGAAACTTGTATTCCTGTGATTGAAAATCCGAAAACCCAGCAGAATATAATGCTCAAGGATGAGGACTGGAAAGTAATATTCAAGAATGCCAACAGTATCTTCCTGAATTTTACAGAACGTCTGAAGAATCAGTATCCTGCACTGAATGAGGAGGATTTGCGGTATTGCTGTATGGTGAAAATGCAGTTTTCGCAGACTGATATTGCTAAGATCATGCATCTGGAGAAAGATTCGGTGAAGAAAAGACTGAAACGAATTCGTACCGAAAAGATGGGGATAGCGCAGGAAACAACATTGGAGGCTGTGCTTCGGGACTTTTAAATGATTAAGAATGAGAATGAAATAATTTGTTAAACCAAACATTAGAATTATGAAACAAACACTGAGTTTTCATAGTCCGATCATTGCTTCTACACAGAGCAAGGTGGATGTAGAAGCTTTTGAGAAGAGTACAGATGCTTTTGAAAAGGGAGAGCACTTACAGTCTTTTTATCTGTTGCTGGATTATATTGATCCGGAGTTACGCAGCAAATTTGGTAATGCAGAAGGGACAGAGTTTGCCGTACCTCATGGTTCCATTATGGTCTATCTGAGGCTGGAGGGTGACCAGCTGAATATTACAGCTCCATTTCTGTTGTTGCCGGAAAAGGGGAGGATTCCTTTGCTGCGCCAGGTGGCAGCTTTGAATCTGACAGAACTGACGTTAGCATGTATCTCTTTGCAGAATGATAAGTTGTTCTTTGACTTTCATTGTCCGGTGGCTTTATGCAATCCTTACAAGATATACTATGTGCTTGAGGAAATCTGCCGGATAGGAGATAAGTATGATGACGAATTTGTGACTAAGTTCAAGGCCGAGCGCATTTATGAGCCCAAAATTACTCCATACGACAATGAAACGGTGGATAAGGTATACGAAGCCCTCCAGCAGAGCTGTAAGGAATGTATGGACGCTGTAAAATACTTCGAGACAGAACGAAAATATGGTTATGCCTGGAATATATTATCCAGTACGCTTCTTAAAATATGCTATTTTGTCTGTCCGCAAGGGCAACTGCTGAATGATCTTGATAAAGCGATTACAGATCATGGGCGGGAGGATATGCCGTTGCCGGAGATCGTATCCCGTACCAAATCTGTTGTCACACGCCTTCAGGAAATGACGAAGGAGCAACTGGCTGCCGATCTTTACTTTGTTGAAACTTTCATTTCGGACAGACGCCGTTCCGTACTGAAAAACATTCAGGATAACTTTGAAGATACATACGAGAAAGCCGGCTCGGCATTGGAATCAGGTGACTTCATCGTTTGCTGCCTGCTTATTATTAATAAATTCTATGAATTGTACTATTATAATAATGTGCAGAATGATGTGAATGCGGTAGTTGTGAAAGCAATGAAGGCTACCTCTGCCATGTCATGGGAAGAAGCTGCTCCGATATTATATGAAGCGATGGATAATATCATGGAAGGAGAACTGGATGTAGATGATGACGAAGAAGGTGGTGACGAAGACGGAGAAACAATGGGCTTCGATACGTCACAGCTTCAACAGATGCAACAGGAAATGATGCAGCAGGCGATGCAGAATATTGATATGGAGCAAATACAGAAGATGCAGCAACTTGCTATGGAGAATATGCAAAAGATGATGGCCGGTATGTATGGCAACAATAACAATACGGAAGAGGACACTAACAAATAAAGAACAAGACTATGGAACAGAATATATACAATGCCATTTATAAAGTGAATCATGCCGGTGGCTGCGGCAGTTGTTTTTATCTGAAACAATATGATCTGTTTGTTACCAATTATCATGTAGTAGAGGGATTCCGTCAGGTAGCGATCCAGGATAATGATAAGAATTCGTTTCTGGCCAGGGTCGTTATGGTAAATTCCGTATTGGATATTGCTTTGCTGTCGGTGGAAGGGGATTTTTCTGCTCTTCCGGATATCCGGTTATCGGAGTTGAAAGAAGTCGCGATCGGACAGAAGATAAACGTGGCCGGCTATCCGTTTGGTATGCCGTTCACAGTGACTGAAGGTACGGTTTCTTCTCCCAGACAGCTGATTAACAACAGTTATTATATTCAGACAGATGCTGCGGTCAATCCGGGAAATAGCGGAGGTCCCATGTTCAATGAACGTGGTGAATTGATCGCCATTACCGCCAGTAAGATCACCGATGCGGATAATATGGGATTTGGTATCCCTGTGGATACACTGAAAAAGGTACTGGAGAATATAGAAAGTCTGGACCGCTCTGTTTTTAATGTGCAGTGTAATAGTTGCGATGAATTCATTTCCGAAGAAGATGAATATTGCCCTTGTTGCGGTGACAAGTTGCCGGAAGAAATCTTTAAAGAGAGGGGACTGACCGATCTGGCTGTATTCTGCGAAGAAGCCGTTGAAGCGATGGGAATCAATCCGGTATTGGCACGTGTGGGATACGAAGGCTGGAAATTCTATAAGGGAAGTTCGGAGATACGTATGTTTGTGTACGACCGTTCTTATTTGTTTGCCACCTCTCCGCTGAATATTCTGCCAAAAAAGAATCTGGAACCTGTGCTGACCTATTTACTTCAGACAGAGATTGCTCCTTATCGTTTCGGACTGGATGGAAATCAGATTTATCTTTCTTATCGTGTGCATATATCTGATATATTCTCCGATTATTCGGAAAATGTCAAGACGAATCTGACCCATCTGGCTTTCAAGGCAGATGATCTGGATAATTATCTGGTGGATACTTTTGGCTGTGAGTTTTCCGAATATGCTAATAAAAACGCTATCTGACCAATAACTAAACTATTTGAATATCACTCCTTTCGCTGAATTATTGAGGCGGAAGGAGTGTCTTTTTTCCTCCCTGCCGGACACTCGCAAATCTATTTTTACGAAGAATAACGAACGTTATATAGGTTTCAAAAAGCTCAAAAAAGGTAAAATGATGTTGCGATTCTCTGTTATTACTTATACTTTTGGACGATTAACAACTAAAAAACACAATAAAGTTATGAAGAAATTGATTTTTTTATTTGCATTTTGCCTTACTGTGACTAACATTTTCGCTCAAACTGACCCTAGCCAATTGAAAAAAGAAGGAAGCGACGCTTTTAATGCCAAGAACTATCCCGTAGCTTATGCTAAATTCAGCGAGTATCTGAAACAAACGAATAACCAGGATTCTGCAATCGCTTATTACTGTGGTATGGCTGCAGATGAAGTGAAAAAGTATGCAGAAGCTGTGACTTTCTTTGATATTGCTATTCAAAAGAAATTCAATATAGGTAATGCTTATGCCCGTAAAGCGCTGGCACTGGATGCTATGAAGAAGACTGACGAGTATGTTGCTACCTTGGAAGAAGGTCTGAAAGTAGACCCGGACAATAAAACAATGATTAAGAACTATGGTCTCCACTACCTGAAAGCAGGTATCGCTGCGCAGAAAGCCGGAAAAGCGGAAGAAGCAGAAGAATGCTTTAAGAAAGTGATTCCTTTGGATCATAAAACATATAAAACCAATGCTTTGTATAGCCTGGGCGTTTTATGCTATAACGACGGTGCGAATATCCTGAAAAAGGCTGCTCCTCTGGCAAACTCTGATGCAGACAAATATGCTGCAGAAAAGGAAAAGGCAGATGGCAGATTTAAAGAAGCCATAGGTTACTTGGAAGAAGCTACCAAAGTTTCTCCGGAAGATACAAAGTCTAAAACTATGCTTTCTCAAGTGCAAGCAGCTATGAAGTAAACTACCAATTCCAGATAGAAAGGGTTGCCGGGGAACGTTTTGGCAACCCTTTTTTATTGCTTCTTTTTTTGAATGATCTACTTTTTGCGTACTTTTGCTTTCCCAAAAAGAAAGACTTTATGCAATTATATACAAGAGAAGAAACGATTCGGAGAATAAACCATTTAGGGCAATCCTGCAGGCCTTTTATTTTTATCATTAATTATTTGCAGGATGCCTCTTATGTAGAAGAAGTTGCTTCTGTTGACCCTTCTGAAGTAGTGTATAACCTGAATGGGTTTACCAATCAATCTTTCTCGAATGATGTGCTTTCTTGCTCTGAAAAGCCTGTCCGCTGGAATTCTTATCCCGAATCTTTCGATAGTTACCGTCGGTCATTTGATATCGTTCAACGGAATATATTTGCCGGAAACAGCTTTCTGACCAATCTGACATGCCGCACGCCGATAGAGACGAACCTTAGTCTGAAAGATATTTTCTTCCGTTCAAAAGCAATGTATAAATTGTGGGTCAGGGATCAGTTCACAGTTTTCTCTCCCGAGATATTTGTCAGAATCCAACAGGGAAAAATCAGTTCTTATCCGATGAAAGGTACTCTTGATGCATCATTGCCTTCGGCTGTCCGGCAACTGATGGATGATCCGAAAGAGGCTGCCGAACATGCTACTATCGTAGATTTGATCCGCAATGATTTAAGTATAGTGGCCGATCGGGTATCTGTGTCCCGATACAGGTATATTGATAAGTTGCAGACGAATCGCGGAACTATTCTTCAGACGAGTTCTGAAATACAGGGAACCTTGCCGGATAATTATCGGGAAAATCTGGGACACATTCTTTTCAAACTCTTGCCTGCCGGTTCTATCACCGGTGCTCCCAAGAAAAAGACGATGCAGATTATCAGTGAAGCCGAGACGTATGAGAGAGGATTCTATACGGGTGTGATGGGGTATTTCGACGGAAGTAGCCTTGATAGTGCCGTTATGATACGTTTTGTGGAGCAGGAAGGCGACAGAATGTATTTTAAGAGCGGAGGCGGAATAACCTGCCGTAGTGAAGTGGAAAGTGAATATCATGAAATGAAACAAAAAGTATATGTGCCAATTTATTGAAACGATTCGCATAGAAGACGGACAGGTTTATAATCTGTCGTATCACACAGCGCGCATGAACCGGACTCGTGCCGCCTTTTGGAAAGAAGCGGCTCCCATTGATTTGTCCGGCTTTATATCTCCTCCGTCTCTGTCCGGTATCTGGAAGTGCCGGATTGTGTACGATAAGGAAATCGAAGAGGTCGGATACACTCCTTATCAAATGAGAATGGTTTCTTCCTTGCGTCCGGTTGCTTCGGACACTATTGATTATAGTTACAAGAGTACCAATCGGGAAGAATTGAATGATCTGTTTGCCCGGAGAGGGAAGGCAGACGATATTCTGATAGTGAAAGACGGATATCTGACTGATACCTCCATTGCCAACATAGCGCTGTATGACGGACATACATGGTATACTCCGGCTCATCCCTTGCTTCAGGGGACGAAGCGTGCGGAACTGTTGGATAATCGGTTCATAGTGGAGAAAGATATCCGGCAGGCGCAATTGGGCGATTACTCCCATATCATGTTGTTCAATGCGATGATAGACTGGAAACGGCTCATCATACCTGTCAATGAAAAATATTTTATTCTATAACTAAAATTAACGGAAATATATACAGAACCGTTGAACAAAGCCTCTTTTTAATCTGTTATATTTATGTGTTTTTCATAGTATTAGATAAAGATTAATTAAAAGAGATTGTACTTCACTTGTGAAAGCTTAGAGTACATCAGAAGCAGAAGAGTCTGTTTTTTTGATAAATGTGTTAGAGCATCGGTTTTACCAGGCCGATGCTTTTTTTATGTCCTTTTGTTGCGTTTTGTAGTTTATATGAAATAAAATTTGTACGTTTGTAGGGTAATAATAGAAAATGATGAAGATGAACATACCCGTTATCTTTCAGTTTTTAAAAGATCTTTCTGCGAATAATAATCGTGAGTGGTTTAATGAGCACCGGTCAGAATATGAAGTAGCCCGTGCCGAGTTTGATAACTTTCTGGCAACAGTAATCGCCCGCATTTCTTTGTTCGATGAAACAATCCGGGGAATCCAGCCCAAAGATTGTACCTATCGTATTTATCGGGATACCCGCTTCTCTGCGGATAAGACACCCTATAAGATACATTTTGGCGGTTATATCAATGCCAAAGGCAAGAAGTCCGATCATTGCGGATACTATGTGCATCTGCAGCCTGACGGAAGTATGCTTGCCGGAGGAAGCTTGTGTTTGCCTCCCAATGTACTGAAAGCTGTCCGCCAAGCCATTTATGACAATGTGGAAGAGTATATCTCCATTGTAGAAGACCCCGAATTCAAAAAATATTTTCCTGTAGTGGGAGAGGACTTCATGAAAACAGTTCCCAAGGGATTCCCGAAAGATTTTAAATATATTGATTATCTGAAGTGCAGACAGTTTGTCTGTTCTTATCTTGTTCCCGATGATTTTTTCACTCGGGCAGACATGATGGAGCAGATAGAGAAAGCATTCCGACAGTTCAAGAGATTTGCCGATTTCATCAATTACACAATTGATGATTTTGAATAAAATAATACCTAAAAATATAAACTTAAAAATTAAACTCATATGGTAGTAGATACTTTAGAAAATCTGGAAAAATACGCGTCTTTGAATCCTTTGTTTGCACAAGCTATTGAGTTCTTGAAATCTCATGACCTCCAAGCCATGGAAATAGGCAAGACTGAACTGAAAGGAAAAGATCTGCTAGTGAATATCGCACAGACAAAGCCTAAGACTAAGGAAGAGGCGAAATTGGAAACGCATAATGAATTTATTGATATTCAGATCCCATTGTCGGGAACAGAAGTGATGGGGTATACTGCTGCCAAAGATTGTGTGCCTGCCGACGCTCCTTATAATGTCGAAAAAGATATTACTTTCTTCGAAGGACTGGCAGAGACATATGTAGCTGTGAAACCGGGAATGTTTGCCATCTTCTTCCCGCAAGACGGACATGCTCCCGGCATTACTCCTGATGGAGTGAAGAAAGTGATCGTAAAAGTAAAAGCATAAACCTAATTCAATTCTGATATGAAAGAGACACTCAACATTATCAAAAACGATCCCTGGCTGGAACCTTTCGCAGATGCCATTACCGGTCGTCACCAGTATGCACTGAACAAGGAAGCCGAGTTGACCAATAAAGGAAAACAAACTCTTTCGGACTTTGCATCAGGCTATCTTTATTTTGGTCTGCACCGTACTCCCAAAGGATGGACGTTCCGCGAATGGGCACCGAATGCTACTCATATTTATATGGTAGGTACATTCAACAACTGGGAAGAGAAAGCTGCTTATAAGCTGAAAAAACTGAAAAACGGTAATTGGGAAATCAATCTTCCGGCAGATGCCATTCAGCACGGAGACTTATATAAGTTGAATGTGTATTGGGATGGCGGACAAGGTGAACGCATTCCTGCATGGGCTACACGTGTGGTGCAGGACGAGCAGACCAAGATATTCAGCGCACAAGTCTGGGCACCGGAAAAGCCATATAAATTCAAGAAAAAGACATTTAAGCCTGCTACGAATCCTTTGTTGATCTATGAATGTCATATTGGAATGGCACAACAAGAGGAAAAAGTAGGCACATACAATGAATTCCGCGAAAAAACACTTCCACGCATAGCACAGGAAGGCTATAACTGTATTCAGATTATGGCCATTCAGGAGCATCCTTATTATGGTAGTTTTGGCTATCATGTATCCAGTTTCTTTGCTGCTTCCTCCCGCTTTGGTACGCCTGACGAACTGAAAGCGCTGATTGATGCTGCTCATGAGATGGGGATTGCCGTTATTATGGATATTGTCCATTCTCATGCGGTGAAAAACGAAGTGGAAGGTTTGGGTAACTTTGCCGGTGATCCGAACCAGTATTTCTATCCGGCTCCTCGTCGTGAGCATCCGGCATGGGATTCACTATGCTTTGATTATGGCAAAAATGAAGTGATCCATTTCTTATTGTCCAACTGTAAATACTGGCTGGAAGAATATAAGTTTGATGGATTCCGTTTTGACGGTGTGACGTCTATGTTGTATTATAGCCACGGGTTGGGAGAAGCATTCTGTAATTATGGAGATTACTTCAATGGTCATCAGGACGGCAATGCCATTTGCTACCTGACATTGGCGAATGAGTTGATTCATCAGGTCAATCCGAAGGCTATCTCTATTGCTGAAGAAGTTTCCGGTATGCCGGGACTTGCGGCCAAAGTAGAAGATGGCGGTTACGGATTTGATTACCGTATGGCTATGAACATCCCTGATTACTGGATCAAGACTATCAAGGAAAAGATTGACGAGGACTGGAAGCCTTCCAGTATGTTCTGGGAAGTAACCAACCGTCGACAGGATGAAAAGACGATCTCTTATGCGGAAAGTCATGATCAGGCATTGGTAGGAGACAAGACTATTATTTTCCGTCTGATTGATGCAGATATGTATTGGCATATGCAGAAAGGCGATGAGAATTATGTAGTCAATCGCGGAATCGCTTTACATAAGATGATCCGCTTGCTGACATCTTCGACGATCAATGGCGGTTATCTGAACTTTATGGGTAATGAGTTCGGGCATCCCGAATGGATCGATTTTCCGCGTGAAGGTAATGGATGGTCTTGTAAATATGCCCGTCGTCAGTGGGATCTGGTAGATAACAAGAATCTGGCTTATCACTATATGGGGGACTTTGATGCTGAGATGCTGAAAGTGATCAAGAGTGTGAAAGATTTCCAGGCGACTCCGGTTCAGGAGATCTGGCATAATGATGGTGATCAGGTATTGGCTTATGGACGTAAGGATCTGATATTTGTATTTAACTTCAATCCGAAACAGTCTTTTGTAGATTATGGTTTCCTCGTTAGTCCGGGAGCTTATGAAGTAATCTTGAATACGGATAATGTTGCATTTGGCGGAAATGGTCTTGCAGATGATTCAGTAGTTCATTTCACGATTGCCGATCCGTTGTATAAGAAGGAAAAGAAAGAGTGGCTGAAACTCTATATTCCTGCACGTACAGCTGTTGTTTTGAGAAAGAAGAAATAACTCAGGGAATAAAAAATAAGAAAGCCCTTGCCGAGCATTTAATGTTTGGCAAGGGCTTTTTTTATAAGAATGTTCCCGGACCGAGAATGTCGTACATATAACTGACATTGCGGGTTTTTAGCAACATTCCTTGCGGGGAATAAAAGAGCTGGTATTTGATATCTACATTATCTTGTCCTACCTTAATGACGATGATTGCCTGCCATTTAGGAAACTCCACCATGGTTACATCATTTACTACCCAACTGGCATAAGGACCGGATACAAAGGCATTGTATACGGTAGGTGTCACCCGGTCGAGACTGACAAGGTCCGTCTGTGTCATTTGCCATTGAGCCTGCGTATTGAACCAGACGTTTTTAGTGAATCCATTCATAACAAAGTTAGCGCAATAATAGCCATCATCCTGCGACCATGCTATACCGTTGGCTTTGGGGTACATCTTTTTGAAGGCAGCCTGTATATTGCCGGGAGGTAAGATTGCGAAGGCAGATACAGACAATAATAATATGACTGCCAAAAAACTAATTTTCTTCATAAGGTTCTGGTTTAGGAAATTATTTATCTAACTAAACAGCCTTTGAGAATTTTTGTTTTCAGTTGGGGGGAATAAATCAGTAGTATCTCCATTGGGGCTGCCTAAAAAGTCAATAGTATCATCAATTCCCCTCCCTTCGGGAAGGAGGAGAGTTAAGATACTATTGATTTATCATTTGCCTTCAATCGGAGCAGATCAGAATGTAATCTTCAGAATCTTCCCATTATAGGCCCCAACGGAAACCTCAGTGGCTTTGTAAGGCAATAAACAGATTTCCTCTTTGGCACCGGTCAATAAGTCTGTAGCCTGATATTTTTCCATTTGTGGTATCTGTAAGAAATCAAACGCGTGAGAAGGTACGTTGATTGCTACATCAACCAGTTGGCTATCGAAATTGACGATGATGAACAGCAATTCATTCTTATACTTTCGCATAAAAGTATATTGCTTATGTTCGTCGAAACGCCATCCGTTTTTATTGGCGTACATCAGGTCGAAGAATACTCCTTTGGCGATGGATGTCTCTTCATTACACAGCGTAAGTACTCTTTGGTAAATGCTGTACAGGCGTTTATGCTCTTCGGTCAGCATTTTGCCGTCAAACTTACCGCCATTGCGCCAGCGACGAATAGTATCCACGCTCCAGTAATCGAATATCGTAGTCCGCCCGTCTCTTCCGCTGAAACCTTCGCTGTCCATTCCCAGTTCTCCAAACTCCTGACCAAAATAAATCATCATAGGATTGGTGTTCATACAAGCAGAAACGATCAGAGCAGGGATTCCTTTACGTGGATCTCCTGCAAAGAAATCGGAAGCGATGCGCTGTTCGTCATGGTTTTCCAGGAAGTTCAGCATTTGTTTTTCTATTCCGTTCAGACTTTGCCAGCAGTGGGTGATGGATGCCGCGGATTCGTAGCCGCAAGCTACATTGCGGAGTGTATCGTATAAACCGACCTTATCATATAGATAGTCAAATTTCCCACGGAAGAGATAATTGCGGTATTCGTTGGGATTATAGACCTCGGCAATGAAAAGGATTTCCGGATGTGCTTCCTTTACTTGTGGAATAGCCCATTCCCAAAATTCTACAGGAACCATTTCCGCCATATCGCAGCGGAAACCGTCGATACCTTTTGAGGCCCAGAATAAAAGAATGTCCAGCATCTTTATCCAGGTATCCGGAGTCGGGGAGAAATGGCAAGTGCCGCCATTCAGATAATCTACTCCATAGTTCAGCTTGATGGTTTCGTACCAGTCGTTGATGTTCGGTGTAGCGTCAAAACGGTTGTTACCTGTCGCTTTGGCCGGATATTCATGGTAAGGCTCTGCTGCACCTTCTTTCATATCGAACTGGGCACGCAACTCGGACTGCGGTATATAGTAGAAATTGTTGTACGGGCTGAAAGCGTAGTTTGGGTCATCGTTTGCTCCCAGTTCGGTAGTGCCGTCCGGTTGTGCATCCGAGTGATACTGGCGTGCTACATGGTTGGGGACAAAATCTATAATAACTTTCAGTCCGGAACGGTGAGTGCGATGTACCAGATTCTCGAACTCCTTCATTCGTTCCGGCACATCGGTTGCCAAGTCCGGATCTACATCATAATAATCCTTGATGGCGTAGGGAGAGCCCGCTTTGCCTTTCACGATGGCGGGGTGGTCGGGCCGTATGTTGAAGCGACGGTAATCCGTCTCCGTTGCATGCTCGATAATGCCTGTATACCAGATATGGGTAGCACCCAGTTTCCTGATTTCTCCAAGTGCCTTGAGGGTGAAGTCGGCCATTTTACCACATCCGTTGGCGGTAATGTCTCCATTATAGACACAATGGTTGTTATTGTTTCCGAACAGGCGTGTAAACACCTGATAGATAATCATTTTATTTTCGTTGTTCATATAGAGTAGATTTTATTTCATATCATAAATATTTTCGGGAAAAGTAAGGAGTTACTTCCATATTTTCCCTTTTTCCGCCAGTGTCTGGTCAAGTAAGTCATTGGCTATCTTATAGCCTTGCTCAAAGATTTCTTCTGCTTTTTCCAGTTCGGTGTTGCTGTATCCATAGAGGTTGTATGGCTCGATCAGCAAGTCACATTTTTCTCTTTCGGGGAAAGTATTGGCACGGAACATAAAGTGGAAGGAGCGCATGGCAATGCTTACGATATTCATTTTATAGTCTTGCGCCATGATGGGACTTACATTGACGGCTACCACCTTGTCACATATTCTGCGGAGGGTGGAGACCGGAAGGTTCATCATTAATCCGCCATCTACGTAATTGGTTCCGTCGATATTGACCGGAGCAAACATGACAGGCATACAGCAGGAAGCAGCCACACGTTCGGCTATGGAACCACGGTGGAAATGAACCATACGTCCGTGGTCCAGATCGGTAGCCGTGATGATTAAGGGGATTTGCAACTCTTCCAGATTCTTGGCTTTCAGATTGGTATGGAGAAAGTCAATAAATTCACAGAGGTCAAATAGTCCTTTCTTGGGGATGACTAACTTTGTCAGGTCCTGAAACTTATGGCCGGAGAAGTATTCAATCACTTGGTGAGGTTCATTTCCGTCGGCATAAAAAACTCCGGCAAGCGCACCGGCACTTACTCCGGAGATAATGTCCGGTTTGATGTCATGCTCCAGCAGAGCCTGCATCACCCCCAGATGCGCAAATCCTTTAATAAATCCTCCGCTTAAAGCATAGCCTATCTGATATTTACGGCTATTCCAGTTATTTGTGAATACCTCCATGAGTTACTTTCTTTTTTAGTTCGCCACGAATTTAGTGAATTTATTGAAAGTAGGAGGAATATAATGGATAGTTTTTTTGAATTGTATACAATCCTCTGAAAGCTATCCATATTTAGGCTGATGCGGCTAGAATCCGAAATCGTCTATCTCAACTTTATGTTCTTCTGATTCTTTGAAAGGTTTCGCTTCTTTCTGCACAGGGTTTCCTTCGATATATACGGCACGGAACGGGCGGGCAGGGCAGACGTATTCGCAGCCGCCACATCCGACGCAGATCTCTGTATTGACGTGGGGAAGAGTCAGTCCGTCTTTGTAGGGTACCATAGCAATGGCTTGCGTAGGGCAATGCTCTGAACAGGCTCCGCAACTGGTTCCGTCAGTGAGGACAATGCAATTTTCTTCTATAAAGACGACATAGCCCATCTGAGTGAGATGTTTCTGTTCTACCGTCAACGGAGGGATGGCACCGTTGGGACAGACATCGCTGCATACGGTACAGTCGAAATTACAGAATCCTTTTTCGAAACTGACCGTTGGCTGCATCACACCCCCCAGACCGTATTCCATGAAAGCGGGCTTCAGTACATGTGACGGGCATTTGCTGACACAAAGGTGGCATGATGTACAATGTTGCTGGAAACGTTTCTGGCTAACAGATCCCGGAGGAGTAATAGGATTTTCTTTTTTGTATGCCTTTTTGCCTTCCATCGTCGCAATGGACTCTTGCGCTTTCGTAAGAAGCGTGGGAGCTGCTCCGGCAGTAGCCAGTCCGGCAAGCAGAAAACGACGTTTGGAAGAATCTGCAGCAACGGAATATGATTCTGTTGCCACCGGTTGTTTTTCTGTAGCGGAAGAACGTTGTTGTCCCTTTGAAGCAGGGGCGTAAACCAGCGCTTTCTGTTTGCAGGCACCGAGACAGTCGAAACAGTCTACACAGCGGCTATAGTCAATAGCGTGTTCTTTGCTGTGGATACAGGCAGCTTTGCATTTGGTAGCGCAAAGTCCGCAACCATTACATTTTGCGGTATCGATACGGACTTTGAACAAAGAGTAACGGCTCAAAAATCCTAATACCGTACCTACCGGACAAATGGTATTACACCACGTGCGTCCGTGTTTCCATGCCAATATAAGAATGGCGGCAAAGGTCAGTATCGCTATAAGAAGGGAAGAAAGGCTTAATACCGAGGTGTCTACCTGATAAAACGTGTAGTTGTCGAATCTGGAAAATACGGATTCCAGCAGGTTGTTTCCCAGCATATACACCGGTTTGAAGATGTGTACTACAATGCGTCCGTATGCGCTATACGGGTCCAGCAATCCCAATACCACTGAGAAGCCGCATACGGAGGCAATTACAGTCACTCCGAGCACGGTCCATCTCAGTATATTCTTTGCAGGACTGTACCGATATCTTTTTTTCTTCTTTCCCACAGACTTTGAAATGCGTGCTATAACATCCTGCCATATTCCCATCGGACAGATGGTAGAGCAATAGATACGTCCGAACAACAGGGTTAACGCAATCAGCACAATCAGTATGCCTATGCTGAGAGATAGCACGGCAGGGACAAACTGTATATGTGCCAACCGATGAAAACTGTTCGGCAGAATATTAGCAAAATCGAGAAAATAAAAAGTAATCAGTGCAAAAAGGACAACTGATATTCCGATACGTATCTTTCTTAGCATGGTGGTTTACATCTTAATTCGCTTGACATTCAGTTTGTCGATGTCCATCGTTCCTACTTTCAGTGCTTCTCCTTTGGCAAGGTGACCTACAGTGTCCAGCGGCATTTCGCGTACTTGATTGAAGAATTTGGCTGCGGCTGTATCTACGGCTACGATATCCGGTGAGATAAAGAGACCTTTCGCCAGCACCACGTCCGAAGCGGAACGCCCTCGCGGTCCGTTGGTCTTCATGATACGGTAGGCGTCTACGACATTAAGCACAGCTTTCTTTTCCAGTGTACAGATGTCCGCAATGCATTGCTGCAGGTCGTTCTGGTGGAAGAAGCCGCGGTCCCAGACGATACCCATATGGTTTTTCATGGAGATAGTCAGGTTGGCGCCTCCGTGATTCTTCAGGATAGGGACGTTAATCCATACATCACAATTCAGGATGGCTTCATGTATTTTCGCCTTCTTCATCTTTTGTCCTTTTGGCAGGTCAACGGGTTTGTAGTAAGACTCCAGGTGGGCCGGCATAACTTTGGCTCCGGCTTCTTTTGCTGCCGCTTCGATACCGCTGTTTTTGTAGCACTTCTGCCAATCGTCGCAGGTATGGTCGAATACGGTGACCTCTTTGGCTCCGGCGGCAAAACATTGTTTGATGATTTCCGTGATCAGTTTCGGATTCGTGTTTCCTGCCAGTTCGGGCACTTTATCCCATCCGATATTGGGCTTTACCACCACTTTCTGTCCGGGTTTGATGAATTGCTTCATACCGCCCAGCTCGCTGATAGCACGACGGAACATGGCTTCCGGTTCGCCGCCCATGACGGCTACCAGGTCCGGTTTATCACCATTTGCCTTATTGATTGTCTGAGTCAGTATCTCCATCGCCTCTGAACGCTGTATAGTCATGGCGGCACCAGTAATAGCTACTGTCTTTAAAAAATCCCTTCTGTCCATCTTTCTTTTTTAGTTTAGAGTTTTGCAATTGCCTTTAGCAGGGCGTATCCGCCAAACCATTGAATGAGCATCCCCGGAATGCCGATACGGAAATCTTGTACTGCGATATAGAAATCTCCCTCGATCATCCATTCAAAAGCGGTTCCTATGAGTTGATAGGAGAGAATTACTCCAAGGACGGCTAACAAAGAAACGGTTTTCACGGTACGCGCAGCAAGGGCGGAAGCACCGGCAAGCAAGGTTGATTTTATCAGTATAATCGGGAGAACGGCTTCGGATGGCATGGCAAACAAGACATGATTGATGACAGGAGAAAGAACAGCTGTCAGCAATCCTACCCGAAAGCCGTATTTATAAGCGGCAATTAAGGTAAAAAAGTAAATTGGTAATAAAGTCGGTCCACCGTAAGGAACGAGGTGGCACAGTTGTGGAAGTGCGATGTTGCCTGCTACGAATAACAGGGCGAACAGGTAAGTTTTCACATTGCTGTAATTCAGCGAATAGAGTTTGGCGGATGTTTCCATTTTCATTGATGACTTTAATGTTTAGATTGATGATATCTTAAAGATTAGACTATTCTCGTTTGAAAAAGTTTAATCGGTCTCATAATTTCTTGGCCGGTCAAATCATGATTGGGCTTTGATGTTTACAAAAGTAGTACAAATTTTCAATGAAACGTATTATTTTATCGCTTTTTGTTTATTCATTGAAGTGCGTGAACCGGAACAGTGGATTTCTCCTTCCGGTGACAATGAAAAAAATGTATGATTTATGAATCATCGGTGTTTGTGTTTATAATAAACTTTGTGATAGTTTTAGTAAAACGGTATCTGAGTTTATTATAAACGATGTAATCCCGTTTATGGCTTTCTGTGCTGAAATTTGGCAACAAAAAAGGCTGCGATTTCCATTGGAAGTCGCAGCCTTCAGCTTGTATACCGATGACTCATATCTTATTCGTTATAGGGAAATAGATATGTCTTGTTGTAATATTGTACTTTCCTTACGGACTGATCAATCTTGACTGTATGTTGCCGTTCATGTGATACATTACAGCAGGTGTGTTGAAAGACAGACTTCTTTTCATTGGTTACGGTTTTATAGGTTTATTATTGTTCTGCTTACAAATATACAACATTAAAAAGGCTTTGTCAAGTCCTGACAGTAATAACCCGTTAAACTCTGAAAAAGTATCCTGTTTAGAAATTAATATCGGATACGTTCTTCTTGCATTCTTCAAGTCTTTCCAGCGTCTCCTTGGATAACTGCGGATAATGTAAGTCCAGTTTTTCCATGCGTTCACAGATAATTTGCCCGACGGCATATCGCATGAACCACTTGTTGTCTGCCGGAATCACATACCACGGAGCAATCTCTGTTGAAGTTTCTGTCAGTACATCCGAGTAGGCTTTCATGTAGTCGTCCCAGTATTGGCGTTCCTTGACGTCAGCAGAAGAGAATTTCCAGTTCTTTGATTCATCGTTCAGTCTCTCCATGAATCGTTTCTTTTGTTCGGCTTTCGAAACGTTCAGAAAGAATTTGATGATGACCGTCCCGTTTTCAGTCAGATAACGTTCGAAATCATTAATCTGCCGGTAGCGGCGTTTCCAGAAGCCGTTGTCTATATCTTCCGTTTTTAGTATTCCGGGTAGCTTGCTGGATAACAGGATTTCGGGATGCACTTTGGCTATTAGTACATCTTCATATTGGGAACGGTTGAAGATTCCGATTCGTCCCCGTTCGGGGAGCGAACGATTGATTCTCCATAAGTAGTCATGATCCAGTTCTTCGGCAGAAGGTTGCTTAAAGGAGTACACCTGACACCCTTGCGGATTGATACCGGACATTACGTGCTTGATCGTTCCGTCTTTTCCGGCAGCGTCCATCGCCTGAAAAATAACCAGAACTGAGTAGCGGTCTTGTGCATAAAGCATACTTTGCAGTTCTGATAGCTTTTCTATATTTTGGACTAATTGTTCTTTGGCATCCTGTTTGGACATATCAGCAGTAAATGAGGGATTGAAATCGGATACATGATGTTCTTTGCCCGGTTTGGCTGTAAGCTCTTTTAAGACTTCTTTTTTCATTGTTGTATAATTAGGTTGTTATAGGTATATAACAGTTGAATAAAGAAATCAGTTCTTGCCAAATTAAGAGTGTTGAATAGTAATTCCCCAATTATGTATCAACAGATTCTACATAATTCCACACTAATTCCACAGTTATATTTATATCACCTGCTATTTATATGTTTGATTATCAGTTGTATATATCAGAGTGAGACGTTTGGCATCTGCTTTGCCATATATTAAGTACAAGAAACAATAAAAACAATAGTTCTATTATTTACACTTAAAAAATTACGATTATGAAAAAGTTATTAGTAGCAGTAGCATTGGTATTGGGATTAGGTAGTTCTGTAGCATTCGCACAGGAAGTAAGTAACACTCCGGCAGTGGAAACTCAGACACAAGCTCCACAGGATGAGTATACAAAGATTGAAGTGAAAGATTTGCCGGAAGCAGTGACACAGGCAATAGCGAAAAGCTATGAAGATGCTACCATCAAGGAAGCGTATGTTGCCGAAAAAGAAACCGGTAAGGTTTATAAAGTAATTCTTACTACAAAAGACGCTCAGGAAGTAACCGTACTTCTGAATGAAAAAGGAGAAGAAGTTAAAGAGATAAAGTAAAACTTCGAAAGTAATAACTCATAGAGAGGTTCTGGTTCGTGATGAATCGGGACCTTTCGTTTTGAATACAGGCGAGTGTAAGTCTGTGCAAAAAAAATAAAGAAAACAGGAGTCATTGGGAAGATTGAATCCTTTTTGTTTTTACCTTTGCTGTCCATCATTAAACACGTAATTTATGAAACTAAAAGTTGCCGTTATATTTGGAGGAAAATCCGCCGAATATGAAGTCTCATTGAAGTCAGCTACTAATATTTTTAATGCTGTTGACAGGACAAAATTTATTCCTTTGCTGATTGGGGTCGGTAAAGATGGTATTTGGTATTATAATCAGAACTACGCAACGGATCATGTGAATCTGGCAGAATGTGATTATTTTGCAGGAGCAACAGCCGTTTATCTGTTGCAGAAGTCGGGCAAGGTACAGGCTGTCAGTCAGGAGACAAATGAAGTTTTAGTTTGTCCGGATGTCGTATTTCCAATAATACATGGGACGTACGGGGAAGACGGAACATTGCAGGGACTTTTGAAGGCGATGGATATTCCTTTTGTCGGTCCCGATGTATTAGGTTCTGCCATCGCTATGGATAAGGATGTGGCGAAGCGATTATTGAGAGATGCAGGCATTCCTATAGCTAAATTCTATACTATATATAAATATAATCCTTTTGAATATTCATTCGGAGAGGTGGCTGCTTCTTTGGGACTCCCTCTTTTTGTCAAGCCGGCAAATGCGGGCTCTTCTGTGGGAGTAAGCAAAGTGATGGATGAGAATGAATTTAAGACAGCTCTGCTGACAGCTTTTCAATATGACAATAAGGTATTAGTGGAAGAAGCTGTTGTTGGAAAAGAAGTTGAATGTGCAGTATTGGGTAACGAACAGGTACAGGCGTCTGTGGTCGGAGAAATCGTTCCGACACAGGCTTTTTACTCTTATGATGCTAAATATATAAATGCGGACGGAGCAAAGTTGAGGATTCCTGCCGAAATAGATGAAACCGTTGCGGAAGAAATACGGCAGTATGCTATAAAAGCATTTAAAACGACTTGTTGCGAAGGTATGGCACGCGTGGATTTCTTTCTGACCAAAGATAACAGGTTCGTACTGAATGAACTCAATACACTGCCCGGATTCACTGAAATCAGTATGTACCCGAAACTTTGGGAGGCAAGCGGAACTTCCTATAAAGATCTGATTACAGAACTTATTGCTTTGTCTGTAGTAAGAGATAATCGAAACTCGGAACTATTGACAGAGAGTAAATAGAGGGAATAAATCTAAATGACTCAAGGCTGATCGAAAAGTCCGGAGAATGATTTCTCCTTTTTAACAGGTAACAAAGCAAGGAGGCTTACGACTTATTTTTAAGTAATTCATAATAATGTGCATCAATGAACCGGCCATTCTTGAAGCAAGCTTTATGATGTATTCCTGTTTTCTGAAATCCTGCTTTCTCCAACACACGCATTGATGCGGCATTGTGTTCATAGACCGTAGCATATAGGCGTATTACGTCTGTATGCTGAAAATAATGTTCTATGGCTCTTTTCAAAGCAGCTGTTGCAAGGCCCTTGTTCCAGTATGTTTCCGAAATCCAGTAACCGACTTCTGCATTGAAGCGTTCGACATCCGTTCCGCGGACGAATCCGATATTGCCGATTGCCTCATGATTCGCCTCGATGCAATATTCATTCTGTTCCACTTGTTCCGAAGCGTATTTAATGAAGGTATCAGCATCTGTTTCTGTATATGGAAAAGGCAGCCCATCACGGCAGTTATCCCATATCTTCTTATTATTCAGATGCCTTGCTAAGGTTTTGGCATCCGATTCTTTCCAGGGACGAAGTATAAAATCCATATTCTTATTCTTTGTAGCTATTATGGTTTCTTTCCCGAATCTTTCCCCATGCGTGTGTGTCAAACAGGCAACTGCTGCGCATAGTCTCATACATCACCTTAAATCTCGACATCGGAATGGTATAACTCAGTATATCAGCCTCAAAATAAGGGCGTACAGAAGGATCAAAGAATCCGATGAATGTTCTGTATCCGCCTTTACGATTCTCCAGAATCGTCTGTGTGACCACAGAACTGCATCCCGACCCGAAAGTGGAAATCACTGTATCCTCCTTATTATTATCGAAGAAAGCCCAGGTAGTCAGTCCGGACAATATATCGGGATTGACCAGAAAAAGGATTCCTTCCAAATGATCGAACGTTTCCACTTTATCTATACGGGCAAAATGCAGATATTCCTTTTCTGCCCTTGGTACTCCCAGTTGCTCAATAAAGCTTTTTACCATCTCCGGCGTCTGCTTATATCGTTCCTTTAGAGATACGAACGTCGGCACGTGCTCGGGCATATCGGTGAATCCGGTATAAAACTTACCGCCGCCGCAACCAATTGTTTCCGCATTCAGGCTGATGGTATTACCTTCTCTGACTTTACTCATGCTTTTAAAGAAGCATCCGTTCACTTTCGCCGTTTCATTTTCAAGAATGTCCGAGTACCAGAATACGATAGGCAATTCAGCATATTCGCCAAAAGCTTCCCGATAGTTTTCGATGAATTTTTTTATTTCCATAATTGGTTATTTTATCTACGTACAAAGTTAAACTAAAAAAGCAAGGAGCAAAGAATAAAGTCCGAAAATATACGTTTGGTATACGGAGCAATGGAGTTGGTCTATTATTTCTTATTCTCATGGTATAAAGGCATAATTTTGCGTCATTCAAATTAAAAAATAAGAAAGAATGAAGTATGTTATAGTGTCTATGTTTGTTTTGCTCGTGTGGGTGCCAAAGATTGTGAGGGCACAAGTGATAGTCAAAACCGGATATATCTCATCTTCCTCCTACAAAGGTGAGAACGGACGGCAGACAGGAGGGAAGGGGGATCTGAAATTTGTAGAAGGAAGCGTGAATATTCCCGTGTCACAGAAACTGAATGAACGAAAATAGCCTACTATTTGGGTAGTCTCGGCAGGGGGAGGCTATACTTCCATGAATAATCAGAACCTGCAGTCTTGTATAGACACAGATTTTATCCGGCAGTTCAAACCGAACCTGTCTCTTGGAGCTGGACTGGCAATAAATAAAAGTAGTCACTTTATCGCCTTATGTCAGTGAAACGAACATTATATTCAGCATTAAAAGTCATAGGGGTATTTCTGATCATATCCTTGATATTCAGGTGCCCGGTATCACCGGGATAGAGTTTGTGCAAAGCATTCAATATGGTTTCTGACTTTATTACAGACTTTTACTGGAACGCCCATACGTTAAGTTTTGGTCTTATTTCATAAAAAAGGGTATTTTGCAAAAGAAAAAGGAGGGAACATAGTGTATTATTCCCGCAAAATGCCGTTATTTGCATCATTAAACAATAAAAGGTTTATTTCGATTTGATTATTTCACATGAATCTTCTCATTTATTGAGCATATCCATCTCTGATTAAGAACTTCCAAAGAACTTTGTTATTGAAATTATTAATTTTTTATATTTGTATTTTATGAATTTGTACATTGGAAATCTTAACTATAACGTTAAGGAATCAGACTTGAGAAACGTAATGGAAGAGTATGGAGCAGTTGCTTCAGTTAAATTAATCACAGATCGTGAAACAAGAAGATCAAAAGGCTTTGCTTTTATTGAAATGCCGGATGATACAGAAGCAGCTAACGCTATCAAAGAATTGAACGGTGCTGAATATGTAGGCCGTCCGATGGTAGTTAAAGAGGCTTTGCCGAAGAACTAATTGACTGAATAACAATCAGTATATAAAAAGAAGGTGTGTTGGTGATCCCAACACACCTTCTTTCGTTTCTGAAAATCCTGCCGGACTATTTCTTAAAGCCCGAAGAATTTATCTCTCTTTTTATTGTCTGCGGTTATTTTTTTCTTACCTTTGGTTCACTATCTGTATGTGTGGATGGTGTAATTGAAAAACTAAAGGTATGAAAGACAATTTGAGAATTGCCCTCACATTTTCCGGTGGGGGCTACCGTGCTGCTACTTTCCATTTGGGTGCACTATCCTATCTTCATTCTGTAAAAGTGGGTGAGTTCACATTGCTAGATCATGTGGTTGCTTTATCTACCATATCCGGTGGTACTATTACCGGCCTGCGATATATGCTGGGTTTAAGTCGCGGTGAATCAGTAACCGATATTTTTAAAGAGCTATATACTTTTCTTACAGATGTGGAACTGGCGACAGTTGCCATGAATAATCTGGCATCCTATGATAAAGGACAGTGTGCTTCTCTGATTCGTACGATGGCGGATATCTATAATAAAGAATTATTTAAGGGAGCCGTATTAGGTGATTTGATGGACCAGTTGGATGATATTCATATTTGCCATTTTGCGGCTAATGCAACGGATTTCACTAACGGGCTGGCTTTTCGTTTTCAAGTGACGGAAAAGACAGGAGCCAGACAGGAGCAGGCTACCGGTTACGGATTGATCGGAAATAATAAAATAAGAATTCCACGTGAGGTGGCACGTCATATCCGTCTGTCGGAAGTGCTGGCTTGTTCTTCTTGCTTTCCCAGCGGATTCGAACCGTTGGTCTTTCCTAAAGATTTTGTTTTGGGAGATTCGGAGGAAGTGAAGAAGTTTATCGCGAAGACAGAACCTTTTGGTATTATGGACGGCGGGATTGTCGATAATCAAGGTATCGAGCCGATTCTTTTAGCGGAACAACGGATGGAGACCAGCTTAGGCTGTAAAGACGGCAAATGTCTGGATCTGATTATTGTTTCGGATGTGGCAAGCCCGTATATGAGTGCTTATCAACCTTCCGATGTACATTTGCCGAAAGGATTGAACCGGATGACACTGAAAAAACTAACAGCATCTATCTGGGGAGTCGGGATCGGACTGACTGTTGCGACAGCACTTTCCTTGGTATTTACCTCCACTTCTTTCTTGTCCGGTGTATTGGTGGCTGTATGGGTCCTGGTTGTGGGTATTCTGATTATATATACAGTCATGAAGAAAAAGCTGATTTCTGTGGCTGCAAAGTCAGTCATTCAGGACAGTATTCCGGCAGTAATGAATCTTCGCTTTGGGGATATTGCCACATTGCTGGCAAATCGGGTGAGTTCCGTATTGCTTTTGGTGTCTTCTGTCTTTATGAAGCATTTGCGCCGGATGGATTATAGAAGTATATACAGGGATGATGACTGGAAAAACAGATGTATGATGAACGGTGTATATGAGTTGAGGCCGGATGAGGCGTGGGCAAGTAAATTAAAATCAGGACAACTTCCCGAATATCTGAAACCGAGTAATAAGATTCAGCAGCATTCTACGATAGCTACTGCTATGGGTACGACTCTTTGGTTTACCCAGGAAGAGAAAGAAGCAGGAGTACACGATTCTCTGATTGCTGCCGGACAATATACGATATGCTGGAACTTATTGGAATATATTGAGACGATCAAGAAAGACCCTTCCAATACGAATGAACATCATCAGCTTATTCTGGCTTGTGAGGAACAGTTGAGAAAGGATTGGGAGAAGTTCCAGAAAGACCCTCTTTGCGGATTAGCCGAGTGGAAAAACGAATAGAAACAAAAAGATATCTTAAATTTACCATATTAACAACAAACCGATAGAAGATGAATCAAGAACTTTTAATGAATCCTAACTGTCTGGTGGCTGCTTTGGAAAAGCCTGCCGCCGAGTTTACTAAGGCAGATATTATTTCTTTTATTCAGAAGAATAATATCCGTATGGTCAATTTCATGTATCCTGCCGCTGACGGGCGACTGAAAACATTGAATTTTGTAATTAATAATGCGGCTTATCTGGATGCGATCCTTACTTGTGGAGAGCGGGTGGACGGTTCCAGCCTGTTTCCTTTTATAGAGGCGGGGAGTAGCGACCTGTATGTAGTGCCTCGTTTCCGTACCGCTTTTGTCGATCCGTTTGCAGAAATACCGACACTTTCGATGCTTTGTTCTTTCTTCAATAAAGACGGTGAGCCATTGGAAAGTTCTCCGGAACATACTTTGCATAAAGCGTGTAAAGCATTTACTGATGTCACAGGTATGGAGTTTCAGGCGATGGGTGAGCTGGAATACTATGTTATTTCACCGGATACAGGAATGTTTCAGGCTACAGATCAACGTGGTTATCATGAATCTGCTCCGTATGCTAAGTTTAACGATTTCCGTACGCAGTGTATGTCGTATATAGCTCAGACGGGTGGGCAGATAAAATATGGTCATTCCGAGGTTGGTAATTTTACATTGGATGGCATGATTTATGAACAGAACGAAATAGAGTTCCTGCCTGTTCGTGCCGAAGATGCGGCAGATCAATTGATGATTGCCAAATGGGTGATTCGTAACTTGGGATACAGATATGGGTATAATGTGACATTTGCGCCTAAGATTACGGCTGGAAAAGCCGGATCGGGTTTACATATTCATATGCGTATTGTAAAGGACGGACAAAATCAGATGCTGAAAGACGGTGTATTGTCGGAAACAGCCCGTAAGGCAATCGCCGGAATGATGGAACTTGCTCCTTCTATTACAGCCTTTGGAAATACCAATCCTACTTCTTACTTCCGTTTGGTTCCTCATCAGGAAGCACCGACCAATGTTTGCTGGGGAGATCGCAACCGTTCTGTATTAGTGCGTGTACCGTTGGGCTGGGCTGCCAAGACCGATATGTGTACTTTGGCAAATCCATTGGAAAGCGAAAGTCATTTTGATACCAGCCAGAAACAAACGGTAGAAATGCGTTCTCCGGATGGTTCGGCAGATTTGTATCAGCTGCTTGCGGGACTGGCTGTTGCCTGCCGTCATGGTTTTGAGATAGAACAGGCTTTGGACATTGCAAAGAGAACGTATGTAAATGTAAATATCCATCAGAAAGAGAATGAGGACAAGCTGAAAGCATTGGCTCAATTGCCGGATAGTTGTGCGGCATCTGCCGAATGTTTGCAAAAACAACGTGCTGTCTTCGAGCAATATAATGTATTTAGTCCGGCTATGATTGACGGTATTATACGCAAACTCCGTAGTTATGAGGACAAAACATTACGTGCCGATCTGGAAGGCAAACCGGAAGAAATGCTGGAACTGGTACATAAGTATTTCCACTGTGGATAAGCAATAAAAGCATTCTGCTTATAAAAATACTACAAATAAAGGAGGGTGCACTTCACAATCGCGGTGGCACCCTCTTTTATTTAATCTTCATTGTTATCTTCTTCGTCATCTACCAGGTTATTGAGTTCAAGTTCCAAGTCTACCAAGTCTTGTTTCCATAACTTTATGATATCTTTCGGTGTATCTTTGGCTGCCTTCTTGATTCTTTCCTGAGCAACAGATACTTCATGCTCTAATTGACTACGTCTGCTCATACAATTCAATATTTAATTAATAAAATTATAAACAAACAGTAAGGAGAATAGTTCGATGGGATGAATTTAAAAATGGACGGGATGAACTATTTATAAATAAGGGCTGTTGTAGTCTAAAATCTTTTTAAATATACAATTATGCTCAATTTATTAGCCGTGTTTTTAGTCTGTTCAGGTATCGGAATTGCAGTTCACATAGCAATCGATCTGACACATCGTCCACAATCAATGAAGATAATGAATGCAGTATGGATATTGACTGCATTGTGGGGAAGTTACTTAGCTTTATGGGCTTATAATAAGTTCGGACAAGGTGCTCCTATGAAGATGGGAGGTGGTGAAATGAAAATGGATATGTCGGACATGAAGGGGATGGAGATGTCTGATATGAAAGGGATGAGCATGTCCGGTATGAAAGACATGAATATGGATATGTCAATGGGAGATATGTCCATGAACCGTCCTCATTGGCAGTCTGTGGCTTTATCGGCTTTACATTGTGGAGCAGGCTGCACATTGGCTGATATAATAGGAGAGTGGTTCACTAATTATATTCCGGTAACCGTTGCAGGAAGTCAGCTTATAGGAAACTGGGTACTTGATTTTATATTGGCGCTGATCATCGGAGTTTATTTTCAATTCTATGCTATTCGGGAGATGGAAAGGATATCGGCGGGAAAGGCACTGTCCCGTGCTTTTAAAGCAGATTTCTTTTCTCTGTTGTCTTGGCAAATCGGAATGTATGGCTGGATGGCAATCGTTTATTTTGTTTTATTTGTCAATGAGCCTTTACCTAAAGATACATGGATATTTTGGTTTATGATGCAGCTGGCTATGCTTTTTGGCTTTTTCTGTGCTTATCCGATGAATGCTTTGTTAATAAAGTTAGGCGTGAAAAAGGGAATGTAAATTTCAGATATTACTTTATCATCGCGGGGATATATTGGTACATAAAATAGAACCACACGGAGAAACAAAAGCCCAAAGCTCTATTTCTCCGTGTGGTTCTATTTATCTTTTCAGTAACTTAGGAATATCCGAAGGTTCTTGTGCAACTCGTATGCCGGCAGCTTCTAAAGCCTCTATTTTGTCTTTTGCCGAGCCGGAACCTCCCGAGATAATGGCTCCTGCGTGGCCCATCTGTTTTCCCGGAGGAGCAGACTGTCCGGCAATAAATGCTACTACAGGCTTATTTACATGACTGTGAATATATTCAGCAGCCTGTTCTTCCGCGTTTCCTCCGATTTCTCCGATTAACACAATTGCTTTCGTTTCAGGATCATTCTGGAACATTTCCAGTAGTTTAAGGAAATGCAGACCTACCACAGGATCTCCTCCGATGCCGATTGCAGTAGACTGTCCCATACCATTGATCGTTAAATGATATACTATTTCATAAGTGAGTGTTCCGCTACGGCTGATGACACCGACATTTCCTTTCTGAAAGACTTGTCCCGGAAGGATTCCTACCATACTTTCTCCGGGAGAAATAAGTCCCGGACAGTTGGGGCCAACCAACATTGCCCCTCTTTGTTCGGCAAACCGATGTGCTTTAATGACATCCAGAGTCGGAATACCTTCTGCAATACAGACTATTAGCCGGATGCCTGCATCCGCAGCTTCCATAATGGCATCTGCTGCAAAACGGGCCGGCACAAAGATGATGGAAGTATTAGCCTGTGTCTGTTTTACAGCTTCATACATCGTATTGAATACCGGAATACCGTCTACTTCCGTACCTCCCTTGCCCGGAGAAGTGCCGCCAACGACATTCGTTCCGTATTCTTTCATCTTCTTGGCATGAAAAAGCCCGTCTCTACCGGTGATACCTTGTACAATCAAACGGGTGGATTTATCTATTAATATACTCATCGTTCCTTCATTTTTTATGTGATTTCATCTTAAGATTTGATAGCCATTAAAGCGGCTTCCTGCATAGTTGTAGCTATTTGAAAACGGCTATGGCTGCGTAAAAGATCACGTCCGATATGCTCATTGGTTCCTGTGAGCCGGACAATGACAGGTATATCACTCTTAATCTGATCGAATGCCTGAATAAGACCGATAGCTACATCGTCACAACGGGTGATTCCTCCGAAAATGTTTATCAGGACGACCTTTACTTTCTCGTCCTGTAATAGAAGTTTCATAGCTTCAACCACCTTGACAGGGTTCGAGCTACCGCCAATATCAAGGAAGTTGGCAGGATTTCCCCCATGAAGTTTTATCATATCCATTGTTGCCATAGCAAGTCCGGCGCCATTTACCATACAGCCTATATTTCCATCCATGTGAACGTAGCTGAATCCTTTGTTTTTAGCATCTGCTTCTACTTTTTCTTCTTCTGTAGGATCAAACAAACTCAGTACATCCGGATGGCGGTAAAGAGCATTATCGTCAAAAACAATTTTGGCGTCAATAGCCATCAATATGTCTTTGGCGGTAAGAGCCAATGGATTTACTTCAACCAGTGATGCGTCATTCTCCATGAAAATTTTGTAGAGTGCTTGCAGAATAGCGGCCATTCTGCCGGCTTGTTCTATGTGAGGGAAGAGCGAGAATGCGAAACGGCGTGCCAGATAATCAGGCAGACCGATGAATGGGTCAATAGCATAGCGAATGATTTTTTCCGGTGATTGCCGGGCTACTTCTTCGATATCCATACCACCGGACGCACTCATCATAAGGATGACCGAGCGTGTGTTTCTGTCAATGGTGAAGCTGACATAGTATTCTGCGGCAATATCAACCGCCTCGCTGACCAGTATCTGATTGACAGGAAGCCCTTTAATACTCATACCCAGAATGTTTTTAGCTTCCTGATAGGCATCTTCTGTATTATCTACCAGTTTAACACCTCCGGCTTTTCCCCGTCCGCCGGTCAGCACTTGTGCTTTAATAACCACTCTGTCCGAGCCCATTCTCCTGTATGCGGCAACTGCACCGGCGGCCGTTCGACATAGGGTATGCCTTTCAACGGGGATCCCATACTTGGAGAAAATTTCTTTTGCTTGATATTCATGTATTTTCATGGTCCGCGAATTTGAATAAATGATTCCTATAATGAAAACAAGTGAAAGATTCGGAATGTTTGCTGACAGAGAGAACTAATGATGTGTTTTACAGCATATTAATTATTTTATATTTTACTAATAAGCATAAAAAAAGCGTGTCAGCAAACTAGCCGACACGCTCTATCATTGAGAAAAGGTAAAGTATATCTACGGATGCTTATGCAATGCCGTGAGCGCTTACTGTACCATCTATTTTCTTGATCAAACCCTGCAATACTGCACCCGGTCCGCATTCTGTAAAATCAGTAGCACCATCGGCAACCATATTCTTAACAGACTGAGTCCAACGTACGGAAGCAGTCAGCTGGGCAACCAGATTCTTTTTGATTTCTGCAGGATCAGTATGAGGAAGTGCATCCACATTCTGATATACCGGACATTTGGGAGTATGGATTTCTGTTGCGTTGATAGCAGCTTCCAGCTCAACTTTAGCCGGGTCCATCAACGGAGAGTGGAAAGCACCACCTACTTTTAATGGGAGAGCACGTTTTGCACCGGCAGCTTTCATCAGTTCGCAGGCTTTTTCGATGCCTGGTACAGAACCGGAGATTACGATTTGTCCCGGGCAGTTATAGTTGGCAGGTACGCAAACTTCACCTTCTGCATTAACAGATGCACAGATTTCTTCTACTTTTTCATCCGGCAATGCAATGATAGCGGCCATCGTAGAAGGAGTTGCTTCGCAAGCTTTCTGCATAGCCATCGCACGGGCATAAACCAGTTTCAATCCGTCTTCAAAGCTCAAGGCACCGGCAGCTACCAATGCAGAGAACTCACCGAGTGAGTGTCCGGCTGTCATTTCCGGTTTGAAATCATCGCCCATACAAAGAGCAGAGATAACAGAGTGAAGGAATACGGCAGGTTGAGTAACCTTTGTCTGACGAAGATCTTCGTCTGTACCATTGAACATGATATCTGTAATGCGATATCCGAGGATATCATTTGCTTTTTCAAACAATTCTTTTGCTAAAGCTGAGTTTTCATACAGGTCTTTACCCATTCCTACGAACTGAGCACCTTGACCGGGAAATACAAATGCTTTCATATCTTTATTATTTAATTGATTTTTAAATGCGGGTGCAAAGTTACAGATTTTTATGATACGACCGCACAAAATGTACACATTTGTGCAATGGAGTCGGGAAAATGCCACAGAGGTCCGTTGCCATGGCCTATATTCAAGTTCTTGCCTGCAATGATGGCATGAGTAATGTATTCTTTAGCGTGACGGATGGATTCTTTCATCGAATATCCCTTTGCCAGATAGCTTGCAATAGCGGAGGAGAGGGTACACCCGGTCCCATGCAGGTTTTTACTTTCTATCTTTTTCTCTTCATATATATAATAGGTGTGCCCCGGAGAATATAAGAGGTCGCACATTTGATCGCCTTCCAGATGTCCGCCTTTAATCAGGATATGGGTCTGATAACTGTCGGAGAGTTGTTTGGCAGCTTCCAGCATATCCTGTGTATTTTGGATGCTCTTGCCTGTCAGCACCTTTGCTTCATCGATATTGGGGGTGACTAATGTAACAAGCGGCAAAAGTTCTTTCTTAATCTCTTCGATGGCTTCATCTGTCATCAGCTTCCGGCCGCTGGTAGATACCATCACCGGGTCGTAAATGATGTGCTCCGGTGAATATTTCCGTATACAGTCGGCGATGACATGAACGATCTGAATATCGTTAACCATACCTATTTTTACAGCGACAGGCTGCAAGTCCTCCATCACCGCTTCGATTTGTCCGCAAACAATTTCGGGTGGTATTGCATGGACGGCGCGTACCCCTAAAGTATTTTGCACGGTGACAGCGGTGATGGCAGATGCCGCATAGCCTCCTAATGCCGAGATTGTTTTGATATCTGCTTGAATGCCCGCTCCTCCCGAACAATCGGAACCGGCAATGGATAAAATGACGGGATGACGTTCCATTTTAGATTTTTTAATATTTATCCGGCAAAGATAGAATAAAAACGGCAAGATACAAAATGGGATATCGTTTAAAATACAATAAGTCCGTTGTCAGAGAAGACAAAGGGTGAATATGAAAAGTACTGATAATAAAGAGCCATTCCACTTTTTGTACTTTATACAATTACTCGTTGCCGGAACGGGTAAAATACATATTGTAATTCAGAAGATAACACTAAGTACTCATATTGTAGATTGTATGATATGTATATCTATGAAAAACAATGTTTTATAGCATATCATTTGTTATTGTTCGAATCATAAAGCGCCCCTATATTTGCATCGTATTAAAGAAAAGGATATGCAAAGTATACAGAAAAAAGCACCCTTGGCAAACAATCACATATCAGTAGACTGTGTAGTGATTGGTTTTGACGGAGAACAACTCAAAGTGTTACTTGTAAAACGTGCGGGCGAAGATAATGGTGAAGTATATCACGATATGAAACTTCCCGGTAGCCTTATCTATATGGATGAAGATTTGGATGAAGCAGCACAACGTGTACTGTATGAATTGACGGGGCTCAGAAATGTAAACCTGATGCAATTCAAGGCATTCGGCTCTAAAAACAGAACCAGCAATCCAAAGGATGTACGCTGGCTGGAACGGGCTATGCAGTCAAAAGTTGAACGTATCGTGACAATTGCTTATCTGTCGATGGTGAAAATAGACCGGGCACTGGACAAGAATCTGGATGATCATCAGGCCTGTTGGATTGCCTTGAAAGATGTGATGACATTGGCTTTCGACCATAATCTGATTATTAAAGAGGCAATGACCTATATCCGTCAGTTTGTGGAGTTCAATCCTTCCATGCTGTTTGAGTTGCTTCCACGTAAATTTACCGCTGCCCAGTTGAGGACTCTTTTTGAGTTGGTATATGACAAGCCTGTGGATGTACGCAACTTCCATAAGAAAATAGCGATGATGGAATATGTAGTTCCTTTGGAAGAAAAACAGCAGGGGGTAGCCCATCGTGCAGCACGTTATTATAAATTTGATAAGAAGATATATAATAAGGTGAGAAGGTAGACCTTATTCAAGTATTAAGTATTAGGTATTAAGTATTAGGCGTTGAATGTTATAGCATTAATT
>OKVF01000294.1_pt1 | contig 62156 bp, 59 predicted proteins | sample 1604831 | NCBI WGS metagenome assembly OKVF01 (sample SAMN01760980, study PRJEB22395) | human gut metagenome
AAGTGTCCGGATGCCACCCATGTCTGAGGGTTCATCAGGATTGCGCAGTCAACGCCTACATTATAAGGGTTCTCCATGATGAATTTCTGCCACCAAGCTCTTTTCACATTGTTCTTCAGTTCCACGCCAAGATTACCATAATCCCATGTATTCGCAAGTCCACCATAAATTTCTGAACCAGGATATACAAATCCTCTTGCCTTTGCCAAAGCAACAATTTTGTCCATTGTCTTTTCCATTATTCTTTCCTCACCTTACTGTTATTTATTTGAATACAACAACGCTTACACCCTGCGATTGTTCTATATCTGCTGTTTTTTTGGAAACGGGATTCACTCCATCGCTTATATATAATATTTCACCAAAGCACTGAAGTCTCATTCCATCCGTCATAGTAGACGGCAATTGTATGATTACAATATGTTTTTCTCCCATTTCAAGGAGTTCCTGTTTTCCAATCGTGTTTGAGCTGTCTTTTACATCAGTCAATGAAATGTTCAGATCATATCCTTCAGAATATGCTTCCTGTATTGTTCCTACGAACAGCGTCTTATTATTATATCCCATGTAGGAAGCCGCACTGTCATATTTCATACTGACCCGTACCTGTCCATCTGACACTTCACTTCCCTTTAATGTGATCTCTGCTGAGGGGTTCTGTCTGCAATATTGCTCTATCGAATCCTTTATCATGGTATTTAATCCATCCAGATCATAGTAATCCTTATCAAAACCTTCTATGATCATATTCTCCACGCTGCCATCTTTATCGAGTGTCAGAGAATTCACAGTTTCCTGCTCTGCATCTGCCCCAGAGCCGCATGCTGTCAGCCATACCATCAGAACTGCCAGAATTCCCGCTGCCTTTAATTTTTTCATAATTTCCTCCACATGAACCTTCTATTAGATTCTGCGTCCTATTATAGCGAACTTATTCAAGATTTTCAAGTATTTCAAGACTTTTAAAATCCCTGTCAAAAGTCAGTCTGCATAATTGTCTGCAAAAATGTACAAGTTCCTTTAAAACTTCCTCACTTACAAGAAATCTATAAAGTTTTTCACTTGGCGTTTTCATTATGTAATCTATGGTATACTGTGTGGATTCATTTAAAATGTCACCAATTCCACGTCCGTCAAATTCCCCATTGACCATAATTGCCTTCAGTTCAAAAATGCATCTGGTCAGTTTATGTGGAATGGAATGGTTGGTCAGTGCCCTCAGTGACTGATACAGCAGCTTTAACATTTCCAGTTCATCATTGTTCTCACGGGCATAATAATCACAGATTTCCAGGAAATACATTCCATAATACGCTCCGATAAAATCCTGCCTGAGCTCTTCAAAATAATTGGATATATCTGCCTCTGCCATTGTGTAAGAATTTCTTCCGGCATATAATCGGAACTGTCCAAAGGAAAAGGGATTACTTGGTGCCATCAACCTGTTTCCCGCTTTTCTGGCGGCTCTGGCAAATGCCGAAATCTTTCCCTTTTCCTTTGTCAGCAGAACAACTCTTCTGTCATATTCTCCGATTGGTTCCGCTTTGATGACGATTCCCGTCACCATGATATAATCCTGCATCTCCCCGTTCACCTGTATTTCCTGTCTTATTTTTCGTGGTAGGATACCCTTTATATGACAAATAATCCAATACTTGTCCTGTCTTGACAAAACGGTTCCATCCATTTTCGTACATTCATCCGTTACCTCCCGTATTCTCTTCGTCAGTTTCCATACGGTTAGGATTTACTTAATTAAGGAATTCTATTCGGTATCTTTAGGGTCATATCCAAAATTCTTGATCAGATAGTCACTGTCCCGCCAATCCTTTTTTACCTTTACCCAAAGCTGCAGATTTACATGCTGCTCAAGCAGATCTTCTATTTCCGGTCTTGCCAGTGAGCCTATTTTTTTGAGCATGGAACCACCTTTTCCAATAATGATGCCTTTGTGGGAATCTTTTTCGCAAATGATAGTTGCATCAATATCTACAATCTTTTTGCTGAATTTCATGGATTCTATGGTAACTGCAACACCATGAGGTATTTCTTCGTCAATGCTGCGAAGAACTTTCTCACGGATCAGTTCTGCTACGATCTGTCTCATAGGCTGATCTGTAATCGTATCTTCATCATAAAAGGCAGGACCGTATGGAAGATATTTGAAGATCAGTTGAATCAAAGTATCCGTATTATCATCTTTCAGAGCGGAAACTGGAACAATTTCTGCAAAATCCATCAATTTACGATACGCATCAATATAAACAAGCAACTGCTCTCTTTTTACCGTGTCTATCTTATTAATAACCAGAATAACAGGAACTTTCAATTTGCTCAATTGCTCTACAATATGCTGTTCTCCTGCACCGATATAATCAGTTGGTTCTACCAGCCACAACACCACATCTACTTCTTTTAAACTGTGCTCTGCCACGCTGACCATATAGTCGCCCAGTTTGTTCTTTGCCTTATGAATACCAGGCGTATCCACAAATACGATCTGGCCTTCATCTGAAGTGTATACGGTCTGTATTTTATTTCTTGTAGTCTGTGGTTTTCTGGATGTAATTGCTATTTTTTGCCCGATCAGGCAATTCATCAGTGTTGACTTACCTACATTAGGTCTGCCTATCAAAGCGGCGAATCCTGATTTATACTGTTTATTTTCCTCCATTTTCTTTCCTTTCCTGTTGTGGAACGTTTACCTGCTGCGTATTCTGGTAATTCCCCTGTTCTGTATTTTTCTGCTGTATTTTCCTGTTTTGATTCCTGATAGTGTGTTTCTGCTCCAGTCGAATGATAAATCTGACGATCAATGCCAGAATCCCAATCACTGCAAGGAACACAATAATATTGGGAATATGTATTATCACTGCTATCAGGAAATTCCGTATTCCTCTTCCTACCTGATACAGGTTCTCCATAAATCCTGTACTGATCTTTGCCCAGGTTCCCTTCTGCTCCTGTGGAGTATATCTGGCAACTTCATTGATATCAAGATACACTGTACTATAATCTATCTGGTTATCATATGTACGAAGCTGAGATTCTTTGCTTTCCAATTCATACTGTACTTCTGTCAGTCTGCTTTCTATCGTAAGAATATCTTCCAGATTATCAGCTTCTCCCATCAATTCCAGAAGTCTCTGCTGCTCTTTCTCGAGCATCTTCTTGCGACCTTCCACATCCACATAATCAAGAGTGACATCCTCTATATTTTCCTGTCGGTATGTAATGTTCGAAACGCCTTCAAGTGTTTCGAGGAAAGTGTCCAGATTATTTTTAGGAATCCGGATCGTCATACTGCTATAACGATCTCCTTCGGTTCCCTGCGTACTGAAATATTCAGCATATCCACCTAATGATGCTATTTTCTGGTTCAAAGTCTGAATCAGACTGTCATATTCCTCAGTTTCTACCGTCATATTCACAGTCTTGATAAGTTTTCGGTCTGTCTGCACGGAAATCTCACTTGACTTTTCCTGTGAAGATGCTGTATTATCAACAGCATTTTCTGAATACAGATCATTACTTGATGCCATATAAGAGCTTCCCATTGTATCCGCAGCACTCTGCGAAACAACAGCGCTACCACAGCCACTCATTGCAATGGTGGCCGCCATTACAGCCGCTGCAAGTTTATACTTTGTTGCATTCCACTCTCTTTTCAATAAAATTCCCTCCTCTTATATTGATCAATGAAATAAGTTCTCGATCACGCCAAACATATCCTTATTTTCTTCTATCATCTGACCATTTCCAACAACACAGATAGCATGTTCTTTCATCACTGCATCCATGTAATCAGCCAGCGCTCTGATATCCTCCTGTGTACAGGAGAGCAACTGATCTCTTTCTTTCTGTACATCAGCAAATTCAAGATTCGAGAGATAAGCCCCAAGTGACCTGCTTCCCTTTGTTGCCGGTGTCATAGGAACATCCCAGTCGCTGATTGCTCCTATGATATATTTCGTCATAGTTCTCTCATCTGCTGTAAAGCTTCTCAGATAATCTCCTGCTTTTTCATATACATCCACTGTCTTTTTCAGGTTAGGATCCCGATAGGATACGAAATAGCTTTCACCATTCTTACCAAAATTGCACATGCATCCATAAGAGCCGCCCTTTACACGAACATTTGTCCACAGGTAATCATATCCCATAATTACCTTAAGCACTCTCAATGCACCCGTATAAGGATACTGGAAGCCATTATTTCTGAAGCTGCCTGCTCTGGCAACATATTGAATCTGGGCTGATGTTGCAAATCCCTCATTTTTCCTGCATAGGCTCAGATTTAACTTTTCTTTCTGAACCGGTTTTGTATAAAGACTGTTTTTGAATGATGCAATCAACTTTGAAAGAGGCTCAAATCCTTCTTCTTCTGCTGTGTAATCGATCATCAGATTCTCAGGTCTGAAAATATATTCAATCAGTTTCCCCAGTTTCTGCACCAGCTCATCTTTATACATATCATATTCTGATTCAAGTTTCTCAAGAAGCCTGTAGCAAGGCATACCGCTTACCAATTCCATAATTGCTGCTGTCTCACTAAAATAAGAAAGTGCTCGAATAGCCGCCAGTGAATGTCCTGCTGCGGTCATATTTCCCTGCATCCTTGACTTTAATTCCGCAATGATTTCATAAATTCTATCCTGATCATCCAGTCTCGAAGAGGTAATGATCTCCTGTAATAAGGCAAACGTATCTGCCAATTCTCCATACATTGCCTTCGTCTTAACCTCAAAGGTCAATTTGTATTCGTCCATCTTCTTTGCATTGGTATACGTATTGACTGTAGAAGAAATGCCTCCCGTATGAATATTGATCTCATTATACAGTTCACCATAACTGTACTTCTGAGTATCCACATATCCTAATACATTCTTTAAAATACCAATATAAGCGAACAGTTCCTGCGGAATATTGGCAGCATCAAATACCAGCTTCACATAACCGATTCCATTTGTCTGCAATTTATGGAACAATACTTTCGTATCTTCAACCATTCTCTCTTCATTCACGAAGCCCTCTGCTTCTTTCTTCATATCTTCTCTTGTCAGCATCGGGATCTTAGCCAGTGCTTCCGGTGAATCCTCCGAATCCTGATAGTCATGAAGTGCGTGTGTTTCTTCTACGATCTTATCAATCTGCTCTTTACTGAGTGTCTCCTTATAAGCCTGTAATTTATCTGCTAATGCCTTATCATTTTGTGCTGTCAGTCCCTCTTTGGGCGATACTACTAAAATGGATTTATGCTCATTATGCAATAAATAGCGGTCTATCAGTTCTTCGTAATAATTTGTATTGATCTTTTCACGAAGTGTATGGAATATATCATTTGCTTCTATCATGGTAAATGCCATTTTATCATCATACAACCATGAATCGAACATCTGAAGTCCATACATCAATCCCTTGGGATAGGAACCAAAGTCAGCTTCTCTGTATTTAAATTCATAATAGTTCAATCCTGCCAGCAGCGCCTTCTTATCCAGGCCCTCCTTTACAATTCTGGTCAGTTCTTCCTCTATTGTATGAACAAACTCATCCTTCTGGGAATCATTTGCATTCTTTGCAACAATCGAGAAATATGGCTGATAAACACCATTCTCATATACACTGTATACTTCCGTTCCTATATTCTTGTGGATCAATGCCAGTTTCAGTGGCGCCCCGGATGCAGAACACAATGCATAATCGATCAGTTGCATTGCATAATACAATTCCTTATCCAGACTTGTTCCGACAACTGTATTATAGGACAAATAAGTATTATCAGTTAATGCCTCTCCTTCCATAACCGGATAATCCTTGTGAATCGTTACCGGTTTCGTAAAAGGCTTCTGAAGCTGCACTGCCGAGTCGATCTGTAAACTGTCAAATTTACTCAGATATTCTTCATCCATCCAGATCAGCTTCTCAGCCATATCCATATTTCCATATAAATAAATATAACTGTTTGACGGATGATAATATCTGCGATGGAAATTCAAAAATTCTTCATACGTAAGTTCAGGGATTACCTTGGGATCTCCCCCTGATTCTACCCCATATGCCGTATCCGGATAAAGAGAATTCAATACTTCTCTGTCGTGTACGTCATCCGGTGATGAAAATGCACCTTTCATTTCATTATATACAACACCATTGATCTTCAATTCATCTTCCGGGCTTTCCATTTCATAATGCCAGCCTTCCTGACGGAATATTTTCTCTTCGTTATATATATTAGGATAAAAAACTGCATCCATATATACATGACAAAGATTCTGAAAATCCTTGTCATTACAGCTTGCTACCGGATAAACTGTCTTGTCGGAATAAGTCATTGCATTCAAAAAAGTATTTAAAGAACCCTTCACCAATTCTACAAAAGGATCTTTAACCGGAAATTCTTTGGAGCCGCATAATACAGTATGCTCAATAATATGAGGAACACCTGTTGAATCTGTTGGCGGCGTTCTGAACCCAATATAAAATACCTTATTCTCATCATCGTTTTCCAGCAAAGCCACTCTGGCTCCTGTCTTCTTATGTCTGAGAAGATAACTCATGGAATGAATATCTTTTATCTCTCTTTTTTCAATAATCTCGTATGCTGATACATCCTCTACTCTTGCCATTTTTAATAACCATACCTTTCTGCAATCTGCAGCCTTTCAGGCACAGATTCATAATTAAATGCTGATCGTCATCAGTGCCAGTTTGGATATAGATACATCCTCTATCTGCGCTTCCTGCTGTCTGACCGCCTGTGCATATTCCTTTTGGAATTCACCAAAGGAACAGACTTTGTGGATCCACTTTTTCTTCAGCTTACCGCCAAACCCTTTTCTATCTTCTCCATAGAAAAATCTCACCTGTAATTTTAACTGTTCATAAATACGGTAAGAAAAGGCATCTGTTTCCACCGTCAGAATATGGTCCGTAAATTTCACATTCAACGGCGTATCCTTTGTTACGTAAGCGCTGATAATAGCCTTAAATTTAAAAGGGACATCATCCCTGTCCAGTATTTCCTGATACGTAAGTTCTTTTCCAAAATATACATGTCCGGTATCCTGGATCACATATTTAAAATCATTGTTATTTTCCATTATATCTGTGTGTCCTCTTCAATATATTCCATATGATTAGCAGACAGGCGAATGGCTTCTCTGATTTCTTCCTCATCTAATTGCATCTCCTGCGCCAGTTCTTCTACTGTTACTTTGCGCAGCAGTTCTTCTGCCATTTCTTTTGATTTATCATTAACCAGATTTACCTTGTCAAGAACCTTCTCTCCCGCCTGATGACTGTCAGTATCATCACTGATATATTCTTCCATGGCATCCATGATCATCTTGGCAAGAAATCCATCTATCTCATCAATACTTTCTACACAATCAAGCATAGTGACTCCCATAGAAAGGGCAACATTACCTTCTCCGATCAGATCCTCTACCAAAGCTCCCTGTCCTGCATACAGCTTCGCAATTTCAACTACCTGTGGCAGGAAAATCTCCGTCAGTTTACTGCATGCACTGCTGTCCTGTGCCAATGCAGACATCATGACTGCTCTCTTCTCTCCATCTGTTACCTCCGGCAGATCCTTTAATTCCTCCAGATACATATTCAGATAACTGGTATCCTCACTTGTCAGATTCGCATCACTGTCTGAAGGTGCATCAATACCGATATTACTTTTGTTAAGATATTCATGAATCAGCCCCATCTGTTCCTCTGTCAGTGACAAAGAATCAAATGCCTCCTGAATCTGTTCACTCGTCAGCATATTTTCCTGTAATCTTGCCGTATCCTTAAGCTGTTGAAGGACTCTGGCAAATTCAACCTGATTCATTTCCATTATTTATAACCAAACCTTTCTTATTCTATATCATCCATTACTGTACATGTGTATGCGTGAACAGATGATCCTGACAATATTCATAATTTCCGTTACATTTTGAACAGAAACGGAATTCCAGATCAGGATACTCATCGCTTGTCCTTCCACAGATCGCACATTTATGTTTTGCCACTGACATTGGTTTTGCCTTTTTTACTTCCTTACGGTAATCATGCCGTCTCTTGACCTGCCTGGGGGAAATTCTCATACCAAATCCCGTACGTGTGATCATCATAAAAATAATGAAATAAAGAAGTGGTCCCAGAACTATGATACGTTCCACGATCCAGGAAGCAGATATTGCCTCCACTAACATCAGCACACCATAGGCAATTCCCATCCATTTCATTTTAATAGGAAGAATAAACATCAGATACACTGTTGAATCCGGGAATGTCGCTGCAAAGGCAAAGAATATACTCATGCAGATATAATACATACTGAATTCCTGTGCTATTACCGCAAAATATGTCTCACTCGCCACTTTGATCACAGTAGTACCTGCCAGCAATGCAGCATCCTGCAGCAAATAACTGATTCCCATGATCAGGAAGCTTTCTACTATAGTAAATACCATGCCTAAGAACAAATATGCATTATAATAGAAAGTTCCCCATGCTCTTTCCAGGGAGCTTCCTATGGAATAATAGAAGAACAGCATCAACAGGGTAAATATGTTAATACTTCCTCCATCTCCCGGTATCAATATCCATGTGACGAGTCTCCATATCTGCCCATGCAGGATCTTATACGGATCCAATGTCAGGTAATTCAACATTGCCGGATTGATCGCATACAGCAGATATCCACATCCATAACACAAAATCAGATACAGCGACAAATTAGGTATCGCATATCTGCCAAACTTCTTTTCCATTTTGTCCCAAAAATTCATATAACACCTCTAAAATTATTTTCGACTGAATAGTTTTATTGTAACATTCAGTATGAAAAATGTAAACCAATCCACCAGTTACTATCTACGAAATTATTCTTTTTTAATAATTTTCTTCATATAATTTTAAAATTTGTTTGGTTGCCTTTTTATGGACACTGTCGTATAATAGCAAATGTATGCATAAAAACCCGAATTATGTAATTTGTATATTTATAGTAAGGATTGGTTATTCATGAGTAAAGAATTCTATACATTAGGAATCGATATTGGTTCCACTACAGTCAAAATTGCGATTTTGGACGCAGAACACAATATTTTATTTTCAGATTATAAAAGACATTATGCCAATATACGTGAAACTCTTTCATCGTTGTTGGAAGATGCTTATTCCAAACTTGGTGATCTGACGCTTCATCCTATGATCACAGGTTCCGGTGGTCTGACACTTGCCAACCATCTTGGTGTACCTTTTGTCCAGGAGGTAATCTCCGTATCCACAGCACTTCAGGAGCTTGCCCCCAAAACAGATGTTGCCATTGAACTTGGCGGTGAAGATGCCAAGATCATATATTTCGAAGGCGGAAATGTTGAACAGAGAATGAATGGTATCTGTGCCGGCGGTACAGGTTCTTTTATTGACCAGATGGCTTCTCTTATTCAGACAGACGCTTCCGGTCTGAATGAATATGCCAAAAATTATCATTCATTATATACCATTGCGGCCAGATGTGGTGTATTCGCCAAGACAGACATCCAGCCCCTGATCAACGAAGGTGCTACCAAGGAAGATCTATCTGCTTCCATATTCCAGGCAGTCGTCAATCAGACTATCAGTGGTCTGGCATGTGGTAAGCCCATCCGTGGTCATGTTGCATTTTTAGGCGGACCTCTTCATTTCCTGTCCGAATTAAAACAGGCATTTATCAGAACCTTAAAGCTGGACGACGAACATGTTATCGATACTGACAATTCTCATCTGTTTGCTGCCATCGGTTCTGCCCTCAATGCCAAAGAAGAAGTTTCTTTTACCATGAAGGAAATGGTGGATAAACTTTCTTCCAATATAAAAATGGAATTTGAAGTTGCACGTATGGATCCTTTATTTGCAAATAAAGAGGAATTTCAGGAATTTCAGGACAGACACAGCAGACATCATGTAAAGGCAGGTGACATCCGCACTTACCATGGTAAATGTTATCTGGGTATTGATGCCGGTTCTACTACCACCAAAGTAGCTTTAGTCGGCGAAGATGGTACTTTGTTATATTCTTTCTACAGCAACAATAACGGCAGTCCTCTCAAAACTGCGATCCGCTCTATTCAGGAAATCTATTCCATGCTTCCAGAAGATGCAGTTATCGTTCGTTCCTGCTCTACCGGTTACGGCGAAGCCCTGATCAAAGCAGCATTCATGTTAGATGACGGAGAAGTAGAAACAGTTGCACATTATTATGCCGCAGCTTTCTTCGACCCTAAGGTAGATTGTATCCTTGATATCGGCGGTCAGGATATGAAATGTATCAAAATCAGAAATCAGACAGTCGATTCTGTCCAGTTAAATGAAGCCTGTTCTTCAGGCTGCGGTTCCTTTATTGAAACCTTTGCCAAATCTCTGAATTACAGTGTACAGGATTTTGCAAAAGCAGCTTTATTTGCAGAACATCCTATTGATCTGGGAACACGCTGTACTGTATTCATGAATTCAAAAGTAAAGCAGGCCCAGAAGGAGGGTGCTGAAGTATCCGATATTTCAGCCGGTCTGGCATACTCTGTTATTAAAAATGCCCTTTTCAAGGTTATCAAAGTATCCGACGCTTCTGAACTTGGCAGTAATATAGTCGTACAGGGTGGTACTTTCTATAATGATGCCGTCCTCAGAAGTTTTGAAAAAATTGCCGGCTGTGAAGCGATCCGCCCTGATATTGCAGGTATCATGGGGGCATTCGGTGCTGCCCTGATCGCAAGAGAACGTTATCAGAACGGAGAAAATGAACAGTCCACCATGTTAACGATCGACCAGATCAACGAACTGACTTTCTCTACATCCCTTGTAAAATGTCAGGGATGTACGAACTCCTGTCGTCTGACGATCAATAAATTCTCTGATGGCAGACGTTTTACTTCCGGTAACCGTTGTGAACGTGGACTCGGCAAAGCCAAGAGTGATGATCACATTCCTAACCTGTTCGCTTACAAATTAAAGAGACTCTTTTCCTATGAACCGCTTTCTGATGCAGAGGCAACCAGAGGACGTGTCGGTATCCCAAGAGTTCTGAATATGTATGAGAATTACCCATTCTGGTATACTTTCTTCACAAAGTTACATTATCAGGTGGTACTCTCTCCTGTATCCAACAGGAAAATATATGAAATGGGTATTGAATCCATCCCCAGTGAATCCGAATGTTATCCTGCCAAACTGGCACACGGACATATTGAATGGCTGATTTCCCAAAATGTAAATTTTATCTTCTATCCCGCTCTTTTCTATGAAAGAAACGAGTTCAAGGAAGCTAACAATCATTACAACTGTCCTATTGTTACTTCATATTCCGAAAACATTAAGAATAATGTAGAAGCAATTGGCAGAGGTGAAGTTGTATTCAAGAATCCATTTATGTCTTTTGCAAGTCCTGAACTTATTACGCAGTCACTTACAAAGGAATTTTCTGATATTCCTGCTTCTGAAATAGCAGATGCAGTAAATGCAGGCTGGAAAGAGCTGGATGCTGTTCGTCATGATATGTACCGTAAAGGCGAAGAAGTTATTGATTATATAGAAAAGAATCATTCAAAAGCCATTGTTCTAGCAGGACGTCCTTACCATATTGACCCCGAGATCAATCATGGTATTCCTGAATTGATTACTTCTTACGGCATTGCAGTATTAACAGAGGATTCCGTATCCCACCTGGCTAAACCTGAACGCCCGCTTATCGTTTCTGACCAGTGGATGTATCATTCAAGACTGTATGCAGCAGCAAGTTTCGTAAAAACCCGTGATGATATTGATTTAATTCAGCTCAACTCATTCGGCTGTGGTCTGGATGCTGTTACAACAGATCAGGTCAACGATATCCTGACAGGTTCCGGCAAAATCTATACCTGTCTGAAAATTGATGAAGTAAACAATCTCGGCGCTGCACGTATCCGCATCCGTTCTCTGTTATCTGCTATTCGCGTCAGAGAACAAAGACATCAGACCCGTACGATCCAGTCCAGTCAGATGCATCGTGTTCTCTTTACCAAGGAAATGCGCAAGAATTACACGATTCTCTGCCCGCAGATGTCACCAATCCACTTTGATCTGTTAGAGCCAACTTTCAGAAGATGTGGTTACAATCTGGTTGTTCTGAATAACGATAACAGAAAGAGTGTTGATGTTGGTCTGAAATATGTAAATAATGATGCATGCTATCCATCTCTTCTGGTCGTAGGCCAGATCATGGAGGCTGTATTATCAGGTCAGTATGATACTGATCATCTGGCTGTTGTCATGTCCCAGACCGGTGGTGGATGCCGTGCTACCAACTATATCGGATTTATCCGCCGTGCACTTGCCAAGGCAGGTTATAGTCAGATTCCTGTCATCTCAATTAACTTATCCAAGTTAGAGAGTAATCCAGGTTTCAAGCTCACGCCTATGCTTCTGTTAAGAGCCGTATATGCTGTCACTTTTGGTGATATCTTTATGCGTTGTGTATACAGGATGCGTCCATATGAAGCAGTTCCTGGTGCCGTGAATGAAGTACACCAGAAATGGATAAAGAAATGTTGTGAATTCCTTGATCGTAAATATATGCCTTTCTCAACTTTCAAAAAAATGTGCCGTGAAATGATAGAGGAATTTGACGCAATACCTACTCTGGCGATCAGCAAGCCTCGTGTCGGTATTGTTGGTGAAATACTTGTTAAGTTCTCTCCTACTGCCAATAATCATCTGGTTGAACTGTTAGAGGCAGAGGGTGCAGAAGCAGTTGTTCCTGATCTAATGGACTTCATGTTCTACTGCTTCTATAATCAGTTATATAAAGCCGAGAACTTCGGTACCAGCAAGAAAGGAGCTCAGATCAGCAAACTTGGTATCAAAGCGATTGAAATGCTTCGTAAACCTGCTTCTGATGCTTTTGCAAAGAGTAAACACTTTATACCTCCTGCAAATATTGAAGAAACAGCCAGAAACGCATCCGAAATCGTATCTATTGGTAATCAGACCGGCGAAGGATGGTTCCTTACAGGTGAAATGTTAGAGCTTCTACATACAGATACTCCAAACATTGTGTGTACACAGCCTTTTGCTTGTCTGCCTAATCATGTAGTTGGTAAAGGTGTAATTAAGGAACTCCGTAAGCGTCATCCCGAAGCAAATATCGTTGCTATTGATTACGATCCCGGCGCCTCAGAAGTAAATCAGCTCAATCGAATCAAACTGATGCTTTCTACCGCCCAGAAAAATCTTCAAAGAAAAGAGGCTGCTAATGTAGCCCAAATTAAAGATCTTTCAAAGAAGACTTCTGAAGAAAATAACACTGCAAAATCAAATTCTAAAAAGGAAAACGAAATTTCCGCATAAGAAAAAGCGCATTCTTCAAATCATTGAAGAATGCGCTTTATTTATATTCCCTTAATTTACTAATTTGATTTGTGTTCATTTTTGTAAGAGTTCTTCCAAGCCTTGAATTTACGTTTTGCAATGTTATACTTCTTATCTTCTACCGAAAGGACACGAACTTCATTTGCAGCAAGTTTCTTCCCCAATTCTTTTACTACACACTCTCCTACATTGTCCTTATCAATGTCACTTTCATTTACAGTAAATGTAATAACTGCTTTATTCAGTGACTCCTCTTCACATTTTGTGTTCGATCTGCATTTCACAGAAACCTCTCCAGTACCCCATCCTGTCGTTTCATAGGTAATCGTACCTAATGTCAATAAACGACCAATGGTATTCTCTTCCACTGTGACTCCCTCCATAATAATGCCTCCAATCCTTAACCAGATATTACAATTTTATTACAATTAAAACTATATCACATAATTAATAGTTTTTGCAAGTGCTATTTACATAATAAAATGAAAAAGCCTGCTATGTGGCAGACTTTTTCTGAGGAGTAGTTATGAAAAATCTAATATTAGTAATTGTCTATTTTGTTTGCAGGTTACCTGCTTCCTGAGGTAACACTATGTAGCGGCTATCGATTCTTTTATTCAATATATTCTGTATGATATCCCTTCTGGTTATAATACCAATATAACAATTTCTGTCATCCACCATAGGAACAAAATTCTGAGACATGGCTCTCTGTATCAATGTGCTGATTCCTTCTTCATCCGTTGCCGCCAGCATCCACTCTGTTCTTAAGATATCTTTAACCTGTTTTGAATCAAGTGTCTCTTCTCCCTCGTCAATCATGTTCCAAAGGAAATCACCTTCTCTTACCGTTCCCACATATTTACCATCTTCACTGATAACAGGAACAGCGGTATATCCGCTTTCTCTCATAATATGAAGTCCATCTCTAAGACTATCTGTATCATGCAGATAAGTTGTACTGCATTTGGGTTTCAACATTCCGATCACATTCATCGCATATCCTCCTAATTGCATCGGTATCTTATCGTGTCTGTTTCATGTAGCTCTCTCACTTGCAACTTTATTATATGCTACTTCTACAAATAAATCGATAGTTTATTGTTTATTTTCGTTATTTTTTACATTTGTATCTTTTGTTCTACTTTATCTCTTGTTTATGTTTATAATTATATACCTAAAATGTGTCAAAATAATGTACACATTATAAAAATTCTATATAATTCTAAATTTTTTATAATCAAAAAAATCCCAAGCCAGAACAATGTCTGTAACTTGAGATTTTTTCGTATCATTTAAATTATTTTATTTAATTGTGATATTGCCCTTTGCAGTTGCATATTCTTCGCCAATTACTCCATTAAGAGAGTTAACATAAGAAATCAGACCTTCTGCATCGATTACTCCTGTATCTACACTCTCTACATTAGAGAATACATAATATGTGTCACCGCCATCTGCCATAAAGTTATTTACAGCGATATGGTATGTAGCTTCCGGATCAAAGTCCTTACCACCTACACTCTGAATCGTTACACGGCTTCCCGGCTTAGCAGGAGCATAGTAAGTAGAATCAGGATACTGCTCTCCCTTTTCATAAGGTACTGTTGTATCAATTGTAAATACGATACCTGATACCTGCGGGAATGCACCTAAAGCTTCCGGGCAAGCTGAGCAGGATGCTTCCAATGCTTCAAGAAGCTGAGCACCTGTTACAGTTACAATAGATACTGTATTGCCGAATGGGAATACTGTGTAAAGCTTATCCATAGAAATATCACCAGCTTCTACAGTTGCTCTGACACCACCACCATTCTGAATTGCACCATCAATTGTGTAATCCAGGTTATTATCTGCAACATATGTCTCTGCTGTATACTTGTAAGCATCTGCTGCAAAATCGCCAAGGTTTGTTTCCTGTGTACGTACACCAGGTGCACGATTACCATCAAGAGTATATAATGTTGTAGCAAATTTACCTGAGTAAGCTTCATTTACAACATCTGCAAAAGTAGCTACATACTCATCCATGGAAGGGCAGCCGCCAATAGCATACATCTGTTTTGCATCATCTACTAATTTAGCAGTAGTTGTTTTGCCATCATATACAACAACACCAACTGCGTTCAGATAATTGCCTGTACTTACGATCTTGGTTGCATTTACATCAAATCCAGTAGGGATCTTGGTATGGCTATGTCCATCAACAAATAAATCAATGCCATTTACATTAGCCGCAACATCTGATGAACGATTACCAGCACTTTCTTCATCTACTCCAAGATGACCAACACAGATAATATAATCACAGCCCTCTGCCTTTAATGCATCGACCTGAGCCTGTGCACATGCATATAATTCTGTGTCTGCAAGGATATTGATATCCTTTACATTCTTGGGATTAGCTTTTGTCTGTGTTTCCGGTGTATCAAGTCCAAACACACCTACTTTCATATTAGAGAAAGTAAATACTGTATGATCTCCAAAATAAGGCTCTCCGCTCTCTTTGTTCAGGATATTGGCATCCAGAATAGGGAACTGTGCCGCATCTGCCATAGCCTTTAATGCATCAAGCCCAAAATCAAATTCATGATTACCGAGGCTGGCTGCATCATATCCTGCAGCATTCATAAAATAGATTGCATCTAAGCCCTTGTAATAATTAACAAGGTTTGTACCCTGGGAAAAGTCACCTGCATCAAGAAGTAATACATTTGCTCCCTGTTTCTGATAATAACCCTTTAATGCCTTTACTGCAGACATTCCTAAAGAGCCTTCTTTTGTGTCAGCTGCATAGCGTCCATGCATATCATTAGTATGGATAACTACAAGCTTACCTGACAGGTCTTCTGCTGCCTTAACTGTGGTTGCAGGTGCATATGCTGTTAAACCGGCTACCATTGCTAAGGATAAAACACCAACAGCAAGACGTTTTAAAAATTTGTTCATAAAACTGCCTCCTTGTGTATTTTTTGCAAGTCAAAAACGGAATATTCTCCATAAAATCCCATTTTTTGACTGCTATACCTACATATTACCGTTGCATGCCTATAATGTCAATTGTACTTTTTCACAATTTAGACACAAAAAGCTCATTATTTAAATGAGCTTCTTGTGCATATAGTAATTATTCAGAATAATTATAAATCACAGTTATTTACTGTTCTTGGGAATGGGATAACGTCACGAATGTTGCCCATACCTGTCAGATACATAACGCATCTTTCAAATCCGAGTCCGAATCCTGCATGTCTGGTACTTCCATATCTTCTAAGATCAAGATAGAATTCATAATCTTCCTTGTTCAGACCACACTCTGCCATTCTCTGCTCCAGAATATCCAGTTTATCCTCTCTCTGGCTGCCACCGATGATTTCTCCAATGCCAGGTACCAGACAATCCATAGCAGCTACAGTCTTGCCGTCTTCATTCAGCTTCATATAGAATGCCTTAATTTCCTTCGGATAGTCTGTTACGAATACCGGACGTCCAAATACCTTCTCAGTCAGATATCTCTCATGCTCAGTCTGCAGATCACATCCCCATGATACCTTATATTCAAATTCATCATTGTGTTTCTCTAATTCAGTAATCGCATCTGTATAAGTAATATGTCCAAATTCAGAAGTAGCAACATGATGCAGTCTGTCGATCAGTCCCTTGTCTACGAACTGATTAAAGAAAGCCATCTCTTCCGGTGCATTCTCCAGTACATAATTGATCACATATTTTAACATGCTCTCTGCAAGCACCATATCATCCTTAAGATCCGCAAAAGCAATCTCAGGCTCGATCATCCAGAACTCTGCTGCATGTCTGGTGGTATTGGAATTCTCTGCACGGAATGTAGGTCCAAATGTGTAGATATTCTTAAACGCCATTGCATATGTTTCACCATTAAGCTGTCCACTGACAGTCAGGTTAGTCGGTTTATTAAAGAAATCTTTGCTGTAATCTACCTTGCCATCCTGTGTCATTGGTACGTTATTTAAGTCCAGTGTTGTTACCTGAAACATTTCTCCTGCACCTTCACAGTCACTTCCTGTGATCAATGGTGTATGTACATACACGAAATCTCTCTCCTGGAAGAACTTGTGGATTGCATATGCACACAGAGAACGTACTCTGAATACAGCCTGAAATGTATTAGTACGAGGTCTTAAATGAGAAATAGTACGCAGATATTCGAAGCTGTGACGCTTCTTCTGTAAAGGATAATCCGGTGTGGAATCGCCCTCTACTTCTACTGCTGTTGCCTGAATTTCAAAAGGTTGTTTTGCGTCAGGAGTCAGTGTTACAATACCTGTTGCAATGACTGCTGCACCTACATTAAGTTTGGAAATATCTGCAAAATTAGCCAATGCATCACTGTATACAACCTGAAGTGGTTCAAAAAATGTACCATCATTTACCACTAAAAAGCCAAAAGTCTTGGAATCTCTCTTGCTTCTTAACCATCCTCCTATCGTCACTTCTTTATCCGCATACTCTTTATAATTGCGGTATAAATCTCTAATGTTTATCATAAGAAACCTCCTACTAAAAAAAGTCCATTACATGCTTTCCATTATACCCACTTTAGGCTATGTACGCAATGTATTTGGACTTTTTTTATTGTAAATTTTGTCAATTTAGTGCTCGATTCGTGCGCTAACGAAATCAATCAGCTCATTTGTGCCTGTGCCAATTGGATAATATCATGTATCTCCATCCCTGATTTTTCCACTGCTGCACGCAGCTCATCCAGTTCTTCCATCTTTTGCTGTTGAACTAATTCATTCAGTTCTTCTTTTTCTTTCTTAAGTCTGGTGGTCAAAGCTTCGATCAGTTCTTCCTTCTGTGAGATTTTCTCCTGCAACGACTTTCTAGCCCCTCTTGCCATAGTCTCTCTCCTATCCTTATTCTCTATTTATGACAGCAGATGATACACTGCTGTGCATGTATCCGCTGCTGTCATCTGCTTATAGTATATGGACAAGATTACTATTTTATTCTAAACAATTATATTTTTATAAATAATATTCAATTCCATCCTTTTTGTAAAAATATCAAATAATTTGACATTTTTACAAAGATGAGTAAAATTATTATTTGTAGAAGTATAACTTATATTAACTGAAAGGGCAATCAATATGATCAACATACCCATGAAATCGTCTGGTGCAGTTAATAAACAAACTGTTATGACAATAAACAATATTAAAATTCAAGGTCCCAAATCTTCTTGTGACATATCTTCTAACACTTCCACTAAAAATTATGTCTCTCCTGTGGAATCAAATGACATTCACAATATAACAGGAAATACACCTATTACGGTCAAAGCCATTCCACCTTTGATCAGGCAGATTGAGAAAGGTCAGAAGTTTGCAATTGAAAATCAAACGGGACTTACCAAAATCAATGCAAAGCTTGGGTGGAACGTTACAAATCCCGATTGCGATGTGGATGTATCTGCTTTTCTTCTGGATAATACAGGAAAAGTCATTGGTGATTCATGGTTCGTTTTTTATGGTCAGGAAACCAGTCCGGACGGCAGTACAGTTTTTTCTACTGACCAGGGACAAGACCGGGAAATTATTTCTATAGATTTTACTAAACTCAATCCTGACGTTTCAAAGATAGTTTTTGTGCTTACAATAAACGAAGCTATTGAAAAACATCTGAATTTCAGCATGCTTAAAGATGCATATATCCGCATCATGGATAGTTCCAATAACGAACTGGTCAGTTTCAAAATGAAAGAATATTATTCCAATATTACCTCTATGATGATCGGTGAAATATATCGTTATAATGGTATCTGGAAATTTAATGCTATCGGGAATGGTGTTGCCAGAGATCTTGCGGGACTTTGTGAACTATATGGAGTCCAGGTGGTTTAAACTGATTTATTTAAATAAAATAAGGGAGGATACTCAATGTTATCATTTGAAACAGTTAACGAATTAACTTTAAAAGTAACATGTACCGGTAACGATGTACTTTTTGTCAAAGCAGGAGCATTTATAGCCGGAGACAATGTTGGTCCCAAAAATTATAAATTTGAAAAAGTATTGCTTGGTCCTCAAAATAATATCGGGCAGGCTTTATTAGGACAACTGGCCCGTAGAGTAACAGGCGAAAACCTTCCATTAATGAAGGTTAACTTAAATGGTGATTCTGTTACATATTATGCAGACTATGGTCAGCATGTTGTTATATATCATTTAGAGCAAGGCGAAACCGTTTCAGTCGAATCTGAAAATATCCTGGCATTTACGCAAGATTGCGATTATAGTGTTCGCTTTATCGGTGTTGGTGTACTTTCTCAAAAAGGTCTTGCTACTTCTACACTTACAGCCAGAGGCAGAAATGCATACGTTGCAGTATTATCAGATGGTAATCCAATCGTATTAAGTAATGTTGGTAACAATAATACAATATCTGTAGATCCTGATGCGGTTATTTGCTGGGTCGGCAATGGTCACTGCGATCCAAGTGTAACTGCTGATGTTTCCTGGAAAACATTTATTGGGCAAACATCCGGAGAATCATATCAGTTTGAATGGCATGCCGGAGCAAATGTCTCTGTTATTATCCAACCTTCCGAAAGAAAGGGCGGAATCAAAGTAAGCATGGATTAAGCCGTAACAAACTTTAAACATCTCTCACAAAGGGGTAAATAACAGGCAGAGTCTGATCAGTTTAACTCTGCCTTTATTGTTAATACTTTCTCTGATAATGCTTCTGAAAAAATTGTATCTTCTTCCATTTCCAGTAGATTTTTTTTACAGTTATACATATAAGTAAATCCATGTGGTACTATACCATAATCTGCTTCCTCAACCATGGATACATCAAATTCACTATCACCCGCTGCAATTATATATTCAGGATGTAATTTTTCTCTTAATCGATTTATTGCTATTCCTTTACTCAATTTTTTTGGAACAACATATACTTTTTCTCCATTATTAAAAACATCGACTAACTCTGTATCTAATTGTGTTTTTAGATTTTGTACCACTTCATAAGGGTCATTGCATTTTGTAAATACAAATAATTTTTCAATGAACCTTAGTTCAAACTTTCTTCGTGCATCACCAGTCAATAGTGACATTGCCTTTTCTAATTCAGAATTACTCTCATTAACCAGTTGTAATGAAGCTTCATACCACTCATTATCCCGTTCTCCATTAATTAACAATACACCACCATTGCATACCAATGCATATGTAAATTCTCCAATTCCGAGATCAATTCTCTTATATTGTTCTATCGTTCTGGTCGTCGTTGGAACTATGACGTACTCTTTCTTTAGCCTTTCAAGTAAATTATATGTTTTCTTCGTGATAAATGATATTTCCCTGCCCTGGTAAATTTCAACATTTATTTTTTCTTTTCCAATATTATGTTTATAAGAATAAATAATTGTATTATCCAAATCCGTGCATAATATATTCATTACCCTGTCTCCTAAAAAGAGGTGTAATACTTCACCATGTACCACACCTCCATATTTCATATGATTTATTTATCTGGATACAATTGCCTTTCTGATCAAATCAACTGGAATGATCAAAATAGCCAAAGCCGTAGAAACAAGTAACGCCTTTATATCAAGCATCATTGTTTCAAATACTTTTCCACCAATCTCAATAATAATTGTCTGGAGGATGAAAATTGCACCCATTACTCTTAAAAAGTTCTTATTCTCACTAATATGTTCAAACAAATTGAACCTCTCTGATCTGGTATTTAAACTGTTGAAAATAATAGAGTATATAAAGAAAGCAAACATAAATGTTTTCTTGTATAACTCCGGATCAGCACATCCGGCGGGGGTAACAAAACTTGTTATACCTGCAACATCTTCAAGGATCAAAACAGAGCCTAATGTAATAAATATAGAGCTTGTTCCAATAGCAGATTTAATATATGTCGTCAAAATATTATCTGTTCTCTTAGCTGGCTGATCTTTCATATATCTATCAAGAATTGGTTCTCCACCAAATGCCATAGCAGCTAAAGTATCCATGATAAGATTAATCCACAAGATCTGAACAATTGAAAATGGTTCTGTCCATCCAAGGATTGGCGCAATGATATTCATTAACAATGTACTAATATTAACAGTAAGCTGGAAAATAAGGAATTTTCCGACTGATTTTGCCATTGTTCTACTATTAAGTACACAATCCTTAATAGATGTTAAACTGTTATTCAAAATAACAACGTCTCCGGCTTCCTGAGCAACAGCCGTACCATCACCCATTGCAAATCCTATATCCGCCTGTTTTAATGCCGGAGCATCATTAACACCATCACCAGTCATACCACATACATTATCAAGCTGCTGTGAAGCAGATACCAGTCTCTTCTTATCAAGTGGTTTCGCTCTACTTACAACTTTTAAGTTAGGAAGAACCTTTTTAAGCTCATCGTCTGACATTTTCTCTAACTGCTCATGTGTAAGTACAACATCCTTGTTTTCATCTTTAAGTATTCCTGCTTCTTTAGCAATTGCTACTGCTGTTTCTTCTGCATCACCAGTAACCATTACTACCTGAATGCCTGCATGATTTAAAATCTCAACGGTTTCAATGGCATCTGTTCTAACATTATCACGCAAGCACAATACTGCCATAAGAACAGTCTTTCCATTACCAATTTTAGCTACAGAAAGAAGCTTCATTGTTCTCTTAGCTTCTGCCAGCATTTGATCTTCAACATTTTTCTTATCACTTGCAGTAAATTCTTTTTCTTCTCCATCCGGAAGCATATAATGTGTTACCTGATCAATAATATTCTCAGTAGCACCTTTCCAATAAACAATACCATTCTTTAATTTAACAGTAGCACATTTCTTTTCAGAATCAAAACCACTGATATCTTCAATTTTATCAGGATCATTTTTTGTATCATCATAACCATTGTTAATTGCATATGAAAGCAATGCTCTATCCATATTATTGCTTCCTATTGCTTTACCTTCAGATGAAATTTTGGCAAGATTGTTTAAAGTAATAGCTTCAATAAATTCTCTGCTCTGAATATTGTCAACAATTTTTCCATCTCCGGTAATAAATTCAACCAATGATAAATTACCCTGGGTAATAGTTCCTGTTTTATCACTGAACAAAACATTCATATAAGCTGAATCTGAGAATGCTGCCTTATGGCTGACAAGAATATTTTTCTTATACATTGATTCAGTATTCATTGACTGAACCAAACTGTTCATCATTGGAAGTCCTTCCGGAACAGCCATAATTACAATAGAAGCCATAAGCATTACTGCCTCAGCCACTAAAAGAAGAACTGTAACAACAGTTATTGCTTCATTCGCTCTAACCAAAGTAAGAACAACATGTAAAATTCCTGCAATTGCTGCCGCTGATACACCTAATTTTCCAATTCCAGCCGCTACTACTTCAAGTTTTAAACTGGAAGTATCTTTTCTTTCTTCCTCTTCACTGTCATCTGTTAAAGCTTTATTGATTTTACCTAGTTCTGACTCATCACCAATAACTGTTGCAACCATGTAGCCTTCACCAGAAGTTACAACAGATCCCATGAATACTTTACTTGCTGAACTGTAATCTGTAGATTCTGCTTCATCCATATTATTGGCAGCTGTCTTGTTTTCATCTCTCGATTCACCATTCAATGCAGCCTGAGATACTTTAATATGTCCTTCAAACAATACACCATCAACCGGAACCTTATCTCCTGCCTGAACAAGAATTGTATCTCCCTTTACAATTTCACTTGTAAGAACATTAACAAGTTTTCCATTTCTCATTACCTTTGCATAGGCTTTATTGTACTCCTCCTGAAGAGCCTCACTTCTTGAAGTATTTCTATACTCTGATAATGTGCTAAATCCAGTTGCAAGAGCAATCGCTATGATAATGCTGACAATTTCAATGACATCGTTCCCACCTGATATAGCAGGGACAAATACTCCTAATACAGCTAAAACAATCTTTAGAACTAACGCTGCACATAATACTTTAATCCAGATGTCGTCAAATGCACCAATAAACATAGACCACAGTGACTCAGTTTCTTTTTTGGTCAGTTCATTGGTTCCATACTTTGATTTACTTTCATTAACCTGAGAATCTGACAATCCTCGCATAAATTTTTCCTTTTCAATATCACTCATATACTTGAATGACCTCCTCACTTAATATTAAAAGAGAAACTACACCATAGTTTCTCTCATTATCACACTTAAAGCCTGATATTATGCATATCTTCTGCAAAGCTCTGCAAGTCCAGGATCTGTTGTACCATTTCCTATAGCATTAAATTTCCACTCACCATTATGTCTGTAAACTTCACCAAATATCATTGCTGTCATTCCGGAATAATTCTCGGTCAGATTGTATTTACAAATCTCGTTGTTATTTCTGGCATCTACCAGACGAATAAATGCATTCTCAATCATTCCAAAATGCTGTTTTCTTTGAACAGCCTGGTAAATATTTACAACAATTACAATTTTATCATACTGTTCCGGCACTTTAGATAAATCAATAACGATCTGTTCATCATCTCCATCTCCTGCGCCAGTGAGATTATCTCCCATATGATTTACTGTTCCTGATTTGTGCTTCAGATTGCCAAAGTAAACCAAATCACTTTTATCAGCAAACTTTCCATTCTTTAATAAAATTGCAGATGCGTCACAATCAATCGTCTGTGGCTGTGAGCCAAATAATGACCCAAATATTCCTTTGCCACTTGACTGCTCAACTTCATCCCATCCAAGACCAACAATTATTTTTGCCAATCCTGCATTATCCTTTGACAGACTTACTTTCTGTCCCTTCTGTAAACTAATTGACATATACTCCTCCTACTTTCTTCCGGCTTTCCACTGCATTCCCCAGTTAAATGCTTTATCCAAAGCCTGATGACCATTGTAAAACTGCACTATTTTTTCAACACTGAATGTCTGATCATTTTGATTTTCAAATAGTGCCAGACCACACATGATATTAGATGAATTAAAGGTATCCATCTTTACAATAATATCTTCTGCACCCGGATATTTAATTGTAACAACCGCATCTGCCTGTTGCCAGTTTGCAACCCCTTCATAAATGAAAGTATAAACCAGAATTCTTTTAAATTCAGAGAGCTTATTTCCATTGATACGCAGATTCTCACCTGCTGCAGCCGCACCAGTTCTGTCATCTCCGTCTAATGAAATATATGGGGCCTGATTAAGACTTCCAAAAGAGTTTCCCAATGCTTGTACAGCTCCCTTTTGACCATTTTTCAGTTCATATAAACATCCAAGATCCAAATCAATTCCCTTGCTGCCTCCAAGAATACTCGATAAGAAACCTTGCTTTACAGGTCTTGAATTCCAGTTTAAATTGACCAGAATCTCTCCAAGACCTGTTGAAGATTTTTTCTCAAGACTTACTTTTTGGCCCTTTTGTAAATTAATAGCCATAAGTAATCTCCTATTCTACATCTACACCATAATTATTACATAGTGCAGCTAATCCACCCTGGTAACCGCTTCCAATTGCATTGAATTTCCACTCATCACCATTCTTGTATAATTCGCCAAATACAGCAGCCGTTTCAATTGAGAAGTCCTCTCCAAGATCATATCTGATAAGTTCTTCTCCGGTAGCTTCGTTAATAATTCTGACAAAGGCATTGGAAACCTGACCAAAGTTCTGATGTCTGGATTCTGCTTCATAAATTGTTACTGTGAATGCAATCCTGGTAATATTTGCCGGAATCTTAGACAAGTCAATTTTGATCTGCTCATCATCCCCATCTCCTGCTCCGGTAAGGTTATCTCCCATATGCTGAACTGCCCCTGATGGATGTGTTAAATTTCCAAAAAACACAAAATCCTTCTGATCAGAAACTTTTCCGGCATCTGTTAAACAAAATGCAGCTGCATCAAGATCAAAATCTCCACCTGTGTCAAATGCATTTATATCCCATCCAAGTCCTACTACAACATTTTTAAGTCCCGGATTGCCTTTTGTAAGGCTAACCTTCTGACCTTTCTGTAAACTTACTGGCATGCCACATACACCTCCTATGCAACTTCAATACCATAATGTCCACAGAGTGCAGCTAATCCACCCTGGAATCCACTTCCAATAGCATTAAACTTCCACTCTCCATTATGTCTGTAAATTTCCCCAACAACCACTGCTGTTTCAATTGAGAAATCTTCTCCAAGATCATATCTGATCAGCTCTATATTGTTTGATTCATCAACCAGACGGATAAATGAATTGGAAACCTGACCAAAATTCTGGTGTCTGCCTTCTGCATCATAAATTGTTACAGTAAATGCGATCTTCTGTATATTGGCAGGAACTTTTGATAAATCAATTTGAATCTGTTCATCATCTCCCTCACCTTCACCTGTAAGATTATCTCCCATATGTTTAACAGCTCCACTTGGATGAGCTAAATTTCCATAAAAGATAAACTCCTTGTCAGTAGGGCATTTACCGTCTGCGCCCAGCATAAATGCTGCCGCATCCAGGTCAAAGTCTGCTCCTGAATCAAATGCATTGACATCCCATCCAAGTCCTACCATGATATTTTTAAGTCCTGGATTTCCCTTGGTTAAATCTACTTTTTGCCCTTTTGATAAATTAATTGGCATAATAATTACCCTCCTTAAAATTTTATTTATTAATATATGTTAGTAATAACTATCTCCTTGCTGGCGGCATATGATACTGATTATTAAAATCCTGTTTAATGGCTTCCAGTCTGGCCTGATCTTCGATACGCTTCTTTCTGGCATCCTCTTGAATTCTCTTTGTTTCTTCAATTCCGCTTGTAATTGTTCTCCAGGTATTTTCGAGTGTTTCAATCTGTATTGAACTTCCAGATGCAAGTCTCGCCGCTGTTTTAGATACTTCTACTGTATTCTGTGCGTTCTTGATCAACATCTCATTTGTTTTCTTATCCAGCTCTGACATTGCCTCAGCCTGGATCTTCTGTCTCTTAAGAAGAATAGCCTGAGCTAATGCCTGTTTAAATACAGGAAGAGTAACAATAAATGCTGAATTAATCTTTCTTACCAAATTATAGTTACTAAATTCCATCGTCTTAATCATCGGAATAGATTGCATAGCCACATTTTCGGCTGTTCTCAAGTCCTGAGTTCTCTGTTCCATCATCATAAGCGCCTGATTCAAACTTGTAAGTTCAAACTGTATTGACTGATCTCCGGTAGTTTCCATATCCTGCTGTCTTTGGGCAATATATGCCTCAATTTCCTTACAAGCCTGTTCTCCAGCCAATATATATTTTACCAATTCATGGTAATAATTAACATTTGCTTCAAACATTGTATTTAATTTTCTATTAGACTGCTTGATCTCAGATTCATATCCCTTAAGCTGAACATAAATCTTATCAACTTCTTCACCCATAGTATGATACTTTGCAAGTACCTTATCAAGCTGTTTTTTCAGATTTCCGAACAGCTTTCCAAAAAGTCCGGGATTCTCCTTGATTTCATCAATATCAAACTGGTCCATAATTTTAGCTAATGTCTTGAGCATTTCGCTTGTGTCATCCAGTTGTGACATATTCATGCTGTTAAGGACAACATCAGATGCCTTTGAGATTTCTTCTGCAACCTCTGCACCAAATGAAACAATTGTGTCCATGTTATTAACTTCTATTGTGCTTACAATACGGTCAACCTCTTCTGAATTGACTAATTCTGCATTCATTTGCTGTCTGTCAGCTACAATATCATATTGTTCTACTACAGCGATCTCATCTTTTGCTCCTGGGAGATTGCCAACCGTCTGAGTTGGTGTTGCTGTGGTTGTTGATTTACTAAAGTCAAGTCCCATATTTAATTACCTCGCTTAAAAATTTTATCGCGCCATGTATGACGTGTACTATTTAATGAAAGACTGTTCAGATCCGGAACCTGCATATCGTACTTATATTCTCCGATCTGGTGTTCCTCCATTAAGTTTCTCGTAAAATATTTCTCAATGCTCTGATAACCTGTAGGTACAAAAAACACGATATCAAAGCCTATTAAATTTAGAAATGCCACTAAAATAGAATCTTCCAGTGAAATAACTGTTTCACCTGTATTTATATATATCAATTTAGGGTTCTTTTTTGTAAAATCAAATTTCTGGATCAGTCGAACTATATCCTTGGGTAAATTCAAAATCTGAGCTATCACCGTATATTCAGTACCATTTTCTCCTATACCTTTTATCAGTTTCTGTTCAATCAGAAGTTGTAATTTATCCAGCATAAAGTCCTGCATTTCTTCCCTGAGAATTCCATACGGATATTTCGGATGATTCTTTATTTTACTTTTCTGAAGTTTTCCGTTCTTAAAAAACTCTGCTGAAAAAGCTTTCATTGGATTCACGTTTATGGATGAAATATATGGAGCTTTTTTTATCAATATCGTATCTTCTGTAATTAATTCTTTCACCGATACCCAATATTGAGCTATTAATCCGTCTTTTACTCCCGATATCTTTGAAAAGATAACAGGAATATTTACTACCCCGTCAATTGTACTAAAGCCCGGCCTGTATTTTAATTCCTGATCCCATAGTATTTTTATCTCTTCATACATGGTCTGTAAATTAATAATATTTGCCTTATCATATTGCTGATTTCTATACATTCCACTATCCTGATACATTAATGTATCAAGATCTCTTTCTGCATGATAAGCAACAGTTCCCATCTTCACCTGGGAATTCTCATCCGGGTAACATGTTATCGAAAGACTTTCCGTGTAATTTATTTCATACAACAAATTATCTTCCAGACAACACTTCGTATTCAAGTTAGGGCATAATATCAAGACATCCACTGGAAGTCTGCCAAGAAAGCTCATAAACAATGCTTCATTGTCGTTCCTGCAACCTCCCATATAGATAAAGCATCCCACATCAGGTGCCTTCCAGTTCGAGAACAACTGTGACATATATCTCTTAAGCCAGCAAAGTAAATATACAGCCTTACCTGTTAATCTGTTAAGATTTTCACCATCTCTTTTTGCTTCCATCAAAATAACATCTACAAATGCCTTATGCAGAATTCTTTGTAATTCAATATTCGCAGAATATTGGATGTTACTTGATAAATCCAAAATCATCTGATCCTGTTTTGTATAATTATTTCTTTTTATTCCGGCAATTTCCTCAGGTGTCGGTCTGGGAATTTCCTCATTAACAATAACCAGTTTTCTTTTTGAATTTTTAAGTTCCTGCTGTAACTGAAATAATTCATTTGTATACGTAAGCTTATCTTCCGCGCCGTTAATTCTGCAAAAACAATTATAAAAGAAATGATCATCATTTCCTCTTAATGTTACACTCTCTCGAATATCATCAAAACCTTTTCCTTTTATCCAGGCATTTGTACAATTCAAAATACTTGGTCTGGTGCCATACAGCCTTTCATTATTCATGCTGTTCTGTATTTCATCTCTTACCTTTTTGATGCAATACCCTTCTGGAAACGGTTGTAGATCACTCCTCTGTAAATTATCCGAAAAAGCAGAAGAAGGATCCGCTTTCAAGTATCCCTGATCACCTGCATACTGTAACAAAATCACATCGCATCCAGCATTCGAGAGAATTGAAATAAACATTAATTCATAATTACTTATTTCACCCTCATATAATATTTTGGGAAGGTTATTCTCTCCCAACTGATTTACTATTCTTTCAAATTTGTAGTATAGCCAGCACATAAACTTTATATATGCATTTTTCAACATATTCTCAGTTTTACCGGCTTTTCTCATAGAATCCAAAAAATTGAATATGGAATCAGCTACGTTCTGTCTTTGGAAATCGTTCATTCTGGGAAGCCATTTTTTCAGGCTTGTGGAAATAAACTCCAAATTCATCCGAAAATCCATCCCCATTATTTCATCATAATATGCGAGATTTTTTTCATCTGGATTCGGTATCTTTCCCTCTATTACAACACCTGATCTTCTTGCTACGTCATAATATTTTTTTACAAACTCACCAATTTCCTCTGAATAACCATTAATTCGATAAAAATACACCCCTTTATTTTGCCTGTTGTTTAATGCGACAAAATAATCACTAAGGTTCTGAATCTTTTTGTGTTCTAACATACAGTATTCTCACCTTCACTATCTATTCATTTTATTTTTGTTCATTACAAAACCTGAAACAAAAACATAGTTCTCTCTCAATAAAGATCCAATAACGAAAATATCCTGCATGTCTGTAAAATCCTGCTAAAGCCGCATGTAGATTTTACCACGTCCTTATCTTTATTTCAAGGAAAACTCATTAACGCCCTGCAGTTTAAGCCCTGTTACATAAAACCATTCGTAAATAATTGTATATTTTCATACCCTATTGCCAGATTGATATTCTGTCCACTATCAATTCCTGCTGTACTAATGCCGATCACTTCGCCCTGCATATTCAACACAGCACCTCCTGAGCTTCCATGAGAAATCGGGGCAGTAAACTGGATCATATCTACATCATTAATATTTCTAAATCCGGATATAATACCATCAGATACAGAATTAAAGAGCCCCAGAGGACTTCCTATCGCCACAACTTTCTGCCCTCTGACCAGTTTTTTTCTTCCTTTATAAAGTGGGATTGGTTTCAATTGTTTTTTTATTCTTATAATGGCAAGATCGATCACAGAATTATACTTTATTACTTCATTTGTTACATAAGTTTCTTCGTCATCTTCAATTCTGACAGAATAAAAACAGCCTCCAGATGCAACATGATTATTCGTCAATATGTAACCATCATTTCCTATCATAATTCCTGAACCAGTACCAATCACTTCACCGTCTTGATCATGAACAGCTATAAGTACTACAGATGATGCAAGTTGAGCTAATTCTTCAAAACTCTTCTCGCTATTTGAACTTCTTACAGTATTACTGTCTGGTATATAAATGCCTGTATTGGCATATGAATTATCTTCAACACTCTTCCTGCTGTTTCTTACCGGTATGACTACCTTTTTTATAGTCTGGTATTCTCCATTATGTTCTGGATTCTCATTTTTCTCCTGTACGAATTGACAGTAATTCGGAATAATCTGTTCTCCAAAAGTTCCTATAGAAAAAGCACTCGAATATTTCAAAGCCTTTTCATCAATCGAAATGTCACTTCTGTTTTCTATCAAAAGGACATCACAGCCTATACACGTAAGGAATAAATAAAATAGATACTCTTGTTCTTTAACAATGTTATCCGCAACTACTTTTATGCATGATTTTTCAGACCATGACTTAAAGCAACTGCTAATTTCCTGATCAAACCAAAACAATAACTTGGTTCCAAAGTTTCTTATCATTGACTCAGTTACATTTTTCCCCAAACCTTTATATAAATTGACTGTTATAAGAAGTGCATCCATTATCACCTCTTCCAGTTCCTTGTTTGGCACAATATTTTTTAATGTAACTTTCCGGTCAGTTTCAAATGTGGCAAATGATTGCGTATAAAATTCTGAATCTGCCTTTTCTACCAATAATGGCAGCCTGCTGATTCTTTTATACGAGAGTTTACCCTTTGCCATTTCCATATCCATTTGCCTATCAGCTTCCAGAATAATTGTTTTCAACTCCTGGTTTTCGCCAATTACCCGTACGAAATACACATCCCGAACATTATTATTGCAGCCACCTCTTATACTGTAAAATGACTTTATTGACCTTATATTCATAATATTATGTCTGAAGCTGACCTTTCCCATAACATATCTCACTTCCTTATCAATATTTTCTATAATATCACATGTATACAACTTTTTCACAATAAACTATATTTTTTTATAAAAACATGTTACAATAGGTAAAATTATGCATTATAGGGGGAAATATGAAAAATAATGTTTTATATTACAGTATAGGTGCTCTTTTATACTGTCCCGCAAACAAAGAATCTATAGCAGATTCGATCATCAATGAAAAATTTGGGACAAAGTTCTCTCTGGCTCTGTGCTTAGAAGATACAATAAATGACAATTATGTAGCAGAAGCTGAACAGGTTCTCATAACTTCACTAAACCGGATTTTTACCCAATATCAGATCAATCCTTTTTATTTACCCAAAATATTTATCAGGGTAAGAGATCCTGAACAGATTAACAGACTAACAAAATCTTTGGGCAAATTGATTGAAATAGTAACCGGATTTATCATTCCCAAGTTTAATTTAGATAATGCCCAAAATTATATCAATGAGATTATCCGCGCTAATGAACTGGTTTCAAAAAAAATATACATGATGCCAATTTATGAGAACTCCTCAATTATTGATTTAAGAAATCGTATTGATATTTTGTACTCATTAAAAGATTCTCTTTCCCAAATTGAAGACCTTGTATTAAATATTAGAGTTGGTGGAAATGATCTATGTCACATGTTTGGATTCAGAAGACATTCAAATGAATCTATTCATCGAATCAAACCAATATCAAATATCTTTTCTGATATTATTACAGTATATGGATTGGATTATATTGTTTCCGGACCTGTATGGGAATACTATTCCGGAGATAATTGGGAAAAAGGATTGATTCAGGAAATTCAGGATGACAAGCTTTGCGGTTTTACCGGCAAAACAGTTATCCATCCGAACCAAATTCCAATAGTTAACAAAGAATATCAAGTAACACGCACTGACTTTAATGATGCGCAGGCAATCCTCAACTGGAATAAACATTCTAATGCATTTGTTTCAGGAAGTGAAGCTAAAGAGAGAATGAATGAATATAAGACACATATCAACTGGGCTCAGCAAACAGTATACAGGGCTGAAGCTTTTGGAATTACAGATTAGTATAAATGAAGCAGGAATCATAGTTCCTGCTTCAAATTTTATCCTATAATATTATTCACTTTTGCGGTATGTTCATCTTTTGTAATAATTCCCATTTCCAATTGCATGTCAATTTTTCTTAACTGCTCATAGTTATCGTATTTCTTCTGAACAACACTAAGTTTTTCATCATACTCATCTTTTGAAAGAATATCCATTTCTAATGCTTTGTCCAACTTTGACTTTTGCATTTCATACTCATCCAAGGCTTTTTTCTGACGTTTCTCTGCTTCCTGTCGTTTAGCCTCTTCTTCTTTCTCCTGTAAAGTAGTAACAATCTCATCCAGTTTATCCAGATCTGATTTCATTGTTTCCAAAATATCTGTAACATCAAAAGCCTCACTGCCATCCGTCTGATTCATATACTCAACATATCTTTTACCAATTAATGCATATGATTCTTCCAGCCTTCTCTCAATGGCTGACTTCTGCACTTTCATTCCAGCAAGTTCACTTTGTTCTTTTGACGTACTGTAAATTGATGTTCCTATACTTTTAGCTGAATCAATTACATTTTCTCCAACTTCTTTAACTGCTTTCGCCGCTCTACCAAACATGTCCACTTTACCTCCTTTTTGATATGTAGCCAAATTATACCATAATATTTCAGGAAAAATACCTTCTTAATACTCTTTTTATCATTATTTAGAATTCGTTTATAATGCAAAATGTTCTGATATTTAACATATTTCTCTATCTGATTATCTGTGGTATTTCAATATATGACACTACGCATTCTCTTTTTACAAAAGACCAGTCAATATTTTTCCCCAGCAGTTTATTCAAAGCAATATTGGGAATATTTATCTTTTCAGCTTCACATGACATCTGCAGACCACCAGACATTCTGGTATTAACTTCAAGAAGGTAAGGCTTATTGTCCTTTAACTTGTACTGAATATTACATGGATATTCCAAGTTAATCTTATTCATAATGTTACTTGTCATTCTCATAATATATTCATCAAAAAGAATTCTCTCATGTCTTGCAGAACTCTTAAAACGTGGAATAGCAATTAATCCCTTATCAGTTTTGAGGCAATCCACACTAATCTCACGTCCGGGAAGATATGGCATAACCATAAGATCGTCAAAATGATCAACCTCTCTTAATGCCCCTGCATAATCTTCATATGTAATCTCTGCACCAGGATATATTCTAAGCCTCTTAAATCTGTCAACATGATCGATTATCCTTCTGTAGCTCATTGCTCCTTCATCTTTGACAAATTTTACACAAACCTGATCATACTCTTTCCTCAGTTCACGATACGCTGTTTCAAACTCATCTGCTGTATTAACCATTTTATATGCAGGAATATTTACACCTTCGCAATCCTTCAGGAAATCATATGCAGCTACTTTATCATTCAGTAATTTTATGATTTCATATTCATCAACCATTACCTTTACCCCAATGTCATGGAACAGTTTAATGTTTTGACTTATTTCAACCATTTTTCTTCGTGGCACGAATACATCTACCTTATGTTCCCTGCAGAAATCTAAACAGTATTGAATATATTCTTCTCCATCCGCCAATGAATCCTGATACCATTCATCACACACTTTTTGAATTACAGAATCTATTTGCTTATTACTTGCAATAACATAAACCTGCTCTTTATCGTCTTGTTTCATCAGTTCTATTAAATTGTATGATGTACTAAACCAGTGATTAAACCATACCCTTACCATTATACTTCCCCCCTATGCATCAGCTAATTTCTTAATAATACCACAACATTTATAATGCGTAAGTGGATAATACTCAATCGGGACATTTTTTTCTTCAGCAAGTCTGACCAAATGTCCCAGTTGTGGATTATCTTTGTACCTTTTATCAATCAGAATTTTCCAGGGAACTCTTCTCAATAACACTCTTGTGGCCTCTCCAATTCCAGGTTTTATCAGATTAATATCTTCAATGCCAAAGTGCTTACCTATCGCAATTACTTCATCGATTCCTTTTCCCTCTATCACTTCATTTCCATTATCACTTCCATTATCTAATGAAAAATCTTTTTTTATCGCATCGATAAAAGCGTATGACAGATCGGAATCCTTCAATTCTCCATAATAAACTGCACCATGGAAATCGTCCTTTCCAATTATATCATCTCTTAGAAAAGTTCTGCTGATCAGTCCCGACACTGTACTATTCAAGCAGGAACTTGGAATAAGAATATCATCATGTGTACCACACAATTCCGTAACATTCGCAGGATCAGCAACAACAGCAATATCGGATGATACCCCTTTATATTTTGCAATATCTTTTTTCAGTTCATTTAAAATCGCACCTTTTCCAATCCAGCCATCAACAAACAATAATTGTTCCGCATTATATTTCTTTAGTAAATATTGCATCGCATTATCATCTATTCCTCTTCCCCGAATAATTGAAATGGAATAATGAGGCACATCTATCTGATACTTATATTTAATATATCTTTTTACCAAAATTCCGATTGGTATCCCAGCTCTTGCAAGTGATACCAACACCACATCATTTCCCTTTTTTTTGATAATTTTGTCCGAAAGCAGTCCTACTGCTCTGGCTACAGGTTTTGAATAATTCTTTAATCCCTCATAATATACATTCATATACTTTTCAGTTGGTACGTATTCTATGGGGAGCATTTCACTATAATGTTTTCCTGCCTGAATAAGTTTTTCTCTTTCCTCTGTAGATTGTGGCTCAACCAAACCAGTAATGTCTTTCAGCAATAGAATTACATCTTGTTCTGAATATGAACTTCGCACCTTAACACCACCTTACTAATGAAATGTTTTTATTTTGAGTTCTCAAAGCATTGATCAGTGTTCTCTGACTTTCCTCAATCTCAGGAGAATCAGTAATAACAAACACTCTATCATACTTACCTATATCGTAAATAAATGTTTTTCTGTCTTCATCATATAAACTTTTTAATTCATATCTGCAATGTAATGGATAATCTTTCTCTAAGCTGACTGCAATTGGGCTACGCGTTGTTGAATGGCAAAAAACCTGATTTCCTTCTTTCTCCAACTGTTCTCCCACATAAAATGCCGGAAACATAAATTCCTCAGTACCAACTACCAGAATTTTTTGGTCAACAATATTTCCAATTTTCTTCTTCAGTCCATTCCATAATTCATCACAACCATTCTTATATTCACAGGAATCTACAAGTCTTCTGGTGTCCATTCGATTCGGAATATTAATAACTGTATAGTCACCATCTGTTTTATTTAAACATTCGTAATAACATCCATCTTCTGCAAATTCATTTGCCTTCTCCGCATACCTGCTATGATCTGTCTTTACAAGATAGTGTAAATCAATGCCTTTACTCTTATACTGTTCCATATGTTCAGATGTCATACCATTTAATAGTGAAGCAACTGCATATTTAAATTTCCCATCGTATTTCTTATCAAGAATATTCACAATATTTAGTATAGTTTTTCCTGTTGTAACTTCATCTTCAATAAAAACTATTCTGTCAATTTCATCAGTAACACTGTCAATATCATCTTTAACAAGTTTTTGTTCTGTAGCATGACTGTGCTCTTCAGAAAAAAACAAGTACTCCACATTGGGTATTGGTTCCCTTGTGGTCTGAATGTATTTTGTACCAATAGTAATAGCAACCTGTGCGCCTATCGCTGTTGCGGTTTCTGCAAATCCTACTAACAGCAATTTTTCATTCTGGTATTGATCCCGAAATGTATCTGCCAAATTTGTAAATAAATTTAATGCTTTTGATGGTTGCACAGGAATATGCTTTCCCTGCAATGGATCAACCACCAAATAATTCCTTTTTGTATTATTTTCTCTCTTTGCAATTCTTACCAAATCGCTTTCAACATACTTCACTCTCTTTTTCCTCACTTTATACGTATTTTAGACGTTTGTGAAACGTCACAAGCCGCATAAATGCAGCATTTTTGTTACCAAAATAAAAATAACTCCTCTCCGGATATGGTATAATAGAGTTGTCGAAAAACTAAAAACCATCATCCAAGAAAGGAGTTATTATGATACCATATAAGCAGCTTTCTTTGACAGATATTTTTTGCAGATTGCCAAGATAAAATCGATAATGTCAATATGAGTTTCTTTCTCTATCAGAAACTCATATTGACAAATCTGAACCCGCAATACTAACTAAATTTTCCATCTTTCGCCTTTTTGAAAATCAGGCGGTATATTTATATTTCAACCGTCTGTGCTTTTAAACTTAATCTTCTTTTTTGGGTTTGTACTGTTCTTCTCCTGTCTCGATATAGAGTAGAAAATCATTAATTTTCTTTTCACTCCAACCGGCACTTCTTAATCCCAGTACAAGTCGTGCATTCTCATGCATGTTCATATCTTCCATCTGTTATCCTTTCTGGCTTTCTCCTATTGCCTTTTGACAACATAATTATAAACTATTTTTGGTTTGTAATTAATGTATTTTTAAATATTTTTAGTTTATTTATCTTCTATATATTTTATAATGTTTCCAGGCTGCATATCTAATAATACGCATAACTGTTCTAGCGTCTTAATCCCTACCATTTCCCCCTTTCGTAACTTTTGCATGGCTGATTGACTTATTATATTTTCCTTTAATATCCTCGTGCTGTTATATCCTGCCTCTTTTAACGATTCTATCACATCTATCTTATATGTTAACATCTCACTTTTCTCCTTTATTTTATTGTAATTTATCATTTTTACTTTGTCAATTTTAAAATAATCTAAAAACAGTTTAATAGTGCTTTTGTTGCTAAACTATTTTGAGTTTATTATTATCTCAATGACAAACGAAATGAAGGAAAACAAAATATAATTTTTACACTGGGCAGTAATTGCAAAAACAACATCAAAGAATAATGAATTAGAGGAAACTGTAGAACATATTGAAGCACTCTTCACATATCCGGATTTAGCACAGGATTTTATAGATAAATGTCTACATGGTGTAATTACAGTGGTTATAATTGAGGGTATAAGTTTGATGTGTAGATCAGGCGCGGCTTGCTTCGGTAAGCTGCTTTTTGCAGTATTTCTGCGGTTTTTCCTACAGTTCATAAGGTGTTGTCTGATAAACATAATAATTGAGCCAATTAGTATAGAGGTTATTACTATGTGATCTCCACTGCAGGTTCGGTTTCTGAGCAGGATCATCATTCGGGTAATAATTTCTTGGAATATGGATCGGCAATCCCTTATCCAAGTCTCTGTGATACTCCTTGTCCAATGTATAGCGATCATATTCCGGATGTCCGTTTACAAATATTTTCTTGCCTTCTTCTGCATATGCAAGGAACACACCAGCCTCTTCTGACTCCGCCAGAACGGTGATGGCATCACATTTATGGATTTCAGAAGCAGGAGTCTCTGTATGTCTGCTGTGTGGAGCCAGAAAATAATCATCGAAGCCACGAACCAGAGGTATCTTTCTATTCTGTACTTTATGGGAATACAGGCCGAACAGCTTCTCAGGCAACAGACGCTTCTGGATGCCATAATAGTGATAGAATCCTGCCTGAGCACCCCAGCAGATATGTAGGGTAGATGTAACATTCTGTTCTGCCCAGTCCATGATCTTGCATACTTCGTCCCAATAATCTACTTCTTCAAAAGTAATGTCTTCTACAGGTGCGCCAGTGATGATCAGTCCGTCAAAACGTTTATTTTTGATTTCGTCAAAAGTTGTATAGAATCGGTTCAAATGGTTGGCTGATGTATTCAAAGATACATGACTGGTTACCATGAGGAACGTAACATCTACCTGCAAAGGTGTATTGGACAATGCGCGTAAAAGCTGCAATTCCGTATCCTGTTTCACAGGCATCAGATTCAAGATGCATACCTGCAAGGGACGAATATCCTGATGAGAAGCTCTGTTCTCATCCATAACAAATATGTTCTCGTACTCTAGTATTTCTTTGGCTGGTAACTCACTTTGTATCTTGATAGGCATTCCTGTATCCTCCTTATGGTGTCATTCCTAAATATTGATTCATAAACTCTTCTTCTGTAATAATAGGAACTTCTAGCTCCTTTGCCTTCTTATTCTTTGATGAATTGGAAGTAATATCATTGTTGATCAGACAGACTGTTTTGGAAGTTACACTTCCTGTTACTTTGCCACCCTTTCGTTCTATCAGTTCCTTCAACTCATTCCTGCTGCCGAAATGCTCCAGACTTCCTGTTACAACGAATGACTGACCAGTCAAAGTCTGCTCACTTTCATTTACTTCCTCTTTTTCTATTGTGATCTCCCGCAGCAGATCATCTAACTTCTGGTTGTTATCTTCCTGTTCAAAATACTGTGCAAAGGCTTTTCCAATAACTTCACCAATGCCATCGATCTCGCTTAATTCCTCGACGTTTGCGTTGCGCATGGCATCCAGATCAAAGTCAAAATGCCTGCAGATCACTTTTGCATTTGCAAGTCCAATATTGGCAATTCCCAGGCTGTAGATCAGTTTGGGAAGCGTTACATTTCTTGCCTGTTCAATACTGTTCATCAGGTTTTGATAAGACTTCTCGCCAAAACCTTCCATATCTACAATTTCATCTTTATGATCAGACAGATGGAAAATATCACTGTATTCATGAATAAAACCTTTTGCTATGAACTTCTCAAGAGTTGCCTCAGATAATCCGTCTATGTTCATGGCATCTCTGCTTACAAACAAAGAAAAGGACTTGATCTTCTTAGCCACACAGTCCGGATTAGTACAATATAATGACTGCACATCATTGATTGCCCTGATCTGTGTTGCACCTCCACATACCGGACAGACTGCCGGGATTTCAATATTATCGCTTCCTGTCAGGTTCTCCGCGATCTGAGGAATGATCATATTCGCCTTATATACCGTTATTTTATCTCCAATTCCCAGTCTCAGAGCATGCATGATGCTGATATTATGAACAGATGCCCTGCTTACGGTCGTACCTTCCAGTTCTACCGGTTCAAAAATAGCCACAGGATTGATCAATCCTGTTCTGCTTGGACTCCATTCTATTTCCTGCAAAGTTGTTTCTCTTATTTCATCAGCCCATTTAAAAGCAATGGAATCGCGTGGAAACTTCGCTGTTCTGCCAAGTGACCTTCCATATTCAATATCATCATAAAGAAGCACCAGACCATCGGATGGAATATCGTAATCCACAATTTTCTTCTCATATCCTTCTATTGCTTCCATGATGTTCTCTGCACTGACTCTGACATATTCCACTACATCAAATCCCTGTTTCTTCAGGAAATTAAACTGTTCTTCTCTGGAATTTGAGAAATCCACACCCTCTGCCTTCACAAGGGAAAAAGCATAAAATCTCACGTTTCTTTTGGCAGTGATTTCATTATTAAGCTGTCTGACCGAACCGGAACAAAGGTTTCTGGGATTCTTATACTTGGCATCCACATCCTCTATCTCTTCGTTGATCTTCTCAAAATCGGAATAGGTGATGATTGCCTCGCCACGTAATATCAGTTCTCCCTGATACTGAATGCGAAGTGGAATATTCTTAAACACCCTGGCATTATTGGTAATGACTTCTCCTACTTCTCCATTTCCTCTCGTAACTGCCTTAAACAGAGTTCCATCACGATAAGTCAGCACAATGGTCAGTCCATCCAGTTTCCAGCTAAGCAGTCCTTCTTTATCTTTGAGCCAGCTTTTGAGTTCTTCTCTGTCTTTTGTTTTTCCAAGGGACAGCATAGGACTCTCATGCGCTTCCTTGGGAAGCTCATCCACAGCCTCATATCCGACACTGACCGTCGGGCTTCCTGTCAGAACCATGCCTGTCTCCTGTTCCAGATCAGACAATTCATCATAAAGCTTATCATATTCATAATTGCTCATGATTTCTTTATCCTGCGCATAATATGCCTTAGAAGCCTCACGCAGTATCTCTATCAGTTCTTTCATTCTCTGAATCTTCTGATCCATATATCTATACCATGCCTTTCTTATCCGTCATAATGTATGATCCTTATCCCAGAATCAATCCTGAAATCACACCTGCAACAATGCCAAGAACGTATAAAACTCCCGTTATTGTTACATTTTCTTTTACATGATGATTTACTTTATACAAAATCAACAGTCCTACACCTGCGTTCACAAAAAGTCCTGTCATCATAGTTCCGACATCCATAATTCCCTGCACATATAAATTGGTAAGCAGTACAGATGCGGAACAATTGGGAATCAATCCGATCAATCCTGACAAAATATGTCCCCACACAGGATGATTCCATAAAATAGCAGCATACGCAGTATCTTCTGTATATTCAAAGAAAATATTCAGAACAATAGATACAAGGAAAATCAAAATAACAATATTGACCGTATGCTTCAATGCAGACAGAAAAATATTATGGTCATGATCGCAATCACAATGTTCCTGTTCGCAGAAATCATGAATATGATTCGCCTCTATTTTAGGTTTTCTCTTATAAACCAGATCTACCAGATATCCGCATACAATACCTGCTACACACTTTATAACCAGAATCTTTACGATCATCCCCGGCTGTATTGCAGAAGAAATAAGAATTGGCAGCATTTCATCCGATGTTGCCATAAAAATAGCAATCAATGTACCCACTGTGATACTATGAGCTGCATAAAAACTTGCCGCTGCACCAGAAAGCCCGCACTGTGGAATTATTCCAAAAACACCACCGATCAGCGGTCCCATTTTGCCTGATACGCTTATGATCCCCAGTGTTCTATCTTTTGCTTTATGCTCCAGCCATTCCATCAAAAGATATGTAATAAGCAAAACAGGAATCAATACTATACTATCCTGAAATGCATGCTCTATTGCATGTAACATATTAAACCTAACCTTTCTGACTATTCCTGTGTGGCTGCCTCATGCCACATAATTCATATAACTTTGTCCGTTCTTCTACTGTCAATTCACGGTACTGATTACTTGTCAGATTACCCAGTTCAATATTGAGTACTCTGATTCGTCTCAGGGAAACTACTTCATATCCAAAATACTGACACATTCTTCGAATCTGACGGTTCAATCCCTGGGTCAGGACAATATGAAATGTATATTTTCCCTTCATCTCCAGTTTACACGGACGGGTCGTTGTATCCAGTTCTTTTAAATAGACTCCTTGTGACATGCCATTTAGGAATTCCTGTGTAACAGGTTTATTTACCTTTACAACATATTCCTTTTCATGTCCTGCTGAGCCTTTCATCATTCGTTGGATCAGATCTCCATCATTTGTCATGATCAACAAGCCCTCTGAATCCCGGTCAAGTCTTCCCGCATAGGTCAGTCTCGTTGGATACCTGAGTGCCTGATGTATCGTTCTGGCAGCATGGACATCCTTCTCCGTGCAGGTAACTCCTACCGGTTTGTTGTAGGCAAGTATGATTTTAGATTCCACAGGTCTGACTGCTTTGCCATTGACCTCAACCAGATCTTTCTCACTCACCTGCATACCACTTACCGCCGTTACATGATTTACAGTCACTCTGCCCTGGTCTATATAACGGTCAGCCTCACGTCTGGAACACACTCCACATTCTGCCAGATATTTATTTAATCTTGTCATAAATAATCCTTTAACTTTTCAATGCATTTTTCTTCAAAATCCATTAATTCTTTTGCTATTTCCATAGACATTTTCTGTGCATTATCATGATGGTTTATGGTTTTCCACATACTCATAATGCCACGATTGTTTCCCTGTATCATCAGTTCTGCAATCTTGCTGGTGCTGTTATTGAGCATCGTGTTCATATGGATGGCTCCCGATAACATCATATCTTCTATTGCACTTGGATGATATACATCTTTGCTTTCCCTGGTCAGCATATCCACTGCTTTATTATGCAGGTTCGAAAAAGTCAGATTCTCCTTTGACAGTTCATAACCGAGCTTATCATTACATACTTTATCAGATATCGTCTCTATGGCTTTCACTGCCATTCTTGTGTTTTTCTGTACTTCCTTTAAAAGTTCTGTATCATCCCTGTTCATAGCTACCTCCTGTCTGCATAATATGCAGTTTATGATAGCTATAGAATATCCTTTTTTATATTCTTTTATTCCTGTGTTAATTCCTCAGGTTCTTCTTTCTCTTCGATCACTTCAGGCACATCTGCTGATTCCGGCATTTCGAAAGGATACTTTACTCCCCAGTTCTGTCTCAGCCCATCCATCATTTTCATGATACGCAAAGTCTCCGCATGAGGCATTTCCCAACATTCTGTAGACTTCTTGTCTATTGCATCCAGACATGCAGCAACTTCATATTCATATCCTGTGATCTGTGCAGGAGCTTTCAGTGTTCTGATAACTTTACGGTTTCTGTCGTATACTGTAACTGACTCGAAATTATTGATATTCTCAATCTCCATATAGCCATTTGTTCCATATATGATTCCCCTGCGGTCACTGATACCAAGCATTGTGCTGTTCAGCACTGCCATTTTGCCATCCCGGTAAGTCAATGTAATGCTATCTGAAGCATCTACTCCTGAGGGAGTCAGCGTACAGCAGGAATCTACCTTTACAATATCAGTTCCGAACATCATAGATGCAAAGTTCAGTGTATAGACACCAACATCCAGAAGTGCACCTCCTGCAAGAGATGGCTCGATCAGTCTTGGCACATCAACAATATGATAACCCAGATTACATGTAAGCATGGACGGTTCCCCGATCATACCCGAAGTCAGCAGACCTTTGATCGTAGTCAGCATTGGCATATATCTTGTCCACATCGCCTCTGAAATAAAAATATTGCGCTCTGCTGCCAGTTTGAAGATTTCTTCTGCCTGTGCTGCATTGGCTGTAAAAGCCTTCTCACATAATACTGGAAATCCATTCTCTATGCACAGCTTCATATTGGCATAATGTTCCGAATGTGGTGTTGCTATGTATACCAGATCTATTTTAGTATCTGCCATCATTTCTTCATAAGAGCCATATGCCCTTTTTACACCAAATTCTTTTGCAAAAGCCTGTGCCCTGTCCATATCCCTGGATGCAACTGCATAGCACTTTACATTTTTCATTCTCTTTATTGTACGTGCCATTGTTCTGGCAATATTGCCTGTTCCCATAATGGCAACTTTCTTCTGATTGAACATAAACATCCCTCCAAAATTGAGAAACACAATATATAGGCTCAAAAGCCCATGTAGCCTCGAGGCCACATGGGTTTTCTATTGACACTCTATTCTATTATATATGATTCAGACGCGATTTCAACAAAATTTACTCAAAAAACTCTGCTTTCACATAGCCTGTCTGACCATTATAATCAATTTTCAGCCATTCGCCCATGTCTTCTAACACCTTGAAAGTAGCTTCGCCCTGTGCTACGCCGATCTTATCTGCATCCTGGCTGGCTGCATTTCTTACATTAACATTTGTCTTGGCTGTTACTGTCTTTACAGTTGTGTCTGTTGTTGTACCGGCTGTTGTATCCGTACTCTCTGTTGATACGACTTCCAGATAATCACTCTTTATATAAGCTTCCTTGCCATCATAAATCACCTTGCTCCAGCCATTGTTCTTTTCTTCTGTACGTGTAAGAATATCACCTTTTTGAGCTTTACCGACTTTGTCTGCCACTTCACTGTCAGATGCTCTGACATTTACTGTATCAGTAGCTCTTACCTGCTGATTTACTGTCTGGTTCTGTGTCTGTTCTTCTGCTGCAGCTTCTGTTGTCTCCTGTGTATTTTCAGTTTCTGTCTGCTGCTCTGTCTGGGTTTCTTCCTGTGATTCCTGCTCTAATTGTGCAAGTGCTACACCAACAGAAGTTTTGATCTCATTAGGGAATTCTGCAAGGAATGTATTGAGCTGTTCATCTCCTGCAATTGCTTCTTTATATTCAACATCCACTTTATTATACAGATCCACCACGTCATCCTGACTGGTCACAAGTTTCAGTGCTGCTGTTACGCTTTCTTCCATATCGCCATCGATCTGAAGTGCACCTGAATCATTCGTATAGACATACCATGCATTTAAACCTGGTGCCATCGTATCAATATCTTTAAATTTCACATCATAACATACATATAGATAATATGTATTGGGATCAATACCATCCTTTGTATAACAGGTCAGATTGTTATATGACTCAATGTATTCACTCTTTTTCTCATATGTGATCAGTTCTTTGTCATTAGTATAATCTTTCAGGCTCTGGACAGTTGCCATATCTCCATCTGCAAGCGCTGTGTAAAAGTCATTGACCAGTTTATTTACAGCCGGATATGCATTTTCCTGCAACGGCTCATTCAACACCGCTGAAGATACTGCATTTTCCGTGGACTCTTCTGTAAAAGATGCCGCCGTTTGTGTATCTTTTTTATTTTTGGAATGTACCAATGATACAATGGTTGCTATCACAATGATCAAAGCTGCGACCGGAAGTAATATTTTTGCTGCTGATACAGCAACGATTCTGGTATTTTTCTTATTTAATACAGTGGTCAGTTTCTCTTTGGCTGTGCTGACCCAATTGTTGTTATCATTCTTTTTATTACTGCTCATTTCATACTCCATTCTGCTGCCAAATAGCATTTATTACATGCCATGGCACATACTTAACATCCAGATTCAGAGATCATACTCTATGTCAAATTGAAAAATTGCGCGTAGATACGCAAAATGCACCCGACAGGAATCGAACCTGCATTAAAGGCGTCGGAGGCCTCCGTTCTATCCATTAGACTACGGGTGCATGTGGCATATGTTACAAATTTGTTACATCACGTTTGTAATCATAGCATACTTATATTTATTTGTCCAGTGTCAGCCTTTAACATTTTATGTCAATACAGGAACCTGCTGCCACATATTACTGATTTTCTTTTCCATATTTGGAATACCTGTCGAACAACTCCTCGAACTGTGAGAACTGCTTCTGTAATTTAAGATATTCTTCCTGATGATCCCGCTCTAATTCATCCATAAAAGCATATAGCTTCTCCTGCTGTTTATAATGCTCTCTCGCATCTACTCTGTATGTATTCGCAATACGAATGACTTTGTCCAGATATTTAGAGATCTGACGCTCATTATTCTTATTTAATGCATTGTTCAACAGTTCCATGTTATCAATTTCTGCCTTATCTGTTATTTGTGCAAAAATATTTGCTCCCAACGCATAATATTTTTCTCCGATCTGATAAATAAAACCATGCTTCTGATAGATATTTTCCTTAAAGCTGCTCATGCCGTTCTCATACCTTTCCATTTCCGTAACTGTTCCGTAATTTTAATAATCAAGTCTTTTCTGCGTTTCCCAAACAGTTACGATTTTATCATTATTTTTTCCTTTTGTCTACTGTCATGCTCCACCCGGCATACAGAAAAGTCTGCAGGACATCTTAATCCCACAGACATCTGTTTTATTCCAGATTCGAAGTACAGTGAGGACAACGGGTTGCTTCCTTTGCAATCTCACTTCTGCAATATGGACACATCTTGGTCGTTGGCTCTGCCGGTGCTTCTTCCTCTTTCTTAATCAGTTTATCTCCGATTTTATTGATGGCTTTTACAAGAACAAAAATCACAAACGCAGTGATCAAAAAATTAATAACAGCCGTAATGAAATTTCCATAACACAGCACAGGCGCATTCTCTCCACTTCCCAGTGTGACCTTCAGGTTAGAGAAATCCGTACCGCCAAAAATACCAAGGATAGGAGTCAGAATATCCTGATTGAGTGATGTAACGATGGAAGTAAATGCGCCACCTACGATTACACCGACTGCCATATCCATGACATTGCCACGCATGATAAATTTCTTAAATTCTTCAATAAAACCTTTTCCTTTGTTCATACCCAAGACCGTACCTTTCTGCTATTTATCGTTACATGTTTCTGCACCCTGTTCTGTCTGCATCTTCTCTGGACTTTTGTACTGTTCCCTTGGGATGTGCAGGCGGTGCATAGGTAGAAGATAATTTCAGAGGTTCTCTGCCGATATTTCTGATATTATGCCAGGTGCCAGCCGGTACAAATACAACATCTCCCTCACATATCTCAAGTTCCATGTTAGGTCTGCACTGGCAATTACCCATCATGGCAATGCCTCTGCCCTGTTCCACACGTATCATCTGATCTGTTTTTTCATGTACTTCCAGCCCGATCTCTCCACGGGGCGGTATGCTCATTAATGTCATCTGCATACATTTACCGGTCCATACGCTCTTGCGGAAGTTGGAATTTTCTTTTGCTACCTTACATACATCCATGATCATCGGCGAGGACTCTCTGTCCACCATACCTGAACAACGATTACAACACATATATAATCCTGCCTTTTTCTTTTTCTATAATATATGTGTCGAATCCTGTAACGTGTATCATTGTAGCACGCCATAAGGGCTCTGTAAATATTTTTGCTGTATTAGTGCAGATAGAATAAGAAAGATTCCAATGCATTCATCAGGTTGTCATCCTCATCCGCATCAACTGCCAGATGATACAATGGCAAATCAGTGTCTATTCCTGCCAGTTCCAGCAATTGTTCTGCATCCGGTATCTGTGCAGGAATGTACTTCTCTCTCTTTTCTCCCGGTATATGATACAGGATATCCCCTGTCAGCAGTCCTCGAAACAGTAATGAAATATCTGCCTCCTGTGTCGGCATTTTCTCAAGCATCGGTGTTATAATACCGATTCTGTCAGACAAGCCTTTTTCCTCTAATATAGAAGCAATGACTCTGGCAAAGACTCCATCTGCGTCTGCCCCCTGATTCTCCGGAACCAGCACATCAAAAGGCTCTTCATCCTGCGTTGCCTGCCATAATATGCTTCCAAGAAGTGCCGTAAAAGTAATACACTCCTTAGTACTTGTTACATCGCACCCCATCTGCAACTGTTCTTCTCCTACTGGTGGCAGAACTATTGCCTGTACCTGATAACTTCGTCTGTAATAATCAGCCAGAAGTTCTGCATAGACCGACATATATGGAATATACAGCTTCCGCTCTCCCGAAGGCGTCCTTCTGATCTCAAAATGCTCCACAGGAATTGCCCTGACATCAAAATCCTCAGGCGCAATACAGGACGGCTGATGTGTCAGGCTGTTCAGGAAAGCTTCAATACGCGTGATGATTCCAACTGGAGAATAATGTTCATCTACCTCTATCTGCAAGTATGGTTTACCCTCCATTTCCTTGCGGAATACGTGAGTGAGCATCGTGTCAGGTCCACAACCATGATTGGTCAGATATACAGCATGCAGATTAGGATGTCTGCGAATCTGTTTCGCCCCTGTTACGATATGCTGTGAAAACGGCCAGTAAAAATCGGGATACTGATCGGAAATATCCGTATCTTCTGCCGGCAAATGCTCTACTGTGATCACCTTGTATCCCCTGTCTATCAACAGCTTACCGATCTTCATATTCAAAGTAGGATCTCCGATATTATATGGTCTGGAAATCAGCACCAGCACTTTGTCCTCTGGTTGAAGGGATGCCAGCAGTTTCTTACCCTGTGCTTCCATATATGAGGTATATTTCACCAATGCTGCCGAACCTTTCATCAATGCCTCGGCGCATACTGCTGGCTCAGTGCAACGGTATGTTCATTCGTAGGTGTTGATAAAAGGACATTAAAGCCCAGTGCCTTAAAGAAACCATGTATCATTGGAAACAGCTTATGAATTACTAGAACATAAGGAACTCCTACTGTCCTCTTAGACGGATCGATCCTGCCATCATAACCATCTAACAGTGCCTGCATGGAACGCTCCATAAAATATTCATTTTCCTGTGTTTCCTGAATGTCTGCCGTCTTTTGCTCACTGGCAGCGATTAGCGCAACACCCAGTGCACCACTGATTGGGAAATAAGGATTAACTGACACTCGTGTCGGAAATCTTCTTTTAAAAGCTGCTACTATGCCCGGATTGTAGGCTACTCCACCCTGTAATACGATATGCTGTCCTATCATAGAGGACTCTGTGACTTTGTGCAGATAGTTGCTGACGATTGCTTCACAGATTCCTGCAGTAATATCCGGTAAAGATACGCCTTTGGCTGCGGCTACACTTTCTATAAATACCGTGCATCTCTCGCCCAGATTTACCGGTGCTTCTGATTCCAATGCCATGCGCTGTGATCTCATCCCGAATTACATCTGCTCCAATACTCTGTCCAAGCTCTTCCATAAATTCTGCAACAGACAGAGGGATATTTCCTGCTTCCATGGCTGCACCAATTGCCCCTATATAAGGGAACTCTTCGGGAATGATCAGTTCCTGCTCTGACAGATCAAATACCTCTCTGACTGCTCGAACTACTCCTTCATTCTAGGCAACTCCACCACATAGCACAACAGGTTTATGAACAGGCAGTTTCTTCACTATGACTGCCTTGAAATTACGGATCACCGCATAACACAATCCAAGCAGAATATCCTCGATAGGCTGTCCCTCCTGCTACCTGTGAATAATATCTGTCTTGGCAAAAAGGCCGCCAGTAAAAATATGGATATCATAATAGGCAGTAATGTGACCAGTGCCAGCTTCCAATCCATATAGAACAGATAAATCAATGTAAATACAGGCGTTGCGATCGCCGCAGACAGATCACATAAATTATGGGCTATGAATGCCTCGATCTCTTCTACATCATCTGACATGATCTTCTTGATTGCTCCCTGCGTCACTCCGGTAAAATACCCGGAGGAAATGCGTGTCATCTTATCCATTAACTGAATCCGGATCTCGTACAACAGATCATATGCCGCCACATGGGAAATGGCGGAGGAACCAAATGCACAGATTCCATACACCAGTACTCCCCCAAGGGTGATTAGTCCATATAACTCTATCCTGCGCAAATTCATGTTCTGCGGCTGTTGATACGATCTTTCTCCTTCTTCATTTTCTCTCCTTGCCCATTACTTGTTGTAACCTTATTTTATTCTTGCGACCATTTTTAATATTTTGGTCGTATGTTGATTATGTAGTTAGTTATTTCTAATTTCAAGGAGATTTTTATTTATTGGGTTTTTTTATCATTAAAAAAGGCGAAATCGTCAGTATCACCAACGATTTCGCCTTATGTTTATTTTAATATTTATGAATTAATAGCCCATTTCAGGGGATGCGGGCATTGCCGGCTTTTTCTCTGGAATATTGCCTACAGCAGCCTCCGTTGTCAGTAACGTAGAGGCGATGCTCTCTGCATTGACCAGTGCACTGTCTGTTACTTTCACAGGATCAATGATGCCATTCGCCATCATATCTACATACTCTTCGCTGACAGCATCGAAGCCAATACCATCTGCGGATTCCTTGACTTTATTGACTACAATAGCCCCTTCCAGACCTGCATTTTGAACAATGGTTCTAAGCGGAGCCTCCAATGCCCTTGCAACGATCAAAGCACCTGTCTTTTCATCGCCCTCCAGCTTGGCTGCTTCTGCAAGAACTGCCTTCTGTGCATGGATATAAGCAGAACCGCCGCCTGCTATAATACCCTCTTCTACGGCTGCCTTAGTCGCATTCAGGGCATCCTCGACACGATACTTGGATTCCTTCATCTCGGTTTCTGTAGCTGCACCAATCCTGATAACACCAACACCGCCACTCATTTTGGCTATTCTGTCAAGATATTTCTTCTTATCATATTCAGAGGTTGCTTTTTCTGCCTGTGCCTTAATAGAAGCAATTCTCTCCTGAATATCTTCGGACTTGCCCTCACCATCGACAATTGTTGTGCTGTCCTTTGTGACCTTTACAGATTTTGCTCTGCCTAACATTTCCATAGAAGTATCCTTGAGCTGCATGCCAAGTTCTTCAAAGACTGCCTGACCACCTGTCAGGAATGCGATATCCTTCAACATTTCTTTCCTGTTGTCGCCAAAGCCCGGTGCCTTGACTGCAACTACCTTCAAAGTACCACGCAGACTGTTCACGATCAGAGTGGTAAGTGCTTCACCGGTTACATCTTCTGCAATGATCAGCAGTTCCTTACCAGCCTTGGAGATCTGTTCCAGAATCGGCAGAATATCCTGAATATTGGATATCTTCTTATCTGTAATCAGGATATATGGCTCATCCATGTTGGCAACCATCTTGTCCTTATCATTGCACATGTATGCTGACAGATAACCTTTGTCAAACTGCATGCCTTCTACCACGTCAACCGAAGTCTGCATAGTCTTGGATTCTTCTATGGTAATGACACCATTCTTACCAACCTTTTCCATAGCATCTGCTACCATCTCACCCACTTCATCACTTTCTGCTGAAATGGCAGCGACTCTGGTAATATCCTTCTTACCACTGACAGGCTTACTCATCTCCTTAATGGCTTTCTGAGCAGCTTCTACTGCTTTCTTCATGCCTTTTCTAAGGACAATGGCATTTGCGCCTGCTGCGATATTCTTCATACCTTCGTTGATCATGGACTGAGCCAGAACAGTTGCAGTCGTTGTACCATCACCTGCTGCATCATTCGTCTTGGTCGCAACTTCCTTTACCAGTTGCGCACCCATATTCTCGAATCTGTCCTCAAGTTCGATTTCCTTGGCAATTGTCACACCGTCATTAGTGATCAACGGAGCTCCAAATCCTTTATCCAATACAACATTCCTGCCCTTGGGTCCTAATGTTACCTTCACTGTATCAGCCAACTGGTTCACACCAGATTCCATTTTCTTTCTTGCATCTATATCAAATACGATTTCTTTTGCCATTGTAATCGCCATACCTTTCTTCCATATAGAACCACCCGGCTATACAACCGGGTGGTCATTAACTGTTTTATTATTCAATGGATATGAAATTATTCTGTTCTACCTTTTTGACTTCCTTCTTAGGAATGTCGAGCCTTAAGATACCATGCTTGAAGCTTGCCTTGATATCCTGCTGTGTGACTCCTTCACCTACATAGAAGCTTCGCTCACAGGCGCCACTGTAACGTTCTCTACGAATGTACTTGCCAGTCTTCTTCTCTTTCTCATCTTCGTCAAGTCCCTTGGCAGCCCTGATAGTGATATATCCATCATTCAGTTCAACAGATACTTCTTCTTTCTTGAATCCCGGAAGATCCATTTCCAGTTCGTATCCATCTTCTGTTTCTTTCACATCTGTGTTCATTACATTCTTGGCTCTGTGACCATAGAGCTTCTTTTCCATGTTCCTGAATTCTTTGTCATTGAACCAGTCATCATCAAACAAATCATCAATCAAACTATTAGTTCTAAAAATACTAGGCATCAACATAAGTCATCTTCCTTTCTTCTATCTAATACCTCGGATGTCGTCTTTGTTTTATGTTTATGGAACTCAGGTTTCCTTTTCCTTTGTTCTGATTATGTTATACACCTGTTATTAGCACTCGTCAATAGGGAGTGCTAATAATTTTTATTAAAAATCTATTAACTCAAACACTTATTGAAATTCTCTTTTTTCCCATTTAAAATAAAACTGAATACTTAACGTAGAAGAAGGGGGTAAGTCTTATATATGAGTGAAAAAGCAAAGGTATACTTTTCAAAGGAGATCAGTCCTGAGAAAGTATTGGAAATGTATCAGTTATTGGGCAAAAAATTAGAAGGTAAGGTGGCGATCAAGCTCCACTCCGGTGAAGTTGGAAATCAGAACTTCCTCAAGCCGGAATTCTGGAAACCGGTTATTGATCATGTAGGTGGAACTGTTGTAGAATGTAACACCGCCTATGACGGCGCCCGTAACACCACAGCCAAGCACATGAAAACAATGCGCGAACATGGCTGGAGCAAATATTTTGAAGTAGATCTGCTGGATGCAGAAGGTCCTGATATGGAGCTTCCCATTCCCAATGGTAAAGTCATTCATAAGAACTTCGTAGGAAAAGACCTGGCAGATTATGATTCTCTTCTGGTTCTCTCCCATTTCAAAGGACATCCCATGGGAGGCTACGGCGGCGCACTTAAGCAACTTTCTATCGGTATCGCGTCTTCTGCCGGTAAGGCATATATTCACGGTGCCGGCGAACCGGAGAAAATCTGGACTGCAGACCATGATTCCTTTCTGGAGTCTATGGCAGATGCCGCTTCTTCTGTTGTGGAATATTTCAAGGGAAATGCCATTTATATCAATGTCATGAAAAATATGTCCGTAGACTGCGACTGCTGTGCAGTGGCAGAAGATCCCTGTATGAAGGATATGGGTATCCTGATCTCAACTGATCCTATCGCAATCGACCAGGCTTGTCTGGATCTGGTATATGCCAGCGATGATCCGGGCAGGGATCACTTAATTGAACGTATTGAATCCAGAAATGGTGTACACACCATCGAGGCTGCCGCAGACCTCGGTTTTGGAACCCGCGAGTACCAACTTATCACAGTTTCCTAATATATGGAAAAGGCAAGGCTGCATAAAACAACCTTGCCTTTTCTTATGTCATTTACTCTTTATTACCCATTACCATTTTCAGAATTGCAGATACTGCCGCATACAACACACCTGCTACAGGCCATACGATCCATGTAAAATCCCATCTATTAGTCCAGAAACTCCATCCCAGATAAATTGCTGTTGCAAGACACCAGTAAGCACTGCTGAACAATTCCATTTTCTTCTTCGCATGCTTCTCAGATTTTGAGAAATCTCCCTCTTGCAAAAGCATATCATAACTGCCCTTGATCATTCCAGCATTTACCATAAGATACACGCCTATCGCAACTAAAATCAGCAGCAGAGATGTCAACGCACAACAGATGTAGTCCGGTGCATCCATACTTCCTGCGATCAGTAATGGAATAACAGCCACAATACATAATACTACTCCAATCGCAATACTGCGGGTAAATGTGTCCTCATAATCTTTCTGCTTCTCTTTTGCCAGTCCGGATACACCGTATGCTGTTTCAAACGCTTCCTTTTCCAGATAAGAAAACTTACTCTCTTTCATTCCATAGCTGATAAATACAAATACCGCAATGGCAACCATTACAAGTAGGAATACCAGACCTATACCCGATGCAAGTCCTTCTGAGATATTCCCAATATGTGAATCTGCAAGCCCTGCCAGGAAAATCAATATCACCGGACTTAAAATGCACATAGCAACTCCACCTGCTATCATTGGTGCATTTTTTCTTCTAATTGTTAAAAATTCATTGGCTTCTTCCATGGAAACCCTACGCAATGACTGATCCTCATCCCTGATATCTCCTACTTCCATAGGCGACGGTGCTTCTACCTCATCTTTTAATAGATAATCTGTACTCACGTTGAAGATCTCTGCAAGCTGAATTACTCTCTGAAGATCTGGTACTGACTGTGCGCTCTCCCATTTTGATACTGCCTGTCTGGATACTGACAGTTTATCCGCCAGTTCTTCCTGCGACCATCCGTTCTTCTTTCTCTCTTCCATAATCTTGTCTGCTAAAATCATGTTTTCCCTCATTTCTGTTTTGTTGTTTGGTTTTTACAGACATATCATACCTTTTGGAACAGTTTCAGACCACCAAATACGCCTGTCAATCTGTCAACCGGTGGTTGCAACTACTCATAATTGCGCCTTACATCGTCTATTCCCATGTAAATTACGTTCTTTTGCGGCTTGGTTCCACTCTTCTTAAAAATATCTCTGATGGTGACAAATTCATATCCCTGTTTCTTTAATTCGGGAATCAATATCTTAATCGCTTCTACGGTCTGCAGGTTATCTGCCATGTCATGCATAAGGATCATAAATCCAGGCTTGGCAGCTTGAAGTACTCTGTCCACACGCTCCTGTGCAGACACAGACGGCTCCCAGTCTTCACAGCCATATCCGCTGATAAAATACAGATCAATGAGATCATACATTGTCTGGTTATAATTTATGTAGGGTGGTCTGAAGAATTGCGGCTTCTCACCAATCACCTGTTCTATGTGCTCTGTTGTATAATTCACTTCATCCAGAATCTCCTGTTTGGTCAGATCTATCATGGATGGATGTGTCTTGGAGTGATTCTCTATTGTACAACCCATATTGTAGGCACGCTTCACCAGATACTCGGTCTGCTCCGTGATATTCTGACCAATCAGGAAAAAGCTCGCTACAACATCGTTTTCCTCCAATACATCCAATACCTTGTCTGTAATACCAAGTGTCGGACCATCATCAAAGGTTAATGCTACTAATTTACGTTCTGCCATGTCGGTATACCTCCTGTATTAATATTATACTATAAAAATTTAGCATCCTGCTCCAACAATATTTTCGTGTTTTTTTAAGTAATTCTCCCTGCCATGTCTGATACCTCTTTTAGTTCACATCGAATGTCGTTCATCAAAATCCCATATCATTAAAACATCATAAACTATTGTCTATACCACTCGTTTTACTCTACTATCTTCACAATTTTGTCCCCCAACACATCAATATATATTGTAGCAAAATAGCATTTTATAATCAACAATTTTGCCCTTTTCAGAGGACGATGTCTGGAGTATAATAAAACCGATTGAAAATTACTGAAAGGCATGGTGATTAACATGAAATTAAAAGAATTACAGGACGCTATGATCGCGGCTATGAAGGCAAAGGATAAATTCAGAAAGGATGCTATCGCAGCTTTAGTATCTGCCGTTAAGAAAAAGGGCATTGATGCAGGCTGTCGTGAGGATATTCCGGATGAAATGGCTAATGAAGCTATCTTAAAAGAGATCAAATCCGTAAAAGAGCAGATTGATACCTGCCCGGCTGAAAGAACAGACCTTCTGGATGAATATAACAGGCGTTATGAAATCATGAGTGAATTTGCACCCAAGATGTTATCAGCAGAAGAAGTAGCTGCTATCCTTCAGGAAAAGTTCGCTGATGTCCTTGCTACCAAGAATAAGGGACAGATCATGAAGGCCGTTATGGGCGAATTAAAAGGCAAAGCTGATGGCAAAGTCATCAATCAGGTTGTTGCTGATTTAACGAAATAAATATCATATGCTATTAAAAAGGGACGGTTATTCCGCCCCCTTTTCCTTTATATATGATACTGCTCTATTACACATTGATGCTGTTTGCTCTTTTTATCATAGCTGATTCCTACCAATAGAACATTGCCTGTGTATTTTTCAATAGATTGAGGATTTTTTTTATCTTTTATCTGAGCTAATGCCGTTTGGGCATTCTGATTCCATTTCAACTCTACTACAAGAGCCGGATAGTCCTGTATATACTCCGGTTTAGGTAAAAAAACGAAATCTGCAAATCCTCTGCCTGTCGGTATTTCTCTCACAGGCTTAAAATAGCATTCCATAGAACTCAAATAGGCAATGGAAAGCACACTACTAAGTGAATTTTCATCATGATATTCTATATTGGAAGCAAATTCTGTGTGTATCTTTTCTATTTTTTCTGCCACCGTATCCGCATCCATATCTAACGTAGCATCTAACAAAATCTGTGATTCTTTCTGAAAATTAATCATTTCATTCCAGGTTCTGCGTTTCGTTGCATTGATAAGCTCCTGCCTCAATTCTTCATTAGGAATAAAAGCTCTTTGATATTTCTGATCATAGCCCAGATATCCAAGATGAATTAAGTAGGTTAATATATCATCTTTATTCTTAAAATTAACAATATCATTCTGAAATGATGAGATATCCACCTCTACAGACGCCCCTGAAAGCATCTCTATTATTGCTGTTTTCAATCCATCATAATCCATATTGATCAATGGAACAATCGCATCATATGTGCCAGTCTGTGACCAATAACTCTGATACTTATTCCATAACATGACCTGCACAACTGCTCTCGGATTATAAATCTGGCAATCCTCTAACAAATATCCGACATACCACTGCTTCACTGCATCAAAATCTCTGTTATATTGCTTACAAAGCTCTTTCACTTCTTCTTGTGTAAATCCAACATATTCTGCAAATATTCTAGCATCCAGCATGGTAAATTCATTAAAGTTATTTAACGCCGACTGTGTCTTAATCTTTTTTATCGGAAGAATACCTGTAAGATATGCCAAATGTATATACTTAGAAGGTTCACTTCCTTTAAACAGTCCTCTCAGGAAAGCAATATATTCTTCCTGGACTTTCTGATTCATCGCTTCATCACGAATCAGGACATCCCATTCATCAATAATAATAACAAATTTGCTTTCCGTTGCTGCATTAATGCTGGATAACACATCTGCAAGTGAGCTTATATCTTTTGGAACTTCCTTCGGATAATATTCCTTCAATTCCTTAATTACATTCTGAGTAATATAAGAAACAACCTGTTCTGATCCTCCTGCCGGTTCCAGACACCATTGAATATCTACATGAATCACATCATACTGATTCAAATGTTTCCTGTAGTCCTTACTTTTACTGATTTTTAAGTTTTCAAACATAGAAGCCGAATCACATGCTTTACTATAATAAGCAGTCAACATATCAGCAGTAATTGATTTGCCAAATCTTCTCGGTCTGCTATTGCAAATGAATTTATCCGTAGTGTCCATCACACTGTTGGTATATTCTAACAGTCCGGTTTTATCAACATATATTTTGGAATTTAATACGTCTTGAAATGCGCTGTTATTCGGATTCACAAATCGTCCCATGATATGTTCTCCCTTTGAAATCTATATCTATATCTTATCATTGGAACATTCTAATCGCAAGTCAGACTACAACTGTTCCTTCGCCTCACGTACATATTTCAATGCATTGGTTCTGTTTGCTGCCTTTTCTTCTTCTGTGACCTGGCGGATAACTTTTGCCGGATTGCCAAAAGCCAGACTTCCATCCGGTATATTGGTATTCTGTGTTACAAGTGCGCCTGCACCGATTATGCAGTTTTTTCCAATAACTGCGCCATTTAAAATAATAGCACCCATCCCGATTAAGGAGTTATCCCCTATCGTGCATCCATGAACTACTGCACTGTGACCTATGGTTACTCCATTGCCGATTGTGACTGGGTGCGTATTCTCCGTGTGTACAACTACATTGTCCTGAACATTTGTATCATCTCCAATCGTTATAGAGTTGGAATCTCCACGAATGGTAGCGTGATACCATACACTTACATCTTTTCCCAGCTTCACATTGCCCTTAACAATAGCTCCTTCTGCTATATATTGCTCTTTGGGTGTATTCATATGCTTATCAACCTCTTTCTAATATACGGTAACTATTCAGAAACACATGCGCAAAACCGCATCTTTGATGCTTTACTTTTGCTTATGTGGTTACTTCGCCATATAAATTGTGTCAAATATGCTTATAAATAAGCATATTCTGCCTCAATTTGCATGGCTCTGAATAGTTACAATGTATGATAGTAGGGACAGATATCCTCATAATGTCCGTCTTTCATGCGGAATCCTCTGGGGATTACGCCCAACTGGATAAAGCCAAGCCTTTCATATAAATGTCTGGCATGGATATTCGATGCGACGACTGCATTGAACTGTAGAATCCGAAAGCCATGTGCCTTTCCCTGTATCAGGCAGTCAGATACAAGTTTCTCACCAATGTGCAATCCTCTCGAATCTCTGCTGACTGCATAACTGGCATTGCAGATATGTCCACATCTGCCTATGTTATTAGGATGCAGAATATAAAGTCCATATATCTTGCCTGTATCTGCATCTTCTGCCACTGCATTATATCTGAATCTCCTGACCAGAAGTGGAATGCAATATCACCTGTATGGGCATCATCTGTCTTGTTCTGGTAGTCTGTAGGATTGCTGTCGCCTTCGTATGTAACCTTCCACATGGATGTATCTGCATCTTCAAAGCTTGGATTCTGTACCAGATTCTTCAATATTACCTTCACATGACAGGTTACAGTGAATCCACCATCAACGGAACCTGTAATATCATATTCACCATCCACGTTAGGATCGATCACTGCAATCTGTGCCTCATCCCAGGTTACGTCTGCCTGTGTGTTAGCTGCATGATTGTTATAGATCACATCTACCTGCTCAGGAAGTTCAATCGCACTGCCTGCATTGCAGGTTACAGATACGTCAGATACATAATCAACTGCCAAAGGCACATCATGTCCATCTTTTAAGTACTTAAATACATTTAAAGATGGTAATGGGTGTCCTGTAAAGTCAAACATTGCCTGATTATCCCAGGAGCATCCACCATAATATAAACCTGCGTCATCAGGATCGTAGTCAGAAGCATAACTGCTTGCCCAGCCACTGCCATATTTTTCCCAGATAGGAGAATTATCAGCCGTTGCAGGTCCTACCGGAATCCATGTACCTTCCCAATAGAATACACCTTCCAGTCCGGCTTCATTAGCTGCTGCACATACATCACGCACCATAGTTGCCTGACTCTGTACTGTTGCCGGATAACCCTTTACAATATCATCCGTACCTACCAGACTGTTGCCTGAACCATCACCATCTTCTGAGGTGTAGCAATAAGAAGTCTCTGCGATCATAACCTTCTTATTATAAGTCTTCTGAATATACCTAGAAATTCTCTGCATATTGTCGAAGCTGCCATCCCAGAAAGGATAATAGGATAATCCCATCATATCATAATCTACATCATTGTTCTGCAAATTAGATGCCAGACTGTCGATTTCTCCATTGCTTTCAATATTGGTATAATGGATCACTACCTGAATGTCTTTATTATAAGTATCTGCTATTTCACGGACAGCCTTGGTTCCGGACTTAAGAAGCTGTGTTACATTAGGCAGATAATACTCACCAGCCATACCATTGTTGATTTCGTTACCAACCTGTACCATCTCAACATCTACACCCTCATCAAAAAGCTGTGTCAGACTGTCTTTGGTATAATCGTACAAAGCATCACACTTCTCGTCAATTTCCATGCCTTCCCATGCCTTAGGAGCATGCTGTCTCTTTGGATCAGCCCAGAAGTCAGAATAATGGAAATCAATACATACTTTCATGCCATATTTTGTAGCACGTTTACCCAGTTCAATCGCTGTTGGCAGATCATTATTACCACCGCCATAGCCATTGCCATTCTCATCATACGGATCATTCCATACTCTTAAACGAATATAATTGACGCCTGCTTCTGATAATGTCTGGAACACATCCTGTTCTTCACCATCGAAGTTATAATATTTTACTCCGCTATTTTCAAGTGCTAATACAGCAGAAGCATCCATCCCACGAATAAAATCATCAGAGATTCCCTCAATGGGTTCTACATAGATATCTGTTACATCTGCAACAGGATTTGTCTCTGTCGTTTCCTGCGTTGTCTCTACCTGTGTTGTTTCTGTTACTTCCTGAGCTTCTGTAGTTACTTCTGTCTCTGTTACAGCTTCCTCACTGCTGTTTCCACACCCCACTAACGTTGTGGAGCAAAGGCTGACACTAATACATAATGCCAGAAATTGCTTTTGAAGTCATTTCATAATCGTAGTCCTCCCAAATAGATCTACTGCGCAATCGTTTGCGCAACTTATTATATTGATATTCTAAATCAAAATTCCCTGCGTTCCTATAACTGTTTCATGCATATTTGATACATTTTGTATCATATTCGGGAATTGTATTTTCCATTAGGCTAGAATAAAATCCTACAATTTTGCATATTACTATGATAATTAGATATTTGTGAAATTAACTATTCCATTCTTTATATACGTTTCACTGATGCCTAATTGCAATAATAGTAAATATGTAAAAAGGTAAGGTATTCTTATGAAAATCCAATGGAAAACTCTATTCGTCTGCATATTGATTCCACTTGCGATCGGCGGTCTGTCAGCCTTTGTGACAAGAAGCGGTATGGAAGCTTTTGCCCAGGTAAACAAGCCTGCTCTGGCACCGCCCGACTGGCTTTTCCCCATCGTATGGACTATATTATATGTACTAATGGGTATCGCATCTTATCTGGTCTACACTTCTAATCTGCCAGGTCGTACTGCGCTGACTGTATATGCCATACAATTAATCTTTAACTTTATGTGGTCCATCTTCTTTTTCAATATGCAATGGTATTTGTTTGCATTTTTCTGGCTGATTCTATTATGGCTACTGATTCTGTATACGATCAGATTATTCTATCAGATATCCAGACCAACCGGCTATCTGATGATTCCTTACCTATTGTGGGTCACATTCGCAGGTTACCTTAACTATGCCATTTATCTGATGAATCCATAATTTTGTAATACTTCCCTGCATCCATCATGATCATTATCACTTACTATCACATCAGCCAATGCCTTAACATGCTCATTTGCATTTTTCATTGCTACTGCTAATCCGGCTTTTTTCATAGCTGCAATATCATTGTCAGCATCTCCTACCACAATAGTCTGTGACAATGGTATGTTAAGGTATTGACACAATTTCTCCAGACCATTTCCTTTATCCGTTCCCTGAGCGGATATTTCCAGTGAAGTGGTTTCCGCATCTACAAGTTCTACGTTCAGTTGCTCTGCCAGAATTTTTTGTCTGGTTTGATTCCTTGCTTCCGAAGAAGTATGGTACAGATTGAGTTTCGGAATACGAAAGGGCGCAGCCAGATACTGCCCGATTATATCTTCCCACTGATCAGTCACCCTCTCATACATGTCTTTGTATGCTTCCATATGATACTTATACATATCAGGCACTTTATCCCTCTGAACAATAGACTCTTTATTCAGAAAATGGATCATCACATCCTCTGATTCTACTAACTTCAAAATTTTTTTCACAGTATCTATATCCAGAGTGCTACTGTAAATATCTCTGTCAGCTACTCTGTCACAGACCAGTCCGCCACTGACAGAATTGATATATCTGACTTCTGGCAAAAGCTCCATATATTCCGTTAATTCAGCCATACACCGACCTGTATTCAATACAATGGTAGCTCCCCGTTCGGCAGCCAGCCTGACCGCCTGCTGCGTTGCCCTTGAAATATGTTTATGACTGTCCAATAATGTTCCATCCATATCAAATGCTACTAAACGATACTGTCCCACTTCATTATCCTCTCAAACTCTTCAAATATACCTTTTGTTCAGCAGTGATCCGGTAACTCTCTACCGCCTTTTGAATCGTTTTGCGATGTACCCAGTCCGGTAATTTTCTTTTTTCCAGATAAGGTATCGTTGCATTCCACTGTTTTGCCAGTGCGGTCGCCAAATACCAGGCAACCATCATATTTACATAGTATTCATCTGACTGAATCTGAGCTGCCCACTCCAGATATTCTTCGTTAAAATCTTCATCCAGATATAAGCGCATCAGCATACCAACTCCATAACGTATCGTATAAGTATACTCTGAAGCAATCCACTGTCGAATCTGTGGTAAAAGTTCATCCCTGTGTTTGCCAAAACATGCCGGTTCCGCGAAATCACAAGTTGCCCAGTTATCTATATATGGTAAGAAACGATTTATCTCCTCCAGGCATTTCTCATAATCCTTTATCTGTGTAATAAGCATCATATGAAGATTATTTTCTTCATAATACTGATGCGGAAGTTCATTGAGAAATTCCTGTACTTTATCCGATTTTGCAAACTGTTTTGCGAATTTGCGCAAAATTGGAACCCTGATTCCTATTACATTCTCTTTGTCTATATTGGGTATTAATTTACTGTGGAAATCACGATATTTTAAGTCCCGCAGTGCAAATAACTGCTCCTGTACTTCTTTCATGCTAATTCTCCCGTTTAACAATAAACATCTCTGTTTCTTTTCTCTTTAGCCTGATATAACTTCTCGTCTGCCAAACTGTACAAAGCTGAGATCTCCATCCCCTTTTCATATGATGCAACGCCACTGCTAAAGGTAAAATCCCTGCCCTTTTTCTCCTGAGAATACTCTCTATAATCTGTGTGAATTTTCTGCAAAATGCCCTGGATCTCTTCTATTGGAGCCTTGGTCCTATGTCAAGATTTAGTACAAGTTAAAATGAGAAATTTCTCCCCATTTTA